>Ga0213835_101313_pt1 | contig 15958 bp, 14 predicted proteins | sample SWPATP01_FD_160576 | JGI IMG/M metagenome (GOLD analysis project Ga0213835, IMG submission 160576) | Coastal seawater microbial communities from Marineland, Florida, United States - SWPA TP0 #1 | ecosystem: Environmental > Aquatic > Marine > Coastal | place: USA: Florida | collected 2016-08-05 | reverse complement strand
AAGCCCGACTGCGGCGCCTGCCTCATCCGCGATCTCTGCCCCTACGAGGACAAGACCCCATGAAGCATTTCCAGGTCGTCGGCATCGGCAACGCGATGGTCGACATCCTTGCCCGGACCACCGACACCTTCCTGACCGAGAACGGGGTCGAGAAGGGCATCATGCAACTGATCGACATGGACCGGGCCGTCACGCTTTACGACCGGATCGGGCCGGCGCGCGAGGTCTCGGGCGGGTCGGCGGCCAACACCATCGCCGGGGTGGCGGCGCTGGGCGGGCGGACGGCCTATGTCGGCAAGGTGCGCGACGACCAGCTTGGCGCGATCTTTGCCCATGACCTGCGCGCGCAGGGCGCGGTCTATGAAACCGCGATGGCGCCGCGCGACTGGCCGCACGAGACCGGGCGCTGCATCGTGCTGGTGACCCCGGACGGCGAGCGGTCGATGAACACCTACCTCGGCGCGACCGAGTTCCTGCACCCCGACGACATCGACACCGACATGATGGCGGCGGCCGAGTGGATTTACCTCGAGGGCTACCGCTTTGACGGACCCGACAGCCACGAGGCCTTCGCCCGCGCGATTGCCGCCGCGCGTGGCGCCGGCGGGCGCGTGGCGCTGACGCTGTCCGATCCGTTTTGCGTGCACCGGCACCGCGACGCGTTCCGCACCATGATCCGAGACAGCGTGGATCTGCTGTTCGCCAACCGGGCCGAGCTGACGGCAATGTACGGCACCGACGATTTCGCCGCCGCCCGCGCGGCCGCCGCCGCCGAGGTCGAGATGGTGCTGGCGACCGATTCCGAGAACGGCGTCCATGTGCTGACGAACGGCGCCGACCTGCATATCCCCGCCGTCCCGACCCGGGTGGTGGATGCCACCGGCGCGGGCGACATCTTTGCCGGCGCCTATCTGTGGGCCCTGGCCGAAGGGCACCCGCCCGACAACTGCGCGCGCATGGGCTGCATCGCGGCCTCCGAGGTGATCAGCCACATCGGCGCCCGGCCCGAGGCCGACCTCGCCGCGCTGTTCCGCAGCCACGGGGTGCTTTAGGCCGTCCGCGCCCCCTCGGCGGCGGCCCGGATGGCGGCGATGTTGGTGCCGTAGGCTGCCGGGGCGTCGGCCGAACCGCCCTTGAACACGGCCGAACCCGCCACCAGAACGTCGGCCCCCGCCGCCGCCACCAGCGGCGCCGTCGCGGGCGTCACCCCGCCGTCGATCTCGACATGCACGGGCCGGTCGCCGATCATCGCGCGCAACTCGCGCACCTTGGCCGTCATGTCGATGAAGGACTGCCCGCCGAAGCCGGGGTTGACCGTCATCACGCAGACAAGGTCGACCAGATCGAGGACATGCGCCACCGCCACCGCCGGCGTGCCCGGGTTCAGCGCGACGCCGGGGCGCATGCCGGCCGCGCGGATCGCCTGCAGCGTGCGATGGATGTGCGGCCCGGCCTCGACATGCGCGGTCAGGATGTCGGCCCCGGCGGCGGCATAGGCGTCGATGAAGGGATCGACCGGCGCGATCATCAGGTGCACGTCCATCACCGTTTTCACATGCCGCCGGAAGGCGGCGACGGCGGGCGGCCCGAAGGTCAGGTTGGGCACGAAATGGCCGTCCATGACGTCGATGTGCACCCAGTCGGCGCCGTGATCCTCGATGGCGCGGATCTCGCGGCCGAAATCGGCGAAGTCGGCCGACAGGATCGACGGCGCGATCTTGATCGAACGATCGAAGTTCACCCTGCCGCCTCCAGCGCGCGGATGATCGGCACGAAGGTTTCCGCCTTGAGCGAGGCGCCGCCGACCAGTCCGCCGTCCACGTCCGCCACCGCAAAGATATCGGCGGCGTTCCCCGGCGCCACCGACCCGCCATAGAGGATCGCCATGTCCGCATCAGGCAGTTGCGCGCGGATGAAGGCGTGCGTCGCCGCGATCTCGTCCACCGTGGGGGTCAGGCCGGTGCCGATGGCCCAGACGGGTTCGTAAGCGATCACGGTGTTGGCGGGGGTCGCGCCCGGGGGCAGGCTGCCGGCGATCTGCCCGGACAGCACCGACAGCGTCTGCCCCGCGCGATACTGCGCCTCGGTCTCGCCGATGCACAGGATCGCGGTCAGCCCCGCCGCCCACACCGCCTGCACCTTGGCCGCGACCAGCGCGTCGGCCTCGCCATGCCCGGCGCGGCGCTCGGAATGGCCGACGATGATGAACCTCGCCCCCGCATCGGCGAGCATCGGCGCCGACAGATCGCCGGTAAAGGCGCCGCCCGGCTGCGCGTGGCAGTCCTGCGCGCCCAGGGTCACGCCCAGGTCGCGCGCGGGGTGCAGCAGTGTGGCGGGCAGGCACAGCAACACCTCGATGCCCGAGGCCCCGGCCGCGGCGATGGCGCGGGCCTCGGACAGGCTGGCCCGGGTGCCGTTCATCTTCCAGTTTCCGGCGGCGATCCGGCGGCGCATGGCTCAGCCCTCCCGGTCCAGTGCGGCGACGCCCGGCAGGACGCGCCCCTCGATCCATTCCAGAAACGCGCCCCCGGCGGTGGAGACATAGGTGAAGGCCTCCGCCACCCCGGCCGCGTTCAACGCCGCGACCGTATCGCCGCCGCCCGCCACGCTGACAGCGCCGCCGCGCGTCGCCTCGGCCGCGACCCGGGCCAGCGCCAGCGTGCCGGCGTCGAAGGGCGGCACCTCGAAGGCGCCCAGCGGGCCGTTCCACAGGATGGTGCGCGCGCCCTTCAGCACCTCCGAAAAAGCGGCGATGCTGTCCGGGCCGACATCAAGGATCATCGCGTCATCCGGGCACGAGCAGGCCGGCACCACCCGCGACGCGGCGCCGGCGCGGAACTCGGACGCGACGACGGCATCCTGCGGCAGGTGGATGGTGCAGCCGGACGCCTTGGCCGCCGCGCGGATCGCGGCGATTGTGGCGGCCTGGTCGGCCTCGTGCAGCGACTTGCCCATCGGGGCGCCATCGGCGAACAGGAAGGTATTGGCCATCCCCCCGCCGATGATCACATGATCCAGCCGCGCGACGAGGTTGGTCAGCACGTCGATCTTCGAAGACACCTTGGCGCCGCCGACAATCGCCACCGCCGGGCGGGCGGGGCTGCCCAGCGCCCGGGTCAGCGCGTCAAGCTCGGCCATCATCAGCGGACCGGCAAAGGCCGGCATCCGCCCGGCGATCGCGGCGGTCGAGGCATGGGCGCGGTGCGCGCAGGAAAACGCGTCGTTGACATACAGATCGCCCAGCGCGGCAAGGCGGTCGGCCAGGGCGGCGTCGTTCTTTTCCTCGCCGGGGTCGAAGCGCAGGTTTTCCACCAGCAGGGCGGACCCCGGCGCCAGCGCAGCGGCGGCCCCGGCGGATTCGTCCAGCGTGGCGAAGCCGACCGGGCAACCCAGCGCCTGCGCCAGCGGGTCCACCAGCGGGCGCAGCGACATCTCGGGTACCACGCGCCCCTTGGGCCGGCCGAAATGCGACAGGATCACCAGCGCGGCGCCCTTGGCCAGCAGCGGCCGCATCCCCTCGGCGAAGCGATCGAGGCGGGTCGCGTCGCTGACCCGCCCTTCGGCCATCGGCACGTTCAGGTCGGCGCGGACCACCAGCCGGCGGCCCGCGACGTCCGTTTCCGCGATCGCGCGGATCACCCCAGCCGCCCCATCGCCACGGCGACGTCCGACATGCGGTTGGAAAAGCCCCATTCGTTGTCATACCACGACAGCACGCGCACCATCCGCCCCTCCAGCACCTTGGTCTGGTCGAGGTGGAACACGCTCGAATGCGGGTCGTGGTTGAAGTCGGTGCTGACGTTGGGCTGGTCGGTGACGCCCAGCACGCCCTTTAGCGGGCCTTCGGCGGCGGCGCGGACGGCGGCGTTGACCTCTTCGGCGGTGGTGTCGCGGGCGGCCTCGAAGGTCAGGTCGACGACCGAGACATTCGGCGTCGGCACCCGGATCGCCACGCCGTCAAGCTTGCCCTTGAGTTCCGGCAGCACCAGCCCCACCGCGCGGGCGGCGCCGGTCGAGGTGGGGATCATCGACAGCGCCGCGGCGCGGGCGCGGTAAAGGTCCTTGTGCATCGTGTCCAGCGTCGGCTGGTCGCCGGTATAGCTGTGGATCGTGGTCATGAAGCCGCGGCTGATCCCGATCGCGTCGTTGAGCACCTTGGCCACCGGCGCGAGGCAGTTGGTGGTGCAGGACGCGCACGAGACGACCTCGTCCGCCGCCGTGAGGGTGTCGTGGTTGACGCCGTAGACGACCGTCCGGTCGGCCCCGTCGGCCGGCGCCGACACCAGGACCCGGCGCGAGCCGTTCTTGAGGTGCAGCGCGGCCTTTGCGCGTGCGGTGAAGATGCCGGTGCACTCCATCGCGATGTCAACGTCGCCCCAGGGCAGTTCCTCGGGGTTGCGGATGGCGGTCACGTGGATCTTGCCGCGGCCCGCGTCGATCCAGTCGTCCCCGGTGGTGACGGTGCCGGGAAAGCGGCCGTGCACGCTGTCGAAGCGCAGCAGATGGGCGTTGGTCTCGACCGGGCCCAGATCGTTGATCGCCACCACCTCGATATCGGTGCGCCCCGATTCGATGATGGCCCGCAGGATGTTCCGCCCGATCCGGCCAAAGCCGTTGATCGCCACCTTGATCGTCATGCCCAATCCTTTCCGTGCCTGTTGCTTGCTCCGGTTCCGGCGGGGCGCACCCCGCCTGCGCGCGGCGCGACGATAGGCTATCGGGCAGGCCGGTGAAAGGGGGGCTCAGGCGCGCCGGACCGCTGCGGCGACATAGTTGATCGAAAGATCCGACGTCGACAGCGTCCAGTCCCGCGACAGCGGCCCGAACACCATGCCCTTGCGGTCAACCGGGTCGAATCCCGCGCCGCGCAACAGGTCGGACAGCTCGTCAGGGGTGACGAAGCGGTTCCAGTCATGCGTGCCGCGCGGCAGCCAGCGCAGCAGCACCTCGGCCCCGACGATGGCCACCGCCCAGCTTTTCGCGGTGCGGTTCAGCGTCGAGACGATCAGCAGACCACCGGGGTTCAGCAGCTCGCGGCAGGCAACCAGGAAGGCGCGCGGATCGGGCACATGCTCGATCACTTCCATGGCCAGGACCACGTCGAACCGCTCGCCGGCGGCGGCCAGCGCCTCGGCGGTGGTGGCGCGATAGTCGATCGCCAGCCCCTGCGCGCCGGCGTGCTGCCGCGCGACTGCGATATTGCGCTCGGCGGGGTCGGCGCCGACCACCTCGGCCCCGAGCCGCGCCATCGGTTCCGACATCAGCCCGCCGCCGCAACCGATGTCGAGCAGCCGCAACCCGGCAAAGGGCGTCGGTGCGCGGCGGTCGCGATTGAATTCCGCCGCGATCTGGGCGGCGGCATATTCCAGCCGGCAGGGGTTCATCGCGTGCAGCGGCGCGAAGGGGCCGGCGGGATCCCACCATTCCTCGGCCAGGGCGGCAAAGCGCGCGACCTCGGCGGGGTCCGTCGGCGCGCGGCCGGAGGTCTGGTCGGCGGTGTCGGTCTGCGCCATGCTGGCCTCCATGGTCGATCCTGCGCGAAAATGCTGTCCGGCGCCCATGGCCGGCATCCCTGCCACGGTATATAGAGTTTGGCCATGGCCATGTCCGTAGAACAAAAGAACGCAGCCGCTTTCCTCTATCCGCCGGGCGAGCCGTTCGACCAGCGGATGATCGACGTTGGCGACGGCCACCGCATCTACATGGAACAATGCGGTAATCCCGCGGGTATCCCGGTGGTGGTGCTGCACGGCGGGCCGGGGGGCGGGTGCAGCCCGGCGATGCGGCGCTATTTCGACCCGGCCGAATACCGGATCGTGCTGTTCGACCAGCGGGGCTGTGGCCGCTCGCGTCCCAATGCCAGCGTCGAGGCGAACACCACCTGGCACCTCATCGCGGATATCGAGCGTATCCGCACCCTTCTGGAGATCGACCGCTGGATCGCCTTCGGCGGCAGCTGGGGGGCGACGCTGGCGCTGCTGTATGCGCAGACCCATCCCGACCGCGTCGCGCACCTGATCCTGCGCGGCGTCTTCCTGCTGACCCGGCGCGAGCTGTCTTGGTTCTATGGGGGCGGGGCGGCGCGGTTCTTTCCCGAGCTTTGGGCGCGCTTCATCGCCCCGATCCCCGAGGACGAGCGCGAAGACCTGATCGCGGCCTATCACCGGCGCCTGTTCTCGGGCGATCCGGTGCAGGAAAACCGCTGCGCGCGCGCCTGGACGGCCTGGGAGAACGCGCTTGCCGCGATCGAGATGCGCGGCGTCGGCAACGGCGACAGCCCGGCCGACTATGCCCGCGCCTTCGCCCGGCTGGAGAATCACTATTTCATCAACGGCGGGTTTCTGGAGCGCGACGGCCAGATCCTCGAGCAGATGGACCGCATCGCGCATCTGCCCGGCTCGATCGTGCAGGGCCGCTATGACATGATCTGCCCGCCCGAGGGCGCGTGGCGCCTCAAGGCGGCCTGGCCCACGGCCAAGCTGCACCTGGTTCCCATGGCGGGCCATGCGCTGAGCGAGCCCGGCATCAGCGCCGAACTGGTCCGCATCACCAACGCCCTGCGGGCCGAGGCCAAGGCGCTGCGCGGCTGACGCGCCGGTTCCTGCGGTTCAGAACCGCTGCCGCACCGAGAGGCGCAGGATGTCGAGGTTGGCCGACCGGTCGGTGATCCGTGCGTTCGACACATGCACGATCCCGAGGCCGATCGCGGTTGTCTCCGACAGCGGCACGAAGGCGTCGATTCCGCTGCGGAACTGCAGCAGTTCCTTGCCGCCGATGCCCTGACCGCCGCTGTAGAGGCCGACGCCGAAATGCGGTGTCACCTCGACCGCCCCCAGCGAAAGGTTCGCATGCACCCCGAAGGTGACCAGCGCCGCTCCCCGGCGGTTGGCCGACACCGACCAGACGGGATAAAGGGACGTGCCCCACACCGACGTCAGCGGGGCGGGGCCGCGGTATTCGACCGTTGCGAAGGACGCGCGCCAGGCTCGCCCCATGCCCGCGCCAAAGTCGGGACCCACCGCGAAGACCCAGTCGCCGCGGGCGTGTTCGGCAGGCCCGGCGGCCGAAGCGGGCAGGGCGGCCACGAGGGTCGCGGACAGCGCGACCGCGGTCGCGATCCGGCGTTGCGCTCCGATCATCGTGGCTGTGCTCCGCGGCGCCGGTCCGGGCCGGCAGGGGGGTTCCTTTCGCGCCTTCATCCCCCGGTTGTCAAGCCGGCGCGTTGCCGTCGCCCGGGTCGGCGGCCGTCGGAGTCGTCTCGGCCCGCACCCAGTCGGCGAAATCGGGCGTCGCGGCGACCACGGCCACGGCCTGGATCGCCGGCACCTCGTAGGGGTGCAGGGCGCGGATGCGGGCGGCGAGCGCCTCGAACCGCGCCGACGTGGTCTTGAGGCGCAGCGCGACCTCGGGATCGTCGGCGATCGCGCCCTGCCAGCGGTAAAGGCTGCGCAGCCCCGGCCAGACCTGCGCGCAGGCCGCCAGCCGCTCGGCCACGCAGGCGTGCGCGATGGCGGCGGCGGTGTCCGCGTCGGGGCAGGTGACGTCCACTTCCCAAAGGTCGGTCACGGCGCATCCTCCAGCCCGAGCCTTGTCATGAGCGTGGCGCGCGTGCCCTCCAGCCCCGACCAGTCGGCGGCGCGGGAGGCGAACAGCGTCGCCTCGCTGCGCAGGATCGGCGGGCCGGCCAGCACCTTGAGGTGATTGTCGCGCAGCGTCGCGCCGGTCGAAGTGATGTCGGCAATCGCCTCGGCGGTGCCGTTGACCACCGTGCCCTCGGTCGCGCCCTGGCTGTCGACCAGCGCATAATCGGCCACCCCATGCGCGCGCAGATGCTCGCGCACCAGCCGGTGATACTTGGTCGCGATGCGCAGCCGGTGGCCGTGCCGGGCGCGGAAGGCGGCGGCGGTGGCGTCGAGATCGTCGAGCGTTTCCACGTCGACCCAGAAGGCCGGCACCGCGATGATCAGGTCGGCATGGCCAAAGCCCATCGGCGCCAGTTCGGCCACCTGCCCGGACCAGTCCGCCAGCCCCTCGCGCACCATGTCGGTGCCGGTCACGCCCATGTGCAGCCGCCCCGCCGCCAGTTCGCGCGGGATCTCGCCCGCCGACAGCAGCACCAGCGCCACGCCGTCCACCCCCTCGACCGCGCCGGCATATTCGCGCTCGGCCCCGGCACGGCGCAGGGTGACACCCCGCGCGGCGAACCAGTCGAAGCACTGCTGCATCAGCCGCCCCTTGGACGGCACCCCCAGCCGCAGCATCACCGCCCCCCCTGCGCGCGCAGCCGCGCCACCGCGGCGGGCCGGATCACGCCCCCCACCGCCGGAATCGCCCGGCCCTGCCCCAGCCGCGCCGTCAGCGCGTCGTAGCGCCCGCCGCTGGCGACCGGCGCGGCGTCCCCGGCCAGGAAGCCGAAGACGAAGCCGTCGTAGTATTCCAGCGTCGTGCGCCCGAACGAGGCCTCGAAAGCCAGCGCGGTGGCGTCGATCCCGCGCGCGGCAAAGGCCTCCAGCCGGGCGGCGAAGCGCTCGGCGGCGGGGGCGAGGCCCGGCAGGTCGGCGGCCAGCGCGTGCAGGGGCGCGACCTGTTCCGCCGCCGGGCCGGCCAGCGCCAGCAGCCGGTCCAGCGCGGTCACCTGCGCGGCGGGGATCGGCGCCTCGGCCGCATCCTCCAGCAGCCGGGCGGCGCGGGCGGCGACCTCGGCCGGCTCGCGCAGGCCGATGACCGGGCCGGCGGCGGCGATCTGCGCGGGGACATCCCCCGCCGCCAGCCGCGCCAGCAGCGCCGCGCGGGCCGGATCGGGGGCGGCGCGCCCGCCGAAGCGGTCCAGCAGCGCCCGGAACCGCGCCGGCCGCCAGATGTGCCGCATCAGCGCGGCCTTGCGCGGGGCGGTCGTGTCGAGACCGGCCACGGCGGCCATCAGCAGGCCGATGTCGCCGGTCACCGGTCGCACCGGCAGCCCGTCCAGCAGGCCCGCGATCAGGGCAAACACCTCGGCATCTGCCGCCGCCGGGTCATCGCCGCCGAACAGCTCGTATCCCGCCTGCAGGTATTCGCGCGCGCGCCCGTCCGCCCGTTCCTGCCGGCGGAACACCGGGCCGGCATAGGCATAGCGCGCCGGCTCGGCCCCGCCGGCCATGTGCATCTGCACCACCGGCACGGTGAAATCGGGGCGCAGCATCAACTCGCCCGCCAGCGGGTCGGCGGTGATGTAGGCGCGGGCGCGGATATCCTCGCCGTAAAGGTCGAGCAGCGTTTCGGCGGGCTGCAGGATGGCGCAATCGACCGGCTGCGCGCCGTGGTCCAGCAGCGCATCCAGCAGCCGCGCGGCCTCGGCGGCGGGGGTGCCGGGGGCGGCGGTCATGTGTGCCGCGCGAGGATCCGGCGCACTTCGGCCACCATCTCGTCAAGGGCGACCTCGGTCTGGGCCGGCTGGGCCTTCCATTCCTCGAGGCTGGCGCCGGCGGCGATCTGCGCGCCCAGCCGCAGGTCCTTGACCTGCACCACGCCGCGCGCACGCTCATCGGCCCCCTGGATGATCGCGGCAGGGGCGTTGCGTCGGTCGGCATACTTGAGCTGGTTGCCGAAGTTCTTGGGGTTGCCGAGGTAGACCTCGGCGCGGATGCCGGCGGCGCGCAGCCGGGCCGCCATGGCGAAGTAATCGGCCATCCGGTCGCGGTCCATCACGGTGACGACGACGGGGCCGGGGGCCGGGGCGGCATCGGTGCGCCGGGCGCGCAGGGCCGCCAGCAGCCGGTCCACGCCGATGGAGACGCCGGTGGCAGGCACGGCCTGCCCGGTGAAGCGCTTGACAAGGTCGTCATACCGCCCGCCGCCGGCGACGGAGCCGAACTGGCGCGGCTTGCCGTCCTCGCCGGTGATCTCGAAGGTCAGTTCGGCCTCATAGACCGGGCCGGTGTAATAGCCGAGGCCGCGGACGACGGAGGGGTCGATAATGATGCGGTCGGGGCCGTAGCCTTGGGCGGCGAGGAGGTCGGCGATGATCTCAAGCTCATCGACGCCTTCGTTTCCAGCTTGTGACTGCCTGACGATCTCCCTCAGATATCGAGTAGTAAATGTGTTCCGGACTTCGCCTGCCTGTGCATCTCGCTGAGTTTGCTTGCCCGAAGGTTCGTCCAGAGCAATAACTGCCCGCATGTAGCTACTTGATGGCAGCCTTGCTTCCATCATGTCCTCCACATGCCCAGCGAGAACACTGGTCACAGCGCTGTTGGCACTGACATATTCCATTATGATTTCGGCTTGTTCGCCGGACAGACCGGCGCCCTTGGTATAGTCGCCGCTCTCGTCCTTGCGCCCGGCGCCTAGCAGGGCGCGGACGCCCTCCACCCCAAGCCGGTCCAGCTTGTCGATGGCGCGCAGGACGATCCCGCGCTCGGCCTCGAATTTCGACGGGTCGGCGGGGTCCAGCAGCCCGGCCACCTCCAGCACCCCGTTCAGCACCTTGCGGTTGTTCACCCGGATCACATACTCGCCGCGCGCGATGCCCACCGCCTCCAGCGCCTCGGCCAGCATGGCGCAGATCTCGGCATCCGCCGCGACCGACCCCGCCCCCACCGTATCCGCATCGCACTGATAGAACTGCCGGAACCGCCCCGGCCCCGGCTTTTCGTTGCGCCAGACCGGACCCATGGCATAGCGGCGATAGGGAAAGGCCAGATCGTTGCGATACTGCGCGGCCACACGCGCGAGCGGTGCGGTCAGGTCATAGCGCAGCGCCAGCCAGTCGCCGTCCTCCTCCCACGCGAACACGCCTTCGTTGGGGCGGTCCACGTCCGGCAGGAACTTGCCCAGCGCCTCGACGGTTTCCACCGCGCTGGTCTCCAGCGCCTCGAAGCCGTGACGCTCGTAGACCTGCGCGATGGTATCGAGCATCGCCCGACGCTCGGCCACCTCATGGCCGAAATAGTCGCGAAAGCCCTTGGGCGTCTCGGCCCTTGGCCGCCGTTCCCCGCGTTTGCCTGCCATGTCCGCCGGTCCTGCGTGTCGGTTGCGCGGCCACCCCCTAGCCCAACGCCCCCGCGCGGGCAAGCAAGGGCGCGAAGCCACGCGCATCGCCAGCCCGGGGGGCTGGCTGGCGATGCGCGTGGCGGCCTTCGGCCTTGATTCCACGCGCGGTGCTTCGCCGGCAATGTTGCGCCTTCGGGCGCGGGCGGATGCCGTGCCCCTACGCCTCGGGCAGCAGGTCCACCGAATAGACCAGCACCGCGCCACGTTCGCGTGCCGCGCCCTGCCGTCGGGCCGCCACCGACGAGGTGCCGCGCGTCGCCGTCCCGTCGGCCATCTGCGCCAGCATCTCGCCCAGCCCGGCCCCCGGCCTGCCGCGGAGGACCCCGCGCGTCAGTCCCGGCTGGGCCAGGTAGCGCAGGTTCATCGGGCTGTCCCCCGGCTGCGCGCCGGTCACCACGATCACCAGCCGCTCGCGCCCGAAGCTGGACGGCTCGAACTGCACCACCCATTCGGCATAGCGCGCCGGCGGGTCGTTGCGCGCCCGCGCCCGCAGCCGCGCCGGCATCTCGATCCCCGCGTCGAAGTCCATCGGAATCCAGCTGATGCCGTAGTTGCTGTCGATATAGAGCAGGTTGACGTCGACGGCCGTGCTGCTGTTGTTCTCAACCTCAACATAGACCCCCTCGCCCGGGGTGGCGACGGTGTGGCGATGCAGCAGCATCTCGGGGGCATCGGGGCCCGGCGGGGTGACATAGTCGGCCGGCAGCGGTCCGCGCGTCAGTTTCACAGTCACTTCGGAACCGAAGCCGTTCTCGCCGCCCAGCCGGGCCAGGTTGGTGGCCCGGTAGACCGCCGAGAGCGATTCGCGCAGCCAGTCGAGCGGCGCGCGCGCCGCATCCGGGCCCAGGTCGAGCGAATGCGGACGCTCGAAGGCGCGCAGCGTCAGGCTGGCCGAGGCATCCATCATCCACAGCCGCGGCCCGGTGCTGCCGGCGGCGCGCGCGATCAGCGCCGCGTCGTCGGCCCGGACGCTGCCGGCGCGCTGCATCAGCGTCGCGACCTCGGCCTCGGACCGGATGTCGAAGCGGATGTCGGCATCCTCGCCCGGTCCGACCAGGCGCAGTCGCATCGGCAGCCGCTCGTCCCCGGCGATGCCCTGCAGCAGCGCGGCGATCTCGGCGGCGCGGGCGGCATGGGGGCCCTCGGCGCGGGGCGCGGCGACGGCCAGCTCGAAATCCACCACCTGCTCGATCAGCAGCGCATAGGCGTTCTCGGGGATATCCTCGAGCGCGAGCGCCGGAAGGCCCGAGGGATCGGCCCCGTCGCCGCCGGTCTGCACCGCCCGCAACCGGGCGGTCAGCGCATCGGCGCTGCCCACCTCGACCACGCCGATGGCGCCGGCTAGCGCGTCCTCGAAGGCCTCCATCCCCCCCGTGGCGGGGCCGGGCAGGACGGCAAGGCGCGTGCGCGGCGCGATGCCGAACATCTGCCCGGCCGCGATCTCGCGCGCGGCCTCGCTGCCGCGGATGCGCCACTGCGGCAGTTGCACGCGCGCCTCGGCCGAGAACACGCGATTGTCGAGCGCGCCTTCATACAGCGGCGTCGGCCGGCTGCGGCCCATCCCGAGATAGGCGTGATGGATCGCCTGGCCCAGCTCGGTATAGGTGGCGCCGGGGTGGGTGCGCAGCTGCGTCAGCAGCGTGAAGGTGAACAGCCCGAGCTGCACGCGATCCTCGGCGTCGCGGGGCAGGGGCAGTTCGGGCGTCTCCTCGATCTTCTGCGCGGCGAAGAAGGCGACCATCGGCGGCAGGCCGTCCTCGGTCCCCACGGTGCCGACGGCGCCGAACATCGTCTGCGGCTGCGCGGCCATCCCTGCGGCGGTGGAGCGGGTGGTCGCGGGCTGCCACATGTCGTCGGGGATGTCGTAGTCGGCCAGGTTGACCTTGCGCGACTTCTCACCTTCCGCCGCCATCTCGAGGTTGCGGGTGATGGTGGCCGAATGGCAGCAGTCGAACACCGCCCAGACCAGCGCGCCGCGGGCGCGGATGGCGGCGATATCGTCGCGGATGTCCTTGTCGACATAGCCGTTCGGCCAGTGGCCCAGCGCGCGCGTCATCCGCTGCACGTCCTTGGGCATGAACACCTGGTCGCGGCCGTCGAGCTCGTTCTCGGGCTCGCGCGCCGGCTGCTCGATCCCGTGGCCGCCGAAATGCAGGTAGACGAAGTCGCCGGGCTCCACCGTCTCGGCCAGCCGCTTCATGTGCGCGCGGATCGGGGCCAGTTCCGGCTCGCCGTCGGCAATCTCGAGGCCGGTTGCCAGCACCGCGATGTTCTCGGGCGCGAAGGGCAGCGGGGCGTCGTTCAGCAGGTAGTCGCGGACGAACAGCACGTCGTTGTTCGGCCCGATCAGCCATTCGGACTGCCAGAGGTTCGGGTATTCGGTCACCGCCACGAGCAGCGCGTGGTTCGTGCGCGCCTGCGGCGCGACCTCGGCCCAGAGGCGGCCGTCGGGCAGCACCAGCGCGGCGCCGGCGGCCGCGGCCGATCCCAGCAGGACGCTGCGGCGGGTCATTCGGGTATTCATGTTGGCAATCTCCGTCGTGTGCCGGTCGCGGTGGACCGCTCAGTCAATGTTCAATCCGGTTTCGGCCTCGATCCAGTCGATGAAGGCCTCGACGCGGGCGTAGACCCCGTAGGCCATCGCATGGCCGCAGGCGGCGAAGGCGTCGCGCGGTCCTTCGCCCCAGCTGACGACGCCGTGCTGCACGACCCCGTCGTCGGTTTCGGCGAACAGCGGGCCGCCGCTGTCGCCATAGCAGGCGTCGCGCATCCCGGCCTCGTAGCCGGCGCAGACCATGTTCGGCGAGACCGGATCGGCCATCGACGGCTTCAGCAGCCCGACCGCGTCGTGCACGGCGGTTTCGCCATAGCGCATCCGCCAGTCGGCCTCGCGCAGGATGTCGGCCAGGTCGCGGGCATAGATGGTGCGGATCCCGTCGTTGCAGACGGCGTTGGTCTGAAGCTCCACCTCCACCTGCATCAGGGTGTCGGGGAACTGGCCGGTCTCCATCATGCCCCAGCCGGTGACACGGACCACCCCCGCCTCGGGCGTGGCGCGGGCCAGCCGCACGACGGGGGCATCGACCGGCCCGGCGAGGCGCAGCAGCGCGATGTCGTTGTCGAAGTTCATCCGGTCGTAATTCGGGTGCATCAGCACCTCGGCCACCTCGATCCGGCGCCCCTCGTCCAGGCGGGTTGCCTCGATCAGCACGCGCATGTCCTCGGGCGGCATCGGCCCTTCCCAGTCGTCGACGCAATGGGCCGCGGTCAGCACCCACTCGGGCGCGATGAGCGATCCGCCGCAGAATTGCGCGTCCCGGTGCGAGGCCGGCGTGTCGCTCAGGTAGTCGGCGAACAGCAGCGCGACCTGAAACGGAAACTGCCCCGGCGCGGCGGGCTCGCCGCCGAAGACGCGCGGGCGCTCGGCGTCAGGGCCGGCCTCGGCCGCGCGCGCCGCCAGTTCGGCGCGCATGGCCGGAACCCGGCGCGCCGGCACCGCCTCGGGCCTCATCTGCGGCTGGGCCGCAACGCTGCCGTTGCCGACGGGCTGCGCGAGGGCCGGCGGCGCGACAAGGGCCGCCAGCACGGCGACGGCCGCGCCGAACCGGTAGCCTGCCGGCTGAGCTGCGCAGATGCGATGGGCCATGTCAGTCTCCCCTGTCTGTCATCCGGACCGGTCCCGTCGGTCCCCTTGCGATCCACAACACCAGCCCGGCGCGGGCGGTGTCAACGGTCCGGCGGCGGCGTCGCGAACCGGATCATCGCCACAATCCCGCGATCCAGGCGCTCTGCACCGGGCCGAGAACGACGGCGATGTTGCCCGCCGGCGACGCCGCGACCGTGACGGCCTCCAGCATCGCCGCGACATCGGCCATGCCGCCGCCGCTCGAGCCGGGCGCCGCCGGGCACCGGTGCAGGGCCAGCGCCAGTGGCACGTCCCGCTCGGCCGACGGCATCGGTCCGAGGGTGCAGTCGGCCTGCCACATCGTGCCGAAGGGCCGGTCGGCGGGAAAGGCGCGCAGGCGCACCGCGTCGCCCTCGCGCACCGTGTCGCCGAAGCCGTACCAGCCCAGCCAGGTGCCCACCGGCGCCTGAAGCGTCACGACCGCGAGGTCGTAGGCGACGACATCGGCATAGCTTCCCCGGTATTCGGTCACGAAGCCGGCCACGATCTGCGCCGCGCCGAAGGTCCAGGCGCCGAACGGCGGCGTGCGCTGACCGTTGAGGCCGGGCATGAAGGTGATTTCGTTCGCCCAACCCAGGGTGTGGTCATAGATGCAGTGCGCCGCCGTCACCACCGTCGACGGCCCGACCAGCGCCGCGGAACAATAGCCCGTGACCGGGCCGAACTCGGCCAGCAGCATGCCGGACGCACGTTCGGGCCAGACCGAGGCGTCGGCGACCCGCACCAGCCCCGGCGTGTCCGGAACCGGCGCAGGTTCGGGCGTTGGCAGTTCGGGCAGCGCGCGCAGCGCTTCGGGGGCGGGGTGGGTGAATTCCTGCCCGTCGCGGTCGCGGCCCAGCACTCCGAAGGCCCCGTCCGCCTCGGTCCGCGGCTGCGCGCCGTTGCGCTCGTGCGGGGCGGGAACGACGGGCATCGGCCGGGGTCCGATGTCGGGCAGCGGCAGGCGTGTCTGCGGGACCGTCCGGGGGGCGGAACCGCCGCCGGGATGGGGCGCGCCGGCGGCGGGTGTCTCCGCCCCGGCCTGCGGCGCGGTCGGGATGCCGAGGGCGATGCCGGCCGCTGCGAGCGCTGTGAGGAAATCGTGGCGCATGATGCCGGAACCCCCCTTCGGGCGACCTTGCGGCCGGTTTCCCCGCAGATGGAGGGTTCTGCGCGACGGCGCCAGCCCCGGGCCGATCACGCCTGTGCACGACTGCGCAAGGTATTGCAGCATATCGGAAAATACGAAGCGGCAGCCCCGTG
>Ga0213835_101311_pt1 | contig 15977 bp, 10 predicted proteins | sample SWPATP01_FD_160576 | JGI IMG/M metagenome (GOLD analysis project Ga0213835, IMG submission 160576) | Coastal seawater microbial communities from Marineland, Florida, United States - SWPA TP0 #1 | ecosystem: Environmental > Aquatic > Marine > Coastal | place: USA: Florida | collected 2016-08-05 | reverse complement strand
CCTGCTCTGTTATTTATAACAACATCTTTTTTACCTTCTGCCTGGTTATAAAAATAAGCAGATGTTTCCATTGTTCGGCTTATACTAACAGGACTTCCCCACCCACCATCATACCAAACAAGGTCGGGATCATATTTATCTACAGCTTCCTTAAAGGAAGGAATCATATAGTCTGCGAAATAATCTTTAACTGGTATTTTTCCAGATATCATTCGATCGTGTAAAGCTGGGAAATAAGAAGCTAGTGGCGTTGCCCTTGGAATTTGACCTAAAGCGTCCTGGAATATGGCCAAATTTTTTACTGGATCCCATTGGCTCAAATTTTGATCCACTATTACTGGGTATTCCCATTCAGAAACTGAAAAATAAAAGCCCATTTTCATGTCATACTTTTTGCCAGCTTCAATAAGTTCTTTATAAATATCTCTTCCAGGCCCCATTTCGACAGCATTCCTTTTGGTGAACTCCGATTCCCACATCGTCCATCCAGCATGATGTTTGGTAAAAGGGACAAAATATTTTGCTCCTGAATTTACAGCCAATAGCATGTATTCTTCTGAATTAAAATTTTCTCCCGTCAATAAGGGTAGAAAGTCATCACGTCTAAAATCTGCGCCCCATACTTCGTCATGATATTCTTTGTATAAATTATCCATTAAAAATTCATACCAATCCGGGTAGGATCCTCCAGTACTTGCTTCAGCGCCTTTTAATGGAGCATATCCTGGAACCGACCAAGGTCCCCAATCAAGAAAAATCCCAAGTTTCGCATCCTCAAACCATTCAGGAACTTCATGAAGTTTCAATGATTCAACATTAGGTTTGTACCTTCCTTGTCGATTTACTGATTCTAGAATTTCAACTTCACTTCTAGCCTTATCCATGATTGATTCAGAAAACTCTCTATATAAATCAACTGTCGAATATTCATATTTAAACGCCATAAAATCAGAAGACCTTTTGGGTTGAAGAATATTATCTGTCAAGTGCTTTGAACTAGGTGTCCTATCTTTTTCCTTACTTTCTTGAGAGCAAGAGAAAATAAATAAAAAGAAAAACAATAATTGAATTTGAACTAGGTTTTTCATAGCGTGATTAGGTTTATTTATTGGACTCTACAATATTATTTAATTCAATTATTTTTTTATCCTGTGGTATCCTGTAGAATCAAACCTTGATTTTTGGTTGAAAAATATTCACCAATTCCAATTGGTATTTACAAAGTGTGATTCGATAAATTAAATCCTAGTTCAGCTAAAATCTCACCAGAAAAAACGTATCATTAAATGGTTAACTAATATTTAATTAAACCAGAATCTTGGTTTTTGTGTGGTATTATAGTCTGTCTTATTTGAAATAATTAAATATTAAACCAATAAATAAATTTAAATACTAGCGATCTGTTTTTTGACATTAAACTCTCAGGAAAATAATTGTTGGTATATACCAAAAAAGCATCAGAAGCTGGTCTAAATCTCCATTGAATTCTACTATTGATGTTTAAATTGTCAAATTGATTATTATATTGAATAAAAGTAGTCCAAAATAAATAATTTGTAACAGTAAGGTCGATTCGAGGACCAAAGAGAATTAAATCAGATCCTGAAAACCCTTCGGTGAGAGTAATTTTATTAAAATTATAATTTAACCCTAAGCTCCCAAATTGCTTATATCTAAAATTCAAATTACCTGAAACCTGACTTAAATTTCCGTTGAAAAAACCTCCATTAATTAATTGAATATTGAAAAAAAATGGCTTTCTAAGATCTGACTGATATGAAGTTAAAAAACCGGTTTGTACAAATTCATCTCCCGGCTGGAATTGCTGATCAGTTCTTCCTGTAGGGTTAAATGGGAAAAATAGCTTCACATAGTTGTTTAAAATAGAAAAATTAAAAATTGATGTATTTTGAAATGTTACTATCCATGAAGAAGATAAATTATAATCAGTTAACCCCCAAGTTTGATTCCAGATCCAATTATTTGAGAATAAAATTTGGTGCCTGTTTACTATTTTTGATCTTGGAAAAAAATTGAAACCGAAGATAGGGTTAATTCTGAAAAAATCTTTTCGAGGAACAAACCCAACAACAGCCTCAAAATCATTATCTATTAATTGGTGTGTCCATGTTGCGAAAAATTTCAGCGTATTATATGTAAGGGTACTTCCATGGGAATAACCAGTGGAACCGCCTTCTTTCATTGATTGATGCCAATAAAACTTTCCCGACCATTTTCCGTCTCTGGAAGCTAGGTTATAATCAACCCCCGCCAAATTCTGGCCTTCTCGACTATTAAGTTGATCGCTTTCAAGAAAATTAAACTGGTGTCTACCTACGTAGAAGAAATTAATATTTGATCTATGGAAAGTCTTTTTTTGCAGGGAAAAAACTGAATAATTTAATGAAGGTAAGCTTAATAAATCATCAGAAGCACTTTGCATATTAAGAATACCAAGTCTCCAGTTCTTTCCAAATTTCCCAGTCAATCTGGCACCTCCAATGATTTTTTCTTGAACATTTTGACCTGTTGCCGAATCTATAGTTACTCCAATTCTTCTCGAAAAAAAAGGTCTCGCATTGTTAAGTCCGAAATTTGAAAATAAATCTGCATTTTCTAAAAAAAACTGTCTCCTTTCAGGAAAAAAAAGCTCAAACCTGTCAAGATTCGTTTGTTGTTGATCTACTTCTACTTGGGAAAAATCTGGATTTATTGTCAAATCCAAATTTGTGGATGAACTTAATGCTACTTTGATGTCTCCTCCAACTGAAAAGTTCTTTCTAGTTTTTTGGGCTAAATTATCATTAGTGTCACTTGCTAAAGCAAATGGGATCAATGAAATATTTTTCCCAGGCGTTCCTAATTGGCCTTCAAAAGTTAATCTCCCAGTAAATGCTAAATTGATTAACTCGAATTGCCTTGGAACTCTATTCCATACTGATAGCTCATTTCGGTAGGTGTCAGAAGTGAAAAAATTCACTCCCCAATCCATAATATTTTCTCTATATCTTAATGTTTTGAAAGGTATTGATATTTCAACCTGCCAATGATCAGTATGAACTGAAGTAGCCGAATACCAAATATTGTCCCAAGAAAAGTCTACATCTTCTGGAAGACCTCCTCCATTGGAAATTAATCCTTCTCGTTGAACATTAAAAGGATTTACACCAAACAAAAACCCAATTGTTTGATCATTGAAAGGATCTAAAATAACATTAAATGCATCAACATTATTGGTAGGAAAATCCCTTCTCATTGACATAGAAACATGTTTTCCAGGGTCCTTATCATAAATTTTTGCTGCTACATATAAATTTTTGTCATCATAAAAAATAACAACCTCGGTTTTAGTTACTGACTTAGAAGTATCAAAAGGAAAGTACTGGTCAAAATCACTATAAAAAAATAATTCATTATAAAAGTCTTCATTTAAATAACCATCAATAAAAACATCAACTTCAGTCTTTCCTGCAAACAAAACATTTTCCTCATTTTGACCATATAGCGGTAATTGAGTTAAACAAAAAATAAAAAATCCTAAACAACTGATTTTAAAATAATATTCCTTCTTCTTCATTTTCAACCAATTTGGCATTAAAAAAAGGGGGGAACTTTATAAAAAAAGTTCACTACCCCTTTTAAATATTAATTAATCTTAATATCCAGGATTCTGAGTAAGATTAGGGTTCAAAATTATTTCTGAAGCAGGAATGGGATATAGTAAATAATCTTGAGAAACATTGAACATGTTTGGCAAAGGTCCAGAACCTTCTGGATAAAAATAGTCTTGAGGGTTAGCTTTAATCCTTTCACCAAACTGATTCATCACTTCTACAGCTATACCTGAACGGACAAGATCTTGCCACCTTTTATTTTCGAATGCCAATTCTATTCTTCGCTCATTCAAAAGAGTATTTTTATCTAAAGAGTTTAATTCTTGTAATCCTGCCCTTGTTCTAATTTGATTAACTAAGGAAAGTGCTTCATTGCTATTCCCTTGCTCTAAAAGACATTCAGCCAAATTTAGTAAGGTCTCAGCATATCTGTAAACTATCCAATTTTGACCTGTTTGATTAGGGATAGCATGTGGGTGTTGATATTTCTTAATATAAGGTAGATTATCATAAATCACCCCTGGTAGTGGAGAGGGACCTGAAAAAAACGCTATTGTTGCTTCATATCTTGAATCATTATCTTCATAAAGATCCAAAAGCTCTGGGACAGGAATATTGAAGGATCCCCCTCCATTTCTAGCTGCAGGTGAGACTCCTGTAATTATTGCTGGATCGTCTAACTCAGGTAGGAATTGATATGGAAAAGTGCTAAATAATGGTTGAGAAGTCCCTTCAACAAAGTAAATCTCGAAAATGATTTCTGAATTACCTTCATTGGAAGGTTTAAAGATTTCATCATATACCGGTAAAAGGTTATATCCAGCATTTAACACGTTTCTTAAAGCCGACTCTGCTTCTGACCATCTTTTTTGGCTCATTAAGACATCAGCCAATAACATGTATGCCGCACTGACTGTTGCCCTACCTGGAACTTGGTTATTTTTCCCTGGTAATAAAGGAATACTAGTGTTTATATCTGATAAGATTAAATCTAAAATCTCAGATGAACCTGACCTGTTTTTAAATGTTTCAGAGAATGATGTAGGTGGTTCGATAAACAAAGGAACACCTCCAAAATTTTTCAATAAATCAAAATAAGCAAATGCTCTCAAAAAATATGCTTCGCCTTTGATAGAGGTTTTTGATTGGCCATTAAAATCAGCATTATCAATACTCTGAATAATAAAGTTTGACCTGGAAATAATAAGGTAATTGTTTAACCACTTATTAAGTACTATTTCATTATTAGTTTCTACAGTAAATGTCCCGAGGTCTTCTCTAGGTTGATTTCCTCTGTTCCCAAGGTTCAAAACAAAATGGGCATTATCTGACCTGAACTCTGTCATTTGCCAATCTTGATTATACAATGTCTGTAAAGGTGCATAAGCACCAGTAATAGCTTGTAAAAAATCACTTTCAGTTTGATAGAAATTTTCCTGGGTAATGTTTGTTTCAGGTAATATTTCTAGAAAATCACTACATGATGTTAATACAAGCATTATGATTATTATTCTAATTTTCGTTCTCATATTATATTTTTTTTAGAAACCAACACTTATTCCAAAGCTAACAGTTCTGGGAATTGGGTAGGAGTTTTCATCTACCCCTGGTACATTTCCAATGCTTGATTGGTTTGCAGCAGTTGAACCAAATCTTTGCGTATTTACCTCTGGATTAGTACCAGGGTAATTTGTAATAAATAAAGCATTTTGAATACTGCTGTATAAATAAAGCCTTTTAATAGTTGAGTTGCCCGACATTGGAAGATTATAACCAATCGTTAAATTATTCAAAGACAAATAGCTTCCATCTTTAATAAATCGACTATTCCATCTATCCCTCTCAAGAAATGTCGTGCCTTGTTGAACGCTCCCAAATTTTCCAGCTCCTGGATTTTCCGGGGATTTCCATCTGTCATTTACATCTCTAAGGACATTAAATACTCCGTCCAAATTCGCTGCCCAGTTTTCATAAAAAGCAAGTATATCATTCCCAAATGATCCTAGAATTGCCATTGAAAGGGTAAAATTCCGATAGCTAAATTGATTTGTAAACCCATATACAAAATCAGGCCATGGATTACCAATTATCGTCATATCCTCAGGAAAAGAAATAATTCCGTCTCCATTTAGATCTCTAAACTTAACAGTTCCCACTTGTGAAGATGGATGTTTTGGAGAGTTATCGAAATCTTGCTGGTCAACATAAACCCCATCTTGAATTGCTCCATAAAACTGAGTAATAGGTTGTCCTACTATTGACATATGACTTCTAAATTGATATAAAAGGATTCCGCTGGGGAGCATGTTAGTTTGATTACCTAAAGAGACGACTTTATTCCTATCAAAAGAAACATTAAAATTGGTATTCCACTTAAAGTTTGATTTATTTATGACAGCTGCCTGCGCTGCAATCTCATGTCCCCAGAATTTAAGTTCACCGATATTAGTTTGGATGGAATTAAATCCAGAAGAGACGGGTACTTCCACATCAAAAAGCAAATTATCTGTATTTCTAACGTAATAATTGTAAGCAAGCTGAATTCTATCATTCCATAAGTTAATATCGGCACCTAAGTTAAATTGTCTGTTATTTTCCCAGCCCAATCTTTGATCACCTAAATTATTGGGAATTCTTCCTGCTGTAGGAACATTCGCAAATGGATAAAAAACTTCTCCAATTGTGGATCTATGGGTATAGTTACCTATTTGAAAATTACCTGTAAGACCATAGCTCGCTCGAATTTTAAAAAAGTTTATTACATTTTCATTCCAAAAATCTTCTTTCGAGATAATCCAACCTGCAGAAACGGCTGGAAAATTCCCCCATCTGTTATTTTCACCAAAGCGAGAGGAACCATCTCTTCTAATAGAAGCTGTAAATAGATATTTATCCTTGAATTGATAGTTTACTCTTGCTAAGTAGGACAATAACGTCCATTCCTCAACACTACTATCAACAAGAAGTATCCCAGCAGCATTCAAAGTTCTCACTTTATCATCTGGGAAGTTATTCCCAAATACTGTTAATCCATCAGCTCTGGCTTTTTGTGCAGTAAAACCTACCAATGCATCAAACTTGTGTTCATTTATCTCCCTAGCATAATTAAGGGTATTCTCGTTTAACCAGTTTGTGAACCTAACATTATTATTTGAACCAAATGGAATTCTAGGAGGAGGGATAAAAAGAACTCCAATAGTAGATGGGTTAAATTCAAAAATATTCCTATTCCCAATCTGAAAATTACCTGTTGTCTTTGCCGTTAGGCCTTTAGCTATTTCATAATCTATCGATAAATTGGATAACAACTGAAAATCATCATCTTCAAATACCTTTTCTTTTGCTACCCTCAACCAATTAGGATTTCCAAAGGTAGCAGGATCAGTAGCAATAAGACTTAAACTTCCATCTGGATTAAAAGGATTGGCAAGGGGTGTTGTAATTAAAGCAGAAGAAACTATGTTTTCTGTAACATAAGGCCAACCATCTGTATTAAAATTAGTGTTTTTTGTTAAAGTCGGCGCAAAATTTAATCCAATATTAAGCTTTTCATTAGGTTTAAACCTAGAGTTTATTCTAAAAGAAAAACGTTCAAAACTCGTTCCAACAACCACTCCTTCTTGATTGAAATAACCCAAACTAGCAGATGTAGCAAACTTTTCACTTCCCTGGCTGATTCCAAAATTATAGCTCTGGATAGCTCCAGTTCTGGTAATAGCATCAAACCAATCTGTTCCCGTCCCTAATTGATCTGGGTTTTGAAAAGCGGGGTTAACTGGACGTCCGTTTAATTCTGCTATTTCTTTTTGAAATTGAGCATATTCCCTTGCATTCATCATTTCAAGTCTTCTTCCTTGAGGAATATTCTCAAAACCATAGTATGAATCAAAGGAAATTTGTGTTTCCCTATTAAACTCAGTTTTATTAGTTTGAATCAAGACTACCCCATTAGCAGCCCTGGACCCATATAAAGATGCTGCCGCTGGATCTTTAAGAACTGTTATATTTTCTATTTCATTTGGACTAATAAAGCTTATATCACCTTCTATAGGCATTCCATCAACCACATACAAAGGTTGTGAACCACCCGTAAAAGAAAAAGCTCCCCTAATTTGAAAGTTCAAACCTTGTCCAGGCCTTCCTGAAGTTTGTGTAACTCTTACGCCTGCTAGTTTACCTTGAAGTTTTTGGCCAACAGTTGCAACTGGGGCGTTTGGTAAATCTTTAACATTTAAAGTCTCAATCGCGCCTGTGATTTCCTCAGCCCTTTGTATAGCATATCCTGTCACAATGACCTCTCCTAAGGCTTTTGTATCTGATTCTAAAAAAATATTATAATTTGACTCTATTCCAATTGAAATTTCTTTGGTTAGATAGCCAATAAATGAAAATACCAAAGTGTTATTTCCTGAAGGAACCGACAAACTAAAGTTACCATCTATGTCTGTTACTGTTCCAATATTAGTACCCTTAATAATGATTGATACTCCAGGAAGTGCTTCGTTTTCTTCCAAAGATTGTACTTTACCAGTAACAATCCTATCTTGAAGTGCATAAGAATGTACACTAATTAAAACCAATAAGCAGGAAAGTATTGAGAACACTTTCCATTGGCTTAATTTCTTTCGAAATTTTCCGTATTCTTTTCTCATAGTTAAATTGGATTTTATGTTGACTTTATTAGCTTATCCCCAATATTATTAGGAGCACCTTCTAAAATTAATAAGTCAGAAAAATTAAAGTATCCTGTACTGTGCTGAGAATTATTTTGTTTTTGTAACTAAAAAAAAATTAAATTCTAATAATTTGAGGTATAGAATAATATTTCACTAGCAAATGAAAGAATTGAAATCTACATTTACATAATCATAGAAATGTTTGATTTTTATAAAACTTTTTAAGTTTTGATTAAGTATTTTCAATAAATCCTATCAAATGATGAATTTTATTAAAATGAGAAGATTAAATCAGTAAAGTACAGGACAGAAAGTCCTTATCTTTCAAATAATTTTGGTTAAAACTAAAACAAGCTTATGATGAAACTTACTATTCAAACCTTTAACCACGTATCCTATCTATGGGACGATGAAAAAGCCGCGGCCTTGGGCAATGACGAAGTTGCTTTATTGATATACCGTTCCAATATTTTGGGCGCTGACTTAAGAATTACCAATTACGGAGGAGGAAATACATCCTGTAAAACTATAGAAAAAGACCCCCTGACCGGAAAAGAGGTGGAAGTCATGTGGGTAAAAGGTTCCGGCGGAGATATAGGAACCCTTACCAAAGCCGGTCTAGCCGGGCTTTATGTGGACAAGTTGCGCTCGCTTGAAGGGATTTACGGAGGGATTGAGCATGAAGATGAGATGGTAGGACTTTTCAACCACTGCATCTACGACCTGGACTCCAAGGCCCCTTCTATTGATACGCCTTTACATGCCTTTTTACCCTTCAAACATATCGATCACCTGCATCCCGATGCAGCCATTGCCATCGCGGCATCCAAAGATGGAGAGAAAATCACGCAAGAACTTTTTGAAGGACAGATTGCCTGGGTGCCTTGGCAAAGACCAGGCTTTGATCTGGGATTGCAATTGAGAGATGCATTGGAGGCCAATCCGGGTATCCGTGGCATCATGCTGGGCGGACATGGCCTGTTCACCTGGGGAGATACTGCTTACGAATGTTACATCAATAGTTTGGAGGTGATCGAGAAAGCTTCCGCTTACCTCGAAGCCAATTACGGTAAAAAGAGACCAGTTTTTGGAGGAGAGAAAGTGAAAGCACTGGAGCCCGCTCAAAGGAAAGATCAGGCAGCCAAAATCGCTCCCTTATTGCGCGGATTGGCTTCCAGCTATAACCGCATGGTGGGCACTTTCAATGATTCTGAGACAGTACTGCAGTTTATCAACTCCCACGACCTGGATAAACTGGCACCTCTGGGGACCTCTTGCCCAGACCACTTTCTAAGGACGAAAATTGCCCCGTTGGTATTGGATATCCCTGCTGATCAGGATCTTTCTGACCTGACTACTTTGAAAGGCCATATAGAAAAGCTTTTTGCCCGATACAGGGAAGGATACAAAGGCTATTACGAAAAACATAAACGCTCCAACAGCCCTGCCATGCGTGACCCAAATCCGGTGATCATCCTTTGGCCGGGAGTGGGAATGTTTTCCTATGCCAAGGATAAACAGACTTCAAGGGTAGCTTCAGAATTTTATATCAACGCCATCAACGTGATGCGGGGAGCAGAGGCTGTATCGGAATATGTCTCATTACCACTTCAGGAAGCTTTTGATATTGAGTATTGGTTGCTCGAAGAGGCCAAACTCCAACGCATGCCCAAAGAAAAAGCACTTTCCAGAAAAGTGGCCCTGATCACCGGAAGTGCCGGAGGAATTGGTAAGGCCATCGCGGATAAATTCGCGGCAGAGGGTGCCTGTGTGGTGATTTCTGACATTGATGAAGAGAACATTGCCAATGCCAGAAAAGATTTTGGAAAAGATACCGCCATCGCCGTCAAACTCGATGTGTTGGATAATGATACGATTGCTCAAGCCTATAAGGAAGCCTGCCTGGCATTCGGCGGAGTTGACATCATCGTCAACTGTGCTGGATTGGCCATCAGCAAATCTTTGGCAGACACAACAGAGGCCGACTGGGATTTGCTCAATGATGTCCTGGTCAAGGGTCAGTTCAAAGTTTCCCAAGTGGGAGTGGCCGTCATGAGGGCACAGGGAATGGGTGGTGACATCATCAATATTGCTTCAAAAAATGCATTGGTTTCCGGACCAAACAATGTGGGCTATGGCACCGCCAAAGCTGCCCAAATCCACATGTCAAGGTTACTCGCAGCAGAACTCGGTCCCGATAAAATCCGGGTCAATGTGGTCAATCCTGATGCGGTGATTGAAGGTTCTAAAATATGGGAAGGCAAATGGGCTGAAGGCCGGGCAAAAGCCTATGGCGTAACCGTAGAGGAATTGCCGGCTTATTACGCCAAACGAACCTTGATGAATGAGATCATCAGCACCAAGGATCTGGCCAATGGGGTGTTTGCCTTTGTCGGAGGTCTATTGCCCAAGTCCACAGGGAATATATTGAATGTAGATGGGGGAGTGGCTGCGGCTTTTGTGAGGTAAGACGATGGAAAGGATTATGGCCACAAAGTCACTAAGACACAAAGGGGAGAATAATTACCAGTAGCTATCCATTGAAAACAGGCAAGCTAATGCTAAGATCTTTGCCTTGTCATTTCAAGAATTTAATATTTAGGGGAATGTACAGAAAGGGTAAAGACTAAATTACGCGTCATACTGAGACGGAGCCTGCGGAGTCGAAAGCCTGCCCCGTAGTATTACGGGGGATCTCCTTAACTTTGGGAGATTCTTCGCTTCCCGCAATTCTGCGGGACAGGCAGTTCCTCGCTCAGAATGACGGTTACTCTTATCTTTCAATGGTAGCGGAGCTTGCGGAGTCGAATCATCTCCTCTATTTTGGGAGACCCCCCGAAAGCATCGGGGCAGGCTATCGCTTCACTCAGGGAGATGGCTCTTGTAATCTGCCAATAGTAGTCAAGCGAGAGGTCTATTAAAACTAAAAACTGGATGAAATTCTTAGATTTCTCAGTCGTTCCTCCTTCCCCGCCTGCATCGGGCAGGGAAATGACAAGGAAAGGCTTTCTTCCAAATTATTCCTTAAATTCAAATTAAAACAGAATCCACTTCGTGCCTTGGTGTCTTAGTGGCAATAAACAATAACCGTTATCCACTTTGTGCCTTTGTGGTAAAGAAATTATGAGAATAACCACCGACCATATCCAATCCACCAATAAAACCAGAGAAATCTCCCATGCCAGGGAATTCAACTTCCTTACGGAAAATCTGGAGAAAAAAGGCCTTGATGTAGAACAGCTTATCAAAAAGCTGCAAGACTTCCAGATCGCCATCCCTTCATGGGCTTTGGGCACCGGAGGTACCCGCTTTGGTCGTTTTTCGGGAGGTGGAGAACCTGCTACCCTGATCCAAAAAATACAGGATATAGGTATCCTCCATGCGCTGAATAGATCCAGCAACTCGGTTTCCCTCCATATCCCATGGGATATACCTCAGGACTATGATGCTATCCTCCAAACTGCTGCAGAAGTGGAAATCGGTTTTGATGCAGTCAATTCCAACACCTTTCAGGATCAGGCAGACCAAAACCTGTCCTATAAATTCGGCTCTCTGGCCAATCATGACAAAGCCATCCGGGAACTTGCTATTGAACATAACAAAGAAGTGATCCGAATTGGTGAAAAACTGGGTTCAAAGGCCCTGACAGTTTGGTTGGCGGATGGGTCATCCTTTCCCGGACAACACAGTTTCCGCAAAGCCCTGCAAAACACCAATGAGTCTTTACAGGAAATTTACAAAGAACTCCCTTCAGATTGGAGAATGCTCGTAGAGTACAAACCTTATGAACCCTATTTTTATAGCACGGTCATACAGGATTGGGGCACTTCCTTTCTGTTGGCCAATAAACTAGGGGACAAAGCTTTCACCTTAGTAGATCTTGGCCATCACCTGCCCAATACCAATATCGAGCAGATAGTTGCCACCTTGATGACAGAGGGCAAATTGGGAGGCTTTCACTTTAACGACTCCAAATACGGTGACGATGACCTGACCGTGGGCAGCATCAAACCCTACCAACTCTTCCTGATTTTCAATGAACTGGTAGCTGGTTTCGAAGAAACTTCCAATCCTTCGCCGGCATGGATGATTGATGCCAGCCACAACCTGAAAGATCCTTTGGAGGACTTGTTGCAATCCGTAGAAGCCATCAAACTGGCTTATGCCCAAGCTTTGATCGTGGATCAAAATGCCCTTCATGCTGCACAAGCTTCCCATGATGTGACCTTGGCTCAGGAAATACTTCAGGATGCTTTTAGAACTGATTTGAGGCCATTGGTCAGGGAAGCCATCCGACAAAGTGGTGGGGCCATATCTCCTATCCAAGCTTATCGGGAACTGAAAGTCAGGGAAACGCTGATCAAAGAAAGAGGCAAAGACAGTAAAGCCAGCGGATTGTAACATGGAACCCATCAAAGTAACTGCCATATTTGATATTGGAAAGACCAATAAGAAGTTCTTTCTCTTTGACCAGGAATTGAAGGAAGTCTATAAGGTGTATCATCGCCTGGATTATATACAGGATGAAGACGGTGAAGATTGTGAATCCATTCAGGCATTGACCCAATGGGTCAGACAAACCTTAAAAGAAGCATTATCCCTGCCTCAATTTCTTATCGTCAAACTCAATTTCACCACCTATGGGGCTTCATTTGTACATATTGACCAAATGGGAAATCCGGTCGCACCCCTGTACAATTACCTAAAAAAGTATCCGGAGGATATTTTAGCGCAGTTTTATGCAAAATACGGCCCAGCTGAAAAGTTCAGCCAGGAAACCTCGTCCCCAGCTTTAGGCATGTTGAATTCCGGCCTCCAGCTATACTGGCTAAAATATGCCAAACCTGACATCTTTAAGAAAATCCACCGCAGCCTTCATCTTCCCCAGTACCTTTCATTTCTTTTTACAGGAAAGATAGTTTCTGAATATACCAGCATAGGCTGTCATACAGGCTTATGGGATTTTGCCAAAGGAGATTATCACCATTGGGTCAAAGCCGAGGGGATCGACAAAATATTACCAGAGGTGGTGGATACTACGACTAGTTTTGCCAAGACCTTTGACAGGCACAGCATGAGTGTAGGCGTGGGAGTACATGATTCTTCCTCCGCTCTATTACCTTACTTGACCAGCAATACAGAACCTTTTGCCCTATTGTCCACAGGTACATGGGCAATCAGCATCAATCCTTTTAATGATACCCAATTAACATTGGACGAGCTCCGTAAAGACTGTCTCCATTTTTTGAGCAAGGAAGGCCGGCCCATCAAAATCAGTCGTCTGTTTATAGGGGAGGAACACAAAGTACAGATCGAAGAGCTCTATACCCATTTCCAATTGGAAAAAGGCTATTACAAAGCACTGTGCTTTGAAAAGGAGCGGTACGATAAAGCCAAATCCAAAACCTGTAAACGGTTTAGGTTTGAATACCTCAAACCGGAAGTTTATGGCTTGACGCAGGCAACAGCAACCGATTGGAAAGATTTTGCAGATTTCGAAGATGCCTATTACAGCTTTATCCATGAACTCACTGACCTGCAGGTGGCTTCCCTTTCTCTGGTGCTGAATGGCAGCACTTCAGTCAAAAAACTATATATCGACGGAGGCTTTAATGCCAATCCCATTTTTGTGGAGATGCTCAGAGACAAACTGCCCGGAATCAGTGTAGAAACCACAGATTTTGCTTTGGGTACGGCATTGGGGGCGGGGATGTTGGTGAATGACTTAGCTTGATATCGATAGATATTGATGGATATTATTATTGAAAATTGATAAACCTTAAGTTGTAATAAGGAAGAAATGTTACTCTTGCCGTTCAGCACCGAATGGCCGTTACCAAACTTAGATCAAAAAGACTTCATTTTTACTGCTTCACATACAAAATAGAGTTAAAATTCCTAGATATCTTATATGGATTTAAAAGTTTGTAATAGCGGGCTTTATTTGTGAATGTTTTACTCTAACTTTTAAGAATACATTTCAAAATATTTTTATTGCTTCAATTCAAATAAATATATTTTGTCCTCATAGAGTAAACCAATTTTGTTTTCTGAGAATGAAAATCCCTCTGAAGCTTTGGTTTGATTAAGATTAGGTAAAATAAAAGACTTTAAATACGCTTTTGATTCAATATCGTATATATCCAAAACCCTATTATCTGAATTATTTCGATCTGATACATTGGAAACAATTGCCAACCTGTCTTGAAAGATAAACGCGTCAGCAATTAATAAAGGAGCATTATCCAGCATTGCTCCACCTCCTATATTTAACACTTTTGGCTTTTCAAAGTCATAAATGTAGCTACCTTTTTCAAGTATGTTATGCTCAGGATCATAGGTAAACCAAAGGTCAGAGAAATACGAAGTATGTATCAAAAATCCATTATTCTCCAAAATCTTTCCTTCATAAATCAATGCTGAGTTTTCTTCATTAAATAAATCATTGATCTTTTCAATTACATTATAACTATCTTCTTTTAAGGAATGTAAAAAATATGACAACTTTATACCCTTTTCAGTTGCCACTAAAATCAATGAAGTATCATCCAATTGTACTCCCCTCTCGACAGGCACTGAAAACTTTTTATAAAAATACACTGAATCCTCAAAGTCCTGGATTTTAAAAGTATGTTTTTCTGTATCGAAAATCGAAAGTTTGTTTTCATCCAGAATATGAAAATTACGAACCATAAAATTCTCTTTAGGTCCTTCTCCCCATTTGCCCAATGAAGCTTGTGGATGCAGTTCTTTATCAAGTTTGATAAGACTTTTGTTAAAATAGTCATAGCAATAAAAGTACTCTCCATAAGACTCAAACCTTTTTAAGGGACGTTCAATTAAAACGCTGTCCATTAAAAGAATTTCACCAAACACTCTTTTTTCTTCAGTTCTATTTGAGCAACCAATAACAAAGAGGATTACTAAACTTAGTAACCCTCCTCTTAACTTTAAAATCAAATTCATCAATACTTTACTTTTTTTCACCTTTTACACCACCTTCACCTCTATATGTTGTGCCAAGTACTATTCCATCAGCAACAATCTTTACGCAAACAAAGGTATCACCTGATGGACAAGTAATTACTTGTTCAGATTTTGACTTTGATATGGTTAAAAAAGACAATATTACTATCGAAAGTAAGACACTTATTCTGATTTTCTTAATCATCTTATTGAGTATTGATTTTATGAGTAGAATCACCAGGACCTTTCCAAATATCCAAGACATCGCTTATATAAACGCATCTAAATTCATCACCGCTAGGACAAGAATAATTTACAGTTTGACTATTAATTTTTGAAAAACCCACCAATGATATCAGAAATAAGAATAACATAATAAATTTTTTCATAATTAAATTATTTTATAATTTGAACCTTTGCTTCACCTTCACCTTTATATGCGGTCACACCACTTTCTGTCGAGTAACATTTATAAGTATCACCTGATGGGCAAGTGATTACCACCTCTTGAGCATTGGAGATAGAAAATATGCAACAGGCACAAAGAACAATAAAGAAAATTCCTGCTAATTTTTTCATAATTAATGTTTTTTAGTTGAAAGATATTCAATATTAAACTTTTAAAATTGAATTTAAAAACCTGTTAAATCATTGATTATGTGAAATTTAAAAAATTGAATTTTTCCAACACATAAAAACCAAACAATATTCTAAAACCTTA
>Ga0213835_101310_pt1 | contig 15994 bp, 12 predicted proteins | sample SWPATP01_FD_160576 | JGI IMG/M metagenome (GOLD analysis project Ga0213835, IMG submission 160576) | Coastal seawater microbial communities from Marineland, Florida, United States - SWPA TP0 #1 | ecosystem: Environmental > Aquatic > Marine > Coastal | place: USA: Florida | collected 2016-08-05 | reverse complement strand
TTAACCAACCTAAAAAAGCTTCAAGAAAGTCATATAAATCTGAATTGACTTCATGCTCATGTGTTGACAAATCAATTAATTCAAGCAAGTTCATGGTTAAAGCCATTTTCTCGAAGTCATATTGGAGCTTTAAAATCGATTGAGCCGAATCCGCTTCTTTTAACGTTTGTACAGATCTGGATTGTTTATAGTAAACAATTAAATCAAGAATAGAGCCATAGGTTATGATTCCTGCGTACTTACTTTTTGGTCGTCTAAATCCTTTAATCATAATGGCAAACTTACCCTTATCTCTCGAAAACACCGTTATAATCCGGCTTGTTTCGCTGAAATCTGTATGTCTTAGAACAATGGCTTTGGTTTGAATGAGCAAGAGTTCAATCAGTTAAAGTAATTTTGATTACATATACAGATACGGTTTCCAAACTTCGTGTACCGTTCCTGCATATTCTCTCAGAAAGATAATATGATTTGGCTTAAATGGCTTTCTCTTTAAAGGCATTTCAGCTTCTTTTGGCGTTCTATTTCCTTTTTTGTGATTGCAGGAGTTACATGCAGTTACTAAATTTTCCCATGTATCAGGACCACCTCGACTTTTTGGAATCACGTGATCAATCGTTAAATCTGTGTGTGAGCCACAATATTGGCATGTTGAAGCATCTCTTTTAACGATATTCTTTCTTGAAAGAACGATATTCTTGAAGGGTACCCTTGCATATCTTCTCAAACGAATCACAAGTGGATATTGGTAAGAATGAGTTACAGTACTAATAGTCATTTCAGGATGATCATGTAGCAATTCTGCTTTATCAAGAAAAAGCAAAATCAACGATTTTCTGACATTCACCACACTCAAGGGTTGATAGTCCTGATTTAAGATTAACACATTTCCATTCATAACTACACTCGTTTCAAATTACATTTAAGGGAGTTTATACACTCCGCAAAACGTATCCGCTAAACGGCTATTAAAATTTCTTGGTGTATCTTTATCGTTAGGGTTGATTGTCTCGACTTTCACATTACCTGAAGCATGTAAAATCAATCCATTTCCCAAAGAAAAACCAACATGATATACATGTCCGTTCTCGTTTTTGAAAAAAAAGACATCTCCCGGTAAGGCATCATCTATAGTATCAGATTTTTTTTCAAAAAAAAGTTCTTGCTGAGAGGCATCGCGAGGAATATTAACTCCATGTAACAAGTAAACCAATTGTATAAGTCCGCTACAATCAATTCCTGATTCCGATCTACCTCCCCATAAATATGGAACACCAAGAAATTCCTGGGCAGTGTGAAGCGGGTCTGTCAAAGAGATTTCAAATAGCGATTCCTGTGTACTATAAGTTCCAAAAGGCAGTTTTATGTGTGTATTCTCTGTAATTGCGATTAATGATCCTGTTGGAACAATTAAGCGGTTATCAAGCAAATTCGTGATTTTGAAACATTTAAAAGGCGAACGTATAACATCCTTATCCTTAATCCATTTATCATGCGCTTTTGATGTCAATAAAGTGCCTTGTGCAACACTAATCCATCCAACATAAGCATCAAAATCACATAATACTTTTACCCACCTCTCTTTTTTTTCAAGGATGGATGCAGTTTCTCCCAATAACATTTGAGTAACCATTTCTGATGTGTCAGAAGCTTCCTTTCGAACTGGTACAATAGCTGATGATGCTATGATATGGGAATATTCCTTCATAGATAGAATGGATTGGATTTTTTTTTGCTAATCTAAGATTAGTTGATAGTATTACAGAATACTAAAGATGCATTTGATTATAATGATTTTTGAATAGAATAATAAGATAAACTTTGAGCCACTACCATTAAGCATTTTTATGATGCTTATAATAATGCCTGCGCATTGGTTAAAATTAAGTAAGTGTGAATGAATTATGCCTTCACTAAATTCTCTCAACCTTAAAATGGAAGCGCTTTTCAAACTATTGCACACATGTTTTAGGTTAAAGCTTGATGTTTACTAAACAAAAAAACTAACGTTAATTTAGTGTTAAAAGGGTCTAAAAATCCGTATTTTTGGAGTTTACAAGGTCTCACATTCAACAATTTTCGACGTTATCATTTAACTATTGCAAACACATGCCATATAATAAGGACGTTTACAATACGCTCTATTACAAAGAGCCAGGACCAAAATTGGATAAGGAAAGTCCATTTGAGTCTATGATGGAGCGTTTTCGCTTCGCAGCTGAAATTCTAAAGCTTGATGATGGATTATTCAGCTATCTTTCCAATCCTGTCAAGCAAGTTACCGTTTCTATTCCCGTTGAGATGGACGATGGTACTTTAAAAGTATATGAGGGTTATCGTGTAATTCACGATAATATTTTAGGACCAAGTAAAGGGGGAATTCGTTTCGCACCTGACGTTAACTTAGATGAAGTTAAAGCACTTGCCTCATGGATGACCTGGAAATGTGCCGTTGTGAACGTGCCTTTCGGAGGTGCCAAAGGTGGAATCAGATGTAACCCAAGGGAAATGAGCCAAAGAGAACTTGAGCGCCTTACAAGACGCTATACCGCAAGCATGCTCGAAGTATTTGGACCTGAGGTAGATATTCCGGCTCCTGATATGGGTACGAATGAGCAAGTTATGGCTTGGTTAATGGATACATACAGTATGCATGTTAGAAAAACATCTACGGCAGTTGTAACAGGAAAGCCCATCATTATTGGTGGATCTTTGGGAAGAAAAGAAGCAACCGGTCGTGGTGTAGTTACAGTTACCTTGGCAGCAATGAGTAAACTTGGCATTTCACCAATCAATGCGCGGGTTGCTGTGCAGGGATTTGGAAACGTAGGCTCTATTTCTGCAAAGCTTATGTATGAGCAAGGTAGCCGTATTATTGCCATAAGTGATATATCTGGCGCATATTACAATCCAAAAGGAATTGATATTCCTGCAGCAATGGAGTATTCAGCTAAAAATAAAATGAGCTTGGAAGGATTCCCTGATGCAGAGAAAATCACCAACGAAGAGCTTCTTGAATTAGACTGTGAAATTTTGATTCCGGCGGCTAAAGAAGATCAAATCAGCAAATTGAATGCTGACCGTATCAAAGCAAAAATCATTTCAGAAGGAGCTAATGGTCCGGTAACAGCTAATGCTGACGCAATTCTTGATTCAAAAGGAATTCTTGTTATACCTGATATTCTTGCAAATGCCGGCGGAGTTACAGTTTCCTACTTTGAGTGGGTTCAGGATAGACAGGGCTACTTTTGGACTGAAGATCGCGTTAACAGACGTCTGAACCGTATGATGAGAAATGCCTTCCAACTTACCTATAGTGTAATGGAAGAGCATAATATCACATTGAGACAGGCAGCTTATGTTTATGCTATTAAAAAAGTAGCTGAGACACTGAAACTCAGAGGAATTTACGCTTAATCTAACGTAAATTGATTGTTATCGAAAAAGAGCATCAATTTGGTGCTCTTTTTTTATTTTTGAAACAATCTTAAATCCTTTACGTAAAGATCAGTTATTTTATGATCAAAAAATGGAATACTCAATAGTCAACTTGTCTAATGACATATCAAGAGAAGACTAATTATACTTTTAATTAACTGTAGTTTATGAAGCAAGACACTCAATTAAGAATGGTTTTGGGCTCAGACCTATCAGAACTTGAAAAGGTCGAACAATTTGTAGATCAAATTGTTAATTCATCAAATGCTAATGAAGAATTAACAGGTAGCATTATGCTATTACTTTCTGAAGCCGCTACAAATGGTATGATTCATGGCAATAAGCAACAACCCGGTAAAGAAGTGACTTTAGAAGCTGTTATTAGAGAAGGTGAAATTTTAATTACTGTAACAGACCAAGGTGATGGCTTCAATCCTGATGACGTTCCTGACCCTCTTGCTGAACAAAATTTGCTGAAAACAAGTGGCAGAGGATTGTACCTGATGAGAGAGTATGCTGATGATGTTCAATACAATGAAAAGGGAAATCAGCTTAAACTGACGTTCAAACGGCAGTAATTAAAGCGTTTGTCGCATGTAATCCATCAGTTTTCGAAGCATTGTATCCACTTTGCTTTTACTAACGGAATGCATTTCCTCTCTTAACATGGTTACTACATTATCAAAACGCTCATTTATATTTTTTGTAAATGACTTTTGTTGACGTTCGTTCTCAAGTACTCTTTGATGTATGTCTGATAATTTTTGACTGTTTTCATACAATCTTCTTGAAACGGAGTCGAGTTCAGGTTTGAGTAGTTCGGCTACTTCTTTCGCAGAGTTTGGTTTTGAGGACTCCAACCTCTTGATCTTTTGATCAACAATCTCCAAAATAGAAGTTACTTCAGAAGCAAGTTGATTATGTTGTGTTCGTTGAGTTTCTATCTGCTCAACAACCGGAGTTAACGAATTTTTGTAGTCCTGATCCTTGCTATCCAAAGCTACTTGCATTGACTCATTTACTTCCATCAGCTGTTTTAGCTGATTATATAGTAATCTGAGTTCTTTCTGTCTATTCTGATCCATCTTACGCAACTCAGCCAACTCAATACGTAATTCCTCCGTATTTGATTGTTGCTGAATATTGCGCACAGATTGGAGCATTTCATTTATTTGCTCTGATCTACTTTGAATTGCAAAAACAGTACGATTAAACTCATTTTCAAGTGCATCAAGTTTTCCATTCAAAAACTCAAGATGCTCATTATTGGAAGTTCTGGAATCGCGTTGAACAATTTGATCTAACCTAATGTGAAGATCCTGAATACTTTTGCTAAAGCTTTGTTCTATTGCAATTAATCGTTGTTCTGAAACAGAATCTGATTTTTTAACAGCTGGGTTTAATCCAATGAATTCAGAAGGCTCTTCAGAAAATGGTACAACTTTCCGATCTTTCTTAATGATTGGCTTTGGTTCTACACCATATAAATTAAGAATCTCACGAATCTGATATTTCTGTGATTCAATTAAAATAAAGGTTGCTTCATGAGAAGGCTCAAAATACTCATAATGTTCTAACTCTTTCTCAACCTCATACAAACTGATTTGATCATCCTGCGCACGTTCTAAGCCATAGTACCGCTCTAATGCCATTTCTAGAGAATCAGTAATCTTTCTGACAGCACGATAAATCTCACCGTCTAACTGATTAATCATGTGATTTAAAGGACTTATGGAAGGTAGTGGTTGACCTTTCATTTTTAGTCCTAAGCAGTATTTTCGAATGGCCGAGTACTTCCAAATAATCTCATTTAAAGCCCGCTGAATACCTAAAATGGCATTTTGATACGTTGAGTCATTCAAAAGCTTGTTTAAGTTAGCAAGTGCAATACCAATCTCTTTAGTAGCAATTCTGGAATCTGAAATACGATCAATAATCTCAGAAGTATTGTCTGTATTTCTGTTTTTAATAGTTGCAGCTCTCTGCCCCACCGCATCAATAAAGCGGTCGGTTTCTCTGATAAACAGAAAAACCAGCTGACTGAAACTTTCAGACTGGTTTTTAGGAGATTCCATATTAGAGAGCATTAATGTTCAACTTCTAAATATTGAATTATGTATATATTTCTGATTTGATTGATTATAGTAAAAATATTTTCTTTAGTGATAGCGAACAAAATTACTTTTCAACAACTTATCAACACTATTCCACACAAAGGGTTTAACTCTTTTACAGATAAATCAGTCTTATGTTACGATTAGTGAAGTTACTAAATCTACTCTAATGATACAGACAATAACCTCAATTATAACAACTTGGTTAGAATATACGACGGACTCGGTTTAAAAGAAATAAAATACCGCTCTCAGGATACCTGCAATAAGAGATATAACAAAAACAGCCGCCGCTAATACAGGAAATGATTCAATTTTGTAATCTTTAACCGTTGCAGTTACGATATACATAGCTCCAATAGCAGCAATCACAACGGCTAATAAGCTCATACTAAAAAAACCTAAGGTTAAGACTTTGAATGAAAAAGTTATGAGCGTTTTCAGTAAAGCATAAGAAAGCATATATACCAATGAAGCTACAAACACTGTTTCCTGCTTCTTCATGTTGATACCTTCCATACGATTTGAAACAAGCCAAAAGGCAAATGACACAATGATAAATTCAAAAATGATACTCATAACTGTAGGGATTAAGTTAAAGGATGTTTTTCAATACGAAAAAGCATCGAATCAGTTTCAGGCTGCTTGTTCTTTGTACTGTAATTCGTACAATTTTCTGTATATCCCGTCTTTCTTTTTGAGTAATTCCTGATGTGTGCCGGTCTCCCTAATTTGACCTTTGTGCATTACAATTATTTTGTCGGCATGTTGAATGGTAGCCAATCGGTGCGCAATGATGATGGATGTTCTCCCCTTCAACAAGGTCTGAGTTGCTTTAACCACCAAAGATTCTGTTTCAGAATCAATATTTGAAGTGGCTTCATCCAATACCAAAATTGATGGGTTAAATACCATGGCACGTACAAAGCAAAGTAACTGACGCTGCCCCATTGAAAGTGAAGCCCCACGTTCCTGCAAAACGTAATTATAAGTTCCGGGAAGCTTTTCTATGAAGCGATTAGCTTCAACTAACTCTGCAGCTCTCTTCACTTTTTCTAATGATATTTCCGAATTACCGAGAGTGATATTATCGTAAATACTCCCGGAGAAAAGAGCATTATCTTGTAACACCAAACCGAAACAGGTTCTGAGATTTTTAAGGCTGAGTTCTTTGATGTTATGTCCATCAATCAATATCTCACCACTTTGAATGTCATAAAATCGAGTAATCAAATTGATGAGCGTAGTTTTTCCGGCGCCTGTAGCACCAACAACTGCAACTGTTTCTCCCGGTTTAACTGTAAAACTTATATTCTTTAAAATTTCTTCTTCATCTTCATTATATCGGAAGGTTACATTTCTGAATTCGATATTCCCATTGATTTTAGTAAGATTTACAGGGTTGTCGGCTTCCTTAACAACATTTTCAGTATCCATTACATTAAAAATCCGCTCTGAGGATGCCAACGCACTCTGTAACGTATTGAATTTATCTGACAAATCTCGAATAGGTAAAAAGAAAAGTCGAACATATTGAATGAAAGCAACTAGAATTCCAAAGGTTAAGCCTCCACCCAATGCACTTGCCCCCCCATACCAGATTACAAGTGCCATTGCAAGACTTGAAAGCACCTCAACAGCCGGCCAAAAAATTGCGAAATAAAAAATTGTACGGATGTGTGCTTTGGTATGATCCATATTTAGCTGCCTGAATCGTTCCGCTTCTTTCTTTTCTCTTCCAAATAGTTGAACAACACTCATTCCATTGATATGCTCCTGCACAAAGGAGTTCAAACGAGCAATTTGATCTCTAACATTCAGAAATGCTACTCTTACCTTAGCCTTAAACCAAAACGTTGCATAAAATAAAAATGGTAAGGTCGATATCGAAACAATAGTAAGTTCCCAGCTTAAAGAGAACATAAATATTAGTATGAAGACAATTCTGAAAATATCTCCGATAATATTTACAACGCCTGATGATAGTAGATCGCTTAATGCTTCAATATCATTTGTTGTACGTGTTATCAGCCTTCCAATTGGGTTTCTGTCAAAGAATTGGACATGTAGCTTTTGAATTTTATTGAATACAGCATTCCTTAATGAGTGTAAGGCATTTTGTCCAATCCACCGTGTGAGATAGGTTGTTCCTATCATTAAAACGGATTCAAATAGAAGAATGAAAAAGAATAAAAGTACAATTTGTCCTAGACCGGGGATGTCTTCTGTAGCGATGTAATCATCAATCGCAATTTGTACTAAATAAGGACGAAGTGGTCCAAGGAAGGATGCAAGTAACGTAATAACAAGGGCAAGGACTAAGTACCACTTGTAAGGTTTAAGATAAACGTAAAGCCGTCGAATCAGATTTGAATCGACGGCTTTGTTATTTTCTTTTTGATTTTTTTGCTTAGAAGCGGTCAAAATCGTCGAACGGAGTTCTTGGGGTTATTGGAAGATTTGACTGATCTGTTTCCTTATCCCTGTCTCTGTCTTTTGAGCGGTAATCTCTATCGCGATAATCTGGTTTGCGAAACTCCTGATTATCCCGCGAGTCCGGTTTGCGATACTCTTTATTATCACGAGGCGCACGATCATCGTAGCGGCGACCTCTATCCTCGTAAGGCGGTCTGCTTTGTCCACCGCGATCATCATAGCGTCCTCCACCTCCGCGATTGTCATAGCTACCACCACCACGGTTATCATAACCTCCCGGGCGTCCTCCGCCATATCCACCACGATTATCGTAAGGGCGACCTGTACCTCTATTGTCATAAGAACGCCCACCGCCGGCACCTCCTCTATTATCATAAGAACGACCGCCAGTGCTGTCTCCTGTACCTCTGTTGTCATATCCGCCAGAGCGACGATCATCATATCGTCTTGGTCCGCGATCATCATAACGACCACCACCTCCACCGCGATTATCGTAGCTTCCACCTCCTCCTTGGTTGTCATACGGTCTTCTAGGTCTGAAGAATTTCTGTCTTCCCCCACCATCTCTGTTTTGACCGTATCCACCACCTCTATGTGGAGGTCTTCCGCTTCCTCTTCTATTGAAAGAGCCACCTCTACCCTGAGTTGGTGAACCTGATTCAACTCTGACTTTTGCTTTAATGATACCACGCTCATGCTCAGGATCGGTCATGATTGGACGTAGTTCCGTAGCAACCCATGTTTCTCTGAATATTCTTCTCGCTTCTTTCAGTAACACAAATTGGTTTGTATAACGAGCAGAGAAATGAGAAATAACGAGTCGCTCAACTTCTGCTTTTGCGGCAATAGTAGCCGCATCATGCGCTGTAGAGTGATATGTTTCTTCTGCCTTGTCTTTTAAAGTGAGATCAAAAGTAGCCTCGTGGTAAAGCAAAGTAGCTTTATAAGCTAATTTTAGCGCATTAACTGAGAATAATGTATCTGTAACATAGGCAAAACTATGCCCTTTCTTTGGTTCACCAACAATTTCTGAAGCTGCAACAACAGTACCATCTGCAAGTGTTACATCTTTTCCGGCTTTCAAGTCTTTATACTGTGTATCTTCAGTGATACCTAATTCTTTCGCACGTTCCGCATTCACTTTGCCCGGTTTATCTTTTTCCTGCAAACGATACCCAATACATAGAGATTTGTGCTCTAATGGTCTGCATTCAACATAATAATCCGGATGATCAACAACAATTTGATGCTCAAATCCATCTTCAATTTCAGTAAAGTGAATATCGAAGCTCAATTCTATATTAGCAGCTTTTAAAGCGGCTTCAACAAAATCTTTTAATCCTGATGGGCCGATGATATGCAGGTCATTTTCTCTGCGCTGAAGCTGCATTGTTGAAATTAAGCCGGGTAAACCAAAAAAGTGATCTCCGTCAAGATGTGAGATGAAAATGTAATCTATTTTTGACCTTTTAATACCGGCTTGAAGTGCTCTCATTTGAGCATTCTCACCACAATCAAAAAGGAATACACTGCCGTCACGCCAAACTGCAACCGATGAAAGGTGTCTTTTCGCTGTAGGTGTTGCACTTGCAACCCCGAGTGGCACGATAATCATAATGATTCTCCTTATATGTTATTTAAGTCTGCTGCTATCAGGCAGTCAGAATGTATATGTTTTGTTAATTGCTAATTTATATCTGTTTTCTGTGTCTAAAGTTCTGCTAATTCTATTTCTAGTAATTGCTTCTCGTACATCCTTGAGTAATAACCTTTGTTAGCTAACAAGGATTCATGTGTTCCGAATTCCATAATTTGTCCGTCTTCAACAACAATTATTTGATCAGCGTTTTTTACGCTAGAGATACGATGACTAACGATAAATGTTGTTTTATCTTTCATTTCCTCCTTTAAATGTTTCAGAATTTCATTTTCTGTATGCGTATCAACTGCACTTAATGAGTCATCGAGAATTAAAATTGGGGGCTTTTTTATAAGCGCACGCGCGATGCTCGTCCTTTGTTTTTGCCCACCTGAGAGAGTTATTCCTCTTTCTCCCAAAAAGGTATCAAATTTTTTCTCAAAATCTAAAATATTTTCAAGAACCTGTGCCTTGTTAGCTGCCTCCGTTACTTCAGCGTTTGTGGCGTTTTCAACACCAAAAGATATATTTTCTTTAATTGTATCAGAAAATAAGAAAGTATCTTGAGGAACAAAACCAATGTTTTTTCTTAAAACATCTAAAGGAATAGTTCTTATATCAACACCATCAACTAACACAGTTCCTGTAGTTGCATCAAATAATCGCGGTATGAGTTGAACGATGGACGATTTTCCACTTCCTGTTTTGCCAACAATTCCTAATGTTTGGCCTGCCGTTACATTTACAGAAAGATTTTTAACAGCAGGAAGTTCACTTTCCGGGTATCTGAAAGTAACATTTTTGTATTCAACATCACCTTTAATACTGTTTATAGAATAATCAGTAATTTCAGAATCCGAAATTTCTTCCGGTTCTCTCATTAATTTGGCAATACGTTCTTGGGAAGCAGCCGAGCGCTGTATCAGATTGATTGTATATCCTAACGATGCAACAGGCCATGTTAAAAAAGTTACATGAATAATGAATTCGGCTATGTTTCCAACCGTTATTAGCCCTTCAATTACCATGATACCCCCTTGCCATAGTACCAATAAAATTGAAAGACCTATCAATAAACTTAACATTGGGTGAAATAGAGATTCAACGACATCCAACCTAAGTTTTTTTTGTCGGTAGGTCTCACTTTCTTCCCAAAAACGATCTGCTTCATAAGATTCACGAGCATAAGCTTTAATTAGACGAATGCTGGAAAATGTCTCTTGTGCCCTTCCTGCTAGTTTCGCATATTGTTCCTGAATTTCGTTCGACCTTTTATGAATGAATCCACTCACCCAATATGCAAAAAATGAGAGGAACGGCAACGGCATTAATGCCCAAAGTGTAAGAACAGGATTTACCAGTAACATTATAGTGATGATGATTCCGGCTCTTGAAATCGTTTGAATCGTGTACATAAACGCCGGACCAAAATATTCTCTAACCCTTACAATATCTTCCGTTGCTCTAACATAAACATCACCAGTGCTTGAACGGGCAAAATAAGATTGAGGTAAACGCTGAATCTTATCGTAAATCTCATTTCGCATGTCATATTCTATTCTTCTAGATGTAACAATAATAGTCTGACGTGTTGCGTACAACAATACACCATAGATAACCACTGCTGACATCAGGTAAAACATATTCATTGCTAAAATGCTACCTGCTTCAGGCGAGATGAGTATTTCCCAAATACTTAAATTTTCATAGGTTGAACTTGCCGAAAGAACTTCTACTTCATCCATAGTTTGGCGTATAAGGATGGGAATCCAAACCAAAAATACGTTTGAAATAACAAGAAAAAGGACACCCAAACTTAGGATGCCCTTATACTTTACGAAATAGTGATTTAATTTTAGAAGTTCTTTCACAAAATATTAACTGACCGGAAATCTCGAAATCCAACTCTTCGCTAATTCAACTCCGGATATAAACGCGTGTTCCGAAGTATTTCCTCTAAGGAAGTCACCAATTATACCAACCGGGGAATTTTCATTTCCAACCTCAACAAAATCTTGTTCAAAAAACGTTCGAGGTTGAGAATATCTCCATAAGTGCATAGATGACTCTGAGAATTTTGCAGACCAATCACCAATAATTTTCCTAAGAGCAAAAATCATTTCAGCCTGAATTTTTTCATTTGAACTTCCTGCAATTAAATGATTTCTAGTGAATTCTCCAGTACTATGACATACCAAAGCGAGTTTACCATTTTCATCACGCTTTGAGTTCTCGTTAGAAATCCAGCTGATTACTTGGTCATTACAGGTTATTCCTTTCCACTCAGGGACTTCCACTCCATCATAGGTGAGCATTAATGAATGCTTTGGCTCATAGAATATTTCGTCAATTTCGCGAATTACTGTCTTAAAGACTGTTTCATCCTGTGCATTTTCAATCAAGCCATAGGTTTGAACCGCAGGTGTTGCAACAATAACAGCATCGACACCAACAACATCAAAATTCTCTAAATTAAGCATCCATGGTTTCTTTTTTCCTTTTTTGTCGCCGAGGTACGTCATTCCAATTACTTTTGTATTGGTTCTTACATCTACCCATCTAGAAAGGTATTTCCCCACTTCATTCATACCTTGTGGCGCAAAGTAATATTGCTGTTTTTTCTTTTGGGGATGGCTTCTGAATAGCGAATCACCATTCCAGTAATGAAATTCATCCGCCCATTTTTTCAAGATATTTTTCTTTTCAAGCTCATCAATGAATTGTTGATATCTTTCATCGGTAGCAAACAGATGAGGACAACCGTGATCAAATTTTACTGAGGAATCCTCTCCGGAGTATCGGGTTGCCAATCTGCCACCAAATCCTCTACTTTTTTCAAAAACAATAACATCATGACCCGCTTGCGTTAACATTTTACCGGCAGTAAGACCTGCCAACCCGGCACCTATAATACCTATCAACATAATTTAAGATTCCTTCAATAATTTAATTTTTAGTCTAAATGGCTAATAGAAACAATTGTTTTACAAACACTCTAAAATAAAGACATTAGCTGTAATCGGTAAAGCTTTTTTATTGCCGTTTGAATTTTGAGTTTATTCCGAAAAGTTAATTTTGAATTACCAATGCAATAAGACACAAATTTTCGCTTCGTGGGAATCGCTATCTCTCGGTGCACAAAAGTAAGTTGTTGTTTTTTAATTTCGAATATACGAAGCTTGTCTTACTAATTTCATAATGAGGATTAAGCGGTGTGGGCATAATTTTCAAATTTCAAAAATTCTGACCTTAGGCGTAACAGCTTCTTTTAGTAAAAGTGCCGGCCAATACGCTACAATTTCACTTGACTTGGGTCGGCCTCCAGCAAATCCCGTAACCGCACTTGGTCCGGTTAGAATTAACGGGGCAATTTCCATCCCAAAACGGTCTAAATGACTTCTGTGTTTCCCACTTACACTAACTCTCATTTGAACTTCGTCAGGTGTGTCTCGATCGAAGTGCGTTTCAGTTGGAATTTCAGAGCATCCGTTGAAACCGACAAACTCAGCACGATATTCATCGAACTCAAGTCCAAGGTGCTCAGCTCGTTTTCTTAAAATTTCTGCAGCAATTGTGGCCTTCTTCAAAGCATCAGGCCAAGCATATACGAGGGTTGTGCTCAATTTAAACCCTGATAAATAACTCGCAGAAACCTTATAATATGGTGTTTTCTCTGTGCCCTTAATGCCTGTAACTCTTACCCGATTTGGCCCTTCATCTACTAATTGAATACTTGTGAAATCTGCAATACAATCTGGAGTGATATAGCTTTTAGGATCTCCGATTTCATATAGTAATTGCTCTTTTACCGTCATAGAGCTGACTAAACCACCTGTTCCTTCATGCTTAGTTACTACAAACGAGCCATCTTCCTGAGCTTCAACGATTGGAAAACCAATCGCTTCCATTTCGGGCACGGTTTCCCAATCGGTAAAATTACCACCGGAACTTTGCGCTCCGCACTCGAGTATATGACCTGCTACTGTACCGGCAGCCATTTTATCATAATCATCGAAACGCCATCCAAACTCATAAATCATTGGTGCCAAACATAGGCCTGTGTCTGTTACTCTACCGGTAATAATTATTTGAGCTCCTTGTTCTAATGCTTCTACCATTGGAGCAGCACCAAAATATACGTTTGCAGAAAGAAGTTGATTTTTTACTGCATGGATTGATTCATCAGTATCCATATTCTTAAGTTCATTACCCGATGCAATTAATGAATCAATTTCATTAAGAATATTATCACCATCAACCACTGCAATTTTCAAATTGGTAATTCCAGACTCTTTGGCAATTTTAAGAATGGCGTCTTTACAAGCTTCTGGATTAACTCCTCCGGCGTTGGAAAGCACCTTAACTTTTCCTGAAGCGATTTCCGGAAGTATTTGGCGTACAACATCTACAAAGTCTCTGGCATATCCAAATTCAGGATTTCTCAGCTTTTGTTTTTGCATGATAGACATGGTAACCTCTGCCAAATAATCCATCATTAAATAATCAATAGGTCCCTGTTTTACCTGATTTACCGGAGCAATAGGTAAATCTCCCCAAAAACCTTGTCCTGAAGCAATTCGAATCGTTTTTTTCACAATACTAATTAAGATTAATTTACGGTTGTGTTTTATTCACACCGGCACTCACGCATCGCACAAAGTTAATAAATAAGGACTTCATAAACGAACCTCATTCATTGAAAAAAATGAGCATATTAAAAAAAAGCGGGCTTGATTTGATGTTCAAAACCCGCTTTTTCAGTTTAATACCTTAAAAGAGCAGCCGTTTGATAGCCACCCGGCACCTCATTTCTTGAAACTCCATAAACACTACCACCATTTATGAGTGTCACCACAGAACACAAATCAAGCAAATCTTCCGGAGTTTCATGTTTTGTTTCTAAACGAGGTTCAAACGTACGTTCATCAAAACGTCCCCATACTTGTTCATCTAATGATACAAACAAAGATTCAATTCGCCCTTGATGCGCAGCTTTCAAAACAGCTTGCAGATCCGTAGCTCCACGCTTAGCATTGTGCTCAAAATCTTTTCGAGCTTTAACGTAGCCATTACGAAACACGGCAGAAACGATCGCCCAGCTTTTTTCATGGAGTTCACTTAGACTATATTGTTCGAAATTTCCGGCAATTCCTTCTTCTAAGAGTCCTTTATGATCATTCACTTCGTGATATAGCGGGTGAAGATACTCTACCCCTGCAATCACTAAAGGGACTTCACGATCAGTCAAAAATGGAGTCAGATTCTTGTTTATTTCTCTAAAAAACTGACGAATCATTGTTTTTTGATGCTCCTCTGGGCCACCGTGGCCATGAAAAATCGCAGCACGGTCATTTCTGCCGGCACTCGTTCCGGTATGAAATTGCTTTGTCTCAAAGAATTCGTCTATGTTTAGCGCTTTAGCAAGATTGTCGGGAAGAAATGACGCGTCAATTTCTTTGATGTTGAATCTTGTGCCTTCAAAAAGACTAATTTTATTCTGACTTAATCCAAGAACATAGTACAATCCGTTTCCGGTAAGTAATGGAATGAGGGGTTTCAGATGAAAGCGATGCTGAACTAAGGCCATTTCTGAAAATGAAGTCGGGAACTGATTGTAACTAAAATGATTCTCAGATCTGAAAATTACAAATCCATCGCTCATGTGTTGCCAAAGAGGTGTTTCTTGTCGTAAATCTAAAATAGGTTTCATCAATTTATCGATTTCACTATCTCGGTATCCCCTTTCTTTCAAAATATCCTGTACCTTATCAGTGAGATTTTTAAAACGAATTTGATCTTGCCTTACCTCTGTACCCATTCTGTGTGTAGGCATGTAAATTGAGATGCAGGATTTATCTTTGATTTCAAAATACTTCTTAATGCTATCAAGACTGAGTCTTTCCATAAATAATACTCCAATAGTTTAATTGAGATGAATATTAATGAGGTCTAAATTATAATAACTAAAAAGAAGAACTTTTCATTGGACAAATAAAGATTGTTTAACTTAAAAAAGCGCCTTTTTAAAAGTTTTGGTAAGTCTTTTACATTTTTTCTTTGGAAATGTATTCCCTAATTTCTGTGCGAACAAATACAAATAACTCAAAGTCATAAACATGCCAACTGTATATCTCGACAATGCGGCAACAACAGCATTAGAACCTCGAGTTTTAGATGAAATGCTACCTTATCTTAGAGATCATTTTGGGAATGCATCGTCCATTCATAGCTTAGGAAGAATTACAAATGTTGCTGTTGAAGAAGCTCGTGAGAAAGTTGCCAAAGCCATTGGTGCCGAGCCTTCTGAAATTATATTTACTAGTGGAGGAACTGAAAGTAATAATTCTGTAATTAAAGGGGTGATTCA
>Ga0213835_101309_pt1 | contig 16016 bp, 9 predicted proteins | sample SWPATP01_FD_160576 | JGI IMG/M metagenome (GOLD analysis project Ga0213835, IMG submission 160576) | Coastal seawater microbial communities from Marineland, Florida, United States - SWPA TP0 #1 | ecosystem: Environmental > Aquatic > Marine > Coastal | place: USA: Florida | collected 2016-08-05 | reverse complement strand
TCTTTGCAGCCAGAGATTGATAGTGTTCCTGCTGACATGGAAAACTTGACTGGCTTCGGTTTTGGGTATACCGTCTAGTTCAATTGCATTAATAACTTTTTGTCTAAGGTCGTAACTGTAGGGGGCTAGCCTTTTGGGTCTTCTGTAGATATCCTTGCCATTATACGTCCTAACTTTTCTGTCTTGTGCTATATAAACAGTTATGGGGAATGGTTCGAGGCTCCGACCTCTTATCCAGACTCGGGGCTGGCTTCCCCACTAGGAGGTGATTTCAGGCATCACAGCCTTATTTGGTCTCCTCAACATTTCGCACTCTCTACTCATTGTTATCATGGGGTCATAACTTCCCATTCAAAACAGTTTGTTTGATGACCTTGAGTTCCCTGCCTTGTTTGGGGGTTCAATCCAAACGTTGGGACGTATAAACAGTTATGGGGAATGGTTCGAGGCTCCGACCTCTTATCCAGACTCGGGGCTGGCTTCCCCACTAGGAGGTGATTTCAGGCATCACAGCCTTATTTGGTCTCCTAAACATTTCGCACTCTCTACTCCCTGCTATCATGGGGTCATAACTTCCCATTCAAGCAGTTCGTTTGTGACCTGGAGTTCCCTGCCTTGTTTGGGTGTCGAATCCAAACGTCGGGACATATAAACAGTTGTGGGATGGTCAGTGCCTAACCACTTATATCCAACCAAGGGGTTGGACTCCCCACCAGGCGGTTATTTCGGGTATCTCAACCCTATTTCATGCCTGAACGTCTCGCACCTACAATTATTAATTATCGGCGGTGGGGCGGGTTTATTAATATCGTCCTGGGGATGGATAATTGACGGCGGAACCCGCCCCTACAATTATTAATTATCGGCGGTGGGGCGGGTTTATTAATATCGTCCTGGGGATGGATAATTGACGGCGGAACCCGCCCCTACAATTATTAATTATAATTATATCGTGCCATATAATCTTTTAAGTCTCTGGCGACTTGGGGACAGAGGAAATAAACCCCCAACAGGTTAGGGAATGCCATTCCCAATAACATTCCATCACTAAAATCAATGACGGGACCAGGGGCGACTATGGCTCCCATAAAAGTAGCCATTAGGAAGAGGATTTTATAGATAATTAAACCCTGCCCTCCGGTGAGATAATCCCAGCAGCGTTCACCATAATAACTCCAGGATATCATAGTAGAAAAAGCAAAGAAAAAAACAGCGATCGCCAAAATTATGGGGAACCAACTAATGGAACTGCCAAAAGCGGCGGCGGTCAATTCTGCCCCGGCTCCGGTAGCGCGTAATTGCTCATATTCGGGATTATTATATGCCCCAGTAATTACAATTACTAAAGCGGTCATATTACAAACAACAATAGTATCAATAAAAGGCTCTAGAAGGGCGACAATACCTTCTCGGATCGGTTCATCAGTGCGAGCGGCTGAATGAGCGATCGCCGCCGAACCCAACCCCGCCTCATTAGAAAAAGCCGACCGTCTAAACCCTTGAATAATTACACCCAAAATCCCGCCCTCAATAGCTTCTGGCTGAAATGCTTGGGAAATAATCACCCCAAAAGCACCAGGAATAGCGGTAAAATTACTCAGTAAAATAAACAGAGAGGCGACGACATATAAAATACACATTAAAGGGACTATTGTACCAGCGACTTGACCAATGCGGCGGACTCCGCCAATAATTACCAAGCCGACTAATGTTGCTAAAACTGCTCCATATAACCAATTAGGTAGAAAGGGAAACACCCGGGAAACCGCCCCAAAAGACTGGTTAGCTTGGAACATATTTGCACCACCCAAGGCGGCGAAAATACAGAAAAAGGAAAAAGCGATCGCCAAAACCCGTCCAAAAATCGGATAATTCATCCTTTTTAAACCTTCCGATAAATAGCGCATCGGACCCCCAGAAATAGTGCCATCTGGGTTAATCACGCGATATTTTTGACCGAGGGTACATTCAACAAACTTACTACTCATTCCAAAAAAGCCACCCACAGTCATCCAGAAGACCGCGCCGGGTCCTCCGACACTAACAGCAATAGCTACCCCAGCAATATTTCCCAAGCCGACAGTGGCGGACAGAGCGGTTGCTAAGGCTTGAAAATGGGAGACTTCCCCGGAATCGTTAGGATCATCATATTTTCCCCGCACCACGTCTACAGCGTGTCGGAAGGCGCGGATATTGATAAATCCCATGCGGAAGGTAAAGAAAATTCCCCCAACAATTAGCCATAAAACAATTAGGGGAATTCCCATGTCAATCCCAAACAGAGATTTAAATAGATACCCGGTCCCTGCATCCCAGAATAGGACACCAAATATCACATTATTGACAAACCAGGTGAAACCATCATTAATAGCCTCAAAGACTGTTTGGCTGCGGCTTTCATCCTGAGCCCAAGCGATGGTAGGAATCAACAAAAACAGTAGGGTATATAGCCAAACCCGTTTTTTAGTTATCCTCATAAATGGTAATGGTTCACAAGACTAAGATGGATACTTAGAGAGTTTTGGGAAGTGAGGGAACAGACCGGAGGGGACTCCTGGCTGGGAACTCTTAACTAGCTTGGGAGTCTTTATCTGAAATTTTGTTAGCGATCGCCTGGCTAAATCCTAATACAATCAGGATATTGGATAGAGTCAAAAACAACTCAGCCCCCCCATGAAGCCAATCAATATTAGCTAAAGATTCACTATAGGCGACCTGAGCATAAATAGCCGCCGGAATGGTAACCGCCACAAATACTAAAGTACCGTAAAATCCGATCAGGGCTAGTATTGGGGTTATTCCTGAACGGGTAAGGAACCAGAGGAAACCGAGATAAGGAAACAAAGACAGAACAAATAGAGTATCTTTAGAGAACATGGTTAGTAGTTTTTAAGTTTCGAGTGATTTGGAAGTTCGCCAAAGCCACCAGGCGGCAATACACAAGGTAAAATTACCAGTAACGGTCATAGCAGCTTGTAGGGTGACCAACCATTCTAGGTTGGGGGGGTTATCAAAATAATGCCAGGTACAAGCACACATAGCACTAATCAAGGCTGGTAACATAGCATAAGATAAACCCCACCAGGCTCGATTTTCGGTAATTACGCCGTAACTCCAGATTAGCCCTATGGCGACTATCCATTCAATGACGCTAGAGATATGAATTATCCAGGTGGGAATTGATAAAGCGTGCATAAGCAGATTGTAAATGAATTTGAAAAATTGTCGATAATCACCCTAAGTTTACAGGTAACAGACAAATGAGTGTGCATCCCATTAATGATACGATCGCTCTGAATGAGAGCCAACTTAATACATTAAGCAGAACCCTGAGATTATCTGAGGGACAGTTTACTCTGTTGCTGGTGCGTTGTAACTATACCAATTTGCGATCGTCAATGGTACAACAACTGCGGCAGAAATTTCCCTTACCCATTCGCGAGTTATACCTTCAGCCATCAATACAGAACTTGTATGGCGCTATTCAAGGGGAATTGGCTAAGGGGTCCGAACCAGCGGCGCTTATGGTCTACGGCTTGGAGTCTGTGAACAGTCTTGATGAAGTCTTAGACGCGACCAATTTTGCGAGGGAGTCTTTTCGGAACTTGGAATTTCCCCTAGTTTTATGGGTTGATGACAAAACCTGGCAAAGAATGAACCGCCGCGCCCAGGATTTTACCAGTTGGGCGACTACTTATGAATTTGTCTTAGGAACTCAAGAGTTATTGGAATTTTTGGAGACTAAAACCCAGCGGGTATTTGGGGAAGTTCAGAAATTTGGATCGCTGCAATTTGTCCCTAATACCAAGATTTTGGGGACGGGTTCTCGGTCAGAAATAGAGTTGGCTTATCAAGACTTAAAACAAAGATTAACTCAGTTACCTATAGAATTAGAAGGGAGTTTACAATTTTTATTTGCTCGTTATTCTTATGCTAAATATGAAATAGATTTAGCGATAAAAAAGTATCAGAAAAGTCTTAGTTTGTGGCGCAATATTTCTCATAATCTGCCTAATTTTCAGCCTAATTTGACTCATTTAGAATGGCAAGGAGTGATATTATTTCATATAGGATTATGCGAGATTTATCAAGCCGATCAAAATCGTTATGGTACGGGGAAAAAAGAATGGGAACGAGCCCAACAACATCTAGTGCAATCTATTCAAAGGTTTGAAATTGCTCAACGCCAGGATTTGGTAGCTAAGTTTATTAATAAATTAGGGGAGGTTCTCGGTCAATTAGAACGGTGGGATGAGTTATGGGAATTGGCGATCGCCTCCCGGAAACTCCATGAATCTCCTGGTGAATTAAATCAGATTTTATTGGCTCAGGATTATGGGTTTTTAGCAGAAGTTTGTCTGCATCGTTCTCAGTGGAATCATAGTAAAGAATTGGCTGAGGTGGCTTTAGATATATTGATGCGGGCTAATGTTTCGGAGGCGATCGATTCTTCAATTTGTAATCAGCAGCAGGGTCGTTTTCTGTGGCTATTAGCTGAATCTTTAGAAAAATTGAGTCAACCTAAAGCGGCAATTCAAAAATTAGAATGGGCGAAAAAAGCGACTATTCCCCAATACAACCCACCACTATATTTGTCAATCTTAGAATCTCTACAACGTCTATATTTTGACCTAGGAAATTACCGAGAATCTTTTGAGATTAAGGGAGAACATCGCCGCAAATCTAGCACTTTTGGCTATACGGCATTTATTGGCGCTGGTCGGTTGCAGATTCGCGAACGAGCGATTAATCTTAGTTTAACAGATGCCGATTATGGCTATACCTGTGCTGATGAGATCCAGACTTCTGGACGGGAAAAAGATATCGCAAATCTCCTAGCTCGCATGGCGAGTCCTCAGCATAAACTCACGGTTATTTATGGTCAATCAGGAGTTGGTAAAAGTTCATTATTACGAGCAGGTTTAGTTCCTTCTCTCCAAGTTAAGCCTATCGAAGCGCGTCAAGTAGTACCTGTGGTTATTCGTAACTATAGGGCTTATATCAGAGAACTAGATCGACAACTATCTGGTCTTCAAGAATCAGAAATAGAACCAGAAACCGATGTTGGGTTTCACCCAACCTACCTGGCTGCTGTTGGGTTTCACCCAACCTACCTGGCTGAAAAGGCTGTTAATAGCGGTTATCCTGAATTGACTAAGGCTGATGAAGGGGAGCAAAAATATCTAATTAACCACATTTTAGAAACCTTGAAACATAATGCGGTTAATCATCGGTTAACTGTGCTAATTTTCGACCAATTCGAGGAGTTATTCTTTGTCTTAAATAAAGGCGATCGCCAGATATTTTTTAAATTATTACAGCAAGTTTTAAAAATTCCCTTTGTCAAGGTTATCTTATCCCTGCGAGAAGATTATCTGCATCATTTATTAGAGGCTTCTCGTCTGACTAACTTCGAGGAAATTGGCAACGATATTTTAAGTAAAGATATCCTATTTTATGTGGGCAACTTTAGCCGGGAAGAAGCATATAATGTGATTAAGAGTCTGACCGATAGTTCCCGGTTTTATTTAGAAGATGCTCTAATTAAAGCATTAGTCAATGATTTATCCACCGAATTAGAAGAAGTGCGACCCATTGAAATGCAAGTAGTGGGAGCGCAACTACAAACCGAAAATATCACCACATTAGCAGAATACCAAAAACGCGGACCCATGCAAAAGCTGGTTGAACGTTTTTTGGAAGTGACCATAAAAGACTGTGGGGCGGAAAATGAGACGATCGCCAGACTAATGCTATACCTATTAACCGATGAAAATGACACCCGACCCCTAAGGACCCGTGCGGAACTTTCCGAAGAATTAAAAGAACGGCTTAAATTACCATCAGTTACCGTTGAATTAGACTTAATTTTAGATATATTTGAACAATCAGGATTAGTGTTCCGAGTAGTAGAATATGATAGCGAATTTTATCAACTTGTCCATGATTATCTCGCGGGTTTTATTCGTCAACAACATCGCTTAGATCGCGATGCAGAGTTTGAACAACTCCAAGAAGAAAATGAGCAAATGCGACGGGAAAGAGAGTTAAATCAACAAGTACAAGAAGCTCAAGCTAAACAACATGAAGCGGAGGAAAAATTAAGCCGACAACGCAGAAACTGGCGGATGGTTGCGGCTGGTGTCGGTCTTTTAGTTCTGGCTATTGGCGCTTGGGAAGTGCAAAAATGGCAGCGCAATTCTGCCGATCGCCTCGCCGCCTTAAAATCCGTAGAACGCGCCTTGAGACTATCTGACCAAAACAATCAAATCGAGATTTTACTAACAACTTTAAGACTCAGTAAAGACATTCAAGAAACCAACCCCACCGACCAACAAAAACTTGAGGTAACATCTGGTTTACGGGAAGTTATATCTAATATTCAAGAAAAAAATCGCCTACAGGGACACACTAGCAGTGTTCTGGGGGTGGCTGTTAGTCCTGATGGGAATTTCATTGCTACAGCCAGTAATGATCATACGGCTAAGGTCTGGGGTATTGATGGCTTATGGTTACAGAACTTACCCCATCAAAATAGTGTGACCAGTATTAGCTTTAGTGAAGATAGTCAATTTCTGGGGACTACTACCGCCGATAATCAAGTCACAATTTGGGTCTGGGATGAACAACAACAACAATTCCAATATCTGCACAACTTAGTAGGTCATGAAGCGTTAGTTACCCGTGTTAAATTTAGTCCCCAAGGAGATTTAATCGCTACCTCTAGTAATGATAATACTATTCGCCTGTGGCGACCTGATGGCACTATAATTCGTGTCTTGGAAGGTCACACAGATAGAGTGTTAGATGTAGAGTTTAATTCCGATGGACAAAAACTAGCCAGCGCGGGTAAAGATAAAACTGTCCGACTCTGGAACCGCCAAGGAGACCTATTAGCCACTTTGAGCGGACACTGTGAAGGTGTTTCTTCGGACTCTTTTGATTACTGTAATATTCATGATGTCAGTTTTAACCCCAAAAATGATAACATTTTGGTTTCCGGTAGTAGCGATCGCACTCTCAAAATTTGGGACTTAGAACAACAACGGGAAATCCGCACCCTCAAAGGACATAATGAGGAAGTTTTGACAGTCTTATTTAGTCCAGACGGTGAAGTAATTGCTAGTGGAAGTCGTGATGATACGGTGAAAATTTGGGGGTTCCCAGATGGGAGTTTATTAAATACCTTAGTAGGTCATCAAAATGATGTCTGGTCTGTGGCATTTACTCCTGATAGTAAGACGATTGTTTCCGCTAGTGCAGATACTACTGTCAAACTCTGGAGTCGCAGCTATACACCAGAAGCGAAAAGGGTAATTGAAGCCAGTGATGCAGCTATTTGGAGTCTCAGCTTTACTCCCGACAGCCAGGGAATAGCTACAGCAGGTAATGATAGCTTAGTCAAAATGTGGGATCTTAACCAAGATGATCAGAGCGCTTTATCGTGGCAACTCGAAGGTTTAGGACAGCCTAGGGATCTCAATTGGGTTAGTGTCAATTCTCAAACAGATCAGCCTCTGGTCGCCACCGGAGGCGCAGATAATACTATCAAATTATGGACTACCGATGGTGAAGCGATCGCCACCCTCACTGGTCACACTGAACCCGTTAACGCCATTGCATTTAATCCTAGTAAAAATATCTTGGCTTCCGCTAGTTCTGATAAAAACGTCATCATCTGGGATTACGATGGTCAATTAATTGAAACTCTCAGAATTCCCGCTTTCCCTAATGATGGTATTGTCAGCGACATCAAGTTTAACGGTGATGGTACTATCTTGGCGGTAGCTATCGGTAATGAAATGGCTATCAGGGCAACCGATGAACTCTATGGCGTGGTTTTATGGCGTAAACAAGGAGATAGTTGGATTTCCTATCCCAGTATTCCAGAAAATGAAAGTGTTAATAGTATCGCTTTTTCTCCTGAATTGGGAAAACTGGCGATCGCATCTGGTAAAAATGTTAAACTATGGTCTCGTAATGGTACTCCTAGACCTGATTCTTGTCCCATGACTGCTTTGGCTACGGTTCGCAGTCTCAGCTTTAGTCCTGATGGTCAAATTTTAGCTACCGCCAGTGATGATAAAAAAGTCCGATTATGGGCTGTTAAACGCGATCGCGATAAACTCTGGCCTGCTGATGGTTGTCATGGCACTGAAAGCGCCATTGAACCCATTACTACCATTAATCATAATGTCTTTGTTAACCGCATTGCTTTTAGTCCTGATGGTCAAACTTTAGCGATCGCCAAAGACGATGGTACATTAATATTATGGAGTATGGATAACCTCAATCTTGATAGTTTGATTAGTCGTAGTTGTACCTGGTTACATAATTATCTACAAACTAATCAAAATGTGCTTCCTTCAGATCAAAAACTCTGTAACTTAACTTACCCCACCATTACCCGCTACTAAACTCCCCCAAGCTGTTTGTTAACTTTTGTAACAAAAAATTAAGAAATGTTGCGAAAAATTTTTTTTGGGGGGGAGGGGTTGCTTTTTCGATTGACTTCGGTTACAATTTTAGATAATAAAAATATTTGCAATTTTTTTAATTTAACAAAGATTTCCATTATGAGGCTATACATTAATACCTTAGCATTAACTCCCGGTGCTTGTCAAGCCTCAGCCCCAGGGCGAGCCGAAAAAATTTTTTTTTAATGAAATACTATAGTTTTAAAGCCTGTTTAAAATCCTGTCTAAAGCGGTGTGGTGGAACCCCAACCATTAAAGCCGAATCATTGCGAATATGAACCTCAACATCCCGTTTTCTAGTGGTAAATAATGCCGATTCTGGGAGGTGGCGGGGGGTGAGGAAGTGAATATTTTGGTTAGATGAACCTCGCCAGCCTTGGTTATCATTGAGGTCGGCGATATATTGTCCGTCAATGATAACATCAATCAATTCTAGTAGGGGGATGATATCAGCCTTTGTGCGAATTTCGTTGAGGGTAAATCCAGTATAACATATAATCGAAATATCGCGATGGTTTCGCAGGTGTTGAAACAGTTTAGTTAAGGCGATCGCCTGTAGCATAGGTTCGCCGCCAGAAACAGTTATACCGTCTAAATTGGGTTGGGATAAAATCAGATTTCCCAGTTGTTCGTGGTCAATTAATGTAGCTTGAGTTTGGGGTATCCACTCCGGGGAAATGCAGCCAGGACAGTTAAAGCTGCAACCTTGTACCCATATTACAAAGCGGTTTCCGGGGCCGAGGGTGCGGGTGTGGGGGCAAATTTCAGCAATGTTTAAGAGAGTCATGAGGAAAAGTTAAGGGTGAGTTTTTGGTGTTCTTCGGCGTGGTGTTTTTGGAGAGTAGTTAATTGGCGATCGAGGTCTTGGAGTTGAGTTTTTATGTGTGCTAAAAGCGGGTCAATTTCTGCGTGGTTGACCGGGAGATATTGGCAAAGTTGACGATCGCGATCATAGTGTTGGCTGAGGTGGTCGCCAATGGTGGTAGTTTGTTGTTGGTATCGGTTACAGTCGGCGATCGCTTTTTTCAGGTCACTTTGTAGGCGGTCAAATTCCGCTTTTTCTTGCTGCAATTGTGTCAGGGTCTCTGATAAAATAGGGTTGAGTTTATGGCGTTCCGTTTGGGTAAGCGTTATCAATTCCGTGGCGATTTCCGCCGTCTCGATTTCTCGTTGATTTTGGCGCGATCGCAGTCTTTGAAGTTCCGCTTCTAGGCGGGTTTGCTGCGCTGCGAGTTGGTCTTGTTGCTGTTGGAGGGTTTGCAGTTCTTGATAGAGCGGTTCGAGGGTTTGCGATCGCCTTTCGATGTCTTGGCGCAGTTGGTCTAAATCGGTATTTTGTAGTTCGGTTTCTATATGGTTTAATTGAGTTTCGAGGCTTTTTAATCGTGCCAATTCTGCCGCCGCCTGTTTTAACTGATTTTCCTGACTAAAAAGCTGATTAGCCGCCGCCAAAATTCCCGACGTTTCTCGGGAGATTTCCGCTAATTTTTGGGAGTTATTTGCCAGCTTTTCCGCCAGCTTTGGGGGGATAGATCGGGCGGAAAAATGTGGTTTCCAGGTATCCAGGAGAGAGAGTTGTTGGCTGAGAGTTTGGGAGAGGGCGATCGCCCAAGCGTCCAGAGTATCCGGGTCTGAATTTGCCAGGTTTTCTAACAGTTCTGGGGGGTAGAAATTTTCCCATAATTTTAGGGCGATTTTCACCAGTTCAAAAGGCAGTTCAATGTGATCATAATCCAACACCTCACCATGAGGCAATCTCTGGGCTATTTTAATTAAAGCTGCGGTTTGTTCTTGCATTGTCAAGCATTCCAATAACTTAGGCTGTAGGCGAGTCCAGAAACTGATCAATTTTGCCAACCATTACCCCAAAGGGGAGGGAGACTTAAATCTGGCTGGGGTGAGACTCAAACAGCCCGGTTTTCGGACAACCATAAAGTTAAGTAATTTTACGGTGTTTGATTTTCCCGAAAACCATTATACTACACCATAGGAATTTAAATCAACCATTACTAAAAAATAGGAGCCATAAATGAGTGGTGAAAAACAACGGTATATTCAGGTTGAGGATCGAGAATTGCGACGACTGCGGGAACAGGACTCCAGGCTGCGATCGCTACAACAGGACCTCCCCGAACGGTTAAACGCCGTTCAACAGCAAGCCCAGCGGGAGTTTCAGCAACGCCTCGCCCCCCTCGAACAGCGAACCCAACGCCAGCAACAAGAAATTAGCGGACTGCGAACCGGAATTAAAGACTTGGAAACCCAGACCAACCTACGACTACAAAATCAGCGGCGGGAATTTCAGCAGAATATCCGAGAGTCCGAGTATCGTCAACAACAGCAATTACAACAGGAAGTCGGACGGCTAGAGTCTTCTATGCGGGAAGGCTTTACTCAGCAGCGACGGGAATATTTAGGATTGTTAAATAGTCAACGCCAGGAGTATCTGAATTTATTTCAACAACAGGATCATAAATTTACTCAACTGATAGCTGAGGAGCGACAAGCCAGACAACAAGGACAACAAATCCTTCAGCAACAGATTAATCAAGTAGTTGAGAATTTGGAGGCGGAAAGTCAGCGGAAACAACAGTTAGCAGTTGATTATTTTGCGGATGTTGACCAGGTTTGGAAACAGATTGATCGCGATTATCAACACCAACGTTTTGCACCGGGTAAATTAGCCGATTTACGTCGGGATTTAGACCTAGCAAATAGCAATATTCAAGCGGGGGTTTTTGAAGCAGCGATCGCCACTTGTCAGCAAACCTATCTCAAACTAGCAGACCTGCGGCTGGAACTGGAACAAAAACAGCAGGAATGGCTATTTTATTATCAGGCGAGTTTAACTGATTTACGCAGTTTAATTACCGAGGTACAATCTCACCGAGAATGTGAAGTAGAAGTCGGACAGGGAAGCGACGCGGAAACCTTCAAATGTGAGATTAACTACTGGACTAATGGGCGACTAAGCGAGTATGAAAACCAACTCAATCAGTTAGAAACCCAACTGGTGGAAGGAGAAGCCACCCTCACCACTGAACAGGTTAAAAATATCGGCGAAAATATTAATCAATTGCAGCCGATTTTAGGGGACATTATCGAACAGGCGAAACTTTCTATTTTAGGTTCTCAAATGCGGGCGGAAATTGCCGATCGCATTGTCGAAACTCTCGAAAATATCGGTTATACCCTAGTTGATGATACCTACGAAGGAGAAGACGAACGCAACGCCTTTGTAGCCAAGGTTAAAAATGTGGCTGGGGATGAGGTGGTAACCGTGATTAGTCCTGAGTCGGAATTTGGGGCTAATTCGGTTTCAATTAATAGTTTTAGCCAGACTTTAATCGACGAAAAAGCTACCCGCCAAAATGCCGAGGCGATTTTTAATATCTTGAATGAAGCGGGCGTTGAAGGCGTGGGTGATATAGAATGTAAACAACAGGCGAACAGTGAATATCAGGATATGAATGCAGTCAAAACGCGACTGAAAAAGCCATCTGTTCAGTCACCCCAATCGAAACCATCTGTTTCTTAACTATCCTTTTCTGACCCCTTCTCCCCATGGTGGAGAGGGGTTTAAGAAGATGTCAATATACTATCAAATCATGGTTGAACGAGTCACCAATCAATTGAACCTCCAAACAGGCGATCGCTTTTTAGTTTTGTGCGGAACCGACACCGGGGATAGCTTCTGTAGCGACGATTTATTATTGCAAGATATCGAACAGGTTTTGCATCGCTATTTACACAGCCAAGGCTTTAATCGTATTGTTTTATATTCGGGAATTAACAAGCTGTATTTTCTCGATTATCAATCTCTGCAAAACGCCAGGGAACAGCCGAAAACCACGCCGCCGAGACCTTCCCCGTCCGAAATGCGAGTAAAAAGCGCCAGTCCTTTGGGGAAACGCCGCCGCTTATTGGGACGAGAAACCCCGACCAAACCGGAACCCCAACCCTCAGCAAATCGCCGTCCTGTCATGTCTGATATTTCATGTATAGGCTTATTTCAACACTTCATGGAAGATACCCGCTATCAAAGTGCGATTATCTTTTCTGATGTAGAAGATTTGCGGATGTTTGAAAACTGCCGAGAATTGTTTGGACGGATGGTAAGTTGGGGAAGATTCCCACCTACCAACCGCAATTTATGTGTGTTTATTTCCCACCATCATAGTCTACAACAGTTTCAAGATTTTTGCAACCATACAGGCTTTACTTTTTTGGGAAATTGGCTACAAAATAGGAGCGATCGCCAATTTAATTTAGTGCGGGTTTCTACCCCCACAGAACCCGAGTTACAAAGCCTGTGGGATTATTTCCGACTGGTTCACCAAAAACCTGTAAATTGGGGCGATCGCCATCGTTTAATCTCCGCTATAGCCGCCGAAAATCAACCCCTAAAGACATGGTATAATCGCTTTAATACCGCCATCGAATTATCCCTAAATGTCGCCAAACAAAACCAGTGGTTATCGGGGGATGTCAGCGACATACCCGCCTTAGAACGCTTACAGGAATTGGTAGGTTTACAGAATGTTAAAACCGCCATAAACCAAAAAATCCGGTCATTATCCAAGGCTCAAGAACGCCAAAAACAAGGCATCAACACCGACCCCCCTAGACTGCATTTAGTATTCAAAGGAAACCCCGGCACCGGAAAGACAACCGTAGCGAGATTAATGGGGGAAATTTATCGAGATTTGGGGTTATTGAGGCGGGGTCATGTAGTAGAAATTGGCGGGCGAGATTTGGTGGCGGGATATGTGGGACATACCGCAATTTTGACCAATGAAACAGTCGATCGCGCTATAGATGGGGTATTGTTTATTGACGAGGCTTATACCCTCACTCAAGGAGGTGAAAATGACTGGGGACGGGAGGCGATCGATACCCTGTTAAAACGCATGGAAGATGAACGAGGAAGGCTCGCCGTCATTGTCGCCGGATATCCCGACCTTATGGATAATTTTATCAAATCTAACCCAGGTTTGCCAAGTCGTTTTGCCACAGAAATTATTTTCGAGGATTATCAACCCTCCGAATTATTAACCATTTTCGGTCAACAGGTACAACGGGTTAAAAGTGCGATCGCCCCGGATTTAGAAGCGCCTCTCAAGAACTTATTAACCCAGCTTTATGAGAACCGAGACAGCCATTTTGGGAACGCCAGAGAGGTAGAAAAGTTGTTTAATAAAATGGATGATTGTCACAGTGATCGCGTGATTAAACACGGTTTAAATCCCCTCACAGAACCCTTAGCAGTCGCCGATTTACCCCCTGAGTATCGGGAACTCTCCCAACGGGGAACCGCCGACACAGAGAACCTAGAAAAACTCCTCGCCAAATTAGAAAACTTGACCGGGTTAGACTCGGTTAAACAGGATATCAAACAATTAATTAACACCCAAGCCGCCAATCAAAAATTAGCCAGTTTAGGGATGTTAGCCAGTAATGAAATCGAAACCCGTCATTTATTATTTACTGGAAATCCCGGCACCGGAAAAACCACCGTCGCTCGTTTAATTGGCGAAATTTATCGAGCCTTGGGACTGTTAAAAAAAGGTCAATTTGTGGAAGCAGACCGCACCAAATTAGTCGGACAATATATCGGACATACCGCCGAAAAAACCGCCCAGGTGATTGAGTCCGCCCTAGATGGGGTGTTATTTATTGATGAAGCCTACTCCTTATCTCGTGGGGGAGATAGCCGAGATTATGGACAGGAGGCGATCGATACTTTGGTTCCCATGATGGAGAATTATCGCGATCGCCTCGTGGTAATTTTAGCCGGATATTCGCGGGAAATGGCAGAGTTTATCGACAGTAACTCCGGCTTACAATCTCGCCTGTCTAAAACCATCGATTTTCCTGATTATAACGGTGCCGAAATGCACAGTATTTTTCTGGGAATGTGTCGAGAAAGCCGGCGAATTTGTCCCGATGACGTATCCGCGCGAGTCCGATCAATTATGGATTTTGCCTATCAAAATCGTGGCAGAAATTTCGGCAATGGTCGCGATGTCCGCAATTTTTATGAACGGATGGTCAACAACTTAAAAAATCGCCTAGTCCGGGATGACTTAAACGGCGAGGATATGATCACATTTACCTGTGAGGATATCCCCAGTTGGGAGTGACCGAAAGAAACCAGATTTCTAGCTTTGCATCCCAATCAAGACTTGGTAAAGAAACCCGGTTTTTGCGATCGTCAATTTCGGAAGGCGATCGCATTTTGTCCCCCACTTTCCCACAGTGGGAATTAACCCTTAATGAAGTGTTGACAGCCAGTGGCATTCGTGAGTTATAACCGGGTTTCCGTGGACTAGGTAGGAGCCTGCCCTCACTGTGGGTTATAATACCAAAATAGCCGGGTTTCCCCCCGCCCGGTGGCGGCGATTTATCGGGGTTGAGAATGATGGCGAAATGTCCCGTTTGTGAAACCGAATATACACCAAATGAGGTCGAAACCTGTTCGGTGTGTGGTTATGACCTGACACCCTATCCCCCTATAATTGGTGGGATACCGTCGGGGTTTTTGGAGAAGGAGAAAAAACGCATTGCGGCAGCCAAGCGGGTTTGGAAATTGTCCCGGTTAAACTCGGCACAGTTGATGGTCTCTAAAGTGCAGTCTCAGTTAGATGAAACCACCCGGAAAATTGAGGGGTTTACCCAGTCCCAATCACAGCTAGAATCTCAGATAGAAGCGATCGCATCTCAACTCCAATCCCAGAGTCAAGCGATCGCATCTCAACTCCAATCCCAGAGTCAAGCGATCGCATCTCAATCCCAATCGCTATCAAGGATAGAATCGCAGATAGAAGCGATCGCATCTCAATCCCAATCACAGCTAGAATCTCAGATAGAAGCGATCGCCTCTCAACTCCAATCCCAGAATGAAGCGATCGCATCTCAATCCCAATCGCTATCAAGGATAGAATCGCAGATAGAAGCGATCGCATCTCAATCCCAATCACGCCTAGAATCGCAGATAGAAGCGATCGCATCTCAACTCCAATCCCAGAATAAAGCGATCGTATCTCAACTACAGCCGATGGTCGAACAAGTGCAAGAAACTCCCATCGTGTCTTCATCTTCTGGTTTTGATTATACCGAACTCAACAGATTATTGAAATCAGGCAACTGGAAAGCTGCCGACGAAGAAACGGCTAAGATGATGTGGAGGGTGGCGGGAAAAACCCAAGCAGGATATTTAGACGAGGATGATATCAAAAACTTTCCCGGCGAGGATTTGCGAATCATCGATGGTCTTTGGGTTAAACACAGTAACGGACACTTCGGGTTTAGTGTCCAGAAGCAAATTTACATCAATTGTGGGGGAAAGCCCGATGGATCGTATCCAGGTGATACAATCGTATATCGGTTTGCAGACGAGGTAGGATGGCGAGTGGGTGGGTCGTGGTTGAGTTGGAAAGATTATACGTTTTCCCCCGGGTCAGCCAAAATGGGCCATCTACCAGCGGCGGGGCGGCTTCCTGGTGGTGGTGGTTGGTGGCTGGGGAGGACCAGTCGTTG
>Ga0213835_101308_pt1 | contig 16048 bp, 11 predicted proteins | sample SWPATP01_FD_160576 | JGI IMG/M metagenome (GOLD analysis project Ga0213835, IMG submission 160576) | Coastal seawater microbial communities from Marineland, Florida, United States - SWPA TP0 #1 | ecosystem: Environmental > Aquatic > Marine > Coastal | place: USA: Florida | collected 2016-08-05 | reverse complement strand
CTCGAGATGCGTGTGCGGGTCGATGCCGCCGGGCATGATCAGGCAGCCGGTGGCGTCGAGCACTGTGTCGCCCGACAGCCCCTCGCCGATGGCGGCGATCTTGCCGTCCACGATCAGCACGTCGGCCTTGTAGGACAACTCGTGCGTGACGACCGTGCCGTTCTTGATGACGGTGGACATGGGGCGTTCTCCCTGGATTTGCCGGCGGATGGCCGGGTTTGTCGTTCTATCGCGCGGCGCGGCGGCCCTGGCCAGAGGGGGCGCCGAAGGGACCGCCGCCGCGCGCGGCATCTGCCGCATTTTTCGGCATCATGACGGGACGCGCAAGCCCGGTCTCACCCCACGACCTCCGCCGTCTCCAGCACCGCGTGCAGCAGCACGTTGGCGCCGGCCTCGGCCCAGTCCTTGCTGATCTCCTCGGCCTCGTTGTGACTGACGCCGTCGACACAGGGGGTCATCACCATCACCGTCGGGCAGACGCGGTTCATCCAGCAGGCGTCGTGGCCGGCGCCCGAGATGATGTCCATGTGGCTGTAGCCCAGCCGCTCGGCCGCGGCGCGCACCCGCTCCACCAGCACCGGATCGAAGGCTGGCGGGTCGAAGAAACTGACGATCTCGTGCTCGAAGCTGCAGCCGAGGGCCTCGCAGATGCGCGGCGCGATGTGCAGCAACTCGGTCGTCATCGCCTCCAGCACGGGCAGCAGATGACTGCGGAAATCCACCGTGAAGACAGCGCGTTCCGGGATGATGTTGCGGCTGTTGGGGTGAATGTCGATCTGCCCGATGGCGCCCAGCGCGGCGGGCTGGTACTTCATCGCGATCTCGTGCACGGCCTCGGTGATCTGCGCCAGCGCGCGGCCCGCGTTGCGTCGCATCCGCATGGGGGTGGAGCCGGTGTGCTGCCCCTTGCCGGTGACGCGGCATTCGATCCAGCGCAGCCCCTGGCCATGGGTGACGACGCCGATCGTCTTGCCCTCGGCCTCGAGTATCGGGCCCTGTTCGATGTGCAGTTCGAGAAAGGCGTGCATCTTGCGCGCGCCGACCTCCTCCTCGCCCATCCAGCCGATGCGCTTCAATTCGTCGCCGAACCGCAGCCCCTTGGCATCGCGCCGGTCATGTGCCCAGTCCAGGTCGATCACCCCCGCGAACACCCCCGAGGCCAGCATGGCGGGCGCGAACCGCGTGCCTTCCTCGTTGGTCCAGTTGGTCACCACGATGGGCCGGCGCGTGCGAAGGTTCAGGTCGCGCAGGGTGCGGATGATCTCGAGCCCGCCAAGCACCCCCAGAACCCCGTCATAGCGCCCCCCGGTGGGCTGGGTGTCGAGGTGGCTGCCGACATAGACCGGCAGCGCCTCGGGGTCGGTGCCGGGAAACTCGGCGAACATGGTGCCCATCCGGTCCACCTTGACGGTGCCGCCGGCCTCTTCGCACCAGCGCCGGAACAGCGCGCGGCCCTCGCCGTCCTCGTCCGTGACCGCCTGGCGGTTGTTGCCGCCGGCCACGCCGGGGCCGATCTGCGCCATCTCGTGGATCGAGTCCCATAGCCGGTCGGCATCGATGCGCAGGTTGGGCGCGGGGTGGGACATGGCCATCTCCCTGGCTGGCACGCCGCGGGCGCGGCGACTCGAATTGGACCGTGCGATCAAAAAACGGGATTGCCCCGGCTCCCGTCAACTGCAATCGCGTTGCAGGCCCCGCCTTGCCCCGACGCTGCCCGCGCGCGCGGCAGCGCAACGGCCGCCTCAGAGCCGCGCGACCGGCAGGATATGTGACCCGAGCAGCGCCATCAGATCGCCGAAATGGCCGTCCGTGCGGGCCGGGCGCGTCGGGTCCGAGGTGATCGCCACGCTCAGCCCGCGTTCGGGTGCGACGGCGATGACCTGCCCGCCATAGCCGCGTGCCAGGGCAACGGTGGCGCCGTCCATCTGCCCGATGAACCAGCCGTATCCGTAATCGAGCCCGGAATAGGGCGAGCGCGTGCGCGGCGTGAACGATTCGCCGATCCAGCCGGGGTCGAGCACCTGCGTCGTGCCGTGCCGGCCGCCGTTGCGAACCATCTCGGCAAAGCGCAGCATCGCGAGCGGCGACATCGCCATCTCGTTCCCGCCGAGGTAGAAGCCCTGCGGATCGCGCGTCCAGGACGGAACCTCGATGCCCAGCGGCCTGCCGATCCAGGCGCGGGTCAGGGACAGCAGGCTTTCACCCGCCGCACGCGCGAGGGCGGCGCCCAGCACGTGATAGCTGCCGGTCGAGTACAGCATCACCGCGCCGGGATCGGCCACGAAGGGCCGCGACAGCGCGTTCGCGACCCAGTTCCGGCTGGCCACCCAGGGCGCATAATTGGGGCCCGACGTCCGTTCCAGACCGGCCTGCATGGTCACGAGGTCGGCCAGCGTCAGGTCGGCCACGCGCGGGTCCGCGCCGTCGGGGATCAGGTCGGGCGCGATCCGGCCCAGCGGGGCATCGACGCCGGGCACGACGCCGCGTTCGATCGCCACGCCGAGCACGGTGGCGACCAGCGTCTTGGACACCGACTTCACGTTGACCGGCCGGTCGAGCGCCGGGCCGCGAAAGCGCTCCGCCAGCACGACATTCCCGTGATGTGCGATCATGAGCGCGTGCAATTGCCCGAGCCCCGAGGCGACCTGCGCAACCCCGTCCCAGCCCGGCTCGGCGCCGACCGGAAAGGCCGCAAGCGCCCCCAGACCGGCCAGTGCCGCCCGTCGCGTGATCATCGCCATGCCGCCGCCTCCGTCCCGTTGCGGACCGGACGCTAGCCCGGGGCGTCGGCAATGCCCGGGCCCGCGCGATCACGAAACGGAGCGCACCCGTCAGTCGAGGTTGTCGAGCACCTCGCCCAGCGTGCCGATCAGCGTGTCGATGTGCGACTTCTCGATGATCAGCGGCGGCGACATCGCGATGATGTCCCCGGTGGTGCGGATCAGGATGCCCTTTTCATAGGCCTTCAGGAAGGCCGAGAAGGCGCGCTGCGTCGGCGCACCGGCGATCGGTTCCAGTTCCACCGCGCCGATCAGGCCCATGTTGCGGATGTCGATCACGTGCCGCTTGCCGCGCAGGGAATGCAGCGCGTCCTCCCAGTAGGGGGCAAGCTCGGCCGCGCGCTGGAACAGCCCTTCCTCGGCATAGGTTTCCAGCGACGCCAACCCGGCGGCCGAGGCGATCGGGTTGCCGGAATAGGTATAGCCGTGGAACAGTTCGATCAGGTGCTCGGGCCCCTGCATGAAGGCGTCGTGGATCGCGGCGGTGGTCATCACCGCGCCCATCGGGATCACCCCGTTCGTGAGCCCCTTGGCGCAGGTGATCATGTCCGGCATCACGTCGAAATGCTCGGCCGCAAAGGCGCTGCCGAGACGACCGAAGCCGGTGATCACTTCATCGAAGATCAGAAGAATGCCGTGCTTGGTGCAGATACTGCGCAGTTTTTCCAGATAGCCCTTCGGCGGCAGCAGCACCCCGGTCGAGCCCGCCATCGGTTCGACGATGACGGCGGCGATGGTCTCGGCGCCGTGCAGCGCCACGATCCGCTCCAGCTCGTCCGCCAGGTTCGCACCGTGTTCCGGCTGGCCGCGGCTGAAGGCGTTCTGCGGGATGTGGGTGTGCGGCAGGTGGTCCACCCCGGTCAGCAGCGCGCCATACACCTTGCGGTTGGCCACGATCCCGCCGACCGAGATGCCGCCGAAGTTCACGCCGTGATAGCCGCGCTCGCGTCCGATCAGGCGGGTGCGCGCACCGTCGCCCCGCGCCCGGTGATAGGCGATGGCGATTTTCAGCGCTGTTTCAACCGCCTCCGAGCCGGAGTTGACGAAGAACGCATGCGCCATCGGCTCGGGCGCGAGGTCGATCAGCCGGTTGGCGAGTTCAAAGGCCAGCGGGTGGCCCATCTGGAAGGCGGGCGCATAGTCCATCTCGCCGGCCTGGCGGCGGATCGCCTCGGTGATGCGGGGCCGGCAATGACCGGCGTTGCAGCACCACAGCCCCGCGGTGCCGTCGAGCACCTGCCGCCCGTCGGCGGTGGTATAGTGCATGTCCTTGGCGGCCACGAACATGCGCGGCGCCTTCTTGAACTGCCGGTTCGCGGTGAACGGCATCCAGAAGGCGCGCAGGTCGTTGGGAACGGGGGGCGGGGAGGCGGGCCGGTCGAGGGCCATGGCATCAGCCTTTCGCTGGCGCTGGCCGACGCGCGCCGCTGGCACGCTTGACGGTCGCGCAATTTCTGGTCTTTCCTGCCTGAGCGGCCCGAAGACGCTAGCAGGTTGGACCATTCAGTCAAGATCGATTCCGGCCGTGCCGGCGTCACCAGAAGGATACGGAAGGCACCGATGCTGGGCAGTTTCGTGACGATACTGCAAGGGGTTGGCCGGCGTTTTGAAGGTGGCCGACGATGAGCTCGGGGGCGGCGGCGGCCCCGTCCGGGGCGGGCACCCGCATCCAGCGGGAAAAGCGGCGGATGATCCTGGATGCGGCGCTCGAGGTGTTCGCGCGGCACGGGTTCCGTGGCGCCACGCTGGACCAGATCGCCGCCGAGGCGGGGCTGTCGAAGCCCAATCTTCTCTATTACTTCGACAGCAAGGAGGCGATCCACCAGCATCTGCTGTCGGACCTGCTGGATGCGTGGCTTGCGCCGCTGCGGGGGATCGACCCCGCCGGCGACCCGGTGCGCGAGATCTGCGCCTATGTGCTGCGCAAACTTGAGATGGCGCGCGAATATCCACGCGAAAGTCGTTTGTTTGCAAACGAAATCCTCGCCGGGGCGCCGAACCTGTCCGACTTTATCCGCACCGATCTGCGCCGCGATGTCGAGGCCACCGCCCGGCTGGTCGAGGGCTGGGCCGCGGCCGGGCGCATCGCCGCGGTCGATCCCTATCACCTGATCTTCTCGATCTGGGCCACGACCCAGCATTATGCCGATTTCGAGGCGCAGGCGCGGATGATCCGCGGCCCCGGCGTGGACCCGTCCGAGGGCGCGGCGGCGTTTCTGGAGAGGCTCTATTCCCGGCTGCTGGCGCCGCCCGCTCAGGGCTGATCGGCGGCGCGCACCAGATCCGGGCGCAGGCGCGCCGTGGCGGCGGCGTTGGCGGGCAGGGCGGGCGAGACCAGCTCGTCCAGCATCGCCGAGATGTCCTCGACCGCCTCGGCCACCACATGCACGACGCCCGCCTGCCGCTGCACCCGGCCGGTGACGCGCAGCATCCGGCCGGCGATGACCGCGCGGCGAAAGCGTTCATAGACCTTGGCCCAGACGACGACGTTGCACGGCCCGGTCTCGTCCTCCAGCGTGACGAAGATCACCCCCTTGGCGGTGCCGGGTCGCTGGCGGCACAGCACCAGCCCGGCGACGCGGACACGGGCGCCGGCCGGCACCTCGTCGAGGCGGGCATGGGGCAGGCAGGCCGGGGGGCGCGGCCAGGGGTTCGGGCGCAGGGCGGTCATCGGAACGAAAATAGAACACGGGCGCCGGGCGCGCAAGGGCGGCGCGCACTGGTCAAAGCCTGCCGACTGGCCTATGTGCGGCGCCGACGGACGGAAATTGACAAGGACGGACCCGGATCATGGTCAAGATCACCTATGTGGAGTTCGGCGGGCAGGAGCATGTGGTCGATGTCGCCCCGGGCCTGACGGTCATGGAGGGCGCGCGCGACAACGGCATCCCCGGCATCGAGGCCGATTGCGGCGGCGCCTGTGCCTGTTCGACCTGCCATGTCTATGTCGACGCCGCCTGGGTCGACCGGCTGCCGCCCAAGGAGGCGATGGAGCAGGACATGCTCGACTTCGCCTACCAGCCCGATCCCGAGCGCTCGCGCCTGACCTGCCAGCTCAAGGTCAGCGAGGCGTTGGAAGGGCTGCGGGTGCAGATGCCCGAAAAGCAGATCTGACGCCGGTCGCAGCCCGCCCCGGTCGTTCAGCCGGTTGGCACGCCGCGGCGCTACACCATCCGGACGATTGACCCGCCGACGGCGATAGGCAGTATGGGGCCAGCCCCGGCGGGCAGCCTCAACGGGAGAAGACCTTTGGCCAAGCAACTGATGATCTACGAGAACGCTGTCCCGGTATCCGCCGAGACGCATCGCGCGACCTCGGTGCGCACGGGCACGACCTTCGGGTTCGCGGCCGGTCTCAATTCGGTCCCGCTCGTCGCCGCCGAGTTCGAGCGCGCGGCTGCCGAATACCCCGTCGTCTTTGCCGGCGAGGGCGACGGCATCGCGCCGGCCGCCGTTCTGGGCCTCAAAGACGGCGAGAACCTGTTCCTCAAGGCCGACGGCACCTGGGATGCGGCCTATGTGCCGGCCTTCCTGCGCCGCTATCCCTTCGTCTTTGCCGCCACGGGCGAGCAGGGCGAGACGCTGACGCTGTGCCTCGATGCCGCCTACGAGGGCGTCAACACCGAGGGGCGGGGCGAGCGGCTGTTCGACGCCGACGGCGAGCGTACGCAGTACCTCAAGACGGTGCTGCAGTTCACCTCGGACTATCAGGCGCAGCACAACCTGACCCGCCGGCTTGTGGCGCGGCTGGTGGAGTTGAAGCTGCTGGAACCGGCCACAGCCACGATCACCATGCCCGACGGCACCACGCGCAGCCTGGCCGGGTTCCAGCGCGTCAGCCAGGAGCGCCTGCGCGCGCTGGACGACGCGGTGGTGCTCGAGCTGTTCCGCTCGGACATGCTGGCGCTGATCCATGCGCATCTGGCCTCGCTGGGCCAGCTCAGCGCGCTGATGCGCCGTGCCGCGTCGGCCGGGGCGCCGGCGCCGGACGGCAAGGCCGCCTGACAGGCTTCGCAGGGCGCGGGCAGGGGCGGCGGCGATGCCCATGTGATTCGCTGTCGGCCCGCCGCATGACGAGGCGCGCGCGACCGCCGCTTGCGGGGCGCGGCGACAATTGCGCGTTTTGCGACGAACATGCCGCGAACGGGAAACAGCCGGCCCGGCCCGAACCGGCGCCGGTGTGACAGACCGGGCGACCTTCGTCCGCGCATCCGGCCGCACTTGCGGCCGCGGCGTCGTTTCCGGGCGGGAAACATCGGCGCGCGTCAACGGCACGCGCGACGACACGGCCGCCGGGATGTTGCGGTCGGTCCGGCTGGATGTCCCGCATCTTGGGGCGCTGTTTCGCAAACGGAAACAATCGCGATTACTCCTTCGCCCGACCCCGACCCGTATCGGCCCGGCTGGCCGTTCGCGATACGCCGCGCCCGTTAACCCTTGCCCATGAAACCGCGCGATTTTCCTTTGGCCGGCGGGGCGGTTCGCGTTAACTTGCTGCGGCCCGACTGGGGGGCTTTGGTCGTGGGGGCGACCAACCGGAAGGCTGCCGCTGCCTTATCGGCACTGAACATCGAGCCTGCGCGCCAATGGCCGCGCGGACGATGTCGTGTCGTCGTGCCAGCTTGCATTTTCCGGGAACGATGGGCCGTGCGGGAAACCCGTGCGTCCCGGCCGGACAGCGGCGCGCCCTCCCACGCGTGAGCGGGCCGTCGCCATCCGGACGTTTTGGGGTGTGTCCGTGCCGGCCTGCAGGTCGGCCGGACCGGGTGCGAATGCGGGAAGGAAGCGGTCATGGGCGACCTCAACAAACCGGGACTGTTCGAGCGGCTGGACGCGGCGCGGAAGGCCGAGGCGGTGCCCGTCTCCGACGCCGATGTCGTCGAGATGCATCTGGCCGAGGTCGTGGTCGAGGAACACCCGGATGACGGGATCAACTGCGGCTGCGGCTCGCCTCCCGGTGCGACCCAGCCGGTGATCACCGACCCGCCCCCGACCGACGTGGTGCCGGGCACGCCGGGCGCCGACACCATCGTGCTGACCGGGCCGGCGATCGTGCGTGCGGGCGACGGCGACGACACGGTGACCGGCAGCGACCGCGCCGACATCCTCGAGGGCGGCGACGGCGACGACCTGCTGGACGGGGGCGCGGGCAACGACACGCTGATCGGCGGGGCGGGCAATGACACCCTGATCGGCGGGGCGGGCGACAACCTGCTGATCGGCGACGGCGGCACCATCGAGGACCACACCGTCACCATCACCTTCCAGGGGGGCACGGCCGGCTACTGCTCCAGCCTGGGCGTCTACGTGATCGATCCCTGCACGGGCAAGATCAGCAACGTGCAACTCGTGTTCGCCAACGCCTCGATCAACCACCCCGATCCCTCGGTCCCGGGCGTGACGAGCTTTTCCTTCATCGTGCCGCCGGGCGCGCAGATCGGCGCCTTCCTCGTCGCCGACGGCTTCACGCTGAACGACTATGCCGCGATGGGGCCGGGGCAGTTCGCCTTTGTCGACGCGCATGGCAAGCATGCCTCGCTGGACGACATCAACCCGCAGCTTGTGCATATCGCCACCGACGGGACGGTCACGAACATCCAGGGCCCGACCTATCATTCGGCGGCCTTCGGCGAGCGGGTCGGCCTGAACCCCGACGGCAAGGTGCACATCGACGGCTTCGGCGAATCCGGCAGCATCTTCAGCTTCGGCTTCGAGGACCTGCCGTTCCTGGGCGACGCCGATTTCGACGACGTGCGCTTTTCCGTCGACCTGTCGAACAGCGGCGCGACCTTCCTCAACCCGGTCTACGACGCCACGAGCACCGCGCCCGACGGCGATCCCGACAGCTCCAACCTGCTGGTCGGGGGTGAGGGGAACGACACCATCGTCACCGGCGCCGGCGGCGACACGGTCGAGGCCGGCGGCGGCAACGACGTGATCTACGGCACGCCCGGCGACACCATCGACGGCGGTTCGGGCTTTGACACGCTGGTGCTGAACCAGGGCGGCAACATCAAGGCAATCGACATCACCCGCGAGGTTGCCAACGACGACGGCACCACCTCGTTCGACGGCACGATCAGCTTCAAGGACGGCTCGCCCGACCTGAAGTTCGTGTCGATCGAGTGCATCATCCCCTGCTTCACCCCCGGCACCGCCATCGCCACGCCCAAGGGCGAGCGTCTGGTGGAGGAACTGCGCGAGGGCGACAAGGTCATCACGCGCGACAACGGCATCCAGGAAATCCGCTGGATCGGCAAACGCCCGCTGAACTGGGCGGACATGGCCGCGAATCCGCACCTCAGGCCGATCCGCATCGCGCGCGGCGCGCTGGGCAACGGGTTGCCGGAACGCGACATGCTGGTCTCGCCGCAGCACCGGTTCCTGGTCGTGAACGACCGCACGCAGCTTTTCTTCGACGAGCACGAGGTGCTGGTCGCCGCCAAGCATCTGCTCGATCATCGCAAGATCCTCAGCGTGGACAGCATCGGCGTGACCTATGTGCATTTCATGTGCGACCGCCACGAGGTGGTGCTGGCCAACGGATCCTGGACCGAGACCTTCCAGCCGGGCGACATGACGCTGGGCGGGATGGGGAACGCGCAGCGGTTGGAGCTGTACGAGCTGTTCCCGGACCTGGCGACCAGATCGGGCCGCGAGGCCTATGCCTCGGCCCGCAAGACGCTCAAGCGGCACGAGGCGCGGCTGCTGGCCGGTTGACCGGACGCCCCGCAGGCCGTCCGGGCGCGGCGCCCCGGGTGGGGGCGTCGCGGGAACGCCGCACAACCGGCGGCGCGATTGGCCCGCAAATGGACACAATGCCTGCCCGAAGTGACCATGTTTGCCCGCTAGCCCGATAACCGGGTCATGCGGTCCGGCGTCGTGCCGGCGCGACCCTGTCGGGGGCGCAGATCCCCGATCCGGAACGGCAAGGGGACGGTGGCATGGCGATCGTGGCGATCTGGGACTTCGGGGCGGCCGGGCTCAAGCTGGGCGATCCGGACATGCCTGCGCCGGCTCTCGGTGCCCCCGCCGCCGACACTGATGCCCCCGGGGCCGACGACCTGACGCTCGACACGGGCACCTTGCGCGTGGGTTTCCGGCAGCTTGTGCAGATCGGCCCGGACGAGGACCGCATCCTGACCTTCGACGCGGGCGGCACCCGGCTGACGCTGGGCGTGACCGAGGACGGCGTGGTGCGCCTGACCCATGTCACCGCCGACGACGTCGCCACCTTCGAGACACCGGAAGAGTTCTTCGCCCCCGGCGATTCCGTGCTGGTGACCCACGGCTGGGACTTCGGCGGCACCGAAGGCCGGCTGATCGTCGAAAACCTCTCGACCGAGGCGCGTTTCGAGGCCCCCGTGCCGGGCACGATGACGCTGGATGAAAGCGCGCTCGACCCCGACGCCTGGATACCCGGTGATCCTGACGAGCCTCATGTCTGGGGCTTCAACGGCCGGTTGACGCATCTGTCGCTGCACGACGACCCGGTTACGAGCGACGATGACGCCGACGCGGAGGTCGATGTGGCGCTTGCCGCCGTGCCGCTGGCGGACGGCGACCGCGATGCCGCGCCCGGCCCCGAGGCGGAGCAGGTCAGCTTCACCTACGAGGGCGGCACCGCCGGCACCCTCGACAGCTTTGGCGTCTATGTGCTGGACCCGGCGACGGGCGAGGTCGGTGGCGTTCACCTTGTCTGGCCGGCGGTCAAGGCCGACATGTCCGGCGGCGACCTGGTGCCGGGTGAAAGCGTCTTTGCCCTTCCCGTGCCGCCGGGGGCGCAGGTCGGGGCCTTCCTGATCGCCGAGGGCGGCGCGCTGAACGACCTCGACGCGCTCGGCCCCGGACGGTTCGCCTTCCGCGACGAGGCCGGCACCCCGGCGACGCCCGACGATCCCGAGGCGATGCTGGTCCACCTGGCCGAGGACGGCACCGTGACGCCGGTCTTCGGCGACATCTGGCACTCGGCCGAGGCGTTCCCGCAACCCGGCCCCGACCCCGACAGCATCATGCAGTTGCTGGGCATCGCCGCGAACGAGGACGGCTCGTTGACCTTCGGCTGGGAAGGGCGGCCGGCCGACGACCCGGACGCCGAGCCGGACATGCTGCTGTTCACGGTCGACCTGGGCCGCTCGGGCGCGCGGTTTCTCAACCCGGATTTCGACGCGGTGGCGCCGATGCCCCCCGCCGATGCCGCAAGCCCCCACATCCTGGCCGGCGACGACGACGCGCCGCACGTGCCGGCGTCGGCCAAAGACGACGAGCAAGGCGACGAGGTGCTGGTGCTGCGCGCGACCGACCGCGTGGCCGAGGCCGACCACGCGGCCACGACCGGGGCGCCAGGGGCCGCCGAGGTGCACGAGGCCGAGATGCAGCTGGCCGAGGTCGTCAAGATCGTGCCCTGCTTCACCCCCGGCACGCTGATCGACACCAGCCGCGGCCCGGTCCCGGTCGAGCGTCTGGTCGTCGGCGACCGGGTCCTGACCCGCGACCACGGCTTTCAGCCGCTGCGCTGGGTCGGCCGCAAGGACGTGGATGTCTACGAGATGGACGCGAAGCCCGAGTTCCGCCCGGTTCTGATCGACGCCGACGCCCTGGGCCCCGGTCTTCCGGCCCGGGCGATGCGGGTTTCGCCGCAGCACCGGATCCTGATGTGCGGGCCCGAGGCCGAAATGCTGTTCGGCAATCACGAGGTGCTCGTTCCGGCGCTGCATCTGGTCGGACAGCCGGGCATCCTGCGCGAGGCCGCGCCGACCGTCACCTATATCCACGTGATGTGCGACCGCCACGAAATCTTGCGAGGCGACGGCGTCTGGAGCGAAAGCTTCCAGCCCGGCGACATGTCGCTGGCGGGTCTCGACCTTGAGCAGCGCGCGGAACTGTTCGCCCTGTTCCCCGAACTGGCCGCCGCCGAGGGGCGGCGCGACTATCGCGCGGCGCGCATGACGCTGAAGGCGCACGAGGCCCGCGCCCTGCTCGCCCCGGTCAGGCCGCGTCGGCCCAACCCCGCGGCCGTGCATGCCCGCTTCGGAAGCAGCCCCGACGGGCTGGCCGCCGAACGCTGGGATCGCCTCGGCTGACGGCGGCCGGACAGTAAACCGTCCGGCCGGTCGGAAAGTTGCCCGGCGGCGCCTTCAGCCCGGATGCCGCGGTTCGACCGGGCCGGGCAGCAGCGGCGACAGCTTCATCCGGGTGAAGGCCGAGCCGGAATAGCGCGTGACCTTGCCATAGAAACGCCGCTGCAGGTCGGCCACCAGCGCGCCGTAGGCCTCGGCGATGTCTTCCTCCAGCCGGAAACCGTCATAGCTGACCACGACGTCCACGGGGCCGGGCAGGGGGGTGCACAGCGCCTCGACCCGCGCGCGCACCGCCTCGAGGTCGGCGGGCGTTCTTAGCCGCAGGTTGGTGAAGTCGATGAACAACCGTTCGCCCGCACCCGCCAGCGTGATGCGCGCCTCGAGGCCGAGGTGCAGCAACTCGCGTTTCAGTTCCATCGCCTCGGGGCGGAAGATGCGCGGGTCCATCGGCACCACCCGTTCGATGATCGGGCGAAAGCCCATCCGGGCGATCACGTCGCGCTCCGCATCCAGCCCAGGCGCCACCTCGCGCAGGGCGATGCCGTCGGGGCCGAGTTCGAACACCGCGCGCTCGGTCACATAAAGCACCGGCTGGCCCAGCCGCGCGGCGCGTGCGCCGGAAAAGGTGATCTGCTCCACCGCCTCGCGGAATTTCTTCGCGCGGCCTTCGGTGACGATGCGCAACGCGCCGCCTTCCACCGCCACCTCCAGCCCGCCGGCGGTCAGGGTGCCGGCAAAGACCACGGCGCGGGCGTTCTGGCTGATGTTGATGAAGCCCCCCGCGCCCGCCAGCTTCGGCCCGAAGCGCGAGACGTTGACGTTGCCGGTCGCGTCCGCCTCGGCCATCCCGAGGCAGGCGAGGTCCAGCCCGCCACCGTCGTAGAAGTCGAATTGCTGGTTCTGCGCGATGATCGCGTCGGTGTTCACCGCCGCGCCGAAATCGAGGCCGCTGGCCGGCTGGCCGCCGACCACGCCCGGCTCGGTCGTCAGCGTCAGATGGTTTAGCAGACCTTCCTCGCCCGCGACCGCCGCCACCCCTTCGGGCATGCCGATGCCGAGGTTGACGATCCCGCCCACCGGCAACTCGAAGGCGACCCGCCGGGCGATGATCTTGCGCGCATCGAGCGCCATCGGCGGCAGTGCGCCGGCGGGGGCGCGGATGATCTGGGCGAAGGCGGGGGAATAGCCCGTTGCATAGGTCTGCATGTGCTGCTCGGGCGGGGCCACGACCACGGCATCGACCAGCGGGCCGGGGATCACCACGGCGCGCGGGTTCAGGCTGCCGGCGGCGGCGATGCGTTCGACCTGCACGATCACGATCCCGCCCGAGTTCTTCGCCGCCATCGCCTGCGCGAGGTTGTCGAGGATCAGCGCCTCGTGCTCCATCGTGACGTTGCCGTTCTCGTCGGCGGTGGTGCCGCGCAGCAGCGCCACGTCGATCGGCATCGTGCGGTAGGCCAGCATCGTCTCGCCGGCGATCTCGACGAGGGCGACCAGCGGCTCGGTCGAGCGGTCGTTGATCCGCCCGCCGCCGAGGTCGGGATCGACAAAGGTTTCAAGCCCGACCTTCGACAGGGTCACCGGCTTGCCCGCGGCGATGTCGCGGAACATGTGGCTGATGACGCCCTGCGGCAGGTTCCAGCCCTCGATCGCGCCATCGAGCGCCAGTTTCGCGACCTTCGGGATCAGCCCCCAGTGGCCGCCGACGACGCGGCGCAGCAGCCCCGCGTGGCCGAGGCGGTTGAGGCCGCGCGTCTTGCCGTCGCCCTGTCCGGCGGCGAACAGGACGGTGAGGTCGCGCGGCGTGCCTTCGGCGAGAAAGCGCGCTTCGAGGGCGGCGAGGAGGAGTTCGGGCACGCCGTTGCCGACAAAGCCCGAGGTGGTGACGGTGTCGCCGGGCCGGATCAGCGCGACGGCTTCGGCGGCAGTGACGCTCTTGCGTTTCATGACCCGTGCCTCTCCCCCCGTTGCGCCGGTCCGGGGACGAGGTTTCCACGCCGCGCCCCCTTCGCGCAAGCGCGCTGCATGCGCCCGGCGCGCGGTCGGCCACCCCCGAAGGAAGGAAACCCGTAGGGCGCCGCACGCATGGCCCGCCGGCCCGTGGACTGGCGGCACGGCGCCACCCCTGCGGCCGGCGCCGCGTGCGGGGGAGCGAAACACCGGGCGCCTTCAGCCCTTGTCGTCGCGGTCGAACTGCATCCGGCACAACTGGGCGTAAAGGCCGCCCGCCGCCAGCAACTCGGCATGCCGGCCGACGGCCACCACCTCGCCGCGATCCAGCACGACAATGCGGTCGGCACCCTGCACCGTGGACAGCCGGTGCGCGATCACCAGCGTCGTGCGGTCCGCCGAAAGCCGCTCCAGCGCCGTCTGCACCAGCCGTTCCGATCGGGTGTCGAGCGCGCTCGTCGCCTCGTCCAGCAGCAGCACCGGCGCATCGCGCAGCAGCGCCCGGGCGATCGCCACGCGCTGCCGCTGCCCCCCCGACAGGGCCGAGCCGCGCGGGCCGGCGGGCGTGTCGATTCCCAGCGGCAGCGCGTCGGCGAATTCGGTCACGCAGGCCGCCTCGAGCACGGCGCGCAACCGCGCCTCGGGCACGTCGGTGCGTCCGAGCAGGATGTTCTCGCGGATGGTCTCGTCAAACAGCGCCGCGTCCTGGGACACGACCGCGAACAGGTCGCGCAAGGCCTCGAAGTTCAGCGCCGCGACATCGACGCCGCCGATCAGGATGCGCCCCGACTGCGGCGCCTCCAGCCGGGTGAGCAGCGAGAACAGCGTGCTCTTGCCCGCGCCCGACGGCCCGACGATCGCGGTCGTCCGCCCCGCCTCGGCGACAAAGCTCACCCCGCGCAGCACCGGCACGCCGTCATAGCCGAAGCGCACGTCCTCGAAGGCGATGCCTGGCATGCCGGCGGGGGCGTCCTGCGGCCGTGCGGGGGGGCGGATGTCGGGGTGGATGTCGAACAGCCGGTACAGCCGCTCGAGGCTGGCGGCCGCGGTCTGCCACGTGCCGGCCAGCAGCCCCAGACGGCGCAGCGGCTGAAAGCACAGCGCCATCGCCGTGAAGAAGGACATGAACTCGCCCACGGTGCGGTCACCGCGGGCGATGTCGGCCGAGCCGACCAGCACGACCAGGAAAAAGCCGAGCCCGGAAATCACGTCGATCAGCGCCGGGATGGTGGTGCTGGACAGGGTGATCTTGATCTCGGCCTTGACGATCCGGTCGGCGATGCCGGCAAACCGGCGGGACTGGTAGCCCTCCATCCGGTTCAGCTTGACCGGCAGGATGCCGTGAAAGATCTCGTCCAGCCGGGTCGCGCGCTGGGCGGATTCCTCGCGCATCTGGCCGGTCTTGCGGCGGATGTAGCGTTGCGCCACGGCCAGCGGCAGCACCAGCAGCGGCACAGCGAACAACGCCGCCAGCGTCCAGAACGGATCGATCAGCACCGCCACCGCCAGCAGCCCGCCCAACGCCACGAAGTCGCGCGCGGCGCCGGTGACCAGCGTGCGCCACACCCCCTGCACCGCCACCGTGTCGCCCTGCACCCGTTCGATCAGCGATCCCGGCGGGTTGGTCTGGAAAAAGCGGGCATCGAGTGTCAGCAGGTGGCGCACGAGGTCGACCTGCATCGCGGTCGAGCTTTCCATCGCGATGCGCGTCAGCAGCATGCGGCTGACCATCAGCGTGACCGCCCGCATCAGGAACAGCCCGAGGATGATGCTGCCCACCCACCACGCCGCGCCCGCGTCGCCGGCCACGAAGACCCGGTCGAACAGCGGCATCAGCATGTAGGACAAAAGGCCCAGCGTGCTGCCCTCGATCACCATGAACAGCACCGCCAGCGACATCAGCGGCACGTGCCGCCGCAGATAGCCCCGCCACAGCCGCACGATGAGCCGGCGCGAGCCGTAGGCGTCGGCCGGCGGCGGCGGGGGGGCGGGGATCGGCGCGGGGGCGGGGGCGGGCATGGCGGCCTCGTGTCCTGCGGCTGCGGGCGCGCAGGTCGCCCTGCGGGGGCTTAGCGCAGCTTGGCCCGGCGGGAAAGGCCCGCACCCGCGCCGCGGACCGGCAGGAATCCGCCGAGGCCTTCGGGGCTATGTTACACCGGGTAGCAAAGATTGAATTGTTCCTTTCGACCCCCCCGGTTAGCACATTGTCAAGGAATGGACCCGGATGGCCGATCAACG
>Ga0213835_101304_pt1 | contig 16090 bp, 8 predicted proteins | sample SWPATP01_FD_160576 | JGI IMG/M metagenome (GOLD analysis project Ga0213835, IMG submission 160576) | Coastal seawater microbial communities from Marineland, Florida, United States - SWPA TP0 #1 | ecosystem: Environmental > Aquatic > Marine > Coastal | place: USA: Florida | collected 2016-08-05 | reverse complement strand
AGGAGGATCTGGACCCCGCGATCGGCGCGTTCGAGCGTGCCGCCGAGGCGTTGATCGCGGCAAGCGAAGCTCAGCTCGATGAAGCCGCCGAGTCGTTCGACCACGCGGCCCGATCGCTCGCCTCACCCCTCGCACCCGAAGCCGAACCGGTGCGCGCGATCCTCCGCGCCCATCTTGCACCGCGAGCCGGCGCGAGCGCGCGCCGATGGTCGGTGCTCGGCGCGTGGCACACGGGGGAGCCCGAACGCCTCGCGCCCTACGCGGGTGAGCACGCGCCGACGACCCGCGTGCCAACCGCGGCCCTGGCGCGCAGCGAAGCCCTCCGGCGCGCGAACCAGCACAATGCGGCCATTAGCGTGCTCATCGAGAGCGCCGCGTCGCGCGAGCTTGCCGCCGAGGCTCGCCTGCAACTGCTCGACGCCACGCTCACCCCGTCGCGTCTGGCGCGCGCGCTCGATCGCGCCCGCCTGCTCGCGGGTGCGCTCGACGCGGATGGGCAGAGCGAGGCGGTGCGCGAGCGTGCGCGTGCGCACGCCGAGGGATTGGTTTCGGACGAGGCGGCTCTCGACGTAATCGCCCGCGCCTGTGCGCGCCACGCGCTGCGCGTGCCGGTGGTCGAAAGCGCGGTGCTCCGTCGTCTGCTGGCGCACGCCGAGGGTGGGGAACTGGATCAGAGCGTGCGTCTCGTGCGCGAGGCGCTGTCGCCGGGCCCGGCTCGCGACGCGGGGGCGGAAGCCGTCCGTGGCGCACTGCGCGAGCGTGTGCGCACGTGGCGCGACGAACGCGACGCACGCGGCGTCTGGCCCGAGCGCACACTGGAAGCGATTGACGCCCTGCACCACGCGACGGGCCATCCCAACGAGCGAGACGCTGACACATGGCTCATGACCGACGCAACAATGCGAGCCGAACTCGCGTGGCTCCACGCGGCGTCGGCGATCGATCGGCTCGGCTCGGGCGCGGTGACGACGCCGCAGGCTGAGCAAGCCGGGCGTCTTGTGGATGAAGCTGCACGGCTCGCACGCAAAGCGCACGACCAACAGCGTATCGCGGCAGAGCGTGCCCGCCTGCGCCTGGCGCTCGGCGACACATCCGGCGCGATCGCCGCCGCCCGCGCTGGGCTCGAACCGGCGAGTGATGGGGCGATTGAACCGAGCACGATCGGTCCGAGCACGATCGACCCGAGCGCGGGCGACCTGTGGTGCGTGCTGGTCGAGGCGCTGGCGGCGGAAGGCGAGTCGATCCCCCGGGTTCAGGCGGTTCCGGCTCGAGCCGCGGCCCGCGCCCACGCCGATCGGCTCTTCCGACTCGATCCCGCGTTCCGGAATTCTGCGCTGGGCGAGCGCCTGCGCCGGGGTTTATCCCGGCTGGACGCGATCGAGCGGGCTGGACAGGAGCCCGCCCAACCCGGATGATGCGCACCGTGGACGTTTCCCCCCCCAGCACGCGTCAGTCGGACTTGGTCCTCATCGCCGGCGGCGGGCACGCGCTGGTTGTTGCCGAAGCGGCGCAACTCGCGGGCTTCGGGATGGCGGGTTTCCTTGACGACAACCCGGCCGCCGAGATCCGCACCATCGGGCGCGGGCTCGAGCGCCTCGGCAACATCGACGACAACGGCGCGCTGGGCGACCGCCCCTGGATCCTCGCGACGGGGCGCCTGGCGCTCCGCAGGCGACTGCTCGGGCTGCTGAGCACGCCGGCGGCGACGGTCGTGCACCCGATGGCGTTCATCAGCCCGAGCGCCCTGCTCGGCGCGGGGGTGCTCGTCGGGGCGGGGTCGATCGTCAACAGCCGATCGACCATCTGCGACCATGCGACGATCAACTCGGCTGCGGTGGTCGAGCACGACTGCGTGATCGGGATGAACGCGCACATCGCGCCGCGCGCCGTGCTCGGCGGCGGGGTGCGGGTCGGGAGCGACACGCTGGTCGGGCTGGGCGCGAGCGTGCTGCCGGAGGTGACGATCGGCAGCGGGTGTGTGATCGGCGCGGGGGCGGTGGTCGTGCGCAACGTGCCGGACGGCGCGACCGTCCGCGGCGTGCCGGCCCGCTGAAAAGCCGCGGCTATTTCAGGAACTGCCAGGTCATCGGGTACCGGAAGTACTCGCCCTTGTGCGCCGAGATCGCGGCGGGGATTGCGCCGGCGATCGCGAACACAAAGGTCAAAGGCAAGAAGAGAATCGAAAGCCCGCAGGTCGCGACAATCAGGATCAGGAACAGCAGCACCAGCGAGATCTGGAAGTTGAGCGCCTGTCGCCCGTGGTCGTCGAGGAAGGGCGAGTCGTGTCGGCGGATGAGCCAGAGGATGCACGCGACCATCCCGGGGATGAAGAACGCAACGCCGCCGGAAAAGACCGCCGACAGCCACGCGATCCCCGGGCCGATGTGGATCCACATCGCGTAGGTGCGTTCGCCCGCGTCGGCGTCGGGGTCGATCAGACGAGCGCCCGGAGACGCGGCATACGGAGACTCGCCATGCGGCGACCAGGGATCGCCGGGCGGCGGTGGTGGTGGCGGGCTCGGGGGCATGGCGTTGGTCCGTCCTCGGGTCGCGCTCGGCACGCGCCACGCCGCGTCGGCGAGACGGCACGCGCCCGCGATCATCCTTGGGCGACCGCCACCCCGCGTTTCACCCATGTGAGACGAACCGGAGGCGGACGCGCCCTGGCGTCGTCATCCGCCGCGTGCATGTTCTCGGACCATCCCGCGCCGGTTCACGAACAATGCGCGGGGCCCCGTTGGGAACCATCGCGTCGATCGCGACGAAAAAAAGGCCACAGGGAGCGGAGTGGCGGTGCCCCTTGTGGCCTTTTGGAACATCGGATTGTCGTGGCCGGGGCGGAGGTCCGGCGACGGCGACCCAACCCGGCCCGGATCGCGTGGCGGCGACCGGCGGCTGGACCCGTCCGCAGAGCGTTCTCCCCGTTTCACGGGATAAGACACGCCCTGCTGCGAACAAGATGCATCAAGAATCGACCCCTGACCACGAAAAAACACGCCCTGAATCACCCATGCGTGCATGAAAAAACACAGGACGCGCCGGGTGGGCGCGTCCTGTGCGGTGTTTCGTGGATGCCGGGGCGTGGGGTTATTCGCAGACGCCCTGGGTATTCAGCCAAAGACTGATGTAGTAGTTGAGGTCGAAGGCGTTGACGGCGCCGTCGGGGATGCCGTCGAGGGCGGGGCCGGTGATGTCGGCGTTGAAGCCGCTGGCGGCGGGGCCGGTGACGGACTGCTCGCTCCAGGCGTTGACGTAGTAAACGAGGTCGAAGCTGTTGATGAGCCCGTCGGGCTGCCCGTCGAGGGCGGGGCCGGTGATGTCGGCGACGCACCCGCCGACGACGCCGGTGAGGGTGATGAAGCCGGTCTGCACGGGGCTGACGCCGATCGCGTTCTGGACGAACTCGACCTCGAAGACGGCGCTGACGAACCCAACGCCGGCGGCCGAGGGGTCGAGCTGCGCCACGATCGCGTTGCTCGCGGTGGGCGAGAGGATCTGCCCGGGGGGAATCTGAAGGGTGATCGCGTCGGTGTCGCCGTCGCTGGAGAGGGGCGCGACGAGGAGGGTCGCGGTGTCGATCGCGTCGGCGCCGCCGGTTGGGAGCACGTAGACGGGCAGGTCAATCGTGACGGGGCTGGCACCGGCGACGTTGCCGAAGCTGGCGTTGGTGCTCAGGATCTGGGCCGAGCTATCGAAGCTGGCGAGCCCGGGGACGACGACACGCATGTCAAGGAAGACGGCGTCGTCGGCGTCCTGCGCGCCCATGCCGAGCCCGGCGCTGGTCAGATCGGAGTTGGTGACCAGGACGGTCGCGCTGACGTTGCCGAGGGTGTCGGTGGCGTCGGCATCAAAGGCGACGGTCATGGTCTGCTGGGCGTTGTCGAAGGGGAAGGCCTCATGGCTGGCGCGGCTCGCCTCGGCGGGGCCGACGGTCAGGACGCGGTATGTCGTGGGCGTAACGCCGGTCTTGGTGATGGTGACGTTCTGGGCGGGCGTTTCGGCACCGAGGAGGACGTCGCCGAGGTCGATCGAGAGCAGGCTGGAGCCGTCGGCGTTCGGGCTGCTGCCGAGGAAGATGGTCGATTCGTTCGGCCAGGGGTTGCCGGGGGCCGGGTACTGCGGCTGCCCGGGCGCTCGGCTGAAGATCGCCCAGACGAACTCGGGGTGATCGGCGAAGGGGTTGCGGTTGAACTGGTAGGTGGTGCTGATGAGGTGGTTACGCCGACGCTCGGCTTCGCTGGGGGTTTCGTCGAAGTGCCACGCGAGGAGGTAAGTCAGGTCGCCCATCTGCGAGCCGCTGGGGTTCCCGTGGACCAGGGTCAGGTGGGTGTAACGGGTGTCCATGTACATCATGGCCCGCGCCATCTCGCCGCGATAGGTCTTGCCGAAGATGTTGGGGTCGTAGAAGACCGGGCCCGCGGGCCCGAAGGGCTTGTTGCCGCGGGAGCTGTTGATGCTCGGGTTGCACCCGCGGAGCTGGTGCAGGTCGCAGTACTCGAAGCTGCTGCTCGAGCCGAGCCCGCGGCTGACCGGCCAGGTGTGCTCGCGGTTCCACGTCACCCCCGAATCCCAGACACCCGAAACGCTGGCGCCGTTGTAGACGAGGATGATGTTCGCTTCATTATCCGGGTCACGGTCCAGAATCGGGAGGATGAACCTCGCATCCGCGTAGGTTCGGCGCACGTGCCCGGTGGTGATCCGCTGGCGGAGCGCTTCTTTCAGGTTGGCGCCGGTGAGCCCGATCGTGCTGCTGTAGTAGCCCGGCGGCGGGGCGTACTCGTCGCCCGATGCGGCGCCCGACGCGACCAACGCCAGCCCCGCGCCTAGCACCAGACGAAGCACGCCTCGGCGGCGGGAGAACAACGGGCGAGATTCAGACATCGGACGGGTCTGCATCAGGGGCTCCAGCGGGGGGTCTCTCTCACGCTCAGGGACGCGGGGCTCGGGTCAGCACGCAAGATTCCGCGAAATAAAACACTTCTTGCATCAACCACGACACGCCCACACACAGGGGTTTCCCGGGCTTCAATTCAGCGACAAAACCCGGAGGGACCGGAGTTTAGCCGCTCGAATCCATCCAGAGATTCAAAAAGTAGATGAGGTCGAAGGTATTCACAACCCCGTCAGGCACGCCGTCGAGCCCCGGGCCGGTGATATCCGGGGTGAAAATCCTGCCCTCGCAATCGTCGGGGACGCGGTCGCCGGTCGTGTCGCGGGAGCAGCCGAAGGCGATGTCGCAGGCGTCGGGGTTCCCGTTCTGGTTGCAGTCGAGCCCGATGAGCCCGACGTAGTGAAAGACGGCCCCGGCGTCGTTGCCCGCCCGGTCGTCCAGCCACGCCCCCACCGACGCCTCGTCTCCCAAAGCCGCGACCGACTGCCCGAACTCGTCGCCCGCGCCGCCCGGGGTGAACGGGTTGGGGTTGGTCCAGACCTCGGCCGGGGACCACACGCCCCCGGCACGCTGATAACGCAGCACACGACCGGCGTTCAGACCCGGGCCGAACGAGCTCGGCACCGCGGCCCGGGGCTCGGCGATCAGCAGCACATCCCCCGCGATCGCGACACTCCGCCCGTACCGCGTGTTGGGCGCGCTGCCGGGCAGCGTCGCGGCGAGGGTCCAGGTGGCCGCGCTCGACTCACGCTCATACACAAAGACAACGCCGGGATCGAGTGACGCGCCGCTGGCTGCGGCAACCAGGCGGACCGAATCGTCCAAGGCGCGATCGATCGCGATCGCGGCCCCGAACCCGGCGTGCTGAGCGCCCGCTGGCGCGACGATCCGCTCGAGCAGGGTGGGCGTCGCCTGTGCGGGCGAGCCGGGGGCCGACGGCGTTTGGACCTCGATCGAATAGACGTAGACCGATCCGACCCCGCCCGATGCGCCGATCGCGAGCAGATCACCTCGTGCCGAGATCGACGTGCCGAAGCCATCGCCCGTGACGAGCTGATTCGGCACGAGCTTGCCCGCGAAGTGCCACGGCGCCGGTGCGCCGGGGAGTTCGGCCGCGAGCGACTGGGTGAAGAGGTAGACCGCCCCGCTGGCTTGCCCCTTGTCGTCGCGCCCCGGCGCGCCGACAGCGATGAAGCCGTCACCGACGCCCACGCTCCAGCCGAACAGATCGAACAGCACGGCATCGGGCGCGGTCAGCAAAGTCTGCTCGATGAAGGGGCCGGCATCGGTCTGTGAGAACACGGCGGCGGCGCCGCGGAACTGTGATCGGTTCGGCAGCCCGGCGACGATGGTCCCGGCGTCGGCGCCCAGTCGCTCGCCGAGTCGGTCGTTGTTCTGCGGCGTCGCGAGCCGGAGCGTCTGGGCGGGGTGCCAGAAGACGCTTGTGCGCTCGTAGCGGACGATCGCGCCAGTGAGCGGGCCACCGAGCGGGTCATCGGGTGCGCCGGCAGCAAGAACATCGCGCCCCAGCACGACGGAGAAGCCGAGAAATGAAGCCGCCCCGATGTTCGGGTCGGCATGCACGGTCGTCCAGCACGGCCCCCCGGCACCGACCGCCGCGTCGATGCCGATCGTCGCGCCCAGAGCCGCCAAGCCGATCCACACCCCCGCCGCCGCTCGCCCCCCCATTACGCCACTCCGACAGAGTTCGACCGGGATCGAGGCCCAACACGGCCCCGACACTCCCCCGAGCAGGGCAGCTTATCGAGACACAGGCCCCATGGGAACCCCTGATCGGTCGCGGGCAGCGTCTTCAACGCAAGATTCGCACGCCCTGTGCGCATCGATCGCTTTTTGTTCGGATCTCGTGATGCCGTCGAGGTCAACTCGGCACGCAGGATTCGATGCCGTCAAACCACAGTTCGATATAGCGAACAAGGTCAAAGGCGTTGACCTGACCATCGGGCGTGTCGTCGAGTGCGGCTCCGGTGATGTCGGCGCGTGGGTCGCTGGCGAGCCAGAGCGTGATGAAGAAGTTCAGGTCGAAGGCATCGACGCGCCCATCGGGAATGCCGTCGAGCGCCGGGCCCGTGAAATCGGCGGGGCACGGCTCGGGCTCCGGTGTGGGTGGCTCTGGAGCGGTGGCGCGTTCCCACAGCGTCGTGTAGTAGTTGAAATCGAAGAGATCGACAACGCCGTCGGCGAAGCCGTCGAGGGCCGGGCCGGTGATGTCGGCGGAGAACCCGGTGTTATCGGGCGGGACCGGCCCGAGTTGAGCCTGCCACACGCCGATGAAGAAATTGAGATCGAAACCATCCACCTGCCCGTCGGGCACGGCATCGAGCGCGGGGCCGGTGATGTCGGGATTGGTGAACGGGCCGGGCCCGATCCGTCGCGAGGCGCGGACCAGGCCGGTCTCCGGGTCATACACAAAGACAAAGACTCCGCCGGAGCGTCCGCGCACGTCGACTGTTCCGCCGATGGCGGGAGGCACGACCCCGATCATGCCGCCGATCAGCTGCGTGTCGGTCGGAGTTGCCGTCGGCGCGACGCCGACCGCGACAACGCAGCGCGAATCCGGATCGGCACGCGGATCCGGATCGATGACCACGAACCCTTCGTGATACTCGGCGAGGGCGGCGGCGCGGGCGGCATCGAGATAGCCGGCATGGTCGATCAGCCAGGCCGTCGCCTGCCCGGGGCGCAGCGTTTGCGGGTCGGTCGCCGCCCAGGCTTCGCGGGAAAGGATCGGCGCGAACTGCGGCACCTGCCCGATCAACCAGTCACCGATAAACAGACAGTCCTCAAAGCGTGAAAGCCGGAGAAAGACAGGATCGTTCCGGGTATACCCGACGAACCATTGGAACCCGCTGCTTTCTGGGGCATGGATCACCGAGTCGGTGATTTCGAGCATCAGCGGCACTTCGGCCGAAGCCGCAGCTTCCAGGGTTGTGCTCTGAAACATGCCGGTGGTGCCGGGAACGGCCCAGGAGGAGAGATCGATCACGCCGTCACGGAAGACGTAGCGAACCTGCCCGTTGGTCGCGAAGGAGTTCGAGCCGCCGCGGGTGTGCAGCACGGCTTGTGCCCCGGTGACCGAGGGCGCGAAGATCCCGCCGAGAGCGAGTCGGGAGGCGCGGTACTCGGTTGAGGTTCGCCCGTTGGTTTCGATGCCCGCGAAAAGCCACGGGGCGCGGGCATCGAATCGCATGCCAACATCGGCGTGGACAAACTCGCGACCGGTGTGCCCGAGGACCACCGACCTCGGGTCGTGCAGGCGCTGTTCCATAACCGGGCTGTGGATCAAGGAGTACGCGTCCGGATCTCGGTTCTGATGACCCCCGACACGGAGCCCGGTGCCGGAATCGGCGATGAAGATGGGGGATACATAGACCCATGATCCGCTGCGTCCGGTGTTCCCGCGGTGCATGATGGAAGCGGCGCCGCGCCGGGTGTTCAGCGAGGGCTCGGCGAAGAGCGGGCGGACGCCGGTGTAGTGCTGCCCGCCGCTGCGTGCGTAAGCGACGGATTGCGTGATGCCCCCGTTGCCCACTTCCCACCCGATGCCGAACTCGCAGTCCCAGTGGCTGAATCGCGCATCCCGACCCCCGCCGGCCATGCCCATCACGTGACGCAGCGCAAAATCGCACCGAACTCGGCGAGCGACGTGCACGCTGTTCGGGTTCGCCTCAAAAAAGACGTTGTACCCGCTGTTCGGAGCGCCCGCGGCGTCGTACCCCGAGACGCGCAAGCCATCCACAAAAGTTCTTCTGGTATTGAAAAAGAAAGCCGCAACCTGCTGGACCGACGCACGCACGTCGGCCAAACCAGGGTGAGAAGCGTCGGCTAGGCGGACACGGAGCGTCCGCGTGGCGGCGTCGATGTGGAAGCGGTGCTCGCCGACCGGCGAACCATCGAGGCTCGCCGCGTTGGGGGCGCTCGCTTCAAACACGAACTCCCGGTCATGCACGTGCTGCCCGGCCGGGCCCAGGCGGACCATCACGGGCAGCACCCAGAGGGCGGGATCCAGCGTGATCGCCCAGACACCCTCCCCCTCGTGGACCCACGACGCCCCGGGCGCCGCGAGACGGTCGATCGTCTGAAACCCGTCGATCACAGGCACGCGCCACGGCGCCTCGCCCGTCCTGTCCCACGCGAGAACCTGGATCCGATCGTCGGAGCCCGATGTGTTGAAGCTGACCCCCGCGAACGGCGTGGGTGAGAGCGAGGTATCGATCGTGTTATCGAGATAGATAGCCAGATCACCCGAACGCCAATTCACCGCGTTCTCGAGCGCCTCGCGCAGCCCGCGTGCGTCGGCGCCGATGCGCACCGGATCGGTCGAAGACCCACGCCCTTCACCCGCGGGCTCGATCGCCGCGATGTGCACGCTCTGGTCGTACGGGATCGTGCTCGCCCAGGTGATCGGGTCAAAGCCGAGCCGCTCGGCATCGTGCAGGCGGAGATCCTGCGTGACAAAACGCACGATCTCCTCCGCCCGTTCCAGTTGATCCGCGACCGGCACGCCGATCGCTTGAACGGTGGGCTGGAGGGGGAGCGACGGCTCACGCAGGATGGCTGACGCCGAAGGCTTGGTGTGCATCGGGCGAGCGTCGCCCGCACCCGGTGTCGAAGCCGCGAGCCCTCCCCCGAACGCCGAAGCGACGCCCGAGAACGCGAGGAGGAGCACGCCAAGCACCTCACAACGCCTCGGCATTCGCCAACCACGCGCCTGTGACACGGAAATACGCAAGCTCGACCCTCCCCTTCCAGGAAGCAATGTACCCAGATTCAGGGAAAAACCCAGCCGGATTGGTGTGTGTTCGCAGATTCTGGCGGGTGGTTGCCGACGATCCGGCGGACTCACGAGGCGTCTGCTCGCCCGGCACCCGTCCGGGGGCGGGCGCTACAGTGCGAACCCGCGGGCGGGCGCGGGGCCGAGGGGGGTGTCCCCGGCCCCAACCCGGCGTGCCCGAGGGGAGAGTCGGACCGGACCGCATCAACCCGGGGGCATCCCCGGGGTGGACCAGACAGGAGCAACGCACGTGGCCGATCGTCACTTCGATGTCATCGTCATCGGCGGCGGGCCCGCCGGGTACGTCGGCGCCATCCGGGCCGCCCAGCTCGGGTACAAGGTCGCCTGCGTCGAGCGCGCCAAGCTCGGCGGCGTCTGCCTCAACTGGGGCTGCATCCCCAGCAAGAGCCTGCTCTCCAACGCCGAGCTGATGGAGAAGCTCCACAACCGCGAGTTCTGGGGGCTCAAGATCGAGGGCAAGATCGGCTTCGAGTGGGACAAGGTCATCGGGCGCAGCCGCGACGTCGCGAGCAAGCTCAACAACGGCATCTCGTTCCTCTTCAAGAAGAACAAGATCGAGCACGTCGTCGGACACGCGAAGATCACGACCGCCGCCAAGGGCGGGAAGAAGGCGAGCGTCGAGGTCTACGACTGCGACGTGCAGGAAGAACGCACCGACGCGCCCGCTACGCCCAAGGGCAAGGCGCGCGAAACGATCACCGCCGACCACGTCATCATCGCCACCGGCTCGGTCGCTCGCGATCTGCCCTTCGCCAAGTTTGGCTCCAGCCCCAAGATCTGGGGCGCGCGCGAGGCGATGTTCAACAAGGAACAGCCCAAGAAGCTCGTCGTCGTCGGCTCCGGCGCGATCGGCATGGAGTTCGGCTACTTCTACCACTGCTTCGGCACCGAGGTCACCGTCGTCGAGATGATCGACCGCATCCTCCCCGTCGAGGACGAGGACGTCTCGGCCGCGATGCTCAAGCACTACAAAAAGGCCGGGATGCAGTTCAAGACCGGCTTTGTCACCACCGGCGTCGACACCAAGGGCGACGGCGTCAAGGTCACCATCGCCCCCTTCAAGGACGGCAAGGCCGACGAGAGCAAGAAGGAAACGCTCGAGGCCGACCGCGTGCTGCTCGCAATCGGCGTCGGCGGGCGCTTCGACGGCTTGTTCGACGACAGCCTCGGGCTCAAGACTGTCAAGGGGCACATCCAGACCGACTTCAAGCCGGGCGAGACCGTCAGCGAGGCGATCGACTACAAGACCAACCTGCCCGGCATCTACGCCGTCGGCGACGTCATCGGCCCGCCCTGGCTCGCCCACGTCGCGAGCGAGGAAGCCATCCTCTGCGTCGAGCGCATCGCGTGGCGCGAGAAGAAGCTCAACCACGAGCCGATCCCGATGGACTACTCGGTCATCCCGGGGTGCACGTACTGCCACCCGCAGGTCGCGAGCGTGGGCTTCACCGAGCAGGCGCTCCAAGCGAAGGGCCTGAAGAAGGGTGAGGACTACGAGGTCGGCAAGTACAGCCTCCAGGCGCACGGCAAGGCGATCGCCGCCGCCCACACCGAGGGCTTCGTCAAGATCATCCGCGGGCTGCCCCGCGGGGAGATCCTCGGCGCGCACATCATGGGCGATCAGGCGACCGAGCTCATCGGCGAGCTCTGCCTGGCCCGTCGCCTGGAAGCGACCAGCGAGGAACTGATCGCGACCGTCCACGCCCACCCGACGATGCACGAGGCGATCCACGAAGCCGCTATGGCCAGCGAGGGGCGACTGATCCACGGGTGATACCCATCGGCGGCAGCGTTCATCGCGCGTCGTTCAATCGCTCCGCTGCCGACTCACGCAGTTCGGTGAGGCGTTCGCGGACGAGGTCCGCCAGCGCGCCCACGCCCGCGTGCGCCGTGCGTCCGCGCGGCGTGGCGAGGGCGATCTCGCGCGTCGGGCCGCCGCGTTGGAAACGGGCGTAGCGCCGTCCCTCGGCCCGGTCCGAAGCGGCCGCCATCTCGGGCACGATCGAGAGCCCCATCCCGAGGCGCACAAACTCCAGCAACGTCGAGAGCTGAGCCGTTCGGCACGCGACCTCGCCCCCGATGCGGCGCAGCCCGCAGAACCCGCTGATCTGTCGCCCGAGGCAGTGCATCTCGTGCAGCGCAACCCGCGGGCGCCCGCGGAGGTCGCCGAGCGTGACGCCCCCGCTCCCGGGCGTGAGCGCCAGTCGCCCGCTCGCCGCACGCCCGCCGGGGCTCACGACCAGCATCGGCTCGCTGCCGAGTACGCGCAGCTCGACGCCGTCGGCATCGATCGGCGTCGAGACGATCGCCGCGTCCAGCTCCCCCGCGAGCAATCGCTCCACCAGCGATTCGGTCAGCGATTCCTCGATCTCGACCGACGCCATCGGCATTCGCCGGCGCAACCGAGAGACCACCGCCGGCAGCACGTACGGCGCGATCGTCGGGATCGCGCCCAGGCGCAGGCGCCCCGCCCCGCCCGCGACGGCTTCGTCCAGCCCGCCGCGCGCCTCGTCCAGCTCGCTCAGCACCCGGCGCGCCCGCGGCAGCAGCGCCCGACCGGCCGGCGTCAGCGCAACGCCGCGCCCAAGTCGATCGAACAGCGCGTGCCCGAGCGACGCCTCCAAGCGGCGCACCTGCTGGCTGAGCGTCGGCTGACTGACGCGGCACCGGTCGGCCGCCCGGCTCATCGACCCCGTCTCCGCCGCCGACACGAAGTACCGAAGCTGTTGGATTTCCATAGCCAAACTCTATAGCATCTACAGCCAATTTCGCATGGCTGACTATGGCAATTCAGGGTATTCTCGGACTGTTCATGCACTGCGGCCGGCCAACCCTCGCCGAACACGCGGACCAACACGGAAGGAAAGGCACACCGATGACGACCAAACCCGGCACGTCCTGCCCGCGACTCACCACCGCTGAGGGCGCCCCGATCGGTCGCCAGCAGGCCCTCACCGCCGGCCCGCGCGGGCCCCTGCTCATGCAGGACGTCCAGCTCATCGAGCAGATGCAGCACTTCAACCGCGAGCGCATCCCGGAACGCGTCGTGCACGCCAAGGGCTCCGGCGCCTACGGCACATTCACCGTCACTCACGACATCACCAAGTACACCAAGGCCTCGATCTTCTCCAAGATCGGCAAGCAGACCGAGCTCTTCCTGCGGTTCAGCACCGTCGCCGGCGAGCGCGGGGCGGCCGACGCCGAGCGCGACGTCCGCGGCTTCGCCGTCAAGTTCTACACCGATGAAGGCAACTGGGACATGGTCGGCAACAACACGCCGGTCTTCTTTGTCCGCGATCCCTACAAATTTCAGAACTTCATCCACACCCAGAAGCGCGACCCGAAGACCAACCTCCGCGACATGGACATGCAGTGGGACTTCTGGAGCCAGTGCCCCGAAAGCCTCCACCAGGTCACCATCCTCTTCAGCGACCGCGGCCTGCCCGCGAGCTACCGCACGCTGAACGGGTACGGGAGCCACACCTACTCGCTCATCAACGCCGCCGGCGAGCGCGTCTGGTGCAAGTTCCACTTCAAGAGCAACCAGGGCATTGAAAACTGGATGGACGACAAGGGCGCCGAGGTCGTCGGGCAGGACCGCGAGAGCCACCAGCGCGACCTGTTCAACGCGATCGAGAACGGCGACTTCCCGAGTTGGAGGCTCAAGATCCAGGTGATGACCCAGCAGCAGGCCGACGCGTGGTCGAAGAAGACGGGCTGGAACCCGTTCGACCTGACCAAGGTCTGGCCGCACGCGGACTTCCCGCTCATCGAGGTCGGCACGCTGGAGCTCAACCGCAACCCGGAGAACTACCACGCGGAAGTCGAGCAGGCCGCGTTCAAGCCCTCGGCCCTCGTCCCCGGCATCGGCCCGAGCCCCGACAAGATGCTCCAGGCCCGCCTGATGTCCTACGCCGACACGCACCTGCACCGCCTCGGCGTCAACCACCACCAAATCCCGGTCAACAAGCCCCGATGCCCCGTCATGCACTACATGCGCGACGGGCAGGGCGCGACAGGCGAGACGTACGGCTCGCGACCCAACTACTGGCCCAACACCCGCGAGAACACGCCGATGCCCGACGAAAAATTCGCGGACCCCTCCTGGGACCTCGGGCAAGCCGTCGTCGATCGCTACGACTCCACCATCGACCACGACGACTACACCCAGCCGGGCAATCTCTACCGCATGTTCGACGATGCCCACCGCGACCGCCTGACCACGCGCATCGCCGGCGTGCTCAGCCAGGCGCGCCAGGAAGTGCAGATGCGCCAGCTCTGCCACTTCTTCCGTGCCGATGAGGACTACGGCAAGCGCATCGCGCAGAAGCTCGGCATCGACCTGGAAGCCGCGATGCGCGGCTCGCCCGAGCTTGCCGGCGCAAACTCATAAGTCGCCACGCGCGCGATCCATCCCGCCCATCCCTCAGGTGTCCCCGTGGCTTTGTGCCGCGGGGCGCCTTTTTTATTGGTTTTCTCGTGTTTCGCGGGCGCGCTCAACCTCGTCGAGGAAGCCGCGTGTGCGGGCCTGCTGGGATTCGTCGAGCAGCCCTTCGCCCTCGCGCAATGCCGCGAGCAACTCGCGTTCGCTCTCGTCGAACCGCTCCTGGGCGAGCAGCGCCCGCCCGAGGTTGCGCCGGAAGAGCGGGATCATCGGCGCCCGCCCGGCGCGTTCGGCCGCTTCAAGCGACGCGCGGATCAGCGCTTCGCCCATCGCCGGGCGTCCCGCCTGCACGTGCAGCATGCCGAGGTTGTTGCGCGTGATCATCGCGTCTTCGCTGTCGGCTCCGCGGGCGAGTTCGTGCGCCTCGAGCAGGTCGCCCAGCTCGCCGATCGCCAGATCCAGCTCGCCGCGTTGCCCGAGCATGTTCGCGAGGCTTGCGCGGGAGACCAGTGCCGCGCGATGGTCCGGACCGAAGACCGATTCGGCGATCGAGACGACCTCCCGCATCGCCGGGATCGCCTCGTCCCACAGCTCCGCCGTCGCCAGCCCCACCGCGCGCGTGTTCGCGACCAGGAACAGCACGACGCCCGCGTCGCCCTCGCGCAGCCCGGCGCCGTCGCGCAAAATCTCCTCGGCGATCGCGGCGGCTAAGGCGCCATCGCCCCGTGTCAGCGCGATCGTCGCCAGGCTGTGGCGCGCGCTGAGCGTGAAGTGGTGGAGCTCGCCCCAGATCGGTGAGCCGCGCTCGACAACCTGTCGCGCGACGGCCTCCGCCTCGTCGAGTCGCCCCAGATCGGTCAGCGTCCCGACCCATTGCTGACGAGCCGCGAGCGTGCGCGGGTGATCCTCGCCCCACCGCGCCCGCCGAGCCTCGGCGTGCGCACGCTGCACACCCTCCGCATCCTCAAGACGCCCCGCGTAGGACAACGCCAACCCGTAGTGCCCGCGCAGCGTGTCGATATCATCGGCATCCAGCAGCCCAGCCGACCCTTCGGCGGCCTCCAACGCCGACGCGTACAGCGCCGACGCCTCCTCATAGAAGCCTTCTTCAAACAGCAGTCCCGCCCGCGCGATCCGCAGCACAAGCTCAAGCCGCGCACGCTCATCGCCCATCGGCATCGCGTCGATCACATCGGACGCACGCTCGACCGTGACGCGGGCTTCCTCAAGCCGCCCCATCACCATCATCAGCTCGGCATGCTCCAGCGCGAGCGAGACGCGCTCGTGCGAGCCTTCGCCCCACGCGATCGCCGCGAGATCCTGAGCCGACTGGAACGCCGCGTCGGCGTCTTCGAGCGCGCCCAGGCTCCGGAACGTCTGCGCGACGGTTCGGCGGAGCACGCTCGCGTCGGCGGGTGAGCCCGCGTCCATCGCGTCGAGCATCGGCAGAGCCGCACGCACCGCCTCGATCACCGTCGCGTCGCGCCCGAACGCCGCCGGGTCAGCCGACGCGATGATCTGCGCCAGAAAGTCCCGCGAAGCCTCGACACGCCGTCGCGCCGACTCGGCCTCGCCCCGCTGCCGATCGGCTTCCACGAGCGCCGCGTCCGCACGCACGCGTGCCTCCCGCTCGCGCACGAGCCCGACCGCCGCCACCGCGCTCCCCGCGACCAGCGCCAGCGCCACAACGCCCCCCGCCGCGACGCCCACGCGGTGCCGACGCACGAAGCTGCGCACGCGGTACGCGCGCGTCGCCGGGCGGGCCGAGATCGCCTCGCGGCGCAGCAGGCGGCGCACGTCCTCCGCGAACGCCTCGGCCGACGCGTACCGGCGCTCCCGCTCCGGCGCCAGCGCCGCCCGCAGCACGGTCGCGAGATCGCCCCCCGTGAAATCACCCTCGATCCGCCCGATCCGCACATCGGGATCGCTCAGGCGGCGCAGCGACTCGGTCAGCGCCAGCGACTCCACCGGCACAGGCGGCTCGCCGAACAGCAACTCG
>Ga0213835_101298_pt1 | contig 16188 bp, 14 predicted proteins | sample SWPATP01_FD_160576 | JGI IMG/M metagenome (GOLD analysis project Ga0213835, IMG submission 160576) | Coastal seawater microbial communities from Marineland, Florida, United States - SWPA TP0 #1 | ecosystem: Environmental > Aquatic > Marine > Coastal | place: USA: Florida | collected 2016-08-05 | reverse complement strand
TGCCTGCCCTACGCCACTGGCCAACAAGCAGAAGGTGTTTGTCTGCTTCTGACATTGGGGCCTTATCAACTGCTCCTCGACTGTGGTGTCAAGGATTTTGAGCATTTTCTGGCCCGGGACAAAATGCCCGATGCTGTTTTTTGCAGCCATGCCCACCGGGATCAAGCTGAGGGAATTCTCGCTCTACATCGCCATTTTCCAGCAGTCCCCATTTACCTCAGTGCCGCGACCCAAGCATTGTTGCCCCTCAATTGGCCTGGGACAAAAGTTCCCGCTGAGTTGGGTCAAGTGCTGCCCTGGCGATCGCCCGTAGAAATTGCGAAAAATTTAACCCTGCAACTTTTCCCTGCTGGACATTTACCAGGGGCGGCGGCGGCCTTGTTTACGCTCCATACCCCAGAGCGAGATTACACGGTATTTTATACGGGGGATTTTTCCGTTTCCCATTTTCAGTTGGTGAATGGTTTGTCTATCGAGGCCCTGCGGGGTCTCCAGCCCGATGTGTTGATCATCGAGGGTAGCTATGGCACCATGCGTCACCCCCATCGCCGTCAACAGGAAAAGTACCTGACCCAACGGATTCTCGACGCCCTAGACGCTGGTCAATCGGTAATTTTGCCAGTACCGCGCCTCGGCCTCGGCCAAGAAATCCTCAAATTACTGCGATCGCATCACCAATTTACGGGCAAAAAAGTCGATATTTGGGTGGAAGGCCAAGTGGCCCGTGGTTGTGATTTGTATCTAGAGATTTTGCCCGAACTGCCAAATCCAGTGCAAAATTTCGCCCGTCACCAGGCCCTCTTTTGGGACGACCGGGTTTACCCCCGGATGCACCGCCTCGCCCCTGGTGAATATCCAGATCTACACCAGGGCAACCATGTGATCATCACCGATTACACCAATGATTTCGCCAAATATTGTGAGGCAGAGGAATGTTCTTGTTTACTCCTGTTACCGGAACATCCAGGGGTTTGGTTAGACATTGAAGCGCCTCCCCTCGCGGCGATCGCCCCTAAAAAACACGTCCAAATCGAAACCTATCTCCTCGCCGAACACAGCGATGGTCGCAATACCACCCAGTTAATCCATAACTTGCGGCCCCAACACGTTGTCTTTTTCCATGGATCTTCCCAAGACCTAGAAGATCTCACCGCCCTCGAAGAACTCCAAAGCCGCTACCAACTCCATTGTCCCGCCGCTGGCAAGTTAGTTGAGCTTCCCATTGGGGCCACTTTTATCCAACCAGCAGGCCCCCACAGCACGGAATACGAAGGGGAAATCAATGAAGTGGGGGCTTGGATCACTATCAGTTTGCCCAATAACCTCAACGATGATCCCCGTTGGCAAACCTTTGCGGATACAGGCCTGGTGGAAGCGCGCTGGCAAGGGGAAGAACTCGTACTGCGGGGCATTAACGAACGGGAACTGCTGCACCATAATGTCGATGCCCAACGATTTAACAACTTAGATTGTTGCCTCAACTGCCGTTTCCAAAAAGGATTGCGCTGCCAACAACCAAAATCCCCCCTGTATCGCTTTAAGGTGACACCAGAGGGGTATTGTCCAGAGTTTCAGGCGATCACCCAGGCTCCAGATCTGTCGGAAGAAATTTAGTCTTGGTTTTTGGAATCGGGGAAATGGGGGAAAATTTGCTCCGCTTCTGGGCAATCTTCGGCGATCGCCAGTTCCACGTCCATCTTCGGCACCGAGGCGAGTTTTTGGGTAATGGCACCGACGCTTTCTAGGCGCACTAATTCTTCCCAGGAGGAAATTTCATCATCTTCTTCCGTTTCATAACGGATTGTGAGAATTTCTCCCTCAAACGCTGTAATGGTTGCATTTTCAATCCAGCGCTGTTGATCCCGCAAGAATATACAAACTTCTTTTTCGTCGTTGCAGATTTGGTTAATCTTGCGGTGTAGCATAAGCTTCTCCAAGGTTTGGGCAGAGCACAGTAACATTTCTCTACTAAGCATTGTAGACAATCTCCCTGCACTTTTACAGTCTTTTTAGGGGTGATATTGATTTAAAATTTTGCGGATATTTTCTTCTACCGAGACGACTTGTTCAACCATCGCTAAATGACCGCAGTGATCAATTTCTCGGACATTATTGCCCATACAACCAAAACTAGGATGAAAGCTGGCTAAATGGCGCACATACTTCAGTTCCATGACGGGATCTTGCTGTCCTGCCAAAAAGTAAACCGGTTGGCCTAATTGCGCCACCAACTGCGGTAGGTAATGCACTTCTTGTTCGGTGGTTGTTTCGAGGAGAGCGCCGAGGGCGGCAGTGGCATCGGCCTGGAGAAAGTCATGAATTCTCTGTTTTCCCCATTGTCTTGAGAGGGGACGATGCACCATTAACCGGGCAAAAAATAAGTCCAATAACGGTAAATGTTTCAGGAAGGGCCAACGGTTTTTGACGAGGTTCTGGCCAGCATTGCGAAACTTTTCAAAGTCTTCTTTGAGATAAATGCCCCCCCCAGCATTGATACAGATAATTCCCCGCACCCGTTCGGGACAAATGGCGGCCCCCCACAGAGCAATACTCCCCCCTAGGGAATGACCCACAAGCCAAACGTTTTTGAGGTTGAGGGTGTCGAGTAAATGTTGGAGATCGGTGCCGTAATCTTGGAGAGTGTAGCCTTGGTCTGGGTAGCGATCGCCTTGGGTCTTCGCGGCAGATTCCCCAAAACCTCGGAGGTCGTAGGCGAGACAGGCATAATCTTGTTTTAAAAGATCAATGAGGGGCTGCCAATAGGCGCGACTCAGGAGCCAACCATGGATAAAAACAAGAGTGGGATATTCGGTCTCTTCTCCGGCAGGATCTGCGGGGCGATCGCTGGGGGTAAAGTCATAGGCATGGAGCACATTGCGAATTACCGTTGTTGCCATAAAGTCTTGTTACCAATGGGCTCACATTTCGATCATTTTTATATTTTACCCAAGAGCGTTCTCCCAGGTTGCCCTGTCTAGGGACATCATGAAAGGTGCAACAGGCGATCGCGCACATTACTCGCAATCCGTTGACCTAAATACTCAGGAATCGCACTTTCATTGGGGCCAAAAAGATACAAAATCAGCCTTGCATTGCCGCGCCAAGACACCAAATTCGCATTAATCACTAACAAATCTTCCTGCCAAATCGCATACATGGCCCGGTATAACAAACCTTCCTGCCCCTTAGCTTCGATGATTAAAGTCGGCAGATGGAAAACAGGGTCAATGTAAAATTCCGTATGCACCTCGGCGAGCCCCTCTGCAAAATCAAACTCGACGGCCAACATTTCCTCTACTTCAAAGCGCCCAGCCAGGGCTTCCCGCACCGCTCGACAGACGTTTCCGGCGGTATTTGGGGCGAGGGGCTGATTATTGCGATCAAGACTAATTTTAATAAAAACGAGCATCGGCGCTTGGATCTGCCCATACAAACTGAGGCTATGGATCTTCAAACCGTAGGCTAAGAGAATGCCGAAAATATCACTTAAAAGAAAAGATTGGTTTCGGTAGGCAAACTGGAAGATGCTCCGGTTGCCTTCGGGATTAATCTCAACAATCGGCTTCTTGGCCCGGTAGAGCTGGTAGGCTAACTGGAGATTTTGAAATTGCGCTTCGCTACTGACGAATTGTTCGTAAAATTCGGGAAATGAACGGTTGAAACGTTTCAGTAGATCTAAATTAGAAGATTTGAGGGTGGCGGCCATAGTTAATGGGGGGCAGTGGGGCTAAAGATACTCAACGATAAAGACGATGATGCGTTTGTGATCTCCGAATAACCCTTATTTTCTACAGTGTACTCCAGGAATTTTGCTCTTTCTGCTCCCTAGTGCCCCGGCAGCCCACAGTCAGCCTTCGCAAAAGATCTTGTAAGATTATCAAGAATATTTATTTGTCATGTCCTGCGACTTCATCCGAGGCGATCGCCCCCATAAAATGAGCATGGGTTTCCTAAAACGACTATTTAATCCCACCGTTGATGTTCCAAATGTCCAGATCAGTGATTCACAACTTGAGTCTGCTGGCCAACCGCGTATTTTCTTTAGCCTAGATCGCGACCTAGATCTCTACGAACTAGAAGAACTCTGTGATCAAGTCGGTTGGGCCAGACGCCCGATTCGTAAAGTCCGCAAAGCGATCCAACATAGCTTTCTGGTGGTCACCGTCTGGGAAGTGCGCAATAGTAAACGGCGGCGTCTCATTGGGTTTGCCCGGGCCACCTCTGACTGTGCCTTCAATGCGACGGTGTGGGATGTGGTGATTCATCCCCAGTTCCAGAGCCAGGGTTTAGGTAAAGGCCTGATGCAGTTCATTATCAAAAAACTGCGAGAGTCAGATATTAGCAATATTACGCTTTTTGCTGATCCCCAGGTGGTGGAGTTTTATCGGCGGTTGGGTTTTATCCTTGATCCAGAAGGGATTAAAGGGATGTTTTGGTATCCAAGCTAAAAATGATTTCGCAAACCGCCTGCAGCTAAGTTATACTAGCTAAGGTATTTCACCGGGATGTAGCGCAGCTTGGTAGCGCGCCTGCTTTGGGAGCAGGATGCCGCAGGTTCAAATCCTGTCATCCCGATTTTTTAAGTTTTAAAACTTTCTGGTGGCGATCGCCGCCATTAATTTGACCATCCCAGGTCAGCCAAGACACTTCAATCAAAAGCCTAGATCGCCCCAGAATAATTGAATTTTTTGTGTTAGAGTCGAAGTCGTTGGCCAGCCTATGCCGATACTTTTCTATCTGCAATGGAACTTGAGTATAAACATTTACGAAATGGAACTCCAATTTACGGAGTCACGTCTCTAGAATACATTGATAAACTGCAACATCCGTCATCCATGGGAGACCCCAGTTCATCTAGATCATGGCGTAGACTGCCGCTTTTTTAATGGGGATTTCTAAGACGTAAACCAAAGTATTTTGACGGCTTATTTTTTTAGGATTAATTTTTCTAATCTTGCAGTTATTTTGTTTGAGGTTTTATTTATGAAAAGTCTGGTTCGTTTGGGTCAAAAAGCCCTACTGATGGGCACGGTAATCGCCGGAACAATCTTAGGTGTTAATGGCAGTGTGTTGGCGCTCCCTGAGGCAGCCGTCGTCGAAAAGCTCCGGCCAATTCCGATGTATATGCTGATCAACGACGAAGGGCAGCCCATTTTTGCGACAGTCACCGACCAGAATGGTGGCGAGTCGGGGGTTACGGGCGTTTTTGTGAGTCTTTCGGATGCTGAAAACCTCGTGGCGGCCCGCCAAACAGAATCGAAAAGACTCCTCGATGCGGAACGGGCAAAACCCAATGCCGATCCCCAAATTGTCGCTGAACTAGAAGCTCAAGCGGCCCTGTGGCAAGAGGCTAATGTTCTTCCCATCGGTTTAGATAAGATCTACCAGTTTGCCCAAAGCGATGAAGCAGAAGATTTGACCTTTAAGTTTTTGCCGACCATGGCGCAGTTAAATGCGGCGGCCCAAGTGACGCAACAGGAAAACTTCCCCGGTGTGCCTTTATTTTTCCTCTCGATTCAGGAAAAGGATGCCAACGGACAAGATATTGTTTCTTTCCCAACTCTGGCAGGGGATGACAACAATGGCAACGGTGAGATCCCTGTTTTCTTTGAAGTGCAGCCGATTCTTGAGCAATTAGATGCTTTCCCGGAAGATGAAGAGCTGAGTATTAATGTAATGCCCCTTGAGGTATTTATCGCAAAACTGCTCGATGAGGATCTACCCGCAGAGGAGCAGGAATTTTTGGAGTCGATGACCCTAATTCCCTCGACGGAATCGGCCCAGTTGATCCAAGCTGTCATTGAGCAGCAACGGCAACAACAATAGGGTATTGGGAACGGTTGATTCTTGAGTGAGATTATTGCGGCTCAGGATTTAGTACGGTGGCGACAGTGGGCCAAAACCCAGGCGATCGCCACCGATATTTCTGTTGAGGAAGTGGATTGGTTTCTCCAGGGGCTGACCACTGTGGATCGGTTGAGTTTGTGGCTGGGGATTCGGGAAGCTGTGCAGAGTCAGGTGTCTTTGGTTGAACTTTCACGACTCTGGGAACGGCGCTGCCAAGAGAAAATCCCGGTGCAATATCTCGTCGGGAAAACGCCCTGGCGCAATTTTGAGCTAGTTGTTTCTCCTGCGGTCTTGATCCCTCGACCCGAAACGGAATATTTAATTGATCTGGCCCAGGCGAGTCATCGTGATTTACACGCAGGTCATTGGATCGATCTAGGAACGGGCAGTGGGGCGATCGCCTTGGGTTTGGCCGACAGTTTTCCCAACGGAAAGATTCATGCCGTTGATCAGAGTGCCGCCGCCCTTGAGGTCGCCCGAAAAAATGCGATCGCCTACGGATCACAAGATCGAATTCAGTTTTACCATGGCAATTGGTGGGAACCGCTGCAACACCTACGGGGACAGGTGACGGGTATGGTCTCGAATCCCCCCTATATTCCCGCTGCCCTGCTGCCGGATTTACAACCAGAGGTTTATCGCCATGAACCCCATAGCGCCCTTGATGGGGGCATGGATGGGTTAGCGGACCTACGAATTTTGGTAAATGAAGCGCCGGACTATCTTATTTCTGGTGGCATTTGGCTCGTTGAACTGATGCGTGGCCAGGGGGAAACGGTGGCGCAATTACTCGCAGACAATGGTCATTACACTCAAATTCAGATCATTCATGACTTTGCTGGGGGCGATCGCTACGTATCTGCTCAGCGCAAGTAAATATTAGTTTCATCGTGATCAGAGTCACGATAGCTTGCTTTAGGAAAACTTAATTTTAATTTGGGCTAGATATTTACTCTAGGACGGGAATACTCATTTTAGATAAGATAATAATAGTCGGTACTATGGGTTGCATCAGGATTAGGTGCGCGCTATGAAGTTTTTTCTCTTCCAAGCATGGTTAAGAATACGGCGACGGAGACTTAACTCTCAGATTAATGAGGATGGCTTTGTTTTGCCATTAGTGTTTGGGATCGGACTATTCATGCTTATTGTTGGGGCAACAATGATTTTCCGAAGTCAGGATGATCAAACTACGGCGATCGCCCAGCGTGAAACATCTTCTGGTTTAGCGGCAGCAGAAACGGGGATTAACCGGGTCTATAATTTTCTCACTGCAAACCGTGTTTTTTCCCAATATCCATCAGATGATAGCCTCACTTCCTACAGTTGGCAGAATGGTCAAACTTGGGAAACATTAGTTCTTAATGCCAGTACCAATCCAGTGATTGTTGATCAGTGTCTAACAGAAACTGCTATTGATGAGTCTATTGATGAACTAGAACGATATATTGACGATGTATGGGTAAATGTCGATGAAAATCGACCAGAAGAAGGGCAATTTCAAGTAGTTAGTTATGAATATGTTGGTGTCTCCAAAGATGAAGAATCAGATATTGATGCAGGCATTCTTATTGGGCGCGGTCTTCTCCAAGTGAAGGGACGAGTAAATACCGACAGTGAAGATGATACTGGTGATAATGAACTAGGCACTGCAGTCAGTTCTGTTTATGTAGAAATTCCAATTCTCAAAAACCAGCCTTCTATTCAAGGTGTTCCTGGACTCTGGACTTTTTCTCCTTATCTAGCCGGAAATCAAAAAGTAGAAGGAGATATTATGATTAGCGGCATTACTGGCTCAGGCTGTGACATTTTTGCCGATGGAGTCATCGAAGACTTAGAAGATGCCATCGTTGGTCCGGGAGAAGTGATTCCTGCCCCAGGTCTTCCCTTTCCAAGTGTGCCTCCTCTTCCGGCTCTAGCAGATCGTAATGAGCTTGCCGCTATCAATGGTAATGGCCTTGATTTGACGTTCCCTCGCTCAGGAGATAAACATATTCTGCGAACTATCAATGGCGTTCCGACTGAAGTTTATCACTACAATATCGGTACTGCCCCTGATGGCTCAAAAAGTCCTGTGAGTATTAATCTAGGGGGCAACGGACGCATTACGGTGCGGACGGGAACAAAAACAGTTTCAGGACAAACCCGTCAGCAAATGGTTATTTTTCATGCAAATGGGAGTGTCAATATTGGCGGGAGTGCTTCCATCCGCCACTTAGAAATGAATACTGTCAATGCAGCCCAGAACAAATCCTTTTTCCAGCTCTATGGCAAAGGAAATACGGGAACACCCGCTGGGTCATTTGCAACTCCCGACTATTACCTTTGTATGAACGGGACTCCAGAGTCGAGCTACTTTGTTTTGGGGCCTGACTACACCTATGGTGTAAATGGTGGTGGTGGAGCGGAAGCAACCATTTATGGCACAGTTTGGGTAAAGCAAGTTTCTAACAGTGAACTTACCCTACTTGATGGTGCCACTCTCCCTTGTGGGTCAAGTTCTAACCAAATTATTGTTAAGCAAGAATTGACTGCTGATGACCTTGTAGAAGTGGAAGCCATTCTTGGGGAAGCGCCAATACCAGAAGGCAGCAATCCCAATCCGCCTATTCTCCGACCTTTTATCAATTGGAGACGTTTACCCAATGGCTAATTTCTGGTCGCTACTGTTGTATCTAAATCGGCGACAAGACCGAGGATTTACTTTCATTGAAGTCCTTGCAGGAATTTTAATCGCACTGATCTTTACTCTAATTGCAACTCAGGCGATCGTGATCGGTACAGTGTTTAAAGTTCGAGCACGCAGAATTAGTGAAGCCACTAATGTTATCCGCGCCGATCTCGAAGAATTGCGATTTTTATCCACTTCTGCAAATCCTGAAAATATTAATAGCCAGTTAATTCAACTCTGTCGTCAAAGCTTCTCCACTGCCTTTATTAATTCTTTTGCTAGCACTTTGCCTCCAGTAGATTCTCCCGTTACTCTTCTCAATAAAAGCTATGAGTTACGCCGAGAAGAAAGCTATCCCGAATGGAATGTCCTTCGCTTAAGTTACTCTGTCAGAGATACAGATAATCCCAACGGTGTTGTCATTGCGGAGCTACAGGCAGAAATCACTCCGGAAGCATCTACTGAATGTCCTTGGATTAGATGAGGAAAAACGAATAACTTAATGATTAATCAACCATGCATTGTTCCCGCTGAAAAAGGCTTTACGCTAATTGAACTCCTTACAGGGATGTTGATTGTGGGGATTCTAGCTTCAATTTCAGCCCCTAGTTTCTTGGGACTCGTCAATCGTGGTCGAGTGAATGAAGCGCTTAATCGTACTCGAGGCGCTCTTCAAGAGGCACAGCGAGAAGTTATTAAAAAAAGCAATACTTGTAATCTTACTTTTAGCCCATCCGGTCAGACTGTCAATATTACCGGAGGATGCTTAGTTACTGGCCCCAGAGTAATGTCTCGAGTAACCTATCGTCATACCCTTGCTAATAACGACCCTGCTAATGTCATCGAATTAGATTTTAAGGGTGTGCCAGTAGAGGATAACTTTAATGATGGTCAAGAAGTATTTGTCTTTCGTGGAAATGGAAACTATGAACGCTGTTTGGTTATCTCGCGGGCTTTGGGATTAATTCGTGTCGGCACCTATAATACATCTGGAACAAGTGACACATCCACTGACGCAACTAAATGTATTACAGGTCAAGTATAAAATGAAAACTCTATTACAATCTAAATAAAGCTATTCCGATTAGTTTTAGATTTTACCCATAAAAACTATTTTGCAATCATCATTTTCTTTCCTTTTGAGTCTCCTAAACCATGAAAGTCGGTAAGTTTGCACGCTACAAATCTTTAAAACATCGCGGCTTTACGCTTGTGGAAATTCTTTTGGCGATCGCCATGAGTTCCATTGTGGTGAGTGCAGCAGGCTATGCCATCGTTTTTGTCAGTAAGAAAAATCAAGTCTCTGAACTACAGTCAGTACGTCGGATTGAACTAAACCGCGCCCTAGACTTTATCGCCGATGATGTTCGTGAAGCAAGTAGTGTGAGAGGAAATGAGGATAGTCCCGCTGATACTCGATTACAAATTATCAAAGCAGATAATAGTGTTGTTGAATATTACTACGATCCAGTTGCTTCTAGTGATGTTTGGTCAGGGCCCGGAGTTATTCGTAGGAAAGAAGGCGACAGTCCAGCCGAAGTACTGGTAGACGGTATTGCTAGCGACATTAGTAGTCTTTCTGGTACTGGCTGTTCAGGTGATGATAATCTTATCGCGATTCCAAATACAGGATTTGTGGTTTGTATCAACAGTGCTTTCCGGACTGCGGATCTTGCCCTTTATGGTCGCCTTAATGTTGAGGATAAAGCCAGTCTTTCTGAAGAAGACTTTCTAATTGTTGCGACAAAATTTGTGACCCGAAATGCACCGCCTCCCCAAAGATGCATTATTCCCGATTTAGTTGGGAAAACAAAAACTGAAGCCCAAGATCTATGGGATACTGCTGGTTTTATAAATAATTTGAATCTCATTGGAACTGATGATGAGATTGCGATCCAAGGGCTTCCTGCCAATAGCGTTCAGGACTGTAGCAACACAACGATGGACGCAGGTGATGACGATGACATTTGCACAGTGCCGAACTATGATAATGGCTCTACAACGATTAGTTCAGCTTACAGCAACTGGAATAGTAGTGATTTTACTGGGAGTTTTACGGCTAACGGCTTTGAAATCGATTCAAGCACCGATCTAAGCACTATAAACCGAACCATCGAAAGCCAAGCTCTTTCTCCTCAACCCTTCCAAAATAATGGCACAGAAGTTATCTGTACAGCCTCTATTAAGGTGACGGAAGAAACCTGTACTGTTCCGGATGTCACTGGTAAGCTTGAACTTCTGGCAATTGCTGAACTAACAGCTGCAGGTTTTACAAATATCGATAAGGAAGTCCGTGCGGGCATCATAAACTTTACTGTTGATTACCAGTCTCCCACCGCAGGAGAAACAATATTCTGTTCTGCTCCAGTCACCATTGGTGAACCGAAATGTACTGTTCCTGAGTTCCGGGGAACAAACTCTGATAATCGTGCAACCCTTTGGAGTAGCGCCCAATTTACTGGAACCCTAACCTACACTGGCCCAGCTAATACGAACCTAACTTGGCAGAGTATTGCTCCTGGGACAATTGAATTTTGTGATGCTGATATCGAAGTTAAGCCTGCTGCAACCTGCACAATTGATCCTGACCTCTTAGTCGGTCAAAATGTGAGCACAGCTCAAAGTAACTGGAGCAGTGCAGGTTTTTATGCTGATACTTTTGATTCTACTGAGGTTGCCAGTGGAGCCAATATTGCGGGTTTTGAATTTAGAGATCCTATTTCGGGAGATGTTATGACCGAAACCCTAAATGCTGATGGTGAATACGAAATAGACTGCGGCACTCTCATCAAAGTGGATGATCAAGTCTGTACTGTACCGATTATGGAGCGTACAGGAGTCGCCGATCCAGCAAAAATCAGTTTGAGTACAGCCAGAACCAGATGGACAGGTGCTGGTTTTCCTGCAGGAAACCTAATCGAAGAGAAATTCTTAAGTACTACTGATGTAGTAAATGCTCAAAGTATTGCGGCTGGGACTGATTTAATCTGTAGCTCATCTGTCACAATTACTGGGACTGGTTGTGTGGTTCCAGATTTAGTGGGCAAAACTGCTTCGACAGTACAAAGCATTTGGACAGGTGCTGGGTTTACCACAACCCTTGGCTCTTCTCTTACTGGTTGGCATAATGGTAGCACTCTCAATGTTTCTAATAACTTGTCTAGTACCAGTTGGAATACTTTTACAACCTTTGGCCAGACACCAACACGAGGAGACCTGAGAGCTTGTACTGCGACAGGCACTGTCTCTAACAATGCCCCTACCAATGTAACTGCAAGTCTTACATCAGCTAATGCTAGTAATAATGTAACCGAGTACACCGTTAACATTACCTGGGATTTCTCACTCTCGGCAGGTCGTTATTATGTCTTTACTTGTGAAAGCAACAACAAAAATCAGACTTGTAATCCTACAGTAAACCGTAGTGACATCGAAAACTCAACCTCAATTGTGCGCTTTAATGGTAATCCCATCTTTACAGATAAACAAGCAACTCATATCTTCACCACTTCTTCTACGAATAAACAAAGATGTTATACAGTCGTTGCTAGAAATATTAGTGGGGATTCTCTAACGCCTCAAAGTATAGTCACAACAACGCCAAAGTCTTGCATTGTCTACTAGGTAGTTGATATATATTTGGCTTTAAAATGATGTATCCATTAAAGCCTATAGATGCCACTTGCTCAAAATGAAAATAAAATGATTATTTTTTTGAGAGGCTGAATTAGATTCCCATACCCTATACGAACGACTAACAAAATTTGATTGTATGATTGACTTAAGTCAAGTCTAGGGAGTTCATCTGCCAATGAAGATAGCAAACTTTATCAGCAGAAAAAATATAAATCTAAATTATGGCTTCACCTTATTTGAATTATTAGCAGGGTTAGTGATTGTTGGAATTCTTGCCGGAATTTCTGTCCCTAGCTTTTTGGCGTTTGTAGAAAGGGGCAGGGTCAATGAAGCGGCAAATATCTTACGTGGGGTGATTCAAAGTTCCCAGAGAGAAGCAATTAAAAAAAGTACAGACTGTACAATCCAATTGCCAGCCAAGCAAACCAAAAACCCGACCATTTCTTCGACTTGTTCAATTGATGGCCCTCGTCGTTTAAAGAACGTTGTAATTCAGTATAATCAAACAGATCAAATTTCGATTGACTATCAGGGACGATTTAACCGAAAGCGAACAATTGTACTTTATAGTGAAAATACAAATTATAAACGTTGTTTAGTCGTTTCAAGTTTTATCGGTATGACGAGAACCGGGATTTATACAGATCAAGATCTCAATACAGTCAGTGCCGACTATTGCCAGAAAACAAATGTAGGTTGAGATACGTGAAAACTGCCAATAAAAAAGGCGATCGCCTGACCGCCTCATTACTTTCACAAAGGAATTTTTAAAATCTAGAAACTGCAATTAGCTTGCTTCAGAATCACTTGGGATCAAATCCAAGAAAGCATCAAAATCAGCAATGGCATTGTTATATTCCGTCGATGTGGCTGCCTCATTTTTGTTTTGGGCCGCGACATCAAGGCGTTCTAGGTGGGCAAAGATTTCATCAATGAAGTTCTTCGCCGCTTTTTGATCACTCGGCAGCAAGGTATTTGCTAAGTAGGTGAGGTCACGACGTAGGAACCCCAGAGGCCCGTGGATATAGGTGCGGGTATCAATCCAGTTATTTTCCTGGACAAATTGACCAAGAGTTTCCATCCCTTGGCGCGCCTGATCGACTGGGGTGGCATAAAGTTGAATTTGGGCAAGCCGATCAGGGGTGTAGGTATCAGGTACTTTGGCCGCGGGGCCAGAGCAGCTAACGAGAAAAGTGGTGATGACCACTAACAGCAAGGACAAAACTGACCGCAAACGTAGCATCATGGTTATGTATTAAAGCTTAATGACGTTATCAGGTTTTCAATTGCCAACATCATCTCACAAATGGGACTGAGATCAGGTTTTCGACTAGCGCCATTCATATTTTTTTATGGCTCCCCTGGTTCCCTAGCCGAGAAATTCACTTAGTACAGGGGCGATCGCCTCCGGAAAATGCTCCTGGGGATAATGTTTCGCTTCAGGCAGGGCTTCCCAACGGTGGGCGGTTTCTGTTTTGACCCAGTTTTCGATCTGGTCATTGTCTAACCAAGGATCTTGAGTCCCCCAAAGAAACAAGGTCGGCGCAGGCCGATTTTTGAGGCGATCGCCCAAGTCTGGCAAAACTTTGGCTAACTCAAAGCGACGCACCGTCGTCATCAGGGCACGACCCACGGCAGAACTGGTTTTGTAGGGTTTGCGGTAGGTGGCGAGGTCGCTATCACCAATCACGAAGCCACTGCCTTTTTCGAGGGTGCGGTCTACCAACAGCGGATCCTGAGTGAGCATCTCCCCAGCGAGAGGTAGCCCCCACTGCTGCATCACCCAGGGCAGTTTACTCCCCGGCAGGATTGGGCTATTGAGAATTACCAGGCGATCGCACAATTCCGGTTCATTGAGGGCAAATAAAACCCCCACATGGCCGAGAAATCCCTGGGTGACAATGTGACAACGCTCAATTTTTAAAGCGGCGAGAAAATCCTTTAATGCCCCTTGGAACACCTCGGCTCGGTAGGAAAACTCCCGACTGCTGGGGTAGCTCGAAAAACCAGATCCAGGCCAATCCGGGGCAATACAGTGAAAATTTGCGGCCCCTAAACGTTCCAGCACACCGCGCCAACCGTAACTGTGGGCAGGCAGTCCATGGAGAAAGAGGATCGGCAGGCGGCCATTGTCTTGTTTTTCGGTCTCGCGGTAGAACCAAGTGAGGTTGCCGACGGTAATTTTTTCTGTGGCGATCGCCATGGTTTGATTGGCCCCCATAACAGTGAAGTAAAAATTTCACTGTGGCATACTCCTCGACTAAAACAAAGTCCCCTAGATGAGGCGAGATAGAGCCAGGGAGATGCTATCTTTTTGGGGAGTTTGATCAACGCCAAATAACCCCGTGGAAAGCAAATCTTCTTCACTGCCTTTATTTTTCCAAAAACCTTCCGGCACCCAACTGCTGGGTCTCTTGAGCGTCCTGCTCGTGGGCCTCGCTGTGTTGATTAGCCATCAGCCCCAACTGAACCCTAGCAACATTTTGCCCCTGTGGGTTCCGGTCTTGGTCTCGGCGATCGTGGCGGGAATTTTTGGGATGTGGATCGTGCCCCTGTTGCGGCGGCTTAAAACCGGCCAAATTATTCGCGAAGAAGGCCCCCAGGCCCACCTCAAAAAAGCGGGTACCCCTACCATGGGCGGTCTTATTTTCCTGCCCGTTGGTCTGGCGGCTGGGGTGATCTTTGCAGGGTTCGATCCAGAGGCGATCGCCGTGGCCCTCGTGACCCTCGCCTACGGGGTGATTGGTTGGGTGGACGATTGGCAAGTGCTGCGTCTCAAGTCCAATAAAGGCATTTCCCCCCGGATGAAACTGATCCTGCAAATTGCGATCGCCGTGGTGTTTTGTATTTGGCTTGCCCTCACTGCTCCGGAACTGACGACAATTACCTTTTTTGCGGGACTGAGTTTACCCCTCGGTGTTTTCTTTTGGGCTTTGGCTGGTTTCGCCATGGTCGCCGAAAGTAATGCCACGAACCTCACCGATGGTGTCGATGGGCTGGCCGGGGGCACAGGGGCGATCGCCTTCCTGGGCGTGGGTGCCCTCGCTTTGCCCGCACATCCTGGCCTGAGCTTACTTTGTGCTTGCTTGAGTGGGGCTTGTCTCGGTTTTATTTACCACAACCGCAATCCCGCAAAAGTTTTCATGGGGGATACCGGTTCCCTCGCCCTGGGGGGAGGTTTGGCCGCAGCGGGAATCCTGAGCGGCAACATTTGGGGGCTGCTGATTATCAGTGGCATTTTTTGTATTGAAGCCGTCTCTGTCATTGCCCAAGTCACTTATTACAAAGCCACCAAAGACGAAACCGGTCAAGGGAAACGACTCCTCAAAATGGCCCCCATTCACCATCACCTAGAACTCAGTGGCTGGCCTGAAACCCAGATTGTTGGCGCTTTTTATCTGATCAACCTGGGCTTAGTCCTACTCAGTTTTATCTTGACCTAAAAAGCCTAATGCGCACGCTAAAATTAGAATCAATTTTCCTTTTTTCCTAGGCACCCATGACCCTCATCTCTCCCCTTGCAAAAGCCTCACGCAAAGAATCGGGTCGCACCGTTGGCCGGGGTGTTCGTCCCTGGGGAATTATGTTTGCCGTTAGCTTGGCACTCCTGGGCGGCATTGGTTCCCGCTTGGCTTTTTTGCAACTCGTTAAGGGAGATGAACTGCGACAAACGGCCCGGAATAATAGCGTCCGCATTGCCCCCAAACCACCGATCCGGGGTAATATGTTTGACCGCCATGGCAAGGTGCTGGCCACCACAAAACTTGCCCATGCCGTCTATGTGTGGCCCGTAGCCCGCACGAGACCCGATTGGCCAAAAACGAAACAATTGCTCTCCCAGTTGGTAGGCATCGCCCCCGCCGAAATTGAAAAGCGCCTAGAATCCCAAGATATCTACGCCACTGAACCCTTGGCGATCGCCCGCAATTTGACCCTTGCCCAAGTCACCGCCATCGAAGAACATCACCAGACCCTCGCCGGGGTAGAGGTGATCATCGAACCGGTGCGTTACTATCCCGAAGGAGATACGGCCT
>Ga0213835_101296_pt1 | contig 16199 bp, 11 predicted proteins | sample SWPATP01_FD_160576 | JGI IMG/M metagenome (GOLD analysis project Ga0213835, IMG submission 160576) | Coastal seawater microbial communities from Marineland, Florida, United States - SWPA TP0 #1 | ecosystem: Environmental > Aquatic > Marine > Coastal | place: USA: Florida | collected 2016-08-05 | reverse complement strand
TAATGGTGTTCCGGCTGACATGGAAAACTTGACTGGCTTCTGTTTTGGGCATACCGTCTAGTTCAATTGCATTAATAACTTTTTGTCTGAGGTCGTAAGTGTAGGGGGCTGGCCTTTTGGGTCTTCTGTAGATATCCTTGCCATTATACGTCCTAACTGTTCTGTTTTGTGCTATAGAACAAGGACTAAGCGGTGAAGTCAACACTGTACCACTGACCAATTGGGCATCCACATCAGGAGCCGTATGAGGCGAAAGTCTCAAGTACGGTTTTGAATGGGAGGGAATGGGGGCGACCCCATTCTCGACCCCTTCCGACTTTAGTTTGGGTTCGAGTCCCATCGTCCGCTTATTTTTGAGCAACGATTCGCCGTTGATGAGTAGAGACGATTAAGGTATTGGTATTTACCAGCCTCAACTCTCTACCAACATCAAAAACTGACTGATTAATCTAATTCGCTTTCGAGAATTGTAGAAATCGCTTTTTTAGTGCTATCCTGAAACTCTCGAACATTGACACGGCTTAATAAACTAATGGCGCAAATCATACCTACAGCCTGAGTTGCAAATACAGTCCCATAAGCCAAAACGGGAACCTCAAATATGAACCGACCTAAGTCTAGGAATGCTCCCCCCAATACGGTGGCTAAACCCCGCGCCATAGCCTGAGCCAGTCCCCAAGCGCCGATAAAAGTTCCAGCAGTTTCTGCGGCCGTCAGGTCTAGCATTAAACTAATAGCGCCAGCAGTTAAGATACCAGAAAACAAGCCAAAAAATAACAGTGAACCCTTGAGCATTTCGGGGTTAGTGGTAAATCCAGCCATAATAAACAATACTAAGGCGATCGCCACCCCCACACAACCTAAACGGACCGTATTTTTCTTACCAATTCGCGGGACAACTAAAAATCCGGTAGATGCAATTCCCACCAGAGTTCCGACCCCAAAAAAAGCATTTAATCGCGCGGTTTCAGAAATTGACATCCCAAACACTTCACCCCCATAAGGTTCTAGTACAGCATCCTGCATAAATAGGCTAATGCTCATAATTAACAGGAAAGTAAAAAACCAACCTGTTTGGCGGTTAGCGGTGAGGATATGTAAAGCACGACCTAGGGTAATTTGGTCTTCTCTGTCTGCTACAGTAGAGCGATCGCTATATCGAGAAAAGCGCTTTTCTACCCCCCAGGTCGCCACCATACACAGAAGAAATACCATCGTCGGAACCATTATAAATAGGGGGTTAATGGCTGCTTGTAGGGTGGATATATCAACCATACTCCCAGGGGTGGGTAGGTTAGCAGAAACCGGGTCAATCTCGCCAACTTCCTGCTGATTGAGAATTTTAGAACTAATAATAGCTCCGACTACAATTCCCACCATCAACATAGACCAGACAATGCTGATCAGTTTAGATCGGTCATCTTCATCAGATACATCAAATAACAAAGCAGCAAAGGGGGTAGAACTGGCGCTGAGAGCTAAACCATACAAAGCAAACACTACCGCTAATAATGCCGCCCAAACATAGCTTATCCCTGTCATACCATAATTTTGAATACTGGTTCCCAATTGCCATGTCACCTGCATAGCCAGGAAAGAAGTAGTGGTAAACAGAGCCGCACCTATCCACACATAAACGCTGCGATGTAGACCCCAGATCGGTTTTCCGTCAGAGAGTTGACCAAACCACACTCGGCTAGGAGAGACGAACTGGTGCATAGCGATCGCACCCGTCGCCATGAGAGCTGGAACCCTTAGTTCATCAATCATTACTCGATTAATGACTCCCAGGGTCAGCAAGGACATAATCCCCAGTCCCATTTGAAATAGACCCAATCGGAACATCGTCACCATACCCACTTTCGGTTTTGGTGGCTTATTTGTTGCTGTCGAGGGTGTTGACTCAGGTAAACTGTCGATTGCCATAGCACCTATAGGAAATTGATACCAAATTAACTCTTCATTCCTAGCCTAGCAAAATGTTGTGATTTAGACTGAATAGTTTTCTACCCTTACTTGGGGACTAACTAGATTCACCTAGGGGAGACTGTTCAGGAGTCTATGGGATATGATAAGACTATGATCAGACTGGAGAAACTGTCAAGAGTAAATTCTGTGAAATTATGAAATCCCCTATTATATCTCAATCAATTCAGATGAAAAATAAAAATATTCACTATTTAGAAGCAGGTCAGCCTGATGCTCCTTCGGTCTTATTATTACATGGGGCTAGTTTTCGCGCTAAAACCTGGGAAGAAATCGGCACCATCAAACAATTGACTAATCAAAATTATCGAGTGGTGGCTGTGGATCTTCCCGGCTATGGAACCTCGGCAACTATCTCTGATGAACCTGTACAATTTTTGGTGAAGTTAACTGACAATTTACAATTACATAACACGGTCATTGTTTCTCCTTCTATGAGTGGTCGATATAGTTTACCCTTTCTAATTCAACATCATGAGTCAGTACGAGGCTTTGTGGCTGTGGCTCCGGTGGGTATTTTAAAAATGGCTGAAAAACTTGAGGGTATTCAAATACCGACTTTGGCTATTTGGGGAAGTAATGACCAAATTGTGCCGCCTAGTCAGGCTGATATCTTAATTCAAACTATGCCGAATTGTCAAAAAGCGATCCTTAAAAATGCTGGTCATGCTTGTTATCTGAAAGCGCCGAATAAGTTTCATGAAAATTTAATTCAATTTCTGAAGTCTCTGAAATAGCTGTCCAATCTAGCTGTTCAATATCTGATGCTTGATACTTTTTGCCATCAATCATTATCCTTTGATTATATTGTTGTCACAACCTCTAATCCACCAGTTGTTAAAGTAAGATGGATGAAAAATCTAAAAAGGCGCTATTTATCCTGGGTGGACTAGATGAAGATGACCTGCGGTGGGTAGCTTACCAAGGTAGGTTACAGACTTTGGAACAAGGAGAAATACTGATTCATGAAGGAACACCTATCAACGCGCTTTATATTATTTTAAGCGGAACACTTAGGGTATATATTCATTCTAATAATAACCATGATCGTGACCTGGCTTATCTATCACAAGGGGAATTAGTAGGCGAAATTTCTTTTTTGGATAACCGCGCTCCTGTCGCTACTGTTGAAGCTGTGGAAACTACGGAATTGTTGGCAATTCCTCGCTATCAACTAACTAGCAAACTCCGCAGTAGTTCTAAATTCTCAGCTAGATTTTATCAGGGGATTTGTTGGTGTTTAGCTAACCGTATGCGCGGGACGGTTCGACAATTGGGTTATCAGTCTTCTGAACCTGAACAAGATATACTATTTGGTTGCGAATTTACCCAAAATATGCAAGATTTTATGATAGTAGCAGAGGCTAAACTAAACTGGTTAATTCACAAGATACACCAGATGCGTTGATGGCTCAATCTTCCCGGAAAATTGGTGGTAATTTGATACCTGTAGATGGTAGAATATCACCCCATCTACAGATTATCTGCTCATTTACCTAGTGCTACTAACACCAAAGGCGAAACTGTTAAAACTGGTCTTTCATTCCCCTGATTCTAGCAAAGGTCTGGATGTCATCTTTACCTTGAACGGCTAACTTTAATGCGGGTTCATCCCAACGTAGAAAGGGATTAGTTGCCTTTTCTACGCCTATTAATGAGGGGATAGTGGGTTGATTTTGACTGCGAGCTATGGTGACTTTTTCCAAGCGATCGCGTAAGCTGATATTATCACCATCTACTGTCAGCGCAAATTTCAGGTTGTTTAAGGTGTATTCATGAGCGCACCAGATCCGTGTATCATCGGGTAGCGATCGCAATTTAGACAGAGAACTAACCATCTGGCTAGGGGTTCCTTCAAATAAGCGACCACACCCCCCCGCAAATAAAGTATCACCGCAGAATAATTCCCCCCCTTCCTTATCGGTAGCCGGAAAATAGTACGCAATATGACCGCGAGTATGACCGGGAACAAAGAATACATCGGCTTTACGACCGCCAAATTCTACGCGATCGCCTTCTTTTAAAAATACTTCCTGTCCGGGAATGCGATCACGATCTTCTGCGCCTCCATATACTGTTAAATTGGGAAAATGCTTCCTCAATTCACGATTTCCTCCCACATGATCCGCGTGGTGATGGGTATTAAAAATCGCTATCAGTTCCGCACCGAGTTCCGACAATTTTGCTAGTACCGGGTCCGCTTCTGCTGGATCAACTACCGCCGCCTGATTCTGTTCGGGGTCATGCAGCAGAAATATGTAGTTATCTGATAAAGCTGGTAGTCTATAAACGTCCATTAATTTTGCTCTCACAACTCAGGGAACACTTTGATCTAAATATATTCTGACACTATTAAAACCCTTAGAACAACACCAACTATAATTAAGCTATCCTAATCGTTCCGCCAAAATAGTTTTGTTTTTTAAAAGTTTGTTAAGATTTAATACATTTTTATTGCTAATGGCTCTCAAATACTTGACGAGATAATGGGGGTTTTGCTATGATGAAAACAATCGCATCCAAGGGGTTTATGTGTCCATATCCCAAAAAAGAGGCTACAATCCCCATTCTATCGCCAAATAGAATATTTTCCGGCGAAAATTTAAAATTCACGATGCACGAGTTTTTGGGGAATTATAGACGGCCCCCAATCGACCTATTGACAAAATCGCCGTTATGTGCATTATCTAGCCATAATTACTCCTGGTCATCGTCAAAAATATTTAACTGTTGAATATTGGTAGTATTAGCAGGCGGCTTTTGGATACCCTTTCGCAAACCCATAGCAATTTTGCTGTGTTTTTCAATTTGTCGCATCACCTGTTTAGCGCGTTTAATCACCACATCAGGCAACCCCGCCAAGCGTCCCGCTTCGATACCGTAGGACTTATCAGCGCCGCCGGGTTGAACTTGATGCAAAAAGATAATTTTATCTGGCAATTCCTTGACAGTGACCTGATAATTGGCGACATTACCCAGAATAGAAGCCAATTCGTTTAACTCATGGTAATGAGTCGCAAAAATAGTCCTAGCCTTAATAGTAGTAGCGAGATATTCCGCCACCGACCAAGCTATAGATAACCCATCAAAAGTGGCAGTACCCCTACCAATTTCATCTAACAAAACCAATGATTTAGGAGTAGCATGGTTGAGAATATTAGCAGTTTCATTCATTTCTACCATAAAGGTAGATTGACCTGTAGCCAAGTCATCCACAGCGCCGACCCGTGTAAAAATGCGATCGCAAATACTCAGCCGAGCAGAAGTAGCCGGAACAAAACTGCCGATTTGTGCCATTAATTGAATCAAGCCAACCTGTCGAAGATAACAGCTTTTTCCACTAGCATTAGGGCCTGTTAAAATAATCAAATCTGGCGGCGAAGGAGGCGAAAGTTTCTGCTTCTGTAGTCCCCCTTCTTCGCTACCCAAGTGGGCGTTATTTGGCACAAAAAAGCCAGTTGGTAGAGATTTTTCCACCACAGGATGCCTACCTTCAAGAATTTTAAGTTCCCGTCCGCCGACTATTTCCGGGCGACAATAACCCTGATAAACAGCAATTTCAGCTAATCCACATAATACATCAATAGCGGCGATCGCCCGCGAAATCTCCCTAATTAAATCCGTGTGTTCTCCCACTTCCCCCCGCAAGCGAGCAAAGATTTCATATTCAAGCTGATTAAGGTCTTCCTTAGCCGTTAAAATTCGCGCCTCTCTTTCTTTCAACTCTGGGGTAATGTAACGCTCCTCATTGGTGAGAGTCTGTTTACGGATATAATCATCAGGAGCCTGATCAGACTTAGATCTAGTAATGCTAATATAGTAGCCAAAAGTCTTATTAAAACCTACTTTAAGCGTAGAAATTCCCGTGCGTTCCCGTTCCTGAATTTCCAAATTAGCAATCCATTGTTGGTCTTCAGCCGCCCCCGCCTGCATTTGATCCAATTGCGGATCAACGCCCGGCTTAATTAATCCCCCTTCCTTTAAATAAAGAGGCGGAGACTCCACTATATAACTATTAATTTTTTTTGCCAGTTCTTCTAACAAAGGTGGCACATTTTGTAAAGCCTTCAAATAGGGAGATTTGCCCCCTTTCGACAGTTGGGCGAGTTGTGGTAATTTCGATAAAGAATCAGCCAAACCGACCAAATCTTTAGCATTAGCACTACCATTAGCCGCCCTTCCTGTCAACCGTTCCAAGTCATAAATTTGCCGTAATAGTTGCTGAAGGTCTTGTCGTAATTCGACATTATTAATTAATTCTTCAATCGTATCATAACGGGAACATATCCCCTTAATACTCAGCAAAGGTTGCAGCAACCAACGGCGTAAAGCACGAGCCCCCATAGCCGTAGAAGTTTTATCTATTGCCCATAATAAAGACCCCTGCAAAGTGCCATCACGAATGGTTTTAGTAATTTCCAAATTACGGCGAGTTTGATAATCTAAAATCAGATAATCACTGAGAGTATAACTATGTAACTGTTGTAAAGGCACCACATTTTGTTTCTGGGTTTCCTCTAAATATTCCAATAATCCCCCTGCTGCTCTCACTCCTAGGGGCAAATTTTCACAACCAATACCTTCAAGCGATCGCAATTTAAACTCTTCTAAAATTCGCGACCTAGCTTCCCCCAAAGTAAAAGGGATTTGGGATCGCAAAGAATAGCAAAAGTCCGCAGGCAAACAATCAGGCAAACTCTCACTTTTCTGTCCTGGTCGTAACATTTTACCTAAATCAGGCGCATGAGTAGGGAACAATATTTCCGAAGGTTGTAACCGCATCAATTCCTGAGTCAAATGTTCCAAATTCTGAGATTGAGTAGCCAAAAACTCTCCCGTTGACACATCAGCATAAGCCAGACCCCAGTGGTCTCCAGCTATGACCACCGCCGCCAAAAAATTATTCTGGCGACCCCGCAGCATTTGGTCATCAGTCAAAGTTCCGGGAGTCAAAATGCGGGTAATTTCTCGCTTAACCTGTCGTCGTTCTTTAGCAGCGATCGCCGCATCTTCCACCTGATCACAAATCACCACCGGATAGCCCTTTTCCAGCAACATATTGCTATAGCGGTAAACGTGCTCAAAAGGCACGCCAGTCATGGGGACCCGACCAATTTCCTTTCCTGCCGATTTAGTAGTTTGAACCAACTCCAATTCCTGAGAAATTGTGATGGCATCCTGAAAAAAACACTCAAAGAAATCCCCCACCCGAAAAAACAGTAAAGCATGGGGATATTGGTCTTTAACCTCAATGTATCGCTGCATCATCTCCGACAGTTGAGAGCGATCCAATTGTCGGTAGTCCGCATTATTAGGTAAAGATTCCGAGCCACTAGGGGAAACAGTCATAAGCAATTTTAAGGAACTCTTAACACCGGAACTAGCAACACACAGATTATCATAGTACCTGCATCAAGGCGAAAGACACCCCAACCATAGCCCTAACCAGAGCAAAGGCTACCATCGGTGGTAAATATTACCATTGATCATGTTTACCGCCCCCAACTGCCCCCAAATGCCAGCCTAGAGCAACAAATTTTAACCTAACTCCCTGGCTAATCACTTTTAAGGGGACTTAAATAATACTACAATCAGATTAAACGCTCAAACAGTCAGGGGCTACCAATTCAATCAAAATCTTTTCGTCTCATAGGAGAGTGCAAATGACTCAGCAATTTTTAAAACCATTCGTCAGCATTTCCCTGATTCTATCGGTAGGATTAGTTGTACAGAATACCTCACCGAGTCAGGCTCAGACAGCCAGACGAAATCAAAATCGCCCGCCAACTCACGTTAGTATGGCGTTTGAGCCACCCCCAGGTCAGGGGATGCCCACCCGTACCGCCGCCGGAGGCTCTCGAGGTAGTTGCCCAGATGTGCAACAGTTAAGCCAAACTCTCACCGCCCTAGTTCCTAATTTAATCCAACCCCAGGAAATCGGACCTGATATGAGAGGATTAACTGTACAGGCAAAACCAACCTTATTCTTCTACCTAGCAGCATTAGTTGGCACTGAGGTGGCTTTTAGCCTCAAAGACGAAGATGGTTTTGATATTTATCAGACCAGCTTGCCAATTCCTCAAAAGCCTGGTATCGTCAGTATTAGAATCCCAGACGATGCCCCATCTCTCGAGGCGGGTAAAAACTATCGCTGGTCTTTCGGGATTGTCTGTGAAACCTCCAATGCTGGTAACATTCCAGAAGTGGTTTTTGTTTCCGGGGAAATCCAACGCATCCAACTGGATAACGATTTGAGTCAAAAATTGGCGATCGCCAAACCCTTGGAACAAGCAGCCATCTATGCTCAGTATGGAATTTGGTTTGAAAGTTTGGCAACCTTAGCAACTCTACGACAACAGCAACCTGAAGACTTCACCCTAGCTAGTCACTGGCGAGAACTGTTAAACTCAGTAGGGTTAGAAAATGTCGCTGATGAGCCATTTGTGGAGTGGAACTAAACCTAAATCCTGATGTAAAGGTTCGGGAAATTTGAGCCATGAAGTGTGAAGCTATGGTCAAGAAAAGGAGTTTTTTGCGACTTCCGACTTCACACTTCCGTTTTCGTGCTTTAAATTTTCGACAATTTTCTGGCTTGCTAATTCCGCCCATTGTCACAGCCCTGGTAATTGCCATTCAATGGGCTGGAGTCTTACAGTTATTTGGATGGGCGGCTTTTGATCAGTTTATGCGCTTGCGTCCCTTAGAACCAATGGATCCGCGCATTGTCGTGGTAACTGTAGATGAGCCAGATATTAGGAATGTGGGACAATGGCCGATTCCTGATGCCGTTTTAGCCGACTTAGTAACCATTATTGACCAACAGCAACCAGTAGCCATTGGTTTGGATATTTACCGAGATTTACCCGTACAACCCGGCCATCAACAGTTACTAGAAGTTTATCAAACTGTCCCTAATTTAATTGGCGTGGAAAAGGTGGTGAGTGATGGTAGTACGGCAACTATTGCGCCTCCCCCAGAATTAAAAGAGAAAGGTCGGGTCGGTTCGATTGATTTAGTCCTTGATGCTGATGGTCGCATTAGACGCGGTTTGTTATCGCTACAACCAGAAGACAATCAAACGGTTTTAAGTTTAGGCGCGAAACTAGCCCTAATGTATTTGTACCAACACGGCATTACCCCCACAGTTACAGACAACGGAAATGTTCAATTGGGAGAAGGGCTATTTATCCGCTTTTCTGGCAATGATGGGGGCTATGTTAGGGCTGATGCTGGCGGATATCAGGTATTGTTGAATTATCGTGGTCCCCAAGAGAATTTTCAGACCATTTCTATGACCGATGTACTTGAAGGACGATCAGACCCTGATCTGTTTAGCGATCGCATCGTCTTAATTGGCCCTATTGCCCACAGCCTGAATGACCTATTTTTTACCCCCTACAGCGGCACTCTCACTCGTCAAGGCGATCGCATGGCTGGAGTAGTCATTCATGCTAATCTTACCAGCCAAATTATCAGCGCCGCCCTTGACGGTCGCCCCCAATTTCAGGTCTGGTCTCATGGTATGGAGTTGTTTTGGATTCTGATTTGGTCTGGTATCGGTACCGCCCTAGGGTGGACTTACCGATTAGGTTGGGGGGCTTTACTTAGTTTAGTTGTTGGCGGCGGCAGTTTAACCCTAGAACTCCAAGTTGCTTTTCTTGAAGGCTGGTGGATACCCCTAGTACCACCAATTATCGCTTTTACTACTTCGGGAATTGCGATCGCCGGTTATATTGCTAATTGGGAACACCAAGAACGTCAGATGGTTATGACTCTCTTTGGTCGCCATGTTACCCCTCAAATTGCTGAGATGATTTGGCAAAGTCGAGATGAATTAATTGCGCGCGGTCAACTGACTGGGCAAAAAATGATTGCTACAGTCTTATTTGCTGACTTGAAAGGGTTTAGTACCATCGCCGAAACCATGGCCGCTGATGCTTTGATGTGTTGGTTGAATGAGTACATGAATGGCATGGCTGATATTGTTTTAGACCATAATGGCATTGTTGATAAGTTGATTGGGGATGCCGTTATGGCTGTGTTTGGGGTTCCTATTCCCCGCACTTCTTCAGAAGAAATTGCACAAGATGCGATCGCTGCAGTTTCCTGTGCCGTAGCTATGGGCGAAAAACTGAAATTATTAAACAGTCAATGGCAATTAGAAGGTAAGCCTACGGTTTCTATGCGCGTAGGAATTGCCACCGGAGAGGTAGTTACAGGGAGTTTAGGTAGTTCCCAAAGAATGGACTATACAACTCTCGGAGATAGTGTCAATATTGCCGCCCGCCTAGAAAGTTATGATAAGTCTTTTGGCGATGGAGTTTGCCGCATTTTAATTAATCAGCAAACCCATGAACAAGTCAGCTATCAATGTCTAACTGAATATATCGGTAGCATTCACCTCAAAGGTCGCACTCAACCTATTAATGTTTATCAAATTAACAATCCTTAGTCTGTATTAAATCTTTCCATCTATTCTGTCAACTGTCCTAGGTAGTTATGAATAGCCACAGCTTTTGATGAATCTCCTCGCCCCCAGATGTAATTCACGGCGGAGACAGCTCCGCACCCCCACCCACATTATCCCCCCCTCCCAGAGGGGGACAAGATAAGGAGTTTCATGATTCACCGCGACACCACATTAACTTTATCGCCATCTTTAAGATAACTTGCACCAGCGATCGCAATGCGATCGCCTACATTTAAACCCTGTATAATTTCTATACTCGCCTCCGATAAATCGCCTGTTAAACGGCCTTGAAGTCTTCCCACTTCCACAGTTCGCGCTTCCACCGTATCATCAGGTAATAGACGATAAACAATAGAACTACCGTCAGCCTGGGGAACGATGGCCCTAGCGGGAACCTTCATTCCTTGTACAGTAGTAGTAGTAATCGCCGCCCGCAGAAACATTCCCGGACGCAAGAAAGAATCACGAATAGCCCCCAAGGGAGGCAGGTCAATTTTCACAGTAGCTTGTCGGCTTTGAGGATCAATCAGAGGCGCAATTTCTCGCACCACCCCTCGCACCTGCAAATTTTGATCAGCATCAGAAGTCACAGTAACAGCAGCACCAATTCTCACCTGTGATAACTGAGTTTCTGGAACCTTCGCGTGTAGTTCTAACTGATTTTCCGCAATAATCGAAAACAGTTGTTGATTACCAGTAACATCCCCCACTCGCGCTGTCCGTTGGGCGACAATGCCACTCATAGGCGCACGGACTACAGTTTGTTCCCGTTGAGTTTCCAACTGGCGAACCCGCGCCTGGGCGCTACGCACCTCAGCCTCTGCACTACGGATATTAGACTCGGCGCTTTCCACGTTAGCCTGTGCACTGCCTATATTAGCCCTAGCGCTGCTAATGGTAGCCCTAGCGCTAGAAATATTAGCCTCTGCGACTCTCACCCCTTCTTCGGCCGTTTTTGCCGTGGTAATGCGGGTTTCTAGTTCCTGGCGACTCACCACCCCTTGGCTGCTTAAATCTTCATAGCGTTCTACTTCTCGGCGGGCTTGATCTAAATTAGCCTTGGCTTCCGCTAACCTAGCTTGATTTTGAGTCAGTAATGACTCAGCCTCCAATAGACTCGCTTGCGCTTGCGCGAGACCGGCTTGGGCTTGTCCGAGGTTAGCTTCCCGCTGACGGACGAGGGAATTGGCGGACTCTACCTGGGCGTTGGCTTGGTCAATTTGCGATCGCAAAACCGAATCATCCAACACCGCCATAACCTGTCCCTGTGTTACCATTTCCCCCTGATTTACTAAAACCTGTTGAATTTGCACTCCGCTGGCTTGGGGTAAAACTGGGAGTAGGTCGTAGGCTTCCACAGTCCCCGTTACATCAAGGGTGCGCGCCACAGTCGTCATTTCCACTGGCGCTACTGTCACCGTTTGGGTGGCGCTGGGACTAACTGCTGGCGCTACTTCTACCCCTGGGCTTTCCTCGGTTACGGGTTCGGAACTGTTGTTAGAGGAAAAGTGTAGAACTCCCAGAGTCGCCACAATTCCTATGGCTACCCCGATCACCATATTCCGCCAACCGCCCGCCTGGGGAGGTACAGCTTCCTCGGGTTCTTCCTCTAGGTCTTCAAATTTAACGCGATCGCCATTTAGTGACAATTCAGGGTATTGATCGTCATCAATATCTGGTAATGTATCTTTATGAACCACGAGTAATCCTCCCCCGGCACTCCTTAAATATATTGTAAAGAAAAGTTGCGTAAATTCCTCTTAAAATTCACAATTTCCAGGTGTCCCCGGGAACCGAGGAGCAAAATATCTGAGGGATACCGTCGAAAAAGCCTTATTTTTTAAGGGGTTTAGCTCCTTGAGAGTCTGTGGCGCGAGGTCTCCACTAGTAGTTCACATCTATTTACATAGATTAACTCAGCTTTACAAATTCTGATTTGTCCCCGCTACCAGTCTGGGGGCGATCGCTTTTGATAATTCTGTTTCGTAGATTAGGATATAGGCTGAGTGCTATAGTACATACCTCGTCAGTAGTTTATCTATAATCAAAACATAGCCAGGACGAGCCTATATGGTTTTTAATGCCACGGAATGTCTAATTGATGCCTTTGTTGAACTAATTCGGGAAGGTTACCGCCGCACCCACGGAGGTTATAAATCCAACTATGAGGAGATTATTGGCTGGGCTGGAAACATGGCTCTAGAAAACATTGCCAATAGTGATGCCCTTTATCACGATGTCGAACATACAATTATGGTCACATTAGTGGGACAGGAAATCCTGCGGGGAAAACATATCCGCGAGGGTGGCGTATCCTGTGAAGACTGGCTACACTACATCATCTCCCTAGTTTGTCACGATATTGGTTATGTCAAAGGCGTTTGTCGTCGCGATCGAGAAAATACCTTTGCTACCGGACGCGGAACCATGGTAGAACTACCAGACGGATGTACTGATGCTAGTCTCACCCCTTTCCATGTCGATCGCGCTAAATTATTTATTGAAGAACGCTTTGGCGGCCATAAACTGATTGATGCTGAAGTCATTAAGCATAATATCGAACTGACCCGGTTTCCAGTCCCCAAAGAATCCGATCATCAGAATACCATGAACTATCCCGGTTTGGTTCGGGCGGCTGATCTCATTGGTCAACTCTCAGATCCTCGTTACCTGAAAAAAATCAGTGCTTTATTTTACGAATTTGAGGAAACTGGCTTTAATAAAAGAGTTGGCTACAAAAGCCCAGAAGACCTACGCAAGAACTATCCTAAATTCTACTGGAATGGTGTTTATCCTTATGTCAAAGATGCCTTAAATTACTTGTCTCTTACCCAACAAGGTAAACAAATTGTTGCCAACCTTTACTCTAATGTGTTTATGGTTGAACATGATCAGGTGTCTCAGGGTACAGTAGAAGTCTAATTACTGGGGTTGACCATCTAATTTGCCTCCGTACAATCTGAAAGTCTATAGTTAAAAATCAAGCCCTAATGAATTCCATATTTTCACCTATACAGCAGTTCTTAATCTCTTGGATATTAATTCTGATTGCTGGAGGTCTTACCCTAAAAACTATTAATTATGTAGGGGAGTTGGTTACTATTTTAATAGTCGCTGCATTAGTTGCATTTATTCTCAATGCACCTGTGGCTAAGTTAAAACGATTTATCCCTAGGGGAGTCGCGGCAGCACGGGTTTATTTGGTGGCGGCGACCGTCGTTGTCCTTGTGGGTTTAACCCTGCTTCCTCCTGTGTTAAATCAGACTAGACAATTTATTACCAAATTACCCGAATTGGCTGAGTCTGCACAGCAGCAGTTAGCCCTATTTCAATCCTGGATTTATGAACATAATTTACCCTTTGATGTGGGGATTTTACAGCAACAACTACTCAATCAAATACAAGGACAAGCACAGGCGATCACCAGCAAAAGTCTGGGGTTAGTTTTGGGAAATTTTAACTGGTTGATTGACCTAATTTTAATTTTATTTCTCTCCTTTTATATGCTGCTTGATGGCGATAGATTATGGTCTACTTTAACTATAATTATTTCGCCAAAAATCCGGTTAGTCTTAACTGAATCATTGCCGAGAAATCTCCAGATTTTTTTATCTGGACAGTTAATCTTAGGGCTATTTATAGCCTTCACTTTGGCTCCAATGTTCTTTTTTTAGGGGTTCCATATTTCCTATTATTTGCCGTTTTTATTGGTTTCATGGAGATGATCCCCTTTATTGGAGCGACTTGAGGAATTGGCACCGTCGCTATTATTGTCGCCTTTCTGGACTGGTGGTTAGCCTGGCAATTGTTAATAATTGCCGTAGCTGTTCAACAGGTAAAAGATAATATAATTGCTCCGAGAATTATGGGAAATCTCACAGGATTAAGTCCTAGTTGAAACCCTAAAACCCTTATTATACCGTCACTCTAGTGCACTCAAAGCCGATCGCACATTTAGGAGTTAGTGTAAAATGAGTGCAAGTACAAACAGTACACATAGTGGTACATATCAAGGCTTTCAGGATATTCTTGAGTTTTTCAATCTGTCCCGTAAGCAATGCCCCAAAGGTGCCAGGATTAAGCGTAACCGGGGGACAATTCAGCTAGACATCACTACTGACCCGGAGACGGGAGAGCGTAAACAACGGGGCTGTAATTGTCAGTTTACCCCAGAGGGTATCCGCAAGGCTGTTGACAAGGCTTGGTTAGTTCATAAATCCCTTGACGGACAATTTCAGTCGGTGTCTGAATGGCTGGACTGGTACAAGGCCACTATTCTTGACGAAAACAAAACTCCCCTAGAAAACGACTTAATCACCTATCGCCAAGTGTTTAAAGAGATGGAAGATGATTACTTTAATGGGGTACACAAGAACACTAAACGGAAGCGCTCTCGCGATATAGCTAGTGACGTTAAGTCATTTAAAGCCTGTTTCCTTGATGTATTTAACAAAGTCACAGACTGGGATGATTATGTTAACTGGGAGGGTATCAAGAAAGCACTGTATAGCCCGTTACAGGACGGTAGCAACCCGATAGGTAGCAAAACCTTTAAAGACAGATACTACCGATTAAAACAGGTAGCAGAACACGCTGGCTGCAAAAAAGCACTAGAGAAACTAGAAAAGATTAACCCTACCCAAACAGTGTTTACTGAATCCCAGAGTGTAGACTTGGATACCTTGCTAGGCTTGCTAGACAAGGAGCGTAACACTGATTATGAGAATTCAAGGGAACGTCAAGCACGTGATGGTTGGTGTTGGGTGTCGGCAATGTGTGCTTTATATGGATTGAGACCATCAGAGATTGCAGCAAGTCAGAACCTAGATAAGACAGTCAAGATTGACGGCATTACTTTCCCGGCCATATCTGACCCTAACAACCTTGAGTTAGTGCTGGTTATTGGTGAGTTTACTTACTTTGGCAGTAGCACCAAAACAGGTCAAAGGTTAGCAATACCAATGTCAAAAGACAAGGCTTTGATTAACCGCCTAGGAATTCATAACGTCTGTTTACCTATTACAAACGCCAAGGACCCTAGCGGTTTTAATGATAATCATCGTAAATGGCTTAAACACCATAAGTGGGGATTTACTCAAGCATTAGCTTTCCGACATCTAGCTAATCAACTGGGAGAAATGAACGGGATACCACAAGAAATCAGGGCACGCTGCTTTGGACATTCGGTAGCGATTAATGACAGCAAATACAAAAAACGTCGCAACCTTGCCACAGAGTTAGGTATCTTAACACGCCACCACCGACAACCATTGCCACTAGATATGGCAAAGCAAACACTACTCAATCATGGTATTGACCCAGAATCACCAGAAATGAAAGCAGGACTTAGATTAATCTATCAGTTAGACGATTAACCCCCAATAAACCCACAACACAATACCCTCTAGGCTAAATACCTAGGGGGTTTCTTTTACACTATAGCACCAGACAGGAAAGTTAGGACGTATAATGGAGAGGACGAGATGACTAAGAAGACCAAAAATGCCAGCCCCCTATAGTTACGACCTCAGACAAAAAGTTATTGATGCAATTGAACTAGACGGTATGCCCAAAACAGAAGCCAGTCAAGTTTTCCATGTCAGCCGGAACACTATCAATCTCTGGCTGCAAAGAAAAGCACAGACCGGAGACTTCCTCCCTAAACCTAATCACCGACCTGGCAATAACCACAAAATTACCGACTGGCAAAAATTCAAGGCTTTTGCCCAAGAGCATGGCGACA
>Ga0213835_101295_pt1 | contig 16205 bp, 15 predicted proteins | sample SWPATP01_FD_160576 | JGI IMG/M metagenome (GOLD analysis project Ga0213835, IMG submission 160576) | Coastal seawater microbial communities from Marineland, Florida, United States - SWPA TP0 #1 | ecosystem: Environmental > Aquatic > Marine > Coastal | place: USA: Florida | collected 2016-08-05 | reverse complement strand
CCGACTACGGCTTCAACAAGTCGCACGCCGCCGCCTATGCGCTGGTCTCCTACCACACGGCCTATCTGAAGGCGCACTACCCGACCGAATTCCTGGCTGCGTCGATGACCTTCGACATGTCGAACACCGACAAGCTGAACGATTTCCGCCAGGATGCGCTCAGGCTCGGCATCTCGGTCGAGGCACCCTCGGTGCTCACCGGGCACCGCGATTTCGAGGTTGGCGAGAACCGCATCTTCTATTCGCTGGCCGCGCTGAAGGGGGTCGGCGAGGCGGCGGTCGACCATATCGTGGCGGTGCGCAATGAACGCGGGTTCGAGAGCCTCGAGGATTTCTGTTCGCGCATCGACCCCAAGATCGTGGGCAAGCGGGTGTTCGAAAGCCTGATCGCGGCCGGCGCGTTCGACTGTTTCGGCCATCCGCGCGCCGCCCTGATGGCCGGGCTCGACCGCATGATGGGGATGGCCAGCCGCGCGCAGGAAAATGCCGCAAGCGGTCAGTCCGACATTTTTGGGGCGGCCATGGGGGCCGAGCCCGAAAAGCTCTATCTGCCCCATGCCGAGCCCTGGCTGCCGGCGGAGACGCTGCATCGCGAGTTCCAGGCCGTCGGCTTCTATTTCTCCGCCCATCCGCTCGACGAATACAAGTCCACGCTCGAGAAGATGCGCGTGCAGGGCTGGGCCGACTTCCAGCTTGCGGTCAAGCGTGGCGCCTCGGCCGGGCGGCTGGCCGGCACGATCACCTCGCGCCAGGAGCGCAAGACGCGCACCGGCAACAAGATGTGCGTGCTGCAATTGTCGGATTCGAGCGGCCAGTACGAGGCGGTGATGTTTTCGGAGACGCTGGCCCAGTACCGCCACCTTTTGGAAGTGGGCAAGGCCGTCGTCGTCACCGTGGCGGCGGAGGACCGGCCGGAAGGCGTCAATCTGCGCATCCAGACCGTGCAGTCGCTGGAGGAAGAGGCAAGCCGCGTGCAGAAGGCGCTGCGCGTCTTCCTGCGCGACGCAGCCCCCGTGCCGGCCCTGTCGACGCGGCTATCGGAGCGCGGCGACGGGCAGGTGAGCCTGGTCGTCATCAAGGGCGGCGGCGAGGGGGAGGTCGAGATCGAACTCCCCGACCGCTACCGGCTGACGCCGGAAATCGCTTCCGCGCTCAGGGCCGTGCCGGGCGTGGTGGAAGTGGAGCTGGTGTAGCTTTCGCCTACCACCCGAACTGGAACGTCGCGCCGGTGCCGCCATTGCCGTTCTGGACGACATGGCCGTTGGTACCGCGGCCGAACTGGAACAGGCCGTAGCTGTTGTTGTTGCCGTTCTGCTGGACGGTGCCGTTATGGCCGCGGCCTTCCTGGTGGATGACGGCGCCGTTGCCGCGTCCGTGCTGGGCGAGTCCGGCGGCGTTGCCGGTACCGTTCTGGCGGATATGGGAGGCGCTGCGCGCGCCCTGAACGATCGAGTAGATGCCGAGCCCTGCGCGCATCAGGCGGTCTTCCTCGGCGTTGGTCGGAGCAATCGAAATCGAGATCGAGCCGCGGCTGCCGGCTTCGGTCGCGCCGGTGAGGGCGGGCGTGGCGCCGAGCGCGATAACGGAGGCGGCGAGGGCGGAAGCGAGCTTGCGGTTCATGGTGGCGATCCCTTCGGGGTTGCGGATTTCGTTTCTGAAGACGGTTATGCCAAAGCGCGGTTGAACCGATCCGGAATGGCGCATTCAACGAGCGTTCATCTTTCCAGCATCCGGCGCGGCAGCAGACGCAAAAAGGGCCCCGGATTGCTCCGGAGCCCCTGGAAGGGAGGTTGGGCTGGCGCTCAGCTCTTGCGCTGGCAGTCGACCTTGCGGCCGTCGGCGGTGATTTCCAGGCGGGCGTCGTAGCGGCCGCCGAAGGAGGCAACGCCGAGCGTCGGCGAGCGGCCCGGACCGGCCTCGAAGGCGCCGCCCTGCTGGATGTTGGAGCTGCCCGAGGGGCCTGAACTCGCCACCTTGAAGGTGTAGCTGCCGCGCACGGTGCGGTCGGCATGGGCGATTGCCTCCAGCCGTGTCGTGCCGCCGGACGCCTTTGCCACGATCTCGCAGCGCAGAGGCTCGGCCTGGGCGGTGCCGGTGCCGGCGGCAGCGGTGCAGCCGGCGAGTGCCAGGCCAAGAACTGCCGGGACGAGCGCGCCGCGCCCGATCGGATTGGACTTCTTCATGTCGTTACCCCTTCCATGTGTTGCCGGGGAGGGCACACGCCCTCCCCATAGGCGGTTGCTCGATCAGTGGCAGGTCTGGACGAAAGCGGCGACGTTGCCGTTGCCGGTCTGCGAGACCGAGCCGTCGCAGTTGCGGCCGACCTGGACGCCGGCGGCGATGTTGCCGTTGCCGTCCTGGACGATGGTGGCGTTGTGGCGCTGGCCGAACTGGGCGACGCCGGCGGCGTTGTCGCGCCCGGTCTGAACGGTGGTGGCATTGTGGCGGCGGCCCTGCTGGCCGATGGCAGCGGTGTTGCGACGGCCGTTCTGGTGGGCGACGGCACTGTTGCGCCGGCCTTCCTGATGCACGCCGACATTGTTGTGGAAACCGTTCTGCGCGCCGCCGGCCTCGTTGGCCCAGCCATGCTGGTAGATGCTGATGCCGTTGGCGAAAGCGGGGACGGAGGTGAAGGCGAGGATGCCGGCGAGAGCGGCGCTGATGAGGGCGGTGCGGTTCATGGTCGTGAACTCTCTTCCTTTGGTTCGGGGCGGCCCCGTGATGTGGACGATGCCTTTCTAGGATGGCGATCCGGAACGCTCGCTGAACCCGCCATTCAGCAGCCGTTCATCCGGAACGAACGGAATTCACGTTAGATTTCAGCTCGTTGGGATTTATGTGCAAAGGCGACGCCACATAGCGGCCAGGCCCGCGTTGGGAAAGCGAAGGGTCAACCAACGACGGACACGATAGATGAAACGATTTTCAACCCTCTGCGCGGCACTTGTGCTGGCGCTTTCCGCTTCTACCGCGCTGCATGCCAGCGAGGCCGAATTCCTGCAGCAGCTCTCCGGCAACTGGACCGGTGGCGGCCAGGTACGGCTGTCGCCTGACGCCTCGCCGGTGAACGTGTCGTGCGATTTCGACGGGCAGTCGACAGATGTGTCGGCCTCGCTGGACGGCACTTGCACCGGCATGGTGCTGTTTTCCCGCCAGGTCGGCGCGGAGCTTTCGCTCCAGAACGGCTCTTACGTGGGCTCCTATGTCGGCTCGCAGCGCGGTACGGCCGAACTGCAGGGCACGCGCAACGGCTCCAGCCTGGACCTGTCGCTGCAATGGCCCGGCCACCCGCCGGCCAGCATGACGCTGGCAAGCCCCGCCGAGGGCCGCATGGTGCTGACCACGATCGAAGAGCATCCCGAGACCGGCGAGCAGGTGGTGACGGCACAGCTCGAATTGCAGCGCCAGTAGAAGCTAGAGATCTTCCTCGCGCTGCGGCCGCGACTGCCGGCCAAACGTGTAGCCGGTCTCAAGCGCGGTCTTGCCGAATTTCTCGCGCACCTTGTCGAAGGCGCCTTCGGCAAGCGCGCGCTTGCGCGCCTGGAGATCGACCAGATCGGGCGGATCGGCGCTATCGCCGGACACCAGGTCGCTGACGCCGATGCCGAGCAGCCTGTAGCGCGTGCCGTCGGTCTCGCGTTTCAGCAGTTCGAGCCCGGTGCGAAAGATGCGGTCGGCAAGGCGCGTCGGGTCGCCCAGCTGGCGGTTGCGCGTGCGGATCTTGAAGTCGGCCGTCTTGAGCTTCAGGACCACGGTGCGGCCGGCCAGCTCGGCCTTCTTGAGGCGCCGCGAGACCTTTTCCGACTGCGCGCGCAGGATCGAGGTCAATTCGCCGAGATCGGCAATGTCGGAATTGAAGGTGGTCTCCGCCGACACGCTCTTGACCGCGTGGTCGGGCTTGACCTTCCGGTCGTCGACCCCGCGCGACAAATGATAGAGCCGGTTGCCCATCGAGCCGTAGGCGCGCATGAGGTCGCCGAGTTCCATGCGCTGAAGCTGGCCGATGGTGCGGATGCCGTCGCGTTCGAGCGAGGACGCAAAAGCCTTGCCGATGCCCCAGATCAAAGTGACCGGCTTTGGCGCCAGGAAGTCGACCGCCTCGGCCCGGCCGATGACCGAAAAACCGCGCGGCTTGTTCATGTCGGAGGCAACCTTGGCCAGGAACTTGCAGTAAGACAGGCCGACGGAGACGGTGATGCCGACCTCCTTTTCCACCTGCGCGGCAAAGCGGGCCAGCACCAGGGCGGGCGCGGCGCCATGCAGCTTTCTCGTGCCGGACAGGTCGAGAAAGGCCTCGTCGATGGAAATCGGCTCGACCAGAGGTGTCAGCGCCAGCATCATCTCACGCACCTGCCGCCCGACAGCGGCGTATTTGTCCATGTCCGGCTTGATGACGACGGCCTCGGGGCAGGCGTCCAGCGCCTTGAACATCGGCATGGCGGAACGCACGCCGTTGATGCGGGCAATGTAGCAGGCGGTCGAGACGACGCCGCGCTTGCCGCCGCCGATGATGACGGGCTTGTCCTTCAGGGCCGGATTGTCGCGCTTCTCGATCGCCGCGTAGAAGGCGTCGCAATCGACATGGCCGATGGAAAGCGCGTCGAGCTCTTCATGCCGCACTAGCCGCGGGCTGCCGCAGGCCACGCAGCGTCTGCCACCGCTCACGGGTTGCCCGCTCAGGCAGTCCCGGCAGAAGGCAGCGGGCTCGATCGTCATGGCATCTGGCCGAACATTTCAGGAACGCGCGAGATCCTAGCCGTTCGCAATGCGTGCCACAAGTATCGCACGTCCGGACTCAGACGGATGTCTCGTAGCGTCCGTCGCCGCCCGGCAGCGCGCGCCTCGCGGCCATGATCGTCTCCGGCTTTCGGCCGCTTGCCTCGCAAAATTCGATGAGCGTCGGCTCGTGCGCCAGCAGGAAATCGAGCACGCCGGCCATGAAACCCGGTTCGCGGGCGGCCTGGCGGATGGCGTGCGCCTCGATGCCGGTAATGGCGAGAAAGCGCGGCAACAGCTTCTCGTTGCTGGCGATGAAGGCCAGCGCCTCGATCGCCACTGCCTCGGCCCCGCCATCCGCATTCTTCTGCATCACCATCGCCAAGCTGATTCCTGTACCGTTCTCATGTTACGACAGATAGCCGGTAGTCACTTGCCACGCCAGAACTGCATGTCAGCGGAGTCGTTCTGGCGCAAAACTTGTCCGGGTTTGCGTTTCGTCAATCAAATGCGTCTATTGCTTTCAGGGATTCGCGGGGCACGGTTGGCGGGATGGCGCCATCCCGAGCGGCTGCGCGCCAGACAGATGGCGGGATGAAGATGCCGAAGAAGGTCATGATCGTCGAGGACAACGAGCTCAACATGAAGCTCTTCCGCGACCTTATAGAGGCAAGTGGGTACGAGACGGTGCGGACCCGCAACGGCCTCGACGTGCTGGATCTCGCCCGCGCCAACAAGCCCGACCTGATCCTGATGGATATCCAGCTGCCCGAAGTGTCCGGGCTTGAGGTGACCAAGTGGCTCAAGGATGACGACGAACTGCATTCCATTCCCGTCATCGCCGTCACGGCCTTCGCCATGAAGGGCGATGAGGAACGCATCAGGCAGGGTGGCTGCGAGGCCTATATCTCCAAGCCGATTTCGGTCGGCAGGTTCATCGAGACGATCAAGTCCTATCTGGGAGACGCGTGATGCCCAGGGTCGTCGGCGGCAAGGGGAGGAGACGCCCGTGACCGCACGTATTCTCGTCGTGGACGACGTACCCGCCAATGTCCGGCTCCTGGAAGTCCGGCTGCTGGCCGAGTATTTCGAGGTTCTGACCGCCTCGAACGGGCGCGAGGCGCTGGAAATCTGCGAAAGCGGCCGCGTCGATGTCGTCCTGCTGGACGTGATGATGCCCGACATGGATGGGTTCGAGACCTGCCGCCGGCTCAAGGCCGATCCGGCAACCGCACACATCCCGGTCGTCATGGTGACGGCACTCGACCAGGCAGCCGACCGCGTGCGTGGGCTGGAGGCCGGCGCAGACGACTTCCTGACCAAGCCGGTCAACGATCTTCAGCTGATGACGCGCGTCAAGAGCCTGGTGAGGCTCAAGATGCTGACCGACGAGCTGCGGCTTCGTGCCTCGACGACGCGCAATATCGGCCTTGGCGAACTCCTGTCGCGGCGCGATGCCGTCGACGAGGTCCTGCCGAAGGTTCTGTTGATCGACGAGCGGCAGTCCACCGCCGACCAGGTGGCGAAAATGCTTCGCTCCGCGTGTGACGTGGAAATCGCCATCGACCCGCAGGCCGGCTTCTTCCGGGCTGCCGAGGGCGACCACGAATGCGTGCTGATCACGACGCGGCTTGCGGGTTTCGACCCGTTGCGGCTTTGCTCCCAGCTGCGCACGCTCGACCGGACGCGGTTTCTGCCGATCGTGCTGCTTGCCGACGAGAGCGAGGAGGAGCGGCTCGTGCGCGCGCTGGAACTGGGCATCAACGACTATGTCGTGCGCCCCATCGACCAGCAGGAACTGCTGGCCCGCGTCCGCACCCAGATCCGCCGCAAGCGCTACAACGAGCACCTGCGCCAGAGCCTGACCCAGACCATCGAAATGGCCGTTACCGACGGGCTGACCGGCCTGCACAACCGCCGCTATCTCGACAGCCATCTCAAGACGCTGTTCGAGCGCGCGATGAACCGCCGCCGGCCGCTATCGCTGATGATCACCGACATCGACCGTTTCAAGGCGATCAACGATACGTACGGTCACGATGCCGGCGACGAGATCCTTCGCGAATTCGCGGCGCGCCTGCGAAAGAACGTACGCGGGATCGACCTGGCCTGCCGCTATGGCGGCGAGGAATTCGTGGTGGTCATGCCCGACACCGAGCCGGCGCTTGCCAACATCGTCGCCGAGCGCGTGCGCGAACAGATCGCCCAGCAGCCCTTCAGGGTTGCAGGCCGGGACGAACCGATAAACGTCACCATCAGCATCGGACTAGCCGGCATCAGGCATGCGGAAGACACCGTGGCCGGGCTGGTGAAGCGCGCCGACAAGGCGCTCTACGAGGCGAAGAACGCCGGACGCAATCGCGTCGTCGCGGACGCTGCCTGACCAGTCAACTTGCCAATGCAAGTAAAGGTAGCAGTGTCGTTTGCCGCTATTGGTTGTCGCGGGCGCCAAAATTTACCTTAACAGGCACAAGTCCGCGCGTTGGTTAAGAAACAGTTGATTTCAGAACGCGCTTGCGCGAGTGTTCGGCCTAGAGGATTGCTTAGGAGTACGGCACTTGGCCGGTTTCGAGGCGATCCCAAATATACCCCATGATGCTCAGGTCCGCCGCATCTCCTGGGTCCGTGGGGTCGGCCGGTCGGCCCTGGCACTAGTGGCCTCCTCGTACCGCTGCCAGTCAGCCGACCGGCCCCCAATTTCCACGAAAAACACAAACGAAAAACGCCGCCCTGTGGGCGGCGCTTCGTTACGCAGGCCGCAGCCGCGAATTACTTGATCTTGGCTTCCTTGAACTCGACGTGCTTGCGCGCGACGGGGTCGTATTTGCGCTTGGTCATCTTCTCCGTCATCGTCCGGCTGTTCTTCTTGGTGACATAGAAGAAGCCGGTGTCGGCGGTCGAAAGAAGCTTGATCTTGATAGTCGTAGCCTTGGCCATTGGACGTGTCCGTCTTTTATCTGGAAATCGCACCGCTAGTGGCGGGGCAATCCCGGCCGCGGAAGTCGGCGCGACAGATAAACGATGCCCACCGAAAGTCAAGGGCGAACCGGCTGGCGATCAAAAGTGCCCCTGCATGGGAAATTAACCGCCATCACGTATCCGGTTATCCGTATGCCCATCCAGAACGGTTTGCCAGCCATGAACGTGATCTTTGGTCTTCATCCTGCCCTGATGCTTGCTGTCTTCGTCCTGTTCGGCGTCATCAGCTACCTGGTCGCGCTGGGATGCCTGGCCTTGTTCGGACGTGGGAAGCCCGTGCCGGCAGCCTCGATGCCGGTCCCCAATTTCGCCGCCACGATCACCACCGCATGGGCGCTGGCACTCGGATTCGCGGCCGCGGACATCTGGTCGGTCAACTCGCAAGCCAGGCAGGCTGCCGCCGAGGAACGCTCCGCGATCACCAGGATCGCAGGGATCGCGGTGCCGGGCATGCTGGACCGTCCGGCGCTGGTTGCCAGCATTTTGGCCTATAAGGACGCCGTCCAGGACGAAGAATGGAACGGCCACGCCAACAAGGCACCCGCGCCCGAGGCGGATGCCGCCATCGAGGAAATCCGGGCCGAGATCGTGGGACTGGCCTTCGACGGCACGCCCGACGCGCTGGTCGCCAAGATTGCTGAAGATTTCGACCAGCTCCAGGACGCACGCAGCTCAAGGCTGGCCATTGGCCAAGGGCCGGGGGGCGACTACAAATGGTATCTGGTCCTGTTCCTCACGGTGCTGTCGCAGGTCGCGCTCGCTTCCGTGCATGCCGACCGCTGGATCGGCGGGCGGCGCAGCCTGATCATATTCACCACGGCCGCCGTTGTGTCGCTGTGGATCCTGGCCCTCCACGCCAACCCCTATGTCGGCGTCGCCAGCATCTCGTTCGCGGAGATGCGGAGCATCGTATTGCCCACGTCCGTCACCGATTGACCCGCATTACCGCCATCACCGCATAGGCCGCAAAGAAGGCGGCGATCACATAGGCGAATCCATGGGTGCCGAAGGCATCCATGCCGATCCCGATGGCCTGCGGACCGGCGAGCATGCCGATGCCGTAGCAGAACACGAAGGCGGCATTGGCCGAGGCAAGGTCGCGGCCGGTCAGCCGTGAGCCGAGATGGGCAAGGCCCACCGTGTAGAGCCCTGCCACCACGCCGCCCCAGATGAACAGGATGGCGGCGCTCGCATACCAGTCCCCGGCCACGAAGGGCAGGGCAAGAATGCCGCCCAGCCCGATCAGCGCGCAGCCGATCAACAGGTGCCGCCGGTCGCGCATGCGGTCGCTCAACAGGCCGAGCGGGATCTGCAGCAGCACGTTGCCGAGACCGACGGCCGTCAGCAGCAGCGCGGCTTCGGCCTGGGTATAGCCAAGCCGGGTGCCGTAGAGGGGGAAGAAGGCAAAGCCGCTCGTTTCCACGGCGCCGAATACGAAGACGGCGGCGGTCGCGGTAGGCACGAGGAAGATGTAGCTGGAAAACCGCGCGCTGGGGCGCGAGGCGCTGATGTCGGGGCTTTCGCGCCATGCCGCGATGAGGGGCGGGACCACCAGCAGCATCATGGCAGCGGCGATGGCGAAGGGCAGCAGCCCCTCGCTGCCGATCTGCGAGAAGATCAAGGGTCCTACCGCGAAACCGAGCGACAGCACGGTCGCATAGACGCCCAGCACCAGCCCGCGCCTTGATGGCGGCGCCGTAGCCGTGATCCAGAATTCCGACAGGACGAAGAGCACGGTGACCCCGAAATGCAGCACGAAGCGAAGCGGGAACCACATCCAGAATGCATCGGCCAGATACAGGCCGACAATGGCGACGACGCTGGCCAGCGACATGGCGAGCATGGTTGCGGCGACGCCGAACCTGCTGGCGAGCGGCGCAGCGAAAGGTGCCGCGACGATCGAAGCCACGCCGGCAATCGCGGTGTTGAGGCCGATCATGGAGGCGGAGTGGCCGCGGCTTTCGAGCACCACGCTGAACAGCGGCATGCCCAGACCGAGCGCCATGCCGACGACACTGATCGCGGCGATGGCCGCACCGATGGAAAGCCATCGGAACTCTTCCGCGCCTCCGCCATGTTCAGGAAGGGTAGGGGCCGCGGTCACGACGCCTGCCTAGAGAATGTCGCGGTGGAAGCGGTTGTGGCGTAGATAGTAGAAGGGCACAGGCCCGCCGGGCTTGAGGTCGGGATCGTCGTTCAGCCGGTCCTTGATGTCTCCGAGCACGGTGCGGGTAATGGTCGGCACCTCGGCCTCGCGCGCCTCGTCGATCGACAGCCAGCAGAGTTCTTCCAGTTCCTGCGTCGGACCGCCGTCGGGCAGGGAAACTGCCACGTCGTCGCGCCATGCGGCGAGAAAGCGTGTGTCGAAGCGGCGCACGCGGCCGGGAGGCGTGATGGCGCGCGCCACAAAGCGAAGCGCATCGATACCGGGCTCCACGCCATGCTCGCAAAAGGCCTGCCAGCCTTCCTGGCGAGCGGAGAAGGCTGCCTTGTGGCCGATCAGCAGCCCGGCTTCCTCATAGGTTTCGCGAATGGCTGACAGCGCAATGGCGCGGGCACGGGCGCTGGACGCACGGCTTCCCGTACCGATCAGCTTGGCCTCGTCGGCCGGATGCAGCGAGCGCGACAGCGCAACCCGGCTGTCGGCGGGATCGGTGCGTCCACCCGGAAAGACGAAACGGCCCGGCATGAAGGCATGTTTGCGGCTGCGTCGGCCAAGCAGCACGCGGATGTCGCCACCCTGACGATCGAGGAGGATGAGGGTGGCCGCATCGCGCGGCCGCTTGGGACCCTTCCCGAGAGCGAAATCCTTGTTCTCGGCCTTGTCGATTTCCGCCCGCGTCATCCCCTCCATCTGGTTCATTCGTGGCGGCCTCCGGATGCGTCGGCAGCGCGCGGGGCGTAGAAATGGTCGTCAGTGTCGCCACCGAACCCATGCAGCCTGTTGGCCCATTGCAGGCCGACCACCGCACCCTTGACGGGCTGCAGAAGCGCCAGCGACAGGATGATGGTCAGCGGGCCCCAGATTGCCATGTGGGTCCACAGCGACAGTTCCATCGTCATTTCGAGAAGCACGAATTTCGAGACCACCAGGTGTCCGACGATGACGATGACGATATAGGCCGGCAGATCGTCCGCGCGATGGTGATGGTATTCCTCGCCGCAGGCCTCGCAGCGATCATTGACCTTAAGAAAGGCGCGGAACAGCTTGCCTTCGCCGCAATGCGGGCAGCGGCCCATGAAGCCGCGGGACATGGCTTGCCAGACGGAGCGCTTTGTGTGGGTTTGCCCGCCAAATCGCATTTCCTGCATCATTTTCTCCTGCCGCGCGGTCCCGCGCGGCGATTGCTTCCGTTGCGACGTTTGCCCTTCGCCTTGTGGAAGGACAATTTCGTGCCCGGCAGTTCGCGTGGTTCGCTCAGCATCTCGAACCGCATCGAGCCTGCCAGCGGAAGCACTTCCACCAGCCTTATCTCGACGGGGTCGGCGAGGCGATAGCCACGGCCGGATCTTTCACCGGCCAGCGCCTGCGAGGCTTCGTCGTAGATATAGTAGTCGTCTCCCAGTGTCGAAACCGGGACGAAGCCATCGGCGGCATATTCGGGCAGTTTCACGAACAGGCCGGCCTTGGTGACGCCGGCCACGCGACCCTGGAAACTCTCGCCGATGCGGCCGGAAAGATGGGCCGCGACGAGCCTGTCGACGGTGTCGCGTTCCGCCGCCATGGCGCGGCGTTCGGCCGCAGAGATCAGGGCAGCGACCTCGTCCATTCGCTCTTCTTCCGCCTGGGTGATGCCACCCGCACCCAGCCCGAGCGCGCCGACCAGCGCCCGGTGCACGATGAGATCGGCGTAGCGGCGAATGGGCGAGGTGAAATGCGCATAGCGGCGCAGATTGAGCCCGAAATGGCCGATATTGGCTGTCTCGTAGGCTGCCTGGCTCTGGGCGCGCAGCACCACCTCGTTGACCAGCACGTCGTTTTCGGTGCCCTCGACACGTTCCAGGATCGCGTTGAAGGCCTTTGGGCGCAGCTGCGCGCCCCGCGCCAGCGACAGGCCGATACTCTGCAGGAACTCGCGCAGTGCCTCCTGCTTGGCGAGCGAAGGCGCGTCATGGATGCGGTAGACGAATTTCTGGCGCTTGGATTCCAGCGTCTCGGCGGCCGAGACATTGGCCTGGATCATGAACTCCTCGATGAGCTTGTGGGCATCGAGACGTTCGGGCACGAAGATGCGGTCGACCGTGCCGTCTTCCTTGAGCAGGATGCGGCGCTCGGGCAGGTCGAGTTCCAGCGGGTGGCGCGCCTCGCGCCCGCGCTTGAGCACCCGGTAGGCATCCCAAAGCGGTTGCAGCACGTCTTCCAGCAGCGGTTTCGCGGCATCGTCGGGCGCGCCGTCGATGGCGGCCTGCGCCTGCGAATAGGAGAGTTTTGCCGCCGAGCGCATGACGACGCGGTGGAAGGAATGGGAAAGCTTGCGCCCGTCGGCGGCAAAGACCATGCGCACGGCAAGTGCCGGCCGGTCCTCGCGCTCGCGCAGCGAACACAAATCGTTCGAGATGCGCTCGGGCAGCATCGGCACCACCCGGTCGGGGAAATAGACCGAATTGCCGCGCCGAACCGCCTCGCGGTCCATGGCCGAGCCCGGCCGCACATAGGCCGACACGTCGGCGATGGCGACGGTGGCGATCACCCCGCCCGGGTTCTTGGGGTCGAGGTCGGGCTCCGCGTGCACGGCATCGTCATGGTCGCGCGCATCCGACGGGTCGATGGTGATCAGCGGCAGCTTGCGCCAGTCCTCGCGCGCACCGGTGTCGAAGCCCTTCGCCTTCTCCGCTTCCTCGATCACGGCATCCGGAAAGATGTGCGGGATCTCATGCGCATGAATGGCGATCAGCGAGGCGGATTTTTCGTCGCCCATCCGGCCAAGCGAACGCGTCACCTTGGCGCGCGGCAGGCCGTATCGGCCGGCGGAAACAGGTTCGGCCTCGACCAGATCGCCGGGCACGGCATCGCCGCGATGGTCGGCATCGATGGCATATTCCAGCTGGCGGCGCTCGACCGGCTCCAGCCGCCACGAACCATCGGCGAGCACCCGGATCACGCCCAGAACGCTCTCGCGCCGCTTGTCGATGATCTTCAGCACGCGGGCCGTATAGGCCGGCCCCTGCGGGTCATCGACAGGAAAGACTTTTGCCAGCACGCGTTCGCCGACGCCCGGCGCTCGGCCCTTGGCCCCGCGCGGCATGCGGATCGAAACCAGCGGACCGGGGCCGTTTTCGTCTGGCGATTCCGACGGCCGCGCCAGCAACTCGCCATCCGTGCCGCGGCCGAAGATATCGAGTACCACGACATGGGGAAGTCCGCCCGGACGCACCAGCTTCTTGGCCTTGCGCTCGACGAGGCCCTCGTCTTCCAACTGGCGCAAGAAATCCTTCAGCCAGACCCGATCCGGTCCCTTGAGGCCGAAGGCGCGGGCGATTTCACGCTTTCCCCCCTGGTCGGGATTCTCGTGGATGAAGGCCAGCAGCTGCTCGCGGGTCGGGCGGTAGTCGCCGGCGGTGGGGCCGCTCTTGTCCTTCTGTGTCTTCGAGCGCCCAGATATCCGCCGTGCCAAGCTCTACTCCTTCGCAGCCTTGCCGGCCGCCTTCTTGGAGGCAGGCTTCTTGGCTGCGGCCTTCTTTGTCGCGGCCTTCTTCGCGGGGGCCTTCTTGGCAGGCGCCTTCTTGCCCTTGCCGCCCTTGGCCGCCTTGGCTGCGATCAGCTCAAGCGCCTCCTCGACCGTCACCGACTGGGGATCCTTGCCGTTTGGCAGCGTCGCGTTGACCTTGGCCCAGTTGACATAGGGACCGTACCGGCCCTCGCGCACCGTGATGGCACCGCCATCCGGGTGCTCGCCCAGTTCCTTGAGGGCCGCCGAGGTGCGCCCGCGCCCGCCCTTGGACTGTTTTTCCGCGATGACGGTCACGGCACGGTTGATGCCGATGGAGAAGACATCCTCGACCGATTCGAGATTGGCGTAGGTGCCGTCATGAAGCACGAAAGGCCCGTAGCGGCCGAGCCCGGCGGAGATCATCTTGCCGGTTTCGGGATGCTGTCCGACATCGCGCGGCAGCGACAACAGCGCCAGCGCCTTTTCATGGTCCATGGCTTCGACCGTCCAGCCCTTGGGCAGGCTGGTGCGCTTGGCCTCCTTGCCCTCGCCGCGCTGGACATAGGGGCCGAACCGGCCGGATTTGAGCCAGATTTCCTCGCCCGTATAGGGGTCCTTGCCGAGCTCGCGGTCGCTGTCGGCGCCGCCCTCGCCATTGCCGTTGGCGGCGTCGCCCAGTTGCCGGGTGAAACCGCATTCGGGATAGTTCGAGCAGCCAACAAAGGCGCCGAACTTGCCCAGCTTCAGCGACAGATTGCCGGTTCCGCATTTGGGGCAGATGCGCGGGTTTGAGCCGTCCTCGCGCTCGGGGAAGACGAGCGGCGCCAGTTCCTCGTTCAGCGCATTGAGCACTTCGGTGACGCGCAGTTCCTTGATGCCGTCGACCGAGCCGGAGAACTCCCGCCAGAAATCGCGCAAGACGTCCTTCCAGGAGAGCTTGCCGTCCGAGATCTGGTCGAGCTTTTCCTCCAGCGCGGCGGTGAAATCGTATTCGACATAGCGTTCGAAGAAGCTTTCGAGGAACGCCGTCACCAGCCGTCCTTTCGGCTGCGGGGTGAGGCGGCGCTTGTCGATGGTCACGTAGTCGCGGTCTTCCAGCGTCTTCAGCGTCGCGGCATAGGTCGACGGCCGGCCGATGCCGAGCTCTTCCATGCGCTTGATCAACGAGGCTTCCGAATAGCGTGGCGGCGGCTCGGTGGTGTGTTTGGTGGAATCGATCTTCTCGCGCGCCAGATCCTCGCCGGTGCGAATCTCGGGCAGGCGGCGGTCGTCTTCCTTCTCCGCATCCTCGTCACGGTCTTCGGTGTAGGCGGCGATGAAGCCGTCGAAGCGGACGACGGAGCCTACCGCGCGCAGACCGGCCGTCTGGCTGCCATTGCGCGCCTCGATCTCGACCGTGGTGCGCTCGAACTCGGCGGGCTGCATCTGGCTGGCAACCGCGCGCTGCCAGACCATCTCGTAGAGACGGGCCTGGTCGGCGTCGAGATATTTGCGCATCTGCGCCGGGGTGCGCGAAAAGTCGGTGGGGCGCACCGCCTCGTGGGCTTCCTGTGCATTTTTCGCCTTGCTCGAATAGAAGCGGGGCTTTTCGGGCAGGTAACGCTCGCCAAACTGCGAACCGATCTGCCGGCGTGCGCCATCAATGGCTTCGGAAGCCATCTGCACGCCGTCGGTTCGCATGTAAGTGATGAGGCCCGTCGTCTCGCCGCCGATGTCGATGCCCTCATAGAGGCGCTGGGCAACCTGCATGGTCCGCGACGCCGAAAAGCCGAGCCGCGAGGAGGCAGCCTGCTGAAGCGTCGAGGTGGTGAAGGGCGGGGCCGGGTTGCGCCGCGCGGGCTTGGCTTCCACGCTGGCCGCCTTGAAGGAGGCACCCTCCAGCATCGCCTTGATCGCGTCGGCCTCTTCCTGGCTGGCGATCGACAGTTTCTGAAGCTTCTTGCCTTCATAAGCGGTGAGTCGGGCCTCGAAGCCATCGCCGCGCGGTGTCTTCAACAGCGCGGCAAGCTGCCAGTAGTCCTCGCGGACGAAGCGCTCGATTTCCGTTTCGCGGTCGCAGACGAGCCGCAGCGCCACCGACTGGACGCGACCGGCCGAGCGCGCGCCCGGAAGCTTGCGCCACAGGACCGGCGACAGCGTGAACCCGACCAGATAGTCCAGCGCGCGTCGCGCCAGATAGGCGTCGACCAACGGCGCGTCGATCTCGCGCGGGGCGGCCATCGCCTCGGTGAGGGCCTGCTTGGTGATGGCGTTGAAGACCACGCGCCTGACCGGCTTTTCCTTAAGTACACGCTTCTGGCGCAGTACTTCCAGCACGTGCCAGGAGATGGCCTCGCCCTCGCGATCAGGGTCGGTGGCAAGGATGACGCCGTCGGCGTCCTTGACTGCCTTGGCGATTTCGGAGAGCCGCTTGGAGGAGGGGCCATCCACCTCCCAGGACATGGCGAAATCTTCGTCGGGGCGGACTGAACCGTCCTTGGCGGGAAGGTCACGCACGTGCCCGAACGATGCCAGCACCTTGTAGCCGGAGCCGAGATACTTGTTGATCGTTTTGGCCTTTGCGGGCGATTCGACGATGACGACGTCCATGAGGCGCGACCGTTCCTTCCTGAAAACTGCGGGTCCCGCCGATGCAAGCCGGGACGACAAACCCGCTCCACATGGCTGCGCTTTGGCCTCCGGTCAAGGGTGGTCTGCTCCGGTGAAGGTGGTCGGGTGGCTGGTTTGGCCACTTAATCAGGTTCTCGCGTGCACCGGGCGGGGAGTGGTTTTCATTCGAGCAAAAGTTGTATATATCAGTAATGCAACTTTAGGGAGTTTTCCAGCCGCGGGGCAATTCATGCGTGGGAAGGCGGACAA
>Ga0213835_101291_pt1 | contig 16240 bp, 13 predicted proteins | sample SWPATP01_FD_160576 | JGI IMG/M metagenome (GOLD analysis project Ga0213835, IMG submission 160576) | Coastal seawater microbial communities from Marineland, Florida, United States - SWPA TP0 #1 | ecosystem: Environmental > Aquatic > Marine > Coastal | place: USA: Florida | collected 2016-08-05 | reverse complement strand
TTCTGCACGCGCGGAGGCCCGAATCGTGAAGATCGTCGCCATCTGCGGGGCGGGCATCGGCTCGTCCGGAATCCTGAAGGTCAACGCTGAGCGGGTGCTGCAGCGCCTCGGGCTGTCGGCCACGGTGGTCGCGGCCGACATCGCCTCGGTGCAGCGCGTCGCCGCCGACGCCCAGGTCATCCTGACCAGCCACGAGTTCGTCGAGGCAATCGGCGACACGCGCGCCGACGTCGTTGTCATCGAGAACTACTTCGACACCGACGAGCTGAGCCGCAAGATCGAGGCCGCGATCGGCTGAGGACGCGCGGTGCGACGTTTGGGGCTACTCGTCCTCGACCGGGGCGACGGGCTTGCGGAACGCGTTCATCACGGCGAGCGCCAGCGACACAACGATCAGCACGAGGCCCGTGCCGGTCAACAGCATCAGCGTCACGACGATTCCGATCGTGAGGCCGACCACGGCGATCCGCAGGGGCGTCCTCGATTCGGGCGTGTCGGGCATCCAGCCGATTGCGGCGCACGCGGCGGCGGCGCCGGCGAGCGCGAAGAAGAGAATCGGGATGATCGCGGCGGCGAATTCGCCGAATGATCCGAGGAAGAACGGCACCAGTACGAACAGGCGTACCCCGAGCAGCACATAGGCGAGGGTGATGAGCCAGGCGGGCACCACGCGGCGCCCGACGGCCGCGTGCACCGCCCGCAGCAGCGCGAGGAAGGCGAGCACGCCGAGTGCCCCGGTGAGGTTCGAAATGAGCAGCAGGGTCTCTTGCGAGTCGCCGGGCGTTGCGAAGAGGGTGAGGCCGAACGAGGCCAGCACGAAGCCGACGGCGGCGGCCGCCGCCCACGCGACCCCCGACATGCGGGTGGTGGGCGGGGCGGAGAGGCGGTCGACGATGCTCATGCCCTCCAGCCTATTCGGGGCTGTCGCGACTCGAGTCCGTCTCGGGAGTGAGGTCGCCATCGGTGGTGCGGCGTCGCAGGGCGAGCAGCGTCGTCAGCACGGCAGCGAAGGCGAGCGCGATGCCGCCGGAGGTGACGACGACCACCCACCACGCTGTTGCGGTAGTGACCACGATGGCGGCCGCGCCGAGGGCGGTGCCGGGGACGAGCATCCGCGTGATGGCGGCGACGGCGCCCCCCACCGCGAGGCTCTGCACGGCCCAGGCAACCAGCGCCACGGACTCGGACGGCTCGATGAGCACGGCCGCCGCCGCGGCGACGATCACGGCGCCGGTCGTGACGACGACCCGGCGCGCGCGGGTGGCCACGCGGAGCATCAGGGCTCCCTGGGCGAGCAGTGGGACGCTGCCGAGCGAGACGACGGCAAGCCCTTGGCCAGCCTCCACGAGTCCGGGTGCGCTGTCGGCGATGAGTACTCCGCCCACCCAGGCGCCGAGTACGGTCAGCAGGGCCGCGACGCCGAGCGCGAGGCTACGGCGGCGCTCGCGGCGACTCCATGGCAGGCGAGGGCGTGTGCTCTCGACGACGGGGGAGCCGGCGAGCCCGCGTACAGGAATGCCGCGCTGCTCGACCGACGCTGACAAGGCGCGACGGCGCTCGAGGTCGCGGTGAATGCGCCGGCCGCGCACGCGGTCGTAGGTGGCGAGGCCGACGCCCACGCCGACGATGAGGGCGGGGTCGATTCCGGCGACCATGAAGGGCACGGCGAGGCCCGAGCCGCCGATGCCGGCCCAAATGTGCGCGGGCATCGCCTCGACGTGGGGGCGGATCAGCACGCTCGTCGCGGCCGCCGCCGACGCCGCGGCAGCCATGACGGCGGCCGCGGCGACCGCCGTCACGGGGCCGATCGGGCGGTCGGGGCCGAACACGATGAGGGCGACGATGCCGCCCGTGGCGAGCGCCGAGGCGAGCGCGATCGACGTCGTCGCGACGCGCTGCAGCCGGTCGAGCGCGTCGTAGCCGCGGCGCGCGTAGAGCAGGCCCTGGCCGGTGACGCCGAGCAGTACGGCGGCCAGCGACAGGAGGCTCGTGCCTGTGGTCGCCGCATCGCCTCCGAGCACGCCGCCGACGACGAGCCCCGCCGCGAACAGCAGCAGCGCGAGAAACCACACCACCGCGACGGGCCGCGGCAAGAGGGGGTCGCGCGGTCGGTTGCCCGTCGACTCGCCCGTCGCCGGGGGTGCGGGGTCAGGAAGTGCCGCGGTCACCGCTCCAGCCTAGGCGCGCACGCCGGGGCTGGCGTCACGCAGCCAGCGGGAGTGGGTTTGGTCGAGTGGAGGAACTCCGAACTCGCTCCAGTTGTGCAAACCGGCTCCGGGTCGGCGGGCGGCGGCCTACGCGGCGAGCGACTTGTGGGCGGCGGCCAGCTACTCGGCGAGCAGCTCGCGCGCGCCGGCGAGCTATTCGGCGAGCAGCTGGCGCGCGCCGGCCTCGAGGGCTGCGACCGTGGCCAGCGCCGCCGCGCGGCGCTGCTCGGCCGTGCCGTCGGTCGAGACGGCGTCGATGTAGACCTTCACCTTGGGCTCGGTCCCGCTCGGGCGCACGATGACGCGCGAGCCGCCGTCCATCCAGAAGCGCAAGATGTCGCTCGCCCCGAAGTCGCCGAACCCGCCGGCGAAGTCGTCGGTCTGCGTGACGGGGATTGCGCCGATCTGGGCGGGGCGAGCATCCCGGATGCGGGCCATAATGCGCCCGATCGCGGCCAGCTCGGTGACGCGCACCGAGACCTGGCTGGAGGCGAAGGCGCCGAACACCTCGTCGGCCTCGCGCAGCCGGTCGGCGACGGTGCGGCCAGCGGCGGCGAGCTCGCCCGCCATCGCGAGAAACTCGGTCGAGGCCGAGATGCCGTCTTTGTCGCGGATCGACGCCGGGTTCACGAGGTAGCCGAGGGCCTCCTCGTAGCCGAAGGCGAGGTTCTCGACGCGGCTGACCCACTTGAAGCCGGTCAGCGTGTCGCGGTAGGGCAGGCCGAAGTGGTCGGCGATCGTCGCGAGTCCGGGGCTCGACACGATCGACGCGGCCAGGGTGCCCGAGCCGCCGCGGGCGGCCTCCCGCTCGGCCGCGCGCCAGCCGAGCAGCAGCCCCACCTCGTTGCCGGTGAGGCGTCGCCAGCCGGTGGCCGAGCTCGCGTCGGGGATCGCCACGGCGAGCCGGTCGGCGTCGGGGTCGTGGGCGATGATCAGCTGCGCGTCGGCGGCGCTCGCGGTGGCCTCGGCGAGGTCCATGGCGCCGGGTTCTTCCGGGTTCGGGAACGCCACCGTGGGGAACGCCCCGTCGGGGTCGCGCTGCTCGACGACGACGGTCGGCTCGGCAAAGCCGGCGCGCGCGAACACGGCCGCGCTCGTCTCGTAGCCGACGCCGTGCATGGCCGTGTAGGTGAACGGCACCGGGATGCGCGGGCTCGCGCCGTCCGCGGACGGATCGCCCGCGATCGCGGCCGTCGCCGCGATGTAGGTCTCGACTATCGATTCGTCGCCGGTCTCGTACTCGGTCGAGCGGGGGATCTGGTCGACCGTCGTCGACTGGGCGACGTGCAGGATCGCCGCGTGAATCTCGCCGTCGACCGGCGCGACGATCTGCGAGCCCTCGTCGGCCCCGCCCAGGTAGACCTTGTAGCCGTTGTCACGGGGCGGATTGTGGCTGGCCGTCACCATCACGCCAGCGCTCGCGCCGAGGTGGCGCACCGCGAAGGCGAGCACGGGGGTGGGCAGCAGCCGCGGTAGGAGGATCGCCCGCACGCCGGCGCCCGCCATGATCTCGGCCGTGTCGCGCGCGAACACATCGGAGTTCACGCGGCCGTCGTAGCCAATCACCACGCTCGGGTTTTGCTCGCGTCCCGTGAGGAACGCCGCGAAGCCGGCCGCGGCCTGTGACACGAGCACGCGGTTCATGCGGTTCGACCCCGCTCCGAGTTCTCCGCGCAGGCCGGCGGTGCCGAAGGCGAGGCGCGTGCCGAAGCGGTCGGCGAGCTCAGCCACGGCGGCGGCGTCGCCGTCTTCCGCGGCCGTGATGAGAGCATCCAATTCGACCCGCGTGATCGGGTCCGGGTCCTGCTCGCGCCAGGCCTTTGCGGAATCGAGGTGCGTCATGGCGGTTCTCCTATATGGCGGCGACGATCTTCGCCAGCAGGGCGCTGATCACCGGTTCGGCCTCGCGCCCGGCGTCGATGACCTCCTGGTGGCTGAGCGGCTGGGGGCTAATGCCGGCGGCGAGGTTCGTGATGAGCGACATGCCGAGAATCTCCATGCCGGCCTGGCGGGCCGCGATCGCCTCGAGCGCCGTCGACATGCCGACGATGTGGCCGCCGATCGCTTTCGCCATCTGCACCTCGGCGGGCGTCTCGTAGTGCGGGCCGCGGTTCTGCACGTACACGCCCTCGTCGAGCGTCGGGTCGACCTGGCGGGCGAGCTCGCGCAGGCGCGTCGAGTACAGCTCGGTGAGGTCGATGAAGGTCGCACCTTCGAGCGGGCTGTCGGCCGTCAGGTTGATGTGGTCGCTGATCAGCACGGGGGTGCCGGGCTGCCACTCAGGCTTGATGCCGCCGGCGCCGTTCGTGAGGATCATCGTCGAGGCCCCCGCGGCCGCCGCCGTGCGCACCGAGTGCACCACCCGGCGCACGCCGTGTCCCTCGTAGTAGTGGGTGCGGGCACCGATGACGAGCGCGCGCTTGCCGCTCGGCAGCAGCACCGAGCGCAGGGTGCCGACGTGGCCCTCGAGCGCGGGCTTCGAGAAGCCCACGATCTCGGGCGCGGGGATCGTGTGCGTCGTCTCGCCGATCAGGTCGGCGGCCTTCGCCCAGCCCGAGCCGAGCGTCAGGGCGATGTCATGCTTCTCGACGCCGGTGGCCTCAACCAGCTGGGTTGCCGCCTGCTGCGCGATCGCGAAGGGGTCGGCCGTGGGGTCGTCGAGCGGGTTCTGCGCGTGGGACATGATCCCCATCGTATTGTCGCGCGGATGCGCGGGCTCACGCTCATCTGCGCGCATCCGTTGGCCGTGCGGTCGCCGCGCGCCGCCGGCCGGGGCTCGCGTGCGTGGCTCGCCCGTGCATCCTGCCGGGTGGAAGAATAGGCGGGTGGCGACCCAATTCGAACGAACCCACCAGATCGTGATCCTCGGCGGAGGGCCCGGCGGCTACGAGGCCGCGCTCGCCGGCGCGCAGCTCGGCGCCGAGGTGACCCTCATCGAGCGCAGCGGGGTGGGCGGCTCGGCCGTGCTCACCGACGTGGTGCCCTCGAAGACTCTCATCGCCACCGCCGAGGCCGCCGAAGCCATCACCGAGGCCGCCGAAGTCGGCGTGCAGTTCTACTCGCGCACCGACGCCGGCCGCGCCGTGAAGCCCGAGATCGCCGTCAACCTCACCGCCATCAACCAGCGGCTGCTGCGACTCGCCGCCCAGCAGTCGCAAGATATGCACGAGCAGCTGGAAAAGGCGGGCGTGCGCGTCTTGAACGGGGATGCACGCCTCGACGGCCCGAATCGCGTCGTCGTCTCGACGGGGCACGGCAAGAAGCGGGTCGACTTTGACGAGTGCGAGGCCGACACCATCATCGTCGCCGTCGGCGCCTCGCCGCGCGAACTGCCGAGCGCCCAGCCCGACGGCGAACGCGTGCTCACGTGGAAGCAGCTGTACGGGCTCGACGACGTGCCCGAGCACCTCATCGTCGTCGGCTCGGGCGTCACCGGGGCCGAGTTCGCCTCCGCCTACCGCTCGCTCGGGGCGCGGGTCACCCTCGTGTCGTCGCGCGACCGGGTGCTACCGGGGGAGGACGTCGACGCCGCCGCGCTCATCGAGAAGGTGTTCGTCGGAAACGGCATCGACGTGCTGTCGTCGTCACGTGCATCCACGGTTGAGAATGTCGGCGACGGTGTGCGCGTCACCCTGTCGGACGGGCGCGTCATCGAGGGCTCGCACTGCCTGATGGCGGTGGGCGCCGTACCCAACACCGCCGGGATCGGCCTCGAGGAGGCCGGCGTGCAGCTCACCGAGTCTGGCCACATTCGCGTGAACCGGGTCGCCCGCACGTCGATCCCGTCGATCTACGCCGTCGGAGACTGCAGCGACTACTTGCCGCTCGCCTCCGTCGCGTCGATGCAGGGGCGCACCGCCGTCTACCACGCGATGGGAGACGCGGTCGCGCCGATCGAGAAGCGCAACATCACCTCGAACATCTTCACGCACCCCGAGATCGCGACCGTCGGCTTCTCGCAGCTCGACGTCGAGACCGGGGTCGCGCGCGGCACCGTCTACAAGCTGCCGCTGTCGCAAAACCCGCGCGCCAAGATGCAGGGCATCAAGGAGGGCTTCATCAAGCTCTTCGCCTCGCGCACCTCAGGCACCGTCATCGGCGGGGTGGTCGTCGCGCCGCGGGCCTCCGAACTGATTCTGCCGATCGCGCTCGCCGTTGAGCACCGCCTCACCGTCGACCAGCTGGCCTCGGCGATGAGTGTCTACCCCTCGTTGTCGGGCGGCATCACGGACGCCGCCCGCGCCATGCACGTGCGCCGCGAGTAGGGGGCGGCCCGGGGGGGTGGCTCCGCCCCTCAGTGCCCAAGGTGGAGCCACTTTGGAGGCCCGGAGTCACTTCGTAACACCTCCAGCCCACCAAAGTGGCTCCCACGACAGGTCAGCCGCAGTGCATCGAACCAGTGAACACGCCCGTCAGCGGGGCATCGGCGACGGGGGCGGCATCCAGCTCACCGGCCGTTGTCGCGAGCGGCCCCTGAACCCGCAAGATCGGTAGTTCTGCCGCCGACCCGTGGTCCCAGCGCACGGTTCCGTCGACATCCTGCTCCAGCTGGATGATCGAGTTGCTGTAGCGCGTCGGATCGGTTCCGGCATCCTCGATCGAGAGTTGAAGATACTCGTCAATCCAGGCCCAGCCGACACCGTCGCCGATTGAGCGATCCCATCGCAGCTGTGCTGGCCCAAGCTCGGTGTCGCCGGTCGCGAAGCCGATGTGGCGCTCGCCGGCATCGGTCGCGAGAAGGTCGCACGACTCGATCGTGAAGTCGAGGCGCGTTCCGTCGACGACGAGGTAGGCCGTGCCGGGATCAGCGGGCTCGATGCCGGTGTGCAGCTCGGGGGCGTCGAGCGAGTCGAGAACACCGCCGCCGCTCGCCTGTGCATCCCCGGGTTCGTCCGTCGTCTCTGCACCGTCCGACGGCGCACCGTCCGTATCGACGACCGCGCCGTTGCCGGTCGGTTCTGCTGCGTCGTCGGGGTCGGCCGCGGCGCAGCCGGTCAGCGCCAGTGCGGCGGCAGCGAGGAGGATCGTGGGCCTTGAGATGGTGCGCGGGGTGGTCATCGTGCTCCTTCTTCGGGGGAGAGCCAGGTGATGAACCGGGATGCGCGTCCACGGTTCACGAGAATGGCTCCGGGACAAAGCCGTCACGCTACCAGCGCCCGCGCCCGCTGACTAGGGCGCGCTGCGGGTCACTCGCATTCGAGCGGGGCCGCCTCGGTGCCCACGCTGCACAGGTTCCGGAGCCACAGTGGTGGCCCGGAGCCAGTGCGAACTGGCTCCCGCCGACCGGAGTGCATCCCGAACAGAGCGTCGCGTTCGGAGCGGCACGGACGTGCTGACCACCGTCGCGCCCGAGGCGTGTACCCTCGCTCCTCCCCACGGGCGTCGTCTCCGAGCACCCCACTGACACGCCGGCGAGCACCCGCGCCCGCTCTCCGCCGAGCAAGCCTGCCCGCATGATTACCCTTGCCGACTACGCCGACGACCGCGGCATGATCCGCGTGGCCACCCTCAACGACGCTGCCATCCGCGCGCGTGCGGCGGCGGGCGCGCGACGCGGCGAGTTGATCAGACTCGCCCGCGGCTGCTACCTGCCGACCCCGATCTGGAACACCCTCGATCAGGATGCTCGATACCGAGCCCGCATCCGCGCGGCGGTCGCGGGGCGGCTGGCCCCTGACGAGCTGCTCTGCGGGATGAGTGCCGCGGCGCTCTGGCGTCTCTCGCTTCCGGGCGAGTGGCCTGCTGACGTGCACACCGTGCGACCCCGCAACGGCGGCGGCCGCCGCTCGGGGATCGTCACGCGGCACTCGACGAGTGTCGCCGACGCGGGTGCGTGGGTGGAGGGCCTTCCGGTCACCACGGTGGAGCGCACGGTCGCCGACCTCGCTGGCGCGCACTCTCGGTACGTGGGGGTGGCGGTGGCCGACGCGGCGCTGGCCGGTCTCGATGCGGATGACGAGCATCCGTTCTCGCGTGATCCGGTGTCGCGTGACGCGCTGCGCGCGGAAGCCGAGCGACTGCCGCGCTCGGCCGGTCGTACCCGCGCGCTGGCTGCCGTCGCCTTCGCGGATGCTCGTGCGGCAAACGCGGGCGAGTCGGGTCTTCGCGTCACGCTCGACCGTCTGGGAGTGCCGGCGCCAGAGCTGCAGGCGTCGTTCGTTTCGGCATCGGGGCGGCAGTACTTCGTCGACTTTTGGTGGCCTGAGCAGCGCTTCATTCTCGAGTTCGACGGCAAGCGCAAGTATTTCGATGCGCGGTACCGCGGGGGTCGGACGGCCGCGCAGGTCGTATACGACGAGAAGGAGCGGGAAGACGAGTTGCGTGCCGAGGTCAACGGATTCGCGCGCGCCGACTGGGATGTGGCCGGATCGCCGGAGCGGCTGGCCGCTCGACTGCGGAGGGCCGGCTTCGTGTTTCCGTGACGGGCTGCGGGTCGCGTGCGACCTGCGTGGGGCTGCCGCGCCAACGGGGCGCCGCACCGGGTCGTGCGGGGCACCGTGCACACCTAGCCCCGTAGCGGGGGAGCCACTGTGGTGGCCGGGAGCCAGTTCGATGTGCCTCCGGCTCATCGAAGTGGCTCCACTTCCGAGTGGGGAGCGCGCCCGGGGCGGCGCGCGCGGAGCGCGGCCCCTACGCGTCGGCGATCGTGAGCAGGACGTGGCCCGCGGCCACGGTCTCGCCGACCGACGCGCCGATGCTCGACACGACGCCGTCTTTGTGGGCGGTCATCGGCTGCTCCATCTTCATAGCTTCGAGCACGACGACCAGGTCACCCGCCACCACCGAGTCACCCTCGGCGACGGCGAGCTTCACGACGGTGGCCTGCATGGGGCTCGACACGCTGTCGCCCGAGCCGCCGGCGGCGGCCGCGCCGCCGCCGCGTCGCCGCGGTGCCGGAGCCTGCCCGGCCGCGGCGCCACCGACACTCGAGCCTCCGGCGCCCGAGGACGCGCCGCCGCCGACGCCGACGAGCGACTCGGGCAGCGACACCTCCATGCGCTTGCCGTTGACCTCGACGACGACGGTCGAGCGCGCAGCGGGGCCGGTCACTTCAGCGCCGGTTAGGGTGCCGCTCCACGGCTCAAGCTCACCCGCGAACTCGGTTTCGATCCACCGCGTGTAGACGCTGAACGGCTGCCCGTCCGACGGCGCGAACGCCGGGTCGTCGACCACGGCGCGGTGGAAGGGCAGGACGGTGGGGAGGCCGGCCACCTCGAATTCGGCGAGGGCGCGGCGCGAGCGCTCGAGAGCATCCTCACGGGTCTTGCCGGTCACGATGAGCTTCGCGAGCAGCGAGTCAAAGGCGCCCGAGATGACGTCGCCCGTTGTGACGCCCGAGTCGACGCGCACGCCGGGCCCGCCCGGGAAGCGTAGGGCGTGTACCGGCCCGGGCATGGGCATGAAGTTCAGCCCCGGATCTTCGCCGTTGATGCGGAACTCGATCGAGTGCCCGTGCGCGACCGGGTCGTCGTAGCCGATGGCCTCGCCCTCGGCGATGCGGAACTGCTCGCGCACCAGGTCGATTCCGGTGACCTCTTCTGAGACGGGATGCTCGACCTGCAGTCGCGTATTCACCTCGAGGAATGAGACGGTTCCGTCGGCCCCGATGAGGAACTCGCAGGTGCCGGCCCCGAGGTAGTTCGCCTCGCGCAGGATCGCCTTGGACGCCGTGTACAGCAACTCGACCTGCGAGTCCGTCAGGAACGGCGCCGGCGCCTCCTCGACGAGCTTCTGGTGGCGGCGCTGCAGCGAGCAGTCGCGAGTCGAGATGACGACGACGTTGCCGTGCGCGTCGGCGAGGCACTGGGTTTCGACGTGCCGCGGCTTGTCGAGGTACTTCTCGACGAAGCACTCGCCGCGGCCGAAGGCGGCGATCGCCTCGCGGGTGGCCGACTCGAACAGCTCGGGCACTTCTTCGCGGGTGCGGGCGACTTTGAGCCCGCGGCCGCCGCCGCCGTAGGCCGCCTTGATCGCGACAGGCAGGCCGTGCTGATCGACGAAGTCGAGGACCTCGTCAGCGGAGGCGACCGGGTTGAGGGTTCCGGGGGCGAGCGGGGCGCCAACCTTCTCGGCGATGTGGCGGGCGCGCACCTTGTCGCCGAGGGCGTCGATAGCCTCGGGTGACGGGCCGATCCAGGTGAGACCAGCGTCGATGACGGCGCGAGCGAATTCGGCGTTCTCGGCGAGGAAGCCGTAGCCGGGGTGCACGGCGTCGGCCCCCGAGCGCCGAGCGACCGAGAGCAGCTTCTCGATGACGAGGTACGTCTCGGCGCTGGTCGTGCCGCCGAGCGCGTACGCTTCGTCGGCGAGCACGACGTGGCGGGCGTCGCGGTCTTGGTCGGCGTACACGGCGACGGTGCCGATGCCAGAGTCTCGTGCCGCACGGATGACGCGGACGGCGATCTCACCGCGGTTGGCGATGAGCACCTTCGTAATTCGGGCCATGGTTCTCTACCCTAGGCCCGCCACCGCACCCCGCGGTTGGCGTGCATCCACAAAAGGGGCGGCGAGGCGTTGCGCGAGCCGACAAGGCGAACGGGATGCGCGCATCCCCTCACCGACAAGGCCAACGGGATGCGCGCTACCGGTTCCAGAGCTCGGTGAAGCGCCCGCCGAGCTCGTGCACGAGCACGCGCAACAGCGGCACGCTGAGCCCGACGACGGTGTGCGGGTCGCCGTCGATGCGGTCGATGAACGCGGCGCCCTTCGAGTCGATCGTGAACGCGCCGGCGACCTTCAGCGGCTCACCGGTGGCGATGTAGGCCTCGAGCTCGTCGTCTTCGATGTCGCTGGCGAAGTGCACGACCGCGCTGCTGGGCCGGCCGACGGCCCCCTGAACGCGTCCGCCGCGGTGGTCGATCACCCAGTGGCCCGAGTGCAGCACGCCGCTGCGCCCCCGCTGCACCTTCCACCGCTCGCGCGCCACCTCGGGTCGGTGCGGCTTGCCGTAGACGACGCCGTCGAGTTCGAAGGCGCTGTCGCCGCCGACGATAAAGCCGTCGATGGGCGCGCCGCCCGGCATCGCGCCGACGATCGCTTCGGCCTTCAACTGCGCGAGCAGTTGCACCATCTCGCTCGCGGGCAGGGCGTGCCCGAGCTCGGCTTCGCGCTCAGCGACGGCGGCCTCTTCGTCGACGCCGGGGGCGATCGCGACGGGCTCAATGCCGATGGCGCGCAGGGTGGCGAGGCGGGCGGGTGAGGTGGAGGCGAGGTACAGGCGCACCCTTCGATGCTAGGCGGCGGCGCCGCGACGCGCCCGCCTAGGCTGGTGCGCATGACGTCCCCCGGCACTGAGATCGAGCTTCAGGTTGAGCGCATCGCGCACGGAGGGGTGTCGGTGGCCCGCCACGAGGGGCGCGTCGTGTTCGTGTCCGACGCGATTCCGGGTGAGAGGGTGCGCGCCCGGTTGACCGAGACGCGCAAGAAGAGCTTCTGGCGCGCCGACACGGTCGAGGTGCTGACGGCCAGCGAGCACCGGCGCCCGCACGTGTGGCCGGCGGCGAGCGTTGACCGCGACCCGGCCGTCCGCGCCGGCGGTGCCGAGTTTGGCCACATCGCTCTCGAGCACCAGCGCGAGCTGAAGCGCCGCGTGCTGGTGGAGGCGATGGCGCGCATGGCGCAGGCGGATGTCGAGGCCGGCTCCGAGCATCCCGCCGCTGGCGTGACCGTGCAGGCGCTTCCGGGCGACGACGCCGCGAACGGCCTCGGCTGGCGCACCCGCATTCGGATGCACGTGGCCGACGACGGCGCGCTCGGCCCGATGGCGGCGCGCTCGCACCGCGTCGTGCCCGTCGACGACGTTCCGCTCGCGACGCCCGCGGTACAGGCCGCGACCCCCTTCGGTGAGCGCTTCGCGGGCGTGGCGACGGTCGATGTGCTGGCGCCGACGGTCGGCGACCCGCGGCTGATCATCGGCGAGCAGGCGCCCTCGACGATTCGTGAGCGCGTCGGCGAGCGCGAGTTCACCCTCGACGACGGCGGCTTTTGGCAGGTGCACCGCGAGGCTCCGGCGGCGCTGACGAGTGCCGTGCAGCGGGCTCTCGTGCGCGAGCTGATCGATCCACGCGCGCACAACCTCGACCTGTACGGGGGAGTGGGGCTGCTGGCCGCCGCGTTCGCCGACGTTGCGGGCGAGCAGACGATCGTGACGAGTGTCGAGGCTGACGAGCGCGCGACCGACCACGCCGCCGAAAACCTGGCCGAGTGGCTCGGCGCCCAGGCCGAGACGGGCCGCGTCGACCGCTGGCTGCGCGCCCTCGAGCAGAGCGCGTCGGCGGCAGAGCGGGCCCGTTTGCGTGCGGCGAGCGTCGTGCTCGACCCGCCGCGTTCGGGGGCCGGCCGCAATGTCATGGATACTCTCGGTCGCCTCGCCCCCGCACAGCTGGTCTACGTCGCGTGCGATCCGGTGGCGTTGGCGCGCGATGTGGCGCTCGCCGCCGAGCACGGTTACGCACTGTCGCGGCTGGAGGCCTTCGACCTGTTTCCGCACACGCACCACCTCGAGGCGGTCGCCACTCTCGTGCGCGCCTGACGCCGCCCATGTCGGCACCCCGCTAGCATTGCGGCGTCGGACCCGAACGACCGCGCCGGGTACGTACGACCTCTCACGCGCGGTCTCCGGGTTTTCGACAGTCAGGTTTTTCGCGTGGCCAATTCGCAGGGTAGGCAGCATCGAGTCGCGGTCGTTGACGACCACGAGTCAGTGCGGCTGGGTCTGCAGGCGGCGTTCACGAACGCGGGCTTCGAGTTCGTCTTGGCCGCCGCGACGGTGGCCGAACTCGAGGAGGGCCTCGCGGGGCGCGAGGTCGACGTTGTGGTGCTCGATCTGAGCCTCGGCGATGGCTCGAGCGTGACCGAGAACGTGAAGAACGTGCAGACGCTCGGTGCCGCGGTGCTCGTGCACTCGATTGCTGACCGCGTCGCGCTCGTGCGCGAGGCGCTTGCGGCGGGCGCGGCCGGTGTGATTCCGAAAGCGTCGAGCACCCGCACGGTCATTCAGGCAGCCGAGACGGTCGCCCGCGGCGAGGTGCTCAACAACCTCGAATGGGCGAGCGCCATCGACGCTGACCGCGACTTCGCGAATGCCCAACTGGGTCGCCGTGAGCGCGAGATTCTTCACCTGTACGCGAGTGGGCTGCCGCTGAAGCTTGCCGCCCAACAGCTGGGTATCGGCTACGCGACGGCGCGCGAGTATCTCGACCGCATTCGCCAGAAGTACGTCGAGGTGGGCCGCCCCGCCCCGACGAAGGTCGACCTGTTGCGCCGCGCGGTCGAAGACGGAATCCTGCCCGGGCTCGACACGGATGACGACGACACCGACTGACCCGGTCGTGCCCGCGGGCCCGCCTCTTCCTGAGATGAAGGCGCCGCTCGCGCCCCTCAGTCGCCGCCGGGTCGACACGATCCTCTCGCGCGCGGTCGCTGGCTTCGGCATCGTGTTCGGCGTGCAGGCGATTCCGGCCGTGCTTGAGCAGTATGCGTACGCCGAGCCGCTCTGGGCCGCGACGGCTATTCCGCTCGTCTACGCCTCGCTCGTGTTTTCGCTGCTGTGCGCGTTGGCGAAGCGCTTCGTGGTGGGTGCCGCCCGCGTGGTCGCGTTCGTCTATATCGCGGCGCTGGTCACCTGGCCGCTGTTTGTCGCCGACGTTGAGCGGGTGCAGGCCGGTGACCACTGGCTGTACCAGTTGACCACCGTGGCGACGGCGGCCGCGGCGATCGGGTTCCGCACGCGCACCGCCACGATCTACCTCGTCGTCGTCCCCCTCATGTACGGCGTCATTCGCGCCTTCCCGCAGGGCGGCACCGGCCCGACCGAGCTGGGCTTCTTCAACGCCGTCTACGCGATCATTCTCGGCGCCGCCGTGCTCGTCATCGTGACGATGCTGCGGGTCGCGGCGTCGAACGTCGACGCGGCCCAGCAGACCGCCCTGAGCCGCTATTCGAAGGCGGTGCGGCAGCACGCGACCGAGGTTGAGCGGGTGCAGGTCGATGCGATCGTGCACGACAGCGTCTTGACGACCCTGCTGACGGCCGCCCGCGCATCCGACCCGCGCGAGCAGAAGCTGGCGGGCCGCATGGCCGCCGACGCGATCCGCCACCTCGATGACGCGGCGCTCGTGACGCCCGACGATGGCTCGACGGTGCGCTTCCGGCAGCTCGCCGACCGCATCGGCGAGGCGGCGCGCGGCATGCCGGTCACGTTCTCGGTTCGGCTTCGCAGCCTGGATGCACGCGTCATTCCCGGCGGAACCGCCGAATCGCTGTACTCGGCCGCCGTGCAGGCCATGGTCAACAGCGCCCAGCACGCGGGCGGCGCTGAGGTGCGGCGGTGGCTGCACATCGCCGGCAAGCGCGACGGCGTGATCGAGATCGTCGTGGGCGACGCGGGTGCGGGTTTCGACCTGGAGTTCGTGCCGCAGGAGCGCCTGGGCGTGCGCCGCTCGATCGTCGAGCGTGTGGCGAGCGGCGGCGGCAAGGCCGAGGTGTCGAGCGAGCCGGGTCGCGGTACGACCGTGACGTTGCGCTGGCCGGTCGCGCACGAGCCCGACGCGACGGAGGCGTTCGGCGGGGGTGAGGGCGTATGAGAATCGGCGTTCCCCGCTCGCTCATCGTCTCGCTCGCCGCGGTGTTTTCGGGCTACCACGTCATTCTCGGCCTGTACACGATCGACGTTCCGGCCAACCCGTTGCCCGTTCTTGCGGCCATGGTGCTGTACGTCGCCGCGACGGCGGTGAGTCTGTCGCCCGGCCAGCCCGAGCGCATGCCGACCTGGCTGGCCGCGATCAACGTGGCGGTGTGCGCGGCGATGCCGGTGCTGATCGCGCCCTGGCTTGACCTCGAGCGCGACGGCGGGCTCGGTTACGCGACCTGGTACGTGGCCGCGGTCGGCACCCTGATGACGATCACGTCGACCCGGCGCCGGCACCTGTTCGCGTGGGCTGGCATCGCGATTCTCGTGGTGCACACGGTCGTGTGGGGCGGCTTTGGCGCCCTGCTTGGCATCGGCGTCGTCGGCAGCGTCGTGTGGGTCGCGATCTCGCACATCCTGTCGCGCGCGCTCGCCTCGGCGAGCCGAGACGCCCTGCAGTTTGCCGAGGCTGAGCGCGAAGCGACGAACTGGCAGGCCGCCCAAGACGCGCACCTGACCGAGCGGCAGCTGCGCTTGGGCACGACTACCGACCGCGCCCTGCCGATGTTGCAGCTGATTGCCGAGCGGCGGGGCGAACTGAGTGATGACGAGCGTCGCGAGTGCCAGTACCTCGAGGCCGGTATTCGCGACGAGATTCGCGGGCGGCGCCTGCTGAATGACCGCGTGCGCCAGGCGGTGCTGGATGCGCGTCGCCGTGGCGCCGTCGTCACCCTTTTCGACGAGGGCGGCCTCGACGAGGTCGATGAAGCGGTCATGGATGGCGCGCTCACCGAGTTGGCGGAGGCGATCGCCGATACTCGGGCGATGCGCATCATCGCGCGCACTGCGCCCGCTGATTCGGCGACGGCGATCACCGTGGTGGGCCTCACGCCCTCAGGGGATGCGAGCGCGAGCGAGCTCGGCAGCGACGACGAAGAGGGCGACGACGACGAGGTCGACCTCTGGCTCGAGATTCCGAAGCCGTAGAAGAAGGCGACGCCGCAGAAGAACCTGAGGCCGCAGGAGAAGCCGCGGCCAGGAAAGAGATTGAGGGGCCGGAGTACCCATCTCCGGCCCCTCATCATCGAGTGAGTGACGCAACCCGAATGCGTCGCTTACTCGCCCCCCAATCATCGACCTCATACCCAATGGGTCGAGATGGGCGATGGGCGTATAGCGCTCCACCGAGTGCCTCCAGTGTGGCAACTCCCCAAGCCTGTGGAAAGTCGGCATTTGGGGGGACATGTGGGGGACAATTTCGTGCCGATTGGGGGACAAGAACCCCCCAATCGGGGGAGAAAATGCGGCGCGACTGCGAAATTCGGGGGACAAAGTTCTCCACAGGCATCCAAACTGGGCACGCTCCCACAGGATACGACTGATTCCGAAGCAAACTGCTGCGGAA
>Ga0213835_101290_pt1 | contig 16249 bp, 22 predicted proteins | sample SWPATP01_FD_160576 | JGI IMG/M metagenome (GOLD analysis project Ga0213835, IMG submission 160576) | Coastal seawater microbial communities from Marineland, Florida, United States - SWPA TP0 #1 | ecosystem: Environmental > Aquatic > Marine > Coastal | place: USA: Florida | collected 2016-08-05 | reverse complement strand
GTGGTCAACGTGCTGCCCTCGCGCCGGTCCGGGGCGGTCGTCAAGGCGATGCTGGCGCAGGAGCCGGTGCGCAAGATTTCCTTCACCGGCTCGACCGAGGTCGGGCGCGTACTGCTGGCCAATGCGTCCGAGCGGGTGCAAAGCACGTCGATGGAACTGGGCGGCAACGCGGCGTTCCTGGTCTTCGGCGATGCGGACGTGGACGCCGCGGTGCGGGGTGCCATGGTCGCCAAGATGCGCAACGGCGGCGAGGCCTGCACCGCCGCCAACCGCTTCTACGTGCACGAGTCGGTCGCCGACGCCTTTGTCGACGGCTTCGCGCGGGCGATGGCGGCGCTGCGCATCGGCGCCGGATATGACGAGGGGACCGAACTGGGTCCGCTGATCAACGCCGAGGCGCGCACCCGCATCGAGGGGCTGGTGGACGAGGCCCGCGTCGAGGGCGCGCGCGTCGTCACCGGCGCGCAGGCGCCGCAGCGGCCGGGGTATTTCTATGCCCCCACGGTGCTGGACCATGTCGCGCCCGGATCGCGGATCACGCAGGAGGAAATCTTCGGCCCGGTCGCCCCGGTGCTGCGCTTCCGCGACCCGGACGAGGCGATCGCGCAGGCCAATGCCACCGAATACGGCCTGGTGTCGTATCTCTACACCCGCGACCTCGCCTTCGGGATGCAGGTCGCCGAACGGCTCGAGTCCGGCATGGTCGGGCTGAACCGGGGGCTGGTGTCGGACCCCAGCGCGCCCTTCGGCGGCGTCAAGCAAAGCGGGCTCGGCCGCGAGGGCGGGCACGAGGGGATGCTCGAATACACCGAGAAGAAGTACATCGCCGTCGCGTGGTAGCGCGGCGGACCGACAGGCAAGGCGTCAAGGAAAGGGAGAAGCCGTGTCGCTGCAACAGTTCGTTCCAACCCCGGATTTCGACGAGTACAAGGAGGTCTACAAGGACTTCTTCAAGCTGACCCGCCGCGAGGACGGGGTGCTTCTGTGCGAGGCGCACACCAACGGCGGGCCGATCCAGCTGAGCGTCGAGAACCACCGCGCGCTGGGCCAGATGCTGAAGGTCATCGGCGCCGACCCCAAGAACGAGATCCTGATCCTCACCGGTTCGGGCGACGAGTTCATGATGGATTCCGACCCCGACGGCTTTGCGCTGGAAGAAGAGGACATGGACTACTGGGCGTATGAATACGCCTACAAGGACGGGCGCATCAACGTCAGCTCGCTGGTCAACGATCTGGAGATCCCGACCATCGGGATCATGAACGGCCCCGGCTTTCATTCCGAGATCGTGCTGATGTGCGACATCTCGCTGGCCGCCGATGACGCGACGATCTTCGATCTGCACTACGACATCGGCTCGGTTCCCGCCGACGGCATCCACAACTGCTTTCAGGAGTTGCTGGGCGTCAAGCGGGCGGCCTATGCGCTGCTGACCGGGCAGGCGATCACTGCCCAACAGGCGCTGGAGTGGGGGATGGTCAACGAGGTTCTGCCGCGCGACCAGCTGATCGACCGCGCCTTCAGGATCGCCGACCACATCATGACCCAGCCCCGGACCACCCGCCGGCTGACCACGCAGATCGTGCGCCGGCCCTGGAAGCAGCGGATCGTCAACGACCTCGACGGCGGCTTCGGCATCCAGATGTTCGGGCATGTCGCCAAGAAGCGCGCGATCCACACCCGGCAGGGCATCGCCTCGGTCGTCGATTACGTCCGCAAGGGGCGGCCGAACAACTTCGACTGACGCACGGGCTTCGGGCCGCCGCCACGGTGGCCCGGAGCCTCGCGCGTCGGAACAAGGCAGACCAGGACAGAAGGGCTTTCCGCCGCCGGGGAGGTGGTAGCGGCGGCGGGCAAACCGGACGGGCCACCCGCTTCGGCCCCGGACCCCGGGCGCATGTCGCGCCGGACGTCCGGACAACACCTGTGATGGGAGGAACAGACATGAACATCACCCGCAGAACCGCTGTCACCATGATGATCTCGGCCACCGCCGCACCGCTGGTCGGCGTGCGCGGCGCCCGGGCGCAGACCGTGATCCCGCTGACCATGGCCTCAAGCCATCCGCTGACCATCGCCTGGGTGGCGCCGCTGCGCACCATCATCGTCGAGCGGTCGAACGCGCTGCTGGAAGAGCGCGGCTCGCCCTATCGCATCGACTGGACCGAGGCCTATGCCGGCACGCTTTACAACTTCAACGACACGTTGAACGCGGTCACCAGCGGGCTGACGGACATGGGCTGGATCGGCGCCCTGTTCGAGCCGGCGCGGCTGCCGCTGCAGAACATCATGTATTCCACCCCCTTCGCCACCCAGACCGTGGCGCAGGCAACCGCAACCATGAACCGCCTCAACGCCGAACTGGCGTCGATGCAGAGAGAGTGGGCACGCCATGACGTGACCTTCTTCGGCTCCTGCGTGTCGGACGGCTATCACCTGTTCACCCGCCGGCCGATCGAGTCGCTGGCCGACCTGAACGGGATGCGGCTGATGGGCGGGGCGGTGCTGGCGCCCTGGGTAGAATCGCTGGGGATCGCGCTGGTCGCCTCGGCCCTGCCGAACATGTATAACCAGATCCAGACCGGCGTCGGCGAGGGCGCGATCATGATCGGCACCGGCGCCTATCCGCTGCGCCTGCACGAGGTGGCGCCCTTCGTGACCAAGGTCGATACCGGCCCGCTGACCTTCGGCGGCTTCGGTATCAACACCGACACCTTCAACCGCCTGCCCGCCGACGTGCAGCAGGTGCTGTCGGAACTGGGCATGGAGTACTCGGTCGAGAACGCGCGGATCATCACCGAGCTTGAGGCGCAGGTGTTCGAGCTGTTCGCCAACGAGGGCGCGACGGTCACCGACATGCCCGAGGACCAGCGCCAGGAATGGGCCGACCGCCTGCCCGACCTTGGCCTTGCCTGGGCCGAGGCGACCGAGCGGTCGGGCGTGGCCGATGCGCGCGACATCATGCGCCAGTTCATGCAGACCCTGCGCGAAGAGGGTGCGACCCCGCTGCGCGACTGGTCGGCGAACCTCTGATCGCGCATCCTTGGCGGGCGGGGGCGCAACCGGCGTCCCCCGCCCGCCCTTGTGTCCCGCCCCGAACCCGCAGGTTCCGCCATGACCGCAACCCTGCCGCCCAGCCCGCTGCCGCTTCGGCTCTGGTCGGCGCTCGACCGGGGGGTGGGGGCGGTGTCGTTCGCGCTGACGGCGGTCGGCTCGCTCGCGGTGGTCAGCTTCATGGTGCTGATCTGCGTGGACGTGATCCTGCGCCGGGCGCTGAACATGCCGCTGCAGGGGGTGTCCGATTATGTCGCCTACACCATCGTCGCGGTGGTGTTCTTCCAGCTTGGCAGCAGCCTGCGGCACGGGCGGCTGATCTCGGCCGATTTCCTGATGACGAACTGGGAACGCCGCCCGGTGCTGGCCGAGGGGCTGAAATCGCTGTTCTTCGGCATCATCGTGGTGCTGATGTGGCGGGTCGCAAGCTGGCTTTATGCCGATGCCTGGTCGGCCTGGAACTCGGGTGATTTCACCGGCGCGGTGGGGGCGTTCCGGATGCCGGTCTGGCCGTTCAAGGCCGCGACCGCGCTGGGTGCGGCGGTGGCGCTGGTCGAGGCGGTGCTGGTGGCGCTGCGCCACCTTGCCCGCTTCGCCTTCGCCCTGCGCGAAAGCGGCGCGTTGCGCCGCGGCGGCCCCGGCCTTGTCATCGCGCTGGCGATCCTGGCGCTGGCGCTGGCGCTGCTGTTCTGGGGCGGACTGACCCGGGTGCAGGTGGGGTTCCTCGGCTTTGCCGGGCTGTTCCTTCTGGTGATCATGGGCATGCCGGTGGCCTTTACGCTGATCGCGGTGTCCTTCGTGACGATCTGGGCGATCCGCGGGAACATGGCGATTTCCGACACCGCGCTGGGGCTGGCTGCCTCGACCGCGATCCGGTCGTTCGAGTTCGGCGTGGTACCGCTGTTCGTCCTCATGGGGCTGGTGCTGGAGCGGGCCGACGTCGGGCGCGATGCCTTCCGCGTGGCGGTCGTGCTGCTGCGTCGGATGCGGGGCGGGCTGGCCAATGCCACGGTGGCCGCGAACGCGGTCTTTGCCGCGATCACCGGCTCGTCCATCGCCTCGGCGGCGGTGTTCAGCCGGATCGCGGTGCCGCCGATGGTCGAGGCGGGCTATACTAAGCGCTTTGCCGTCGGGGTGGTGGCGGGCTCGTCGGTGCTGGGCATGCTGATCCCGCCGTCGATCCTGCTGATCATCTACGGGCTGCTCGCACAGGTCTCGGTCGGGGCGCTGTTCGTCGCGGCGATCGTGCCGGGCATCCTGCTGGCGCTGTGCTTCGGGCTGCTCAACACCTTTCTGGTCACCGCCGCGCCGCGCTTCGTGGGCGATCTGAAGTCCGATTTCGCCCCCGACACCATGAGCCTGCGCGAGATGAGCGTGAGCCTGGCGCCGGTGGCGGCGCTGATCGCCCTGGTGATGGGTGGCATCTATGGCGGGCTGTTCAGCCCGACCGAGGCGGGCGCGGTCGGTGCCGCGGGCGCCTTCGTCATTGCCGCGGTGCGCGGCCGGCTGACCTGGGCCATCGTGCGCGCGGTGATCCACGAGGCAGGCTACATCACCTCGGGCATCCTGTTCCTGATCCTCGCGGCGAGCCTTTATTCGCGGATGCTGGCGATCTCGACCATCCCGATGCAGGTTACCACCTTCATCGGCGCGCAGAACCTGACGCTGATCGCCTTCTGCCTGGCCTATCTTGTGATCGTGATCCTGCTGGGCATGATCCTTGATTCCGTGTCGATCATGATGATCATGCTGCCGATCGCGATGCCGGTGGTGCTGGCGCTGGGCGGCGATCCGATCTGGTTCGGCATCGTGACCGTGGTCGCGATCGAGATCGGGCTGCTGACGCCGCCCTTCGGGTTATCGGTATTCGTGGTCAAGGGGACGCTTCCCGACGGGTTCGTGCGGCTGGGCGAGGTGTTTTCGGGCGTGGCGCCCTATGTGGTCACGATGTTCCTGTTCACCTTGCTATTGATCTTCGTGCCGGCCATCGCGCTGGTACTGTTATAGAGGCGGGCGATGCGCACCCTGATCCGCGGCGCGACGGTCCTGAGCCTGGACGAGGCCACCGGCGACCTGCCGCGGGGCGACATCCTGATCGAGGGCGCCATAATTGCAGCGGTGGCCCCCTCGCTTGACGTCGGGCCGGACGTACAGGTGATCGAGGCTGCGGGCCTGATCGCGATGCCCGGCTTCGTGAACGCCCATATCCACATGTGGCAATCGCCGCTGCGGGGGATCGCAGCGGACTGGACGCTGGGCGAATATGTGCGGGCGATGCACGCCGGGCTGGCGGGCTTCTTCACCCCCGACGACATCGCGCTGGCCACCCGCGTTTCGGCCCACGACCAGATCGCTGCGGGCACAACGACTGTGGCCGACTTCTGCCACAACAACCCGACCCCCGATCACAGCGATGCCGCCATCGACGCGTTGGCCGCTTCCGGAATCCGTGCGGTGTTCCTGCACGGCTCGCCCAAGCCCGAGCCGGGACAGGGCCAGCCGCATTATTCCCAGGTGCCGATGCCCGCGGCTGAGGTGCGCCGCCTGCGCATCGGGCGGCTGGCGTCGGACGATGCGATGGTGACGATGGGTCTGGCGATCCTTGGCCCGCAACTGAGCGTGGCCGAGGTCTGCGAAGCCGATTTCCGCCTCGCCCGCGAGCTGGACCTTGTGGCTGCGATGCACGTCAGCGGCCCGTTCCTGGCGCCGGGCGGGTTCTGGCCGCTGGCGAAGGCGGGGCTGGTGGGGCCCAGGACCAACGTGGTGCATGGCAACGTGCTGGACGATGCCCAACTGGAGATGCTCGTGGGGCAGGGGGTGCAGTTCACCTCGACCCCCGAGGTCGAGATGCAGATGGGCTTCGGCAATCCGCTTCCGGCACGGCTGCGCGCGTATGGGGGGGCGATTTCAGTCGGATCGGACATCGAAAGCGCGACCACCACCGACATGGCCACAGTCGCCCGCTTTGCCCTTCAAGCCGCGCGCCATATCGAGAACCTGCGAGAGCTTGCCGGCGGCGCACCGCCTCAATCGCTGGGTATTCCGGTGCGGCTTGCGCTGGAGTGGGCAACGTTGGGCGGGGCGCGGATGCTGGGCCTCGATCACCGCATTGGTTCGATCCGACAGGGCAAGCAGGCCGATATCGTGCTGATGACCCCCGGTCGCTGGCCGCAAGGGGTCAACCCGGCTGCGGCGGTGGTTCTTGGCGGCGCGGGCCATGCCGTCGACACCGTTCTGGTGGGCGGTCGGCTGCGCAAGCGTGGTGGCAGCCTCATCGACCGAGGGGCAGATCGCGATCGGTCGCGGCTTGGCGATGTTGCGGCGCGCATTATTGGGCAGGCTGGATCTGGTGCTGTCGGCGCCGGGTCGCGTTGAGGGTAGGCTCGTTCCCAACCGGTTACCCATCATTTGACGCCACAATTGAGGAAATGCGCCAGAGCCGAGGTCCGGCGATTTGGGTGGGGGAGCGATTGTGTCAGCGTTGGACGCCGTCCGGCTCAATCTGACAGCGCCGTTTTCCGGCGCATTGCTCTTCAGTGTCGAACCTCCTGAACAAGACGTGGAGGCGGGATCAGGTCCTTGCGTCGGTTGGGGGGTAACAACTGGCCTTTTCGCAAAGGTTGATGATGAACAGGGCGATGGCGAGGGCGACGAGGGCGAGAGCCGCCACCCGCCGCGCCCAGGGCCGGGCGAAAAGCCCGACCGCGAGGCTGGCCCACATCAGCGCAGGCCCTTCTTCCAGTCGTCCACCCGCGCCCAGACCGCAACCGCGATCCCGCCCAGCGCCAACGCGATGAACAGCCAGCGGAGGGTGTCGAGCCAGGGGACCAGCGGCAGCACGGCGTCCTGCGCCTCGGTCAGCACCTCCTGCGCGACCTCGACCCCGGCGGCACCGACGGTAGCCACGCCCGCCGCCCCGGTCCCGCGCAGCGTCCGGCTTTCCGCCAGCGCCTCGCGCGCGGGTGGCGCCTCGGGGGCAAACGGCACCAAACGCACCGGGAAGCGCTCGCCCCAAACCCGCGCCGGGCCCAGGTCGATGTGTATGAATCCCGAGCGCGGATAGAAGCCGAAGGCGAGGAAGCCGACGGCGCGGGCCGCGGCCTCGAAGGCGGCGGGATCGTGGTTCGCCATGGCGATATCGAAGGCCGTGCCGTCCATGTGCTTCGAGCGCGGCGCCCCGCCCACGGCCCTGTTATGCTCGGGCGAGCGGTAGGCGGAGCGGACGATCAGCGGCTTGCCGAGGCGGTCGCGCAGGGCCTGCAGCTTGTCGAGCGCCTCGGGGTGGAGCTTGATCTGCCCGGTGCCGCGACAGGCGATCTCGGCGGGGGAGAAGTTGGGCCAGCGCCAGAGGCTGTCGGGGATTTCGCGGAAGTGGCGGAAGCTTCGGATCGGGTCGGACATGGGGGGTCTCCTTGGGTGTAGGGATGACGGGAGTGACCCCGCCGCCCGGACAGGTGACGGGGTGAGGGTGTGGCCAGCGTGCGGTGATCGGCGGTGCGTGTTCGGCTCAGGGCCCGTTTCCGAAGACCTTCAGCCGGATGGCGATGCCGGCGATGAGGGCGAGGATGATGCCTGTGGTGACGAGGCGGACGGCGGTTTGCACGGCGGTGCGGCGGATGAAGCGGAGCGAGGCCAGCAGCGTGCGCAGGTCGCGGATGTCGAGGGCGGCCTCGGGTCCGTCGAGCCCGGCGTCGGCGAGGGCGCGCTTCGCCCCTTCCTCGGCGGCGCGGGCGAGCAGCGCCTCGAACTCGGCATCCCGCATGCGGACATGGTCCCGGCCCGAGCGGGGCGGCGGATCAGAGCGCACGGCTCTGCATCCCGATCTCCAGCGCGTCGATGGCGGCGAGGCTCCAGGGCTGGTCGGTCGCCGGATCGGTGGCGAAGACCGACAGGACGCAGTCCCAGTCGGTGTCGAGCGGCGCGGTGGCCCCGAAGCCGTCGGTGGCCGTGCCCGGCCCGGGCCCGGTGCTGCGGATCATCGCCCGGATCGCGGAGCCCGGCGCATCGCCGCGCTGCGCCATCAGCGCGATCTGCAGCAGCAGGGGGACATGGCCGGTCTCGAAGGGCGCCGGCAGGCCGGGGGTGGTGTAGGTGTTGCGCCGGTTCGGGGCGTCGGCGATCGCGTAGCTGGCCTGGATCGTGGCGGTGCTGGTGCTGGTGCCGGTGACCGCGGCGAGGGTGCCGGCCATCTCGGCATAGTGGCCGGCGGCATCGGGGGTCATCCTGCGTGGCCTGGCGCAGCGTGGCCGTGTCGATCCGCGTGAACACAAGTGCGGCCCGGTCGCCGAAGAGTTGCGAGGCCACTGCCGCCCGCTCGGCCTCGGGCACGAACTCGGCGAGCCGGTCCTGGATCAGCGCGATGCGCTGGTCGAGCGGCAGGGCCTGCAGCTCGGCCGCCGACAGCCGCAAGCGGGTCAGCGCATCGACGGCGGGCCCCGTGCCGGCGGCGGCCTGGCTCAGCCGTCGGGTCAGCTGCATCGTGGCCTGTTCGATCTGGCCCATGGACACGCCTGCCAGATCACCGGCGCGCTCGAGCACCTGGATGCTCTCGACCGTGGTGTCGAGCGAAGCGGCCAGTTTTGCCTGACCGTCGATCACCTGCAGCCCGGAACGGATCATCGCGGTGGCCGCCGCCGCGATCGCCGCTGCGGCTGCCGCCATCGCCACCCGCGCACGCCGGGCGAAGGCCCCCAGCCGGGCGTTCGCCCCTTCCATCTCGCGCGACAGACGACCGAAGCCCCGGGCACCGGCCTCGCCAACGCCCTCAAGCTCCGCCTTCACCTGACGACCGCCGGTGGCCGAGAGGCGTACGCTGACGCGTCTTTCCGTCATGGGAGTGGCCTTTCAGGAGTGCGCCATTGACACATGCGCCATTGGCGCACATATGGCGGCATGAGCATCGTGACCGTTGTCGAGACACCGGAGTTCCGGCGCCGTGCCGGCCGCCTCATGTCGGAGTAGGAACGCCTTGCGCTGATCGACTTCGTGGCGCGCAACCCGATGACGGGGGTGTCGATCGGTGGCGGGGTTCGGAAGTTCCGGTTCGCCCGCGACGGGGGCGGCAAGAGTGGCGGCTACCGGGTGATCCACTTCTTCGGCGCGGAGGGGGACGCGCCGATCTTTCTGATCACGGTCTTTGCGAAGAACGAGAAGGCGAACCTGACCCCGGGCGAGACGGACATGGTGCGACAACTGGGGGCTGCGCTGGCGGCCGGTTACGGGAGGGCGAGATGAGCGACGCATTCACGAGCATCGAGAAGGGCCTCAGGGAGGCGCTTGCCCATGCAAGGGGTGAGGGGTCGGCCACGGTCCACGAGATCGAACTGCCCGACCCCGATGTGCAGGCGATCCGGGCGCGCACGGGGCTGTCGCAGACCGAGTTCGCCCGCAGCATCGGGGTGAAGAAGGGTACGCTTCTGAACTGGGAGCAGCGCCGCCGCAGCCCCGAGGGCCCGGCGCGGGTTCTGCTGGCGCTGATCGACAAGGATCCGCAGATCGTCCAGCGCACCCTGGCGCGCTGATCGGCGGTCATCTGACCTGTCGCGGGCTCTCCTCGTCCATCCGCGCATTGAGATGCCGTGCCATCACCGCCTCGATCACCGGGAGGAACTCGGCTGCGGCGCGCGGGTTGACGCCCAGCGCGTCGGCCATTGCCAAGGCCGCGCTCATGTCCCAGCCCAACACCACGCCCGGTACCGCACGGATCTGACCGCCGAGCCGTCCGGCCAGGTCCCAGACCTGCCAGCCTTCCAGCGTGCGGGGCGCGTTCAGGACTTGGGGGCAGTCCGGGCACGCCCCTTCGCACGCGGCGCAGTAGCGCTCGCCCCCGCCCCAGACCCAGTCGGCGAGGGCGCGGAGGCGTTTTTTTCCAGCTCGAGCTCCAGGCCCTTCGCGACATAGCCCATCTGGAACCGCTCGAAGATCGGCCAGATGTCGAGAAGGGCGGCGATCCCTTCCGGTGTCACCGGCGCGGGGTTGCCGTCCGCATCGCCGACGCCCTCCCAGTCGAGAATGGCGCGTTCGGCCAGCGCCTTGCCGAAGACGACGGCGACCGCGTCGTCGCTCGTTCCCTCGGGCAGGCCGCGCACGGACGCGTCGCTGCGGGCGGCGACCATCAGCGCGGTGGTCAGCGGCTCGACCCGGACGCGCACGCCGAGGCCGAGATCGAGCCAGTACGGCTCGCGGGCGAGGTTCAGGCGCAGCATGAATCAATACTCCTCGATGCCGTTGATCAGGGTGACGGTGCACATCCGCCCGAGCACGCCATCGCGCGCCGCCTGCCAGTCGAAGGTGGCCTGCACGCCTTGCGGCCCGGCGATCTCGATGCGCGGGCGCGGCAGATAGACGGCATGCGCCACCAGCGTCAGGCTCTCGCCCGAGGGCAGCGTGTAGGCGAAGCTCAACTCGCAGGGGGCGCCGTCGAGCGCCTGCGTGACCAGCAGCTGATCGGCGAAGCGCACCTCGATGCGGCCCGTGAGCGCGGCGATGGACGGGTCGGCCCCGTCGATGCGCCCGTCCGAGCGGATGGTCTCCACCCGGTCGAGGTTGTTGGCATAGCTGATCTCGGCCGAGACGATGTTGCCGAGGGGCTGGCCATTGCGCGTGATCGCGCCGTTGAAATGGCCGAAGCGTTGCAGGGCGAGCTCGGCGAGTGTCCCGGTGGCCGAACTCGCCGCAGTGGTCTCCCCCTGCGCCACCAGGCTCGCGGTCGCGGTCAGCAGCCCCGAGCGCTGCATCTGCCAGTTCAGCGTGTCGAGCACGCAGCCGGAATACATCGCGAAGCGCGGTACCTCCGGCATGCCGGTCTCGATGGACAGGCTGGGCAGCGTCCAGCCACCCGAGCGGAACTCGTGGCTGTACGGCGCCTCGGCCCCGGTGGTGACCGGCGCCCCGAAGGCCGCCTTCAGCCAGAAGCCGAATGCCTGCGCATCGATCGGCACGACGACATTGCCGTCCACCGTCACCGCATCCCTGATCGGCGGCAGCGGATCGCGGCCGTAGCCCAGCAACTCGCTGTTCAGAAGTGGCTGCTCCGCCCCAAGCGTGGCGCTGGCAAACGGCATCCGCGTGTAGCCGCTCGCCGGCGGCGTGCCATAGGTGGTCTCGAACGCGAGCGCCATCTGCGCTCGCGCGCCAATGGCTCGTGCCATGGTAGTCTCCTCGGATTTTCGGGGTGGGTCAGGCTAGCGGGTCGTCGGTGGTGTAGTGCAGGACCACCGGAATGACGGCAGCCTTCAGGCTGACGGCACCTTCAACCGGCAGATCGACGGGGCGAGGGGCCTCGGCCTCGATCCAGTCGCACCGGCCGCCCAGCGTCCGGTCGGCGGAGATAGCCGCACCGATGCTGGCGCAGAGCGCATCGAACGCCGCGTCACGGTCGGCGCCCTGCACGACCGCCTCGATCTCGGCGCGGTGCTGGTAGTGGTACCGCAGCGGCGACAGCGTCACGCCGGGCTCGCCCGGATCGCCGTCGCGCAGGATCATCAGGCCGACGGCGGGCACGCGCTCTGGCAGGACCTCGCCGCGCAGCACCGGCACATGCGGCACCGTGCGCAACAGGTCCACCAGGGCGGCGAGGATGGTTTCGCGGGGTGTGGGCATGAGGAAGCTCGGGCAGTTCTTGCAAAATTAGTGCCTGCAAGCTATATAGCTTTCAAGACATGAGGATCGAATGCCCTGGACCGTTTCCTTCGCCGACGAGTTCGAACCGGAATTCGACGAACTCGACGCCGAGGTTCAGGACGCGATCCTGGCGCGGGTGTTGCTTCTCGAACGCGAGGGGCCCTCGCTCGGTCGACCGCATGCCGACACCCTTTCCGGGTCGAAGCATGCGAACATGAAGGAATTGCGCTGCAACGCCGCTGATGGTGTCTGGCGCATCGCCTTCGCATTCGATCCCGACCGGCAGGCGGTCCTGCTTGTCGGCGGGGATAAATCGGGTGGCAACGAGAAGCGCTTCTACAAGCAGCTGATCGCCCGGGCCGACGACCGGTTCGACCGCCATCTCGAGAGACGGAAAGGATGATGACCATGGCGCGTAGCCTTCAGGACAAGTTGGCCGCCCTCGATCCTGCCCGGCGTGAGGCGATCGAGGCCGAGGCGGATCGGCTGCACACCGAATACCTGACGCTGCAGGAGCTGCGGAAGGCCAAGGAGATGACGCAGGTCCAGCTGGCCGAAACCCTCGGCATCCAGCAGGCGACGGTGGCCAAGTACGAACGGCAGAGCGATCTGCTTCTGTCGACGCTCACGAGCTATGTTCGGGCGATGGGCGGCAACCTCAGGCTGATGGTCGAGTTTCCGGGCAAGGCGCCCGTCGCCCTCGAGGGCCTCGGCGACACGGAGGAGCCGCGACGGCGTCGCCGTGCGGCGCGGGAAGAGCGTCGGGCCGAGGCGCGCGCCTGATCATCGAAACCTCGTTTCGACCCAGTTCGCCACGATCAGCCCCGGCACGGCCTCATGCGCGCGCTCGGCGTCCCGCGCGAGGTCCAGCCGCTTGCGCAGCTTGACCTGGGGCACCAGCAGGAAGAGCATCGCGGGCGTGTTGATCGAGAAGCGGTTGAAGGCGTCGGCCGTGGCCCAGCCGAGGCCGAGTTGCTGGGCGGTCAGGTTCGCCAGGGGCATGCCGACCTGCGTGACGCTGTTCGCGAAGGTCACGGTCGGCGTGTTGATCACCGTGGTGCCGCCCGCGCCGGACGTCGCCGAGCCGATGTTGACCACGGTGTTCGACCCCGACGCGCCGCCGGTGCCGATGTTCACGGTCTTACTGGTGCCGTTTGTGGTCGCCCCCGTTCCGACGCCGTAGGTGGCGGTGCCGGTCGATGTGCCGATGGTGGCCGTTCCCCCGGAGGCGGTCAGGGTGCCCGAGAAGGTCTTGTTGCCGCTGAAGGTCTGGGTGCCCGCGAGGATGGCGAGTTCCGAAGAGGTGTTGGGCAGCGTATAGGTCCGGGTCTGGCCGGTCGAGATGGAGGCGAGCGAGAACACGGCCTTCCTGGTCGGGTCGGCGTCGTTGACCAGGCTGAAGACGCTGTCGGGCACGTCGCGTGGCTCGCCCACGCTGCCCCAGCTCGAGCCCGACCAGACCACGAAGGCACCCTCGTCCGCGACCCAGACCAGCCAGCCGGGGCGTGGGACCAGCCGCAGCCAGACGCCATCGACATGGAAAGGCCACGTTCAGGTCCCAGCCCGCCCAGAGCCCCGTCGCGCCCGAGGCCACCAGATGCCGGTCCCCGTCGGCGGGGCTTGCGGGCGGCGCCGTGCGCGTGCGGTCGAGGACGGCCAGTTGCACCATGGCGTCGAGGAGCCGCAGCGCCTCGTTGTGGGTGACATGCTTCTGCGCCTGTGCGGCCATGAGGTACGGCAGGCCGAGATGGCTGGTGGTGTCGGACATGATCGATCCTGTGGGGTTCCCGATGCCGGGGATCAGAACTGCAGCGTGACGCTGGCCGGCGCCCCGCGCCCGAGGCGGGCGGAGAGCTGGAAGATGCGGAGGGCGAGGGTGTCGCCGGGGCCGAGCGGCGCGCCCCAGTCGGCGGTCTGCTGGGCTGCGGTGTAGAGCACGGAGGTCGTGCCGCTGGTCAGCACTCGTTTGACCATTGCGCCGTCACGGATCTCGACCTCGTAGGCTTCGACCTCTTCCCCCAGCGGCGCCTCGACCTGTTCCCAGGCATCGGCCTCGAGCGCGCGAGAGCGCCGGGTCCAGCGGATGGTCAGATCGCCGGGGATGCGCGCCTGCCGCCAGGGCTGTCCGTCTCGGTGATCCGGTCCGAGGACAGAACGCCCTCGGCATCCTGCGCATCGACCGACAGGTCCGATCCGGCGCGCACCTCGGAGGCGGTGAACCCGCTTTCCGGCTCGAAATCGGTGCCCTCGAAGCTGAGCGTCCGGTCGTGGTCGGTGAAGCCGAAGGCCACGCCATCGGCCCGCGTGATCCGCCAGCACCAGGCAAGCGTCGTGGTTCCCTCAATGAGATGCGCTTGCAGGGCGGGAGGAAGGGTCTTCATGCCCCGTCTCCCCACGACGCCGCCACGCAGAGCGCGACGACGGTCACGCCGATGACCCCGCCGAGGACCAGGCCGATGAGGAACTCAATCACGGCCGTGGAACCCGCGCTCGAGCCGGTCGCGCAGGCCGATCGGGCCGAGCCCGAGGGCGATCAGCGCGGCAGGCGATGCGTCACCGGAGCCCGAGAGCAGCGTGACCAGTCGGGCGATCTCGGCGAGCTGGCCGGTCGCGGGGAGCGCCATGGTGGCGGTGCCGGTGGCGACGGCCATGAGGCCGGCCCACCAGGTGAGGGATCGGGGACGGATGTAGCGCATGGGTCAGGCCCTCCGGGTGAGGCTGGCGAAGATTGCGGCCAGCCGGGCGAGCCAGCTGGCCGGGGGTTCGGATTGGTGGGGCACGACGGGCACCGAGGGCGCGGGCTGCGGGCGCATGAAGGCCAGCGCTTCGGCCTCGGTCAGCCGCCGGATGGGCCGGGAGAAGTCGACGCGGCCGTTGCGGTCGACCGTCCAGACGGGGATCGACCCGCCCGGATAGCGGCCATGCCGGAAGAGGTCGCGCTCGGACTCGCGGCGCGGGATGATCGAGGCCGGGCGACGCCAGTTGAGGAAGGCGTCGGCCGCCGCCTGACGGTGGCCCGCGTTCAGATGCCGGATCAGCGCAGCCTTGGCGATGCCCCCGGTGTTGTAGTGGAAGCTCACCAGCGCGTCGAACTCGTGCGGGGCGAGCGGCACCTTCACGGCCCGGCGCACCTCGGCCTCGTAGGCAACGAGGTCCGACCTGAACAGCCGCAAGGACTCGCGGATCCCGGCCTCGAGGTCGGCGGGCATGCCGCGCGGCATGGTTGCCGGGTCCGGCGGCCCGGCCTCGGCGGTGTGGCCGATGCCGAAGGTCCAGATGTTCTTCACGTCGAGATAGGGTCCGGGCACGATGCCCTCGTGGCGGATCAGGGCCAGCTGGCCGCGATCCGTGGTCCTGGTCGTCGTCTGCATGGGATCACCTCAGGAGCGAGAGGAGGAGGATCAGCCCCGCGACGACGAGGCCGACGCGAAGGCGGTGGGCGAAGAGGCGCCCCGGGCTGGGGCTGTCGCAGCGGAGGAGGCGCGCGAGGCGCAGGAGCTCAGGCATCGTCCTTGCCCCCCGTGCCCCGCAGGCGGGCGAGCGCGACCTCGATGAAGGCCGGGCCGAAGACGCCGACGAGATAGGCGGCCGAGCCTGCCGCCCCGCCCGCCGCCACCGTCTCGGGCGGCAGGTCGAGCCAGCGCGCGACGATGGCCATGGAGAGACTGCCCATGCCGGCCGCGATGCTGAGCGGGGACCGTGGCCCCAGTGGGGCCGCGTAAGCCCCGCGAAGGCCGAGCAGGATGTGCCGGATGGCGTCGCGCAGGCGCATGCGGGTGGTCAGTGCGTTGGTCGCGCCGCCGAGCGCGCCCCAGGCGGCGAGGATGACCGCGGCGGAGGTCAGGACATCGCGCAGCACGCCAAGGATAAAGCTGCCGCTGTCGTTCATCTGCGGATCTCCAGAAGCGGAATGGAGGCGATGGAGCCGAGGCGCTCGAGGTCGAGCGTCACGTCGAGCGTGTCGGTGTCGAAGCGGACGGGGGTGTCGAATTCGAAGCCTGCTGTGACGGGAACGCCCGCCGCGGGGGCCGAGCCGAAGGTGACGACGCCGGTCGCGGTGTCGACCGACCAGCCCGAGAGCTGTTCGGTGCCGCCGAGGGCCACGCGGACGGTTCCCGCGACGGGCTTCGTGATCGCCCGCGTCCAGGACTGCCCGCCCGAGGCGTAGCGCTTCAGGAGCGGGAATGCGGTGCGAACGCTGTCGGCGGTGCCGAGCGGCTGGTCCAGCGGCGAGAGCGTGCCCGAGGGCAGGCAGGATTTGTGGTCGGCCCAGTCCTTGAAGCGGAACCCATGCAGGCGCCCGTTCCTTGCCTCGAAGAAGGCTACGACGGCGGCCAGGTCGTCGGCGCGGCGGATGCCATAGGCGACGTCATAGCGGCGGCGCGAGTTGGCCCAGCTGGCATTGCGCTCCTCGTCGCCCGAGGCGAGCTCGACCACCTGCGTGCGCCGCTCGGGCCCGCCGCGCGCGCCACGGCTGATCGCGTCCGGAAACCGGACCTCGTGAAACGCCATGCTCGGGATCCTCAGAGACCGCGACGGCCCATCGACACCGCGCGGGCGATGTCGGCGGCGA
>Ga0213835_101289_pt1 | contig 16251 bp, 13 predicted proteins | sample SWPATP01_FD_160576 | JGI IMG/M metagenome (GOLD analysis project Ga0213835, IMG submission 160576) | Coastal seawater microbial communities from Marineland, Florida, United States - SWPA TP0 #1 | ecosystem: Environmental > Aquatic > Marine > Coastal | place: USA: Florida | collected 2016-08-05 | reverse complement strand
GCCAGGGTGATCGGGGTCAGCAGCGGGCTTGCCGCGGTCGAGCAGCCCAGCGCCAGCGCGCCGGCCAGCACCCGGCGCCGGTCGGGGCGGAGGGGATCGCGGGATCGGGTCACGGGCGCCTCCCGGGGTTCAGCGGCGGTGAAAGGCGGGCGCGGCCAGCACCAGCCCCACCCCCTCCCAACGGGTTTCGGCGGCGCGGGCGGCGCGCAGCACCTCGGGCGCGGCCAGTTCGCCCAGCGCATCGGCCGCGAAGCTGCGCGGGTCGCGCTCGCCCGCCAGCGCGCGGGGCATCGCCATCGCCCATTGCAGCCGCGCGGCCAGCCCCGCCGGGCTGATCCATTGCGCGGGGTCGTCGGACCAGCCCGACGGGTCGGGCGGCTCGCAAAAGGGCTGGCCCATCAGCCGCAGCGGCCCTTCGAGGTAGGCGACGATCTCGCGCCGGCCCAGGCCGGTGATCGCCCCGGGCGCGGGGTCGAGGGCGCGCAGCGCGGCGGCAAGATAGTCGAAGGGCGGGCGCACCGCCGCGCGCGCATCCCGCCAGGCGGCAGGATGATCGAGCAGCGCGGCCATGACCGCCGGCAGCGCGCCGCCGGTGTCCTGCCAGACCGTGGCCAGGTGCGCCTCCAGATCCGGAACCGGCTCGGGCCCCAGGAAATGCCGGACAAGCTTGCGGGTGACGTGGCGGGCGGTGGCGGGGTGGCGTGCCAGATCGTCCAGCACCGCCGGCAGCACCTCGGGGTCCGGGGTGGTGCCGCCATACCGCCGCCCCAACAGCTTGCGCGGCCCCGGCTCGGCCAGCGCGGGCTCGAAGACGACGAAACGGTCCTCGTCCAGCGTCCATCCGGTCAGGGCCAGCGCCATCTCGCGCACGTCGGCCTGGGTATAGCCGCCATCGCTGCCCAGCGTGTGCAACTCCAGCAACTCTCGGCCAAGGTTCTCGTTCAGGCCCGTGCCGCGCGGACGGCCGGGGGCGTTCGGCCCGGCCGAGCGGTGCTGGTCGAGGTAGTGAAGCATCGCCGGATGAAGGATCGCGGCGCGCAGCAGCGTCGCGAAATCGCCCGTCAGGTTGGGGCGGATCGCGTGCTGCGCGTGATCGACCGGCATGCCGCGCATCCGGTGTTCGGTCGCGCGGGTGGCGAAATGCGAGGACCAGAACAGCACCAGCCGCTCGCGCAGCCCGGACGGTCCGAAGGCCGCCCGCGCAAGGCAGACGGCCAGGTCGTGCAACTGCGCGTCGCGCTGGCGCTGGTTGAGGTCGCGGATCGTGGTCGCGCCGTCGTCCATCATCATGCCGCCGCCGCGCGACAAGGCCAGGTGACGGCCGAGGGTTTCCATCCGCAGCGCCGTGGGTTCGAGCGGGAAGCGCGCCGCCGCGGCGTCGGGTGCGCGCAGCGCGTCGAGCAGCGCGGCCGGGTCGGACGGCGCGGGTTGCGACGGGGACAGGCCGATCCCGAAGCGGGTGGCGGCAAGGGCCGGGCGGAAGGGCATGGCGGCATCGGGTCCGGGCGGCGCCACGCGGGCGCGCCGGAACCTTAGCGCAGATCGCGCCCGCGGGCCACGGCCGGTATGGCAACATTCCGTTTCGCCCCCGAAATGCCCCCGAACCGCCCCGGAATGACCGCCGTCCCGGTGCCCTGTGTTGCCCGGATCAGACGCCGCCCGCCTCCCCGCTCGACCCGGGGTTGCGCCGGCGTCGCGGCTGCGTCATGCGCCGTGCGTTCCGTTCGTGGCCGGTCTGCCGGCCGAAACTCGTGTCTGCAAGGTGTCCCGTGGCCGCGTCCAACCTTACCCCGATCCCCGAGCTTTTCGTCTCCAACGACTCGGCCCAGAAGCTGAAGCTCGAGGCGGCCGGCCTCCCGTCCTGGGACCTCACGCCGCGCCAGATCTGCGATCTGGAACTGCTGATGAACGGGGGCTTTCACCCGCTCAAGGGCTTCCTCGACCGGGACGACTATGACCGGGTGGTGCGCGAGATGCGGCTGGCGGACGGCACGTTGTGGCCGATGCCGATCACGCTGGACGTGTCGCAGGCCTTTGCGGCGGGGATCGACCCGGGGCAGGACATCGCCCTGCGCGACGCCGAGGGGGTGATCCTGGCGATCCTGTCGGTGACGGACAAGTGGACGCCCGACAAGGCGGCCGAGGCCGCCGCGGTCTACGGCGCCGACGACCTCGCGCATCCGGCGGTCAACTACTTGCACAACGTGGCCGGCCCCGTTTACCTCGGCGGGCCGGTGATCGGCATCCAGGCGCCGATCCACTATGATTTCCGCGCCCGCCGCGACACCCCGAACGAATTGCGCGCCTATTTCCGCAAGCTGGGCTGGCGCCGCATCGTCGCCTTCCAGACGCGCAACCCGCTGCACCGCGCGCACCAGGAACTGACTTTCCGCGCCGCCCGCGAGGCGCAGGCCAACCTGCTGATCCATCCCGTCGTCGGCATGACCAAGCCCGGCGACGTGGACCATTTCACCCGCGTGCGCTGCTACGAGGCGGTGCTGGACAAGTACCCGTCCCAGACCACGCATCTGTCGCTGCTGCATCTGGCGATGCGCATGGCCGGTCCGCGCGAGGCGGTCTGGCACGGCATCATCCGGCGCAACCACGGCTGCACCCACATGATCGTCGGGCGCGACCATGCCGGGCCGGGCAAGAACAGCGCCGGGCAGGATTTCTACGGCCCCTATGACGCGCAGGATTTGTTCCGCGCCCATCAGGACGAGATCGGCATCGAGATGGTCGATTTCCGCCAGATGGTCTATGTGCAGGAACGCGCCCAGTACGAGCCCCGCGACGAGGTGGCCGAGGGGATGACCATCCTCGACATCTCGGGGACCGAACTGCGCCGCCGCCTGCGCGAGGGGCTGGAGATCCCCGACTGGTTTTCCTTCCCCGAGGTGGTGGCCGAGCTGCGCCGCACCTCGCCGCCGCGCCACAAGCAGGGCTTTACCGTGTTCTTCACCGGCCTGTCGGGGTCGGGCAAGTCCACCATCGCCAATGCGCTGATGGTCAAGCTGATGGAGATGGGCGGCCGGCCGGTGACGCTGCTGGATGGCGACGTGGTGCGCAAGCACCTGTCGTCCGAACTCGGCTTTTCCAAGGAGCATCGCGACATCAACATCCGCCGGATCGGCTATGTCGCCTCCGAGATCACCAAGAACGGCGGCATCGCCATCTGCGCCCCGATCGCGCCCTATACCGCCACCCGGAGGGCGGTGCGCGAGATGATCGAGGCCTTCGGCGCCTTCGTCGAGGTGCATGTCGCCACGCCCCTCGAGGTCTGCGAGGCGCGCGACCGCAAGGGCCTCTACAAGCTGGCGCGCGAGGGCAAGATCAAGGAGTTCACCGGCATCTCCGACCCCTACGAGGCCCCGGCCGCGCCCGAGTTGCGCCTTGAGACGGACGGCTTCGAGGTCGACTATTGCGCCCAGCAGGTTCTGCTCAAGCTCGAGGAGTTGCGGCTGATCGCGTCCTGATCCGCGCAGCTTTGTCTTGCGCCTGACACGGGCGCGCGCGACACCTGCCGGCATGAGCGTGCCCGCACAGACCCTTGCCGTCCCGCCCCGCCGCGGACTCGCCATTGCGGCGCTGGTGCTGGCGGCGCTGTTCTGGTCGGGCAATTTCGTCGCCGGGCGCTGGCTGCGCGAGGCGATCGACCCGGTCAGCCTGAACATCCTGCGCTGGGTGCTGGCCTGCGCGGTCTTCGCGCCCTTCGTGCTGCCGGCCTGCCTGCGTCACCGCGCGGCGCTGCGGACGCACTGGCGCTACGTGCTCGCCCTGGCGGCGACCGGGGTGACGGCGTTCAACACCATGGTCTACGTGGCGCTGACCCACACGACCGCGACCAGCGCGCTGCTGGTGCTGGCGCTGCTGCCTGCGGCGATTCTCGTGGGTTCCGCGGCCATCCGGGCCAGCCGGCCCACGGCGGTGCAGTGGGCGGGCACGGCGGTTTCGCTTGCGGGCGTGGCCGTGCTGGTCTCGCGCGGGGATCTGGGGATGCTCAGGGCGCTGGCGGTCAACCGGGGCGATCTGTGGATGCTGGCCGCGGTCGGGTTCTGGGCGGCCTATTCGCTGCTGTTGCGCCGCCGTCCGGCCGAGTTGCCGCCCAAGGTGGCGCTGGCGGGCAGCATGGTGCTGGGGGTGGGGCTGATGCTGCCGTTCCTCGCGCTGACCTGGCCGTCGGTCCATGTCGATCCGGCGCCGGCGACCCTGTTCGCGCTGGGCTACATCGTGGTGTTCCCCTCGGTGCTGGCCTTCCAGCTGTGGGGCTACGGGGTCGCGGTGCTGGGGCCCGAGCGGGCGGGCCAGTTCGTCAACCTGATGCCGGTGTTCGGGCCGGTGCTGGCGGTCGCGATCCTGGGCGAGACGATCGTCGCCGCGCAGGTCGTCGGCGCGTTGATCGTCTTTGCCGGCATCGCGGCGGTGCTGCGCGGCGGCCGGGGCTGAGGGGGGCGGCGGGTGGTCGATTTCGCTCGTCTGATCCTGCGCGGGGGCTGGCTGGCCGGGCTGGCCGGCATCTGGGCCGCGGCGATGCTGGGCGGCAGCGCCTGGGCGCTGGGCTGGGTCTGGCTTGCGGCGGGGCTGGCCGGCACCGGGGCGGCGCTGCTGCACGATCTGGCGCGGCTGCGGAAGATGCGCGGACCGGCCGCCGCGACCGAAGGCGCCGGCCCGAGGCTACCGGCGGTCCCGCTGGGCTTCGGCATCGCGCTGGGGCTGGGCGGGCTGGGCCTGGGCCTGTGGGCCGGCGGGCTGTGGTGCCTTGCGGTCCTGGGCGCCTGGGGCCTTTGGGGGATCACCGTCGGGCCGGCCCGGCGGTTCCGGCCCGTCATGGATGCGCTGTCGGGCCTGGTCCGGGCGCTGCTGGCGGCGATCGCCGGGTTCGCGGCGCTGACCGCGCTCTGAGCGCGGCCTAGCCGATGCCCAACATGCGCCGGATGTCGGCGGGGCTTGCCCCCGCGGCCCGCAGGCTGCGCAGCGACCGCGCGTCGTCGCGCTTGGCCAGCCGGCGGCCCTGCGCGTCGCGGATCAGCCGGTGATGATGGAACGCGGGCGCGCGCAGGCCGAGGGCCGCGGCCAGCAGCACCTGCATCGGCGTCTCGGGCAACAGATCGGCGCCGCGCACCGCTTCGGTGATGCCCTGCGCGGCGTCATCCACCACCACCGCCAGCAGGTAGGAGGTGCCGATATCCCGCCGCGCCAGCACCGGATCGCCGAGGCCGCGCAGCGCGTCGGGGTCCAGTCGGCGCGGGCCGGGGCTGTCGGTGCCCGTCTCCTCCCACCCCGGCAGGTCGGGGCCGAGGGCGTCCAGAACCCGTTCCAGATGCAGACGGATCGCATCGTTCGGCCCGGCCTGTGCCATGGGACGGTCGCGGCAGGTGCCGGGGTAGGGCGGCGGGCCGTCGCCCTCGTGGGGCGCGGACAGGGCGGCGCGGATATCCCCCCGCGTACAGCGGCAGGGATAGACCAGCCCCGCCGCCGCCAGCCGCTCCAGCGCCGCGCGATAGGCCGGCATCCGTTCCGATTGCCGCATCACCGGTTCGGGCCAGCCCAGGCCCAGCCAGCGGAGATCGTCGAAGATCGCGGCCTCGAACTCGGGCCGGCAGCGGGGGGTGTCGATATCCTCGATCCGCAGCAGGCAGGTACCGCCCGACGCCTGCGCGCGCGCCCATGCCGTCAGCGCCGAAAACGCGTGCCCCAGATGCAGAAGCCCCGTGGGCGAGGGCGCGAAGCGCGTGCGCGGCTCAGGCGGCATCCCGCGCCGTCTGCGCCAGCCAGGCGGTGAAGGCCGCCTTGGCCCGGTCGGTGTAGGCGCGATACCGCTCGACCCGCCCGCGCCGGCCGCCGCGCGCATCGACGGGCGGGAACAGGCCGAAGTTGACGTTCATCGGCTGGAAGGTCTTTGCATCCGCGCCGCCGGTGATGTGGGCCACCAGCGCGCCCGTCGCGGTCTCGGGCGGGGGCGGCGCGATCGGCCGGCCGGTCAGTTCCGCCACCGCAAGCCGCCCGGCCAGCAACCCCATCGCGGCGGATTCGACATAGCCCTCCACGCCCGTGATCTGCCCGGCAAAGCGGATGTTGGGGCACGAGCGCAGGCGCATCTGCCCGTCGAGCAGGCGCGGCGAATTGATGAAGGTGTTGCGGTGGATGCCGCCCAGGCGCGCGAAACGAGCGTCCTGAAGCCCCGGAATCATCCGGAAGACCGAGGCTTGCGCGCCGTACTTCATCTTGGTCTGAAAGCCGACGATGTTGTAGAGCGTGCCCAGCGCGTTGTCGCGGCGCAGTTGCACCACGGCGTGCGGCTTGATGTCGGGCGCGTGCGGGTTGGTCAGGCCGACGGGCTTCATCGGGCCGTGGCGCAGCGTCTCGCGGCCGCGTTCGGCCATCACCTCGATCGGCAGGCAACCGTCGAAATAGCCCGCCGTCTCGCCCTCGCGGAACTCGGTCTTGTCGGCGGCCAGCAGCGCGTCGATGAAGGCCTCGTACTGCGCACGGTCCATCGGGCAGTTGATGTAGGCGGTGCGTTCTTCCTCGGTCTCGCCCTTGTCATAGCGCGACTGCAGCCAGGCCTTGTCCATGTCGATGCTGTCGGCATGCACGATGGGCGCGATGGCGTCGAAGAAGGCGAGCGCCTCTGCCCCCGTCTCGGCCCGGATCGCCTGCGCCAGCGCGTCCGAGGTCAAGGGGCCGGTGGCGATGATCCAGGCACCGTCGCGGGGCAGGGCGGTGATCTCGCCCGCTTCGATGCGCACGCGGGGATGGGTGCGCAGGGCGGCGGAGACGGCGCCGGAAAAGGCGTCGCGGTCCACCGCCAGCGCGCCGCCGGCCGGCAGGCGGTGGCGGTCGGCCATGGCGATCAGCAGCCCGCCCGCCGCGCGCATCTCCCAGTGCAGAAGGCCCACGGCGTTCTGTTCGTCGTCGTCCGACCGGAACGAGTTGGAGCATACCATCTCGGCCAGGTCGCCGGTGCGGTGGGCGAAGGTGCCGACGTGCGGGCGCATCTCGTGCAGCACCACGTCCAGGCCCGCCTGTGCGGCTTGCCAGGCGGCTTCGGAGCCCGCCATGCCGCCGCCGATGATGTGAAGCGTCGCGCTCATGCCCCCGCAGATAGACGCGCGGCGCCGCGAAGGAAAGACCGTGCGGGGCCCGTGCCGCGGCGCTCAGTCCAGGCGGCTGCTGACGAACCCGGTGCGGGCGACGGGGCGGGCGATGTGGTTGCGCAGTTCGTGCCGGCCCTCGGGGGTGTCCAGCATCGCGACGTTGGCGCTGGGCGGGCGCACCCGGCGGGGCACCACGGCGGCGTTGCCGGTGCGCACCAGGCGCTTTGCGCGCGGCAGCACCGATCCGCCCTGCGTGACGGCCAGCGCGAACAGTGCGCCCACGATCACCAGGTCGCGCCAGTAGTCGTGAAGCGCGATGTCGCCGGCCATCATGGACGATGCCGACGACATCAGCATGATCAGCCCGAGCGTGATCGCGGCGATGTGGACATAGCGGCCGACCAGCAGTGCGAAGGCCATGGAATAGATCACCGCGTTCAGCAGGAACGCCGCCTCGGACTGCAACGCGGGATCGAGTTCGAGCGCCGGCGCGCCGTTGCCGCTGAGATTGGCAATCGCGCTGACGATGAAGAAGGCGGCGATGAGCATCCGTGCGCCGGCCTGCGACCAGGCCGCGGTGCTGTTCGTCGTGACCATCACGGGACGCGGCGTGGTCGCCGGCGCCGCGATGACGCGGGCCGGCCTTACCCGGCTCGGCACGACGGCGGCGGTCGGCGCGTTGGCGATGGTTGCATGTTGCATGCGTCGGCTCCGGTTCCGGGACCAGCCCCACCGGGTCCCTTCACGAGGACCATCACCATCAAATCCGGCTCAATTGTGGTGAGAATGCGAAATGTTTGCCAAATCGCAACGCCGGGCGCCGCGAAGGGCTCACATTGTCGCTACATCCGCGTCAAACCCGCCGTCTCCCGCCGGGTTGTCATTTTCACCCGACCAATCCCGCGCGGCGCCTGCCCGGAATTCGCGCATTGCGCAAGTGGCGCACCCCATCAGGCAACCGGAGGTTGCGGGGCTTCGGGCGGCGTCGCGGCGTCGGCGGCCTCCTCGGCGGCCTCGGCGATGCGCGCGACCGAGACGACCTGCTCGCCCGAACCGAGGTCGAACAGCTTCACCCCGCTGCCGGTTCGGCGCAGGAAGCGGATGCCCTCGACCGGCACGCGGATCGACTGGCCGACCGAGGTGACCAGCATGATCTGGTCGCCCGTCTCGACCGGGAAGGCCGCGACCAGCGGCCCGCCGCGCCGACCGGCGTCGGTCGCGCGCACGCCCTGGCCGCCGCGCGCGGTGATCCGGTAGTCGTGGCTGGAGGTCAGCTTGCCCAGCCCCCCGCCGGTGACGGTCAGGATCAGGTCCTCGGCCGCCGACATCTCGGCATAGCGTTCGGGCGAAAGCTGCCCGGCCTCGACCGCCTCGTCGTCATCCTCGTCCTCGGCGCCGTCCTCGGTCATGCCGGCGATCAGGCGACGCTGGCGCAGGAAGGCCTCGCGTTCCTCGGGCGTCACCTCGAAATGCCGGATCACGGCCATCGAGACGACCCTGTCGCCGGCGCCCAGCCGGATGCCGCGCACCCCGGTCGAATCGCGGCCCTTGAACACCCGGACGTCGGTGGTGGCGAACCGCACCGCCTGCCCGGCGGCGGTCAGCAGCATCACGTCGTCGCCTTCCGAGCAGATGCGCGCGTTCACGAGGCTCACGCCTTCGGGCAGCTTCATCGCGATCTTGCCGTTGCGCATCACGTTGACGAAATCCGACAGCGCGTTGCGCCGCACGTCACCGTCCGAGGTGGCAAAGACGATCTGCAGGCTTTCCCAGTCCTCCTCGGCCCGTTCCACCGGCAACAGGGCGGCGACCGAGACGCCGGTGGCGATGGGCAGGATGTTGACGATCGCCTTGCCGCGCGCGTTGCGGCCCGCCAGCGGCAGGCGCCAGCACTTCAGCTTGTAGGCCATCCCGTCGGTGGTGAAGAACAGAAGCTGCGTGTGGGTGTTGGCGACGAACAGGCGCGTGACCACGTCGTCGTCCTTGGTGGACATGCCCGCGAGCCCCTTGCCGCCGCGCCGCTGGGCGCGGAACTCCGCCAGGGGCGTGCGCTTGATGTAGCCGGACTGGGTGACGGTAACGACCATCTCCTCGCGCTCGATCAGGTCCTCGTCGTCCAGATCGCCCGCCCAGTCGGCGATCTCGGTCCGGCGGGGGACGGCGTGGGCCTCGCGCACCTCGCGCAGTTCCTCGGCGATGATGGCGAGGATGCGCGCGCGCGAGCGCAGGATGTCGAGATAGTCGCGAATCTTCGCGGCCAGATCGGCCAGCTCGTCGGTGACCTCCTTGACGCCCATCGCGGTCAGCCGCTGCAGGCGCAGCTCGAGGATGGCGCGGGCCTGGACCTCGGACAGGTTGTAGGTGCCGTCGTCGTTGATCGTGTGGCTGGGGTCGTCGATCAGCCGGATGTAGTCGGCGATGTCGGCGGCGGGCCAGCGGCGGGTCATCAGCCGCTCGCGCGCCTCGGCCGGGTCGGCACTGGCGCGGATGGTGGCGACCACCTCGTCCACGTTCGACACCGCCACGGCCAGCCCGCACAGCACATGGCTGCGCTCGCGTGCCTTGCGCAGCTCGTAGGCGGTGCGGCGGGCGACAACCTCTTCGCGAAAGGCGATGAAATGGCTCAGGAAATCACGCAGCGTCAGCTGTTCGGGCCGGCCGCCGTTCAGCGCCAGCATGTTGCAGCCAAAGCTGGTCTGCATCGGGGTGAAGCGGAACAGCTGGTTCAGCACCACATCCGGTGTTGCGTCGCGCTTGAGTTCGATCACCACCCGCACGCCGACGCGGTCGGATTCGTCCTGCACATGGGCGATGCCCTCGATGCGCTTGTCGCGCACCGCCTCGGCGATCTTTTCGACCATGCCGGCCTTGTTCACCTGATAGGGCACCTCGTCGACGATGATGGCGAAGCGGTCCTTGCGCAGTTCCTCGATGTGGGTGCGGGCGCGCACGATGACGCTGCCGCGCCCCTCCAGATAGGCCTTGCGCGCCCCGGACCGGCCCAGGATCAGCGCCCCGGTTGGAAAGTCGGGGCCGGGCACGATCTCCATCAGGTCGGCGCTGGTCAGGTCGGGGTTTTCGATCAGCGCCAGCGTGGCGTCGATCACCTCGCCCAGGTTGTGCGGCGGGATGTTGGTTGCCATGCCCACGGCGATGCCGCCGGCGCCGTTGACCAGCATGTTGGGAAACCGCGCCGGCAGCACCGTGGGTTCGCGGTCCTGGCCGTCGTAGTTGTCCTGGAAATCGACGGTTTCCTTGCCGATGTCGGCCAGCAGCGCCTGCGCGGACTTGTCCATCCGCACTTCGGTGTAGCGCATGGCGGCGGCGTTGTCGCCGTCCATCGAGCCAAAGTTTCCCTGCCCGTCCAGCAGCTTGAGCGACATGGAAAACGGCTGCGCAAGACGGACCAGCGCGTCGTAGACGGCGCTGTCGCCGTGGGGGTGGTATTTCCCGATCACGTCGCCCACGACGCGCGCGGACTTGCGATAGGGCTTGTCGTGGGTGAAGCCGTTCTGGTGCATCGAGAACAGGATGCGCCGGTGCACGGGCTTCAGCCCGTCGCGCAGGTCGGGAATCGCGCGGCTGACGATCACGCTCATCGCATAGTCGAGATACGAGGCGCGCATCTCGGCGGCGATGGAGACGCTGCGGCTGCCTGCCGGTTTTTCGGGCAGGTCGGCGTCGCTGTCGGGGATGTCCGGCGTGTCGGTCACGGGGCGCGGCCCTTTTCGGGAAACTACAATATGTTGTGGCGCTTATAGCCGATGGCCGGGGTGGGCCGCAATGGGCGGGGGCGCTGTCGCCGGGATGCGGGCAGGGGGCTGGCAGCCACCCCGCTGGCCTGCCAACATACTGTTTTTGTTGAAAAGATGAATTTCGCTGGCATCCTTTTCCGGGCAGGCAACCCGAACGGAGGCCCCGGAATGACGAAGGACGCCATGGGCGAAGAGACGGAACTGATGCTGAAAGGCTACGGACTGACCACGGCCGAGATGATCTACCGGCTGCCCGATTACCGGCACGTGCTCAACAGCTTCGTCTGGCAGGACTACGACCTGGCCCCCGACTATCCGCGGCTGTTCCGCTTCATCGAGTTCTGGCAGGACAGCATCGAGGGGCCGCTGCATTCGGTCCGCTTCACCCACCGCAAGTTGATCGGCCCCGGGCAGTGGCGCCATGTGACGGGCGAGTATTCCGCCGGGGAGTTCCGGCTGCACTGAGCGCGCGGTCGCCGGAAACCGCCACGACCGGGGGACGGGCCCGCGGCATTCGCGGCGTCGCGCCCATGGCGCCCTTGCGGGGCCTTGCGCGGGCCGGTAACACCGCCCCGGTTCCGCTTTCCCCGCCAAGGCCGCCATGACCCAGCCCGCCGCCGCGCCGACGCCGCCCGACCGCCCGCAAATCGTGCTGGTCACGCCCGCGGCCTTCGACCCCGACGCCTTTGCCGATCCGCTTGCCGCGGTGCTCGATGCCGTTCCGGTCGCCTGCCTGCGGCTGTCGCTGGCCAGCCTGGATGCCGACAGCGTCACCCGCGCCGCCGACCGGTTGCGCGCCGTGGCCCATGCGCGCGACATCCCGCTGGTGATCGCGCGCCATGTGGGGCTGGTGCGGCCGCTGGGGCTGGACGGCGTGCATCTGGAGCATGGCGCGCGCGGGGTGCGCGAGGCGCGCAAGGCGCTCGGGGCGGACGCCATCGTCGGCGCCTTCTGCGGCACCTCGCGCCACGAGGGGCTGACCGCGGGCGAGGCCGGCGCGGATTACGTCGCCTTCGGGCCGGCCGGGGCCAGCCCGCTGGGCGACGGGCGCCGGGCCGAGGCGGACCTGTTCGCCTGGTGGTCCGAGATGATCGAGGTGCCGGTCGTGGCCGAGGGCGCGCTGGGCGCGGCGACGGTGGCGGCCCTGGCGCCGGTGACCGATTTCTTCGCCTTCGGTGACGAGGTCTGGAACGCGCCCGACCCCGTGGCCGCCCTGCGGGGACTGGCCGCGGCGCTGGACGCGGGCTGAGGCCGGCCGATGGCCGATCCCGCGACCCCGCCGCCGCGCCGCAACTTTCACGGCCGCCGCAAGGGCAAGGCGCTGAAGCCCGTGCAAAAGCGGCGGCTGGCCGAGGATCTGGGCCGGCTGGCGTTGTCCGGCGTCGGGCCGGCCGACAACCCCGGGCGCCGGCCGCTCGACCGGGCCGCGATCTTCGGCGACGCCCGGCCGCTGTGGCTTGAGATCGGTTTCGGCGGCGGCGAGCACATGGTGGCGCAGGCGGCCGCCAACCCCGGCATCGGCCTGATCGGGGCCGAGCCCTACATCAACGGCGTGGCGATGCTGCTGGGCAAGATCGCCGCCGCGGGGGTGGGCAACGTCGCGCTGCACCCCGGCGACGTGCGCGACCTGTTCGACGTGCTGCCCGACGCCTGCATCGCGCGCGTCTTCCTGCTCTACCCGGACCCCTGGCCCAAGCTGCGCCACCACAAGCGCCGCTTCGTCACGCCGGACCACCTGCGGCCGCTCGCCCGGGTCACCGCCCCGGGGGCCGAGTTCCGGATCGCCACCGACATTCCCGACTACGTGCGCCAGGCGCTGGAGGAGGTGCCGAAGGCGGGCTTCCGCCTGATCACGCAGGGGGGCGACGCCTGGCCCGACTGGACCCGCACCCGCTATGAGGCCAAGGCCCTGCGCGAGGGGCGCGTGCCGCACTACCTGACCTTCCGGCGCACGGACGACCCGGCGACCTGAGGTGTCGCGCGGCCGGGATGGTTGCGGGCTTCGATTCGGCGCGATCCCGCGCTAGGCAGGCATCAGCCCGCAGCGATGGACCCGCGCATGCGCCCCAGCCCCCGGCCCGACCCCGATGACGCGTCCGACGGCCCCCGGCCCGAGGTCTCGGTGCTGGTCGTCAGCTATAACACGCGGGCGATGACGCTGGCCTGCCTGGCCTCGGTCGCGGCGCAGACGCGGGCGGCGCACGAGGTCATCGTGCTCGACAACGCGTCCACCGACGGGTCGGCCGGGGCGGTGGCGCAGGCACATCCGGGGGTGCGGCTGATCGCAAGCGCCGACAACCTCGGTTTTGCCGGGGGCAACAACCGCGCGGCGGCGCAGGCGCGGGGCGAATACCTCCTGCTGCTGAACCCCGACACCGAGGTCCGCGACGGCGCGATCGACCGGCTGCTGGATTTCGCCCGCAGCCGGCCGCGGGCCGGCATCTGGGGCGGGCGGACGCTGTTCGCCGACGGAAGCCTGAACCCCACCTCGGTGCACCGCCGCATGAGCCTGTGGACGCTGCTGTGCCGTGCAACGGGGCTGACCGGGTTGTTCCCCGCCTCGGCCCTGTTCAACGCCGAGGCCTATGGCGGCTGGAAGCGCGACACGGTGCGGCGGGTCGATATCGTGTCGGGCGCGTTCTTCCTGATCCGGCGCGAGATGTGGGAGGCGCTGGGCGGCCTTGACGAGACCTTTTTCATGTATGGCGAAGAGGCCGATCTGTGCCTGCGCGCAACGGCCCGCTTCGGCGCCGCCCCGGTCGTGACGCCCGAGGCGACGATCATCCACCACGGCGGCGCCTCGGAGCGGGTGCGCGCGGACAAGCTGGTGCGGCTGCTGTCTGCCAAGGCGACGCTGATCGCGCGGCATTTCCCGGCCTGGCAACGGGGCGCGGGGCTGGCGTTGCTGGCGGCGTGGCCCGCCAGCCGGGCGCTGGCGACGGGGTTGCGGGGGCGCCTGCCGGGCGGTGGCGGCGCCGCCGAGGCCGCGCGGGTCTGGGCCGAGGTCTGGCGCCGGCGGGCCGAATGGCGGCGGGGCTATCCCGCGTCAGGCTGACCGGGGGGCGCATCCAGCACCGGCGCATCGGCCACCCACCAGCCCGGACGGGCCCGGCGCAGCGCGGCTGCAGCGGCGGCGGCCTCGCCGGGCCGCGCGAACAGGCCGAAGGAGGTCGCGCCCGAGCCCGACATGCGCGCGATCAGGCAGCCCGGCTGGGCGGCGAGCGCCGCGCGCACCTCGGCGACCGGGGGCGCAAGCGCCTCGGCGGCCGGGGCGAGGTCGTTGCGGGTCTGCCCGAGGAAGGCGGCCAGTGCGGCGGCGTCGGGCCATGGGGGCAGGCGGTCGGGCAGGGGCGCGCCATCGCGTCGTTCGAGGCCAGCGAATACCGCGCCGGTCGGCACGGCGATGCCGGGGTTGGCCAGCACCAGCCAGCAGGCGGGCAGGGCGGGCAGCGGCGACAGCCCCCCGCCGATGCCGGTCATCCGCGCCGGCGCCGCGGCAAGGCAAACCGGCAGGTCGGCGCCCAGGGCCGCCGCCGTCGCCGCATCCGGCAGCGCCACGCCCCACAGCCGCGCCAGTAGCCGCAGCGCCGCCGCTGCGTCGGACGATCCCCCGCCGATGCCCGAGGCCGCCGGCAACCGCTTGTCCAGCACCAGCGCGGCGCCCGCGCCCGCCGGCCGCACCAGTCGGGCCGCGCGCAGCACCAGGTTGTCGTCTCCCTCGGGCACCGCCGCGGCGAAGGGGCCGGACAGGCGCAGGGTCAGCCCGGCGGCCGGCGTCACCGACAGCCGGTCGCCCGTGCCGGCGAAGACCACGATGCTGTCGAGCAGGTGATAGCCGTCGGCCCTCCGCCCGGTGACGTGCAGGCACAGGTTGACCTTGGCCGGCGCCAGCGCGGTCGGCGCCGCTGCCTCAGTTTGCATGGCCGGCGCTGACGGGATGGTGCGGCCGGGCGCCTTCCTCGATCAGCACCTTGTCCAGGCCGACCTCCAGCTTGCGCCGGATGCGGTCCATGTCGAGGTCGTCGGCCGGGCCGAACGACAGTGCGCGGCGCCACTGGAAGCGCGCCTCGCGGAACCGCCCGACCGCCCAGTAGACATCGCCGAGGTGGTCGTTGATCACCGCATCGGTCGGCCGCAGTTCCACCGCCCGCTCCATCGGCCCGACCGCCTCGTCATAGCGGCCGAGGCGATACAGCACCCAGCCGAGGCTGTCGGTGATGTAGCCGTTGTCGGGCGCCCCGGCGACCGCGCGCTCGATCATGTCAAGCGCCTCGTCCAGGTTCTCGCGCCGCTCGACAAGGCTGTAGCCCAGGTAGTTCAGCACATGCGGGTGGTCGGGGTTCAGCACCAGCGCCTTGCGGAAATCGGCCTCGGCCAGGGTCCAGCGATCCTCGCGTTCATTGGCGATGGCGCGGGTGTAGAACAGGAACCAGTGCCGCGGCTGCGGCTCGCCGATGCGCGCGACGGCCTCGTCATAGGCGTCGGCGGCCTCTGCATAGCGCTCGGCCCGCCGCAGAAGGTCGCCCAGCGCGACGTGAACGCTCGCGAAGCGGCCATGGCTTTCGGCCAGGTCCTGCATCAGCGCGATGGCGTCGTCCTGCCGGCCGTCGGAGAACATCGACTCGGCCGCGCCGATGCGGGCCTCGTGATAGAGCGGCTGGTCGCTGTCGACGCGGCCGAACGCGGCCACGGCGAGGTCGTGCTGTTCCATCCGGTCCAGCAGGCGGGCCGACAGAAGCATCGCCTGCACATGGTCCGGCCGCAGGAATTCGGCCAGCCGCGAGAACAGCAGCACGTATTCGTTGTCGGCATCGCCGCGCAGCACGTCGGCGAGCATGAAGAACAGCTCGGCCGTGCCGTCCACGGGATCGGTCACGACGGTGAAGTCCAGCGTTTCGCCCGCTTCCAGCGCATCGCGCAGCGCCGTCAGCTCGGGGTCGAGTTCGGGACCGAAGGCGGCTTCGACGATGTCCAGCGCCGGGGCGTGGCGGCCCAGTTGCGACAGGATCTGCAGCCGGGCGATCACCCCGCGCCGGTCCAGCGGCAGCGGTCCGGCGACGGCCCCGGACAGGATCGCCTCGGCGCCTTCCACGTCGCCCGCGATGGCGAGGGCGAGCGCCTTGTGATAAAGGCCGAAGCTGCCGGTGCCGGGGGTGGCAACCACCGCGTCGAAGGCCTCGAGGGCCTGCGTCATCCGCCCGGTGCCCATCAGTGCCCAGGCTCGGATCAGCCCGTCCACCAGCGGCCCGCCGACCTCGACCGCGTCAAGCTGCGCCAGCACCGCTTCGGCGTCGCCGGCGGCCACGGCGTCGGCGACCAGGATCAGGCGGACCGCCTGCGGAGGGCGGGGCCAGGCGGACAGCTCGCGCGCCAAAGGCACCGCGCCCGGCACGTCGCCC
>Ga0213835_101288_pt1 | contig 16319 bp, 16 predicted proteins | sample SWPATP01_FD_160576 | JGI IMG/M metagenome (GOLD analysis project Ga0213835, IMG submission 160576) | Coastal seawater microbial communities from Marineland, Florida, United States - SWPA TP0 #1 | ecosystem: Environmental > Aquatic > Marine > Coastal | place: USA: Florida | collected 2016-08-05 | reverse complement strand
GTCTTCCGGCTATGCTGCGCACGACTGAGTTCGGTCCAGGCCATCGTGTTCTCCGGTTGGCTTCGCAACCGAACGGAGTCACAACCTGCTGAATTCACTCAACTCATTTCCGATCAGCCTCTCAGACGGGACAGCGCCCCACAGACCGCGTCCCCTTCATCTTTCCTCAAATATCCTCGGGGGGAGTCCCCGCAGGGGACGGGGGGCGGAAAGCCCCCCTGCGACGCCCGCACCGGGCGCCACCTCCCCGGCGAAGCCCCGCCGCCCTCAGTCCTCGCCGTTCGCGCCGGCGGCCTCGCGCTCGGCCCGCGGTTCGCGCGGCTCGCGCGGGGGCCGGCCGATCACCTCGCGCAGGTCGTCGAGCTCGATGAAGTTGTCGGCCTGCCGGCGCAGGTCGTCGGCGATCATCGGCGGGCTCGAGCGGATGGTCGAGACCACGGACACCCGCACCCCCTGCCGCTGCAGGCTCTCCACCAGCGGGCGGAAATCGCCGTCGCCCGAGAACAGCACCGCATGGTCGATCCGCGGCGCCAGCTCCATCGCGTCGACCGCCAGCTCGATGTCCATGTTTCCCTTCACCTTCCGGCGGCCCAGGCTGTCGGTGTACTCCTTGGCCGGCTTGGTCACCATGGCGTAGCCGTTGTAATGCAGCCAGTCCACCAGCGGCCGGATCGGCGAGTATTCCTCGCTCTCGATCAGCGCGGTGTAGTAAAACGCGCGCAAGAGCTTGCCCCTGCGCATGAATTCCTGTCTCAGAAGCTTGTAGTCGATATCGAAGCCGAGCGCCCGCGCGGCGGCATAGAGATTGGCCCCGTCGATGAAGAGTGCAAGGCGATCATCCCGATAGAACATGGCCGCAGCCCCTCCAGAAGCCTTCACCGCACGGCGGCGGCACCAGATGAAAAACGCAAATGATGACGCAGGTAGCCGAGCTAACTATCAGGAGCCGAAGCATGTCGCAAGGGCCGGACCGATCCCAGACCGCCGACGACCCCCGGCCGCATCCGGTCATGGCGAGCGCTCCGGCACAAGCCCTGATCGCGCTGGGCAGCAATCTGCCGGACGGCACGGACGGTCCCGAGGCGATCGTCGCCGCGGCGCTGCAAAGGCTCGCGCCGCCGGGGGGCCGGCTGGCCGCGGTCAGCCGCCTCTATCGGACGCCCTGCTTCCCGGCGGGGGCGGGGCCCGACTATGTCAATGCCGCGGCCGTGATCGAGACGCGCGCGGGGCCGCGGGCCCTGCTGGCGCATCTGCACGCGCTGGAGGCGGAGTTCGGGCGCACCCGGGTGCAGCGCTGGGGCAGCCGGACGCTGGACCTCGACCTGCTGGCGCACGGGCAGACGGTGCTGCCCGACGCCGCCACGCAGGAGGTCTGGCGACGCCTGCCGGCAGAGGAACAGATCGGCCGCACCCCCGACCGGCTGATCCTGCCGCACCCGCGGCTTCAGGACCGCGCCTTCGTGCTGGTGCCGCTGGCCGATGTCGCCCCCGACTGGGTCCACCCGCTGACCGGGCAGAGCGTGGCAGAGATGCTCGCGGCCCTGCCCGGCCCCGCCCGCGACGAGATCCGGCCCCTGACGGGCTAGGCCCCCGACCCGGCAGCGTTCAGCTTTCGTTCACTTGTTTGGCGGAAAGTGATGCGGCAAGAGCGCGCACAGGGGGATTCGGTGTGACACAGGCGGCCCGACGGCTTCCCGACGACCCCGGCACGCCGGCGCCCCCGGACGGTGCCTCGGGCGGCCCCCTGGCGGGGATGGTCGGGAGCTGTCCCGACACCATCGCCCGCATCGCCGCCGAGATCGGCAGCCTCGGCGTCTCCATCGCCGATGTCGCCGGCCATGTGGAGGATGTCGCCGCCGAGGTCACCGGCCAGGCCGGCAGCTTTGCCGAGCTCGAGCGTGAGGCCCATCAGGTCGCCGCCCGCAACCGCAGCGTGGCCGAGGCGGCGCGCGCGGCCGCCGGGCTCGCCAGCCGGACGCGCGACACCGCGACCGGGAACTCGGCCGCCGTACAGCAGATGATGGCCGACATCGTGGCCCTCGCCGACGGGATGTCCGAGATCGGCGCCCGGCTCGGCGGGCTTGACACCGCCCTGCACCAGATCCGCCAGGCCGCGGACGAGATCGGCGGCATCGCCCGACAGACCCAGCTCCTCGCCTTCAACGCCGGGATCGAGGCCGCACGGGCGGGCGAGGCCGGCCGCGGCTTTGCCGTCCTGGCGCAGGAGGTGCGCGCGCTCTCGGCCAAGACCAGCGAGGCGACGCAGGCGATCGAGGGCACCGTCGCGACCCTCGCCGAGCAGTCGCGTGCCCTGATCGCCACCGCCCGGTCGGGCACCGCCTCGGCCGGCACCGTGCGCAGCGGGGCCGTGGCCCTCGGCGACGCGATGGAGCAGATCACCGGCGCCGTCGCCAGCATCGACGCCAAGCAGGTGAGCATCGCCGAGGCCACCGCCGACATCGCCGGCGGCATCGACGCGGTCGAGGGGCGGATCGGGCAGATGTCGCGCGGGCTCCAGTCCGCCTCGAAGAGCCTCGTCAAGGCGGGCGAGCGTGTCAACGTCCTGCTCGGCAGCAGCGAACGCATGATCGGCGACAGTGCCGCCCTCGGGGTTCAGACGGTCGACACCCCCTTCATCGCCGCCGTGCAGGAGGCCGCCGCCCGCATCTCCGCGGTCTTCGACGCCGCCATCGCGCGCGGCGAGGCGCGGGCCGAGGATCTGTTCGACACCCGCTATCAGCCCGTGCCCGGCACCGACCCGCAGCAGGTGACCACCCGGTTCACCGCGTTGACGGACCGGCTCCTGCCGCCGATCCAGGAGCCGATGCTCGACATCTCGCCGCGGGTCGTGTTCTGCGCCGCCGTGGACCGGAACGGCTATCTGCCGACCCACAACCGCAAGTTCAGCCAGCCGCAGCGTCCAGGCGACCCCGCGTGGAACGCCGCCAACAGCCGCAACCGCCGCATCTTCGACGACCGGGTGGGCCGGGGGGCCGGACGCAACACGCGGCCCTTCCTGCTCCAGGCCTATCGCCGCGACATGGGCGCGGGGCGTTTCGCGCTGATGAAGGATGTCTCGGCCCCGATCTTCGTCGGCGGTCGGCACTGGGGCGGCCTCCGCCTCGCCTATACGGCCTGAGGCGCCGTCCGGGGCACAGCCCTTCACGCCGCGACCATGCCCCGGGCAGCGGCCCATCTCCCATGGCAGAACACCTGCCGCCCGCACGGCCACGCCGAACGGCGGCGACACGGCCCCGCCGCGGGCGGTCAGTCCTTTCTACCCGGCGCAAGGCCACCGAACTGCTTCATCATCGCCTCGCCCATGGCCTCGACCATCGCCTTGTAGGCCTTGGCGGCGAACTCGGCCTGACGGTCCGACGGGATCAGCAAGTCCTTCAACTCTTCCGGCGTGCAGTCGATCTCGATCTGGATCTTCATGGGGCTCTCCTCGGTGCGCAGGGCGTCAGGGTTTGGTGGCGCGGGGGCGGTCCGTGCCGTGCGCGAACGCGACCGGCAACGTCGGAGCGGCGGCGACCGCCGGGGTGCCGCAGGACCGGCGGCGCCCGTCCACGCCTCCTCCGGCCCCGATCCCGTCACGTCGTGGCACCGCCCTGTCCTCCTGCCGGGGTGTCAGCGCCTCCCCGGAAGGGAGACTGCCCCGTCCCTCGACGTCCGTCCAGCGCGCATCTCGGGTGCCCGCGCGGAGGCCGGCAGCGCAGCCGGGCGGTCGCTTCGGCAGGTACGGGCGAGGGGGGCCGTGGTCCCGAGGGGGCGACGTGTCCTGCCTGGAGGCGCGAGGGCCTCCGAGATCGGAGCGTCGGACCCGGGGTTGCGGGGCGGTGGGTCCTGTCGGGCTCCGCCGCATGAACCCCGAGGGGGAGTCATCCCCTGAATCCGGCAAACGAGCGCTCAGGCGCCGCGGCGCGCCGACGATCCGGTTCGACCCCGCCCTGGCCTGCGAGGCCGCGCCGACCGGAAAACCGGGCCGCCGGCCAGCAGCGGCGGCGCCATCCACACCTGCCTGACGAGGAAGGTGCCGTTGCCGTGCGCCCGACGACCGGCGTCGTCGCCAGTCTGCGCGGACCGACCGGCCCGTTGCACCGGCCGGTCGACGGCCCGGGCATCGAGGCCGAGGCCGACGGGTGAAGAGGGTCGGAAATCAGTCCGGTGGACTGTCATCGCGACGAAGGGAACGCCCGCAGGCCTGGTGACGCCCGCCGCAGGGGCCGGCGCGCTGCACATCGGGCTCGACGCGCCCGCGCGGGAGATCCGGCCCGCCGAGCTCACCACCGGCGCCGGGCGATGCGCCCATGCTGCCCGAACGGGAGATCGGCGCCGTCACGGCCGACGGCGCCTTCGAAACCCGCAAGGGCCGCCGCGATCATCCCACCGCGCGCAGGTCGGCGCGTCCCTCCGAAAAGCCTCCCCCGGGCAGGCGGCGCAGATCAGGCGCGGGCGCTGTCGAACAGCGCCAGCACGGCGGCGAGGAAGCGGTTGCGGTGGGCGTCGGCCTCCATCATCAGCTCGTGCTCGGCGCCCGGCAGCGTGTCGAAGCCGGCGCCGGGCCAGCGCGCCATGCGGGCGGCGATGGCGGCAGGGTCGACGATCTTTTCGCGGCTGCCGACGGCGGTGTGAACGGGGAGGGCCGGCGAGGGCAGGCGGGCGAGGGCCGCCATCTCGGACAGCGCCGCGGCCAGCCAGCCCAGCGTCGGCGCGCCGAGCGCGAGCTCGGGGTGGCGCAGGACCTGCGCCTGCATGAAAGAAAAGCGGCCGGCGTCGGTGGTCACCATGTTGTCGTCGAAGCTGGTGTCGGCGAGGGCGAAATCGCTGCGCTCGCCCGGGACGGGGCGGTGGCCGAGCCGGCCCAGCCGCCCGGCCGCCCGCACCGCAAGCCGGCTGTGGGCGGGCAGCGACAGCCCCCACATCGGCGCCGCGAACCCCGCCGCCGCCACCGGCAGCCCCTCGGTCAGCGCCCGCAGCCCGATGCAGCCCCCCATGGAATGCGCGAGCAGCACCCAGGGCCGCGGCAGCGCGAGGCGCTGCGCCGCCTCGGTCAGGGCGGCGACATCGCGCTGATAGTCGGCGAAGCGGGCCACATGCCCGAGCGAGGGGTCGGGGCCCAGCCGGTCCGACAGCCCCTGTCCGCGCCAGTCCAGCGTCAGCGTCCCCCAGCCCGCGGCGGCGAGGTCGCGCGCGACGGGGCCGTATTTCTCGATCACCTCGGTCCGGCCGGGAAACAGCAGCACCGTCCCGCGCGGCGCCGTGGCCCAGAGACCGGCTCGCAGCCGCACCCCGTCGGCCGCCCTGAGCCACAGCGCCCGGCCCCCCGGCGGCCCCTCGGCGATATCCGTGAAAAGGGGCGCCTCGGGGGGCGCCTCGGGGGCCTCCACCCCTCTCAGCCCATCGACGAGGCCAGCCGCATCGCCAGCCCCATGTTGCCCTCGATCGACAGCCGGCCCGACATGAAGGCGATGGTGGGGCTGAGGTCGCCGTCGAGGATGGCGCGAAACGTGTCGACGCTCGCGGTCAGGGTGACGTCGGCGTCCTCGTCCTCGGCGCCGGCGCGCACACCATCGGAATCGACCATCACCGCGCCCTCGCCGCGCAGCACGAACAGGGCGCTGCCGTCGATCCCCTCGCCGAACTTCGCCTGCATCGCCTCGACGGCGGCCTCGATCACGTCGCTCATGGCGGCTCCCTTCGCTCGAATGTGAGGTGCGGCCCCTCGCATTTCGCGGCGGCTGCGCTACGATGGGGTTATGGTCCGGATGCGCCCCATTCTCAATGCCGTGCTTGCCCTCGGGCTCCTTGCCGCACCGGGGGCAGCCCAGACCGCCGAGGACCTGCTGGCCGAGCTGGCCAACCCCGAGCTGGAGCGCTGGCAGCGGGTGGAACGGCAGCTCGTGGCGGAATGGTCCAAGTCGGGCTCGCCGGCGATGGACCTGTTGCTTCAGCGGGGCCGCGAGGCGCTGACCTCGGGCGAGGTCGACGCCGCCATCGAGCATCTGACCGCCCTGACCGACCACGCCCCCGACTTCGCCGAGGGCTGGAACGCCCGCGCCGCCGCCTATTACCAGGCCGGCCACTTCGGCCCCGCCATGGCCGACCTCGCCCGCACGCTGGAGCTGAATCCGCAGCATTTCGGGGCCATGACCGGGCTCGGGCTGATCCTGGAGGAGACCGGACGCGAGGCGCAGGCGCTGGAGGTCTTCCGCGCGGCGCGGGCTATACATCCGCACCAGCCCGTCATAAGGAGGGCGCTGGCGCGGCTGGAGGCGAGGACCTCGGGCCGCCCGACCTGATCTGCCGGCAGCCTCCGGGGCGGACAAGCGATGCGCGACCAGGCCAGGGTGACGGCCGTCCTCGGCCCCACCAACACCGGCAAGACCCATTATGCCATCGAGCGGATGCTGGCGCACCGGACCGGGGTGATCGGCCTGCCGCTGCGGCTGCTGGCACGCGAGGTCTATGACAAGGTCGTGGCCCTGCGCGGCCCCTCGGTGGTCGCCCTCGTGACCGGCGAGGAGCGCATCGTGCCCGAGCGCGCCGCCTTCTGGGTCTGCACGGTCGAGGCGATGCCGGTGGGCATCGGCGCCGATTTCCTCGCCGTCGACGAGATCCAGCTCTGCGCCGATGCCGAGCGGGGCCATGTCTTCACCGAACGGCTGCTGACGGCGCGGGGGCTGCATGAGACCGTGTTCCTCGGCTCGGACTCGATGCGCGGCGCCATCGCGGCGCTGGTCCCCGGCGTGCAGTTCCTGCGGCGCGAGCGGTTTTCCACCCTCAGCTATACCGGCGCGAAGAAGATCAGCCGGATGCCGCCGCGCAGCGCCATCGTCGGCTTCTCGGTCGAGAACGTCTATGCCATCGCCGAGCTGATCCGCCGGACAAAGGGCGGCTGCGCGGTGGTGATGGGCGCGCTGTCCCCCCGCACCCGCAACGCGCAGGTCGCGCTCTATCAGAACGGCGATGTGGATTACCTGGTGGCGACGGATGCCATCGGGATGGGGCTGAACCTCGACATCCAGCATGTGGCGTTTTCCTCGACCGCCAAGTTCGACGGCCGGCGGATGCGGGCGCTGCTGCCGGGGGAGCTCGCGCAGATCGCCGGGCGGGCAGGGCGGCACATGAGCCCCGGCAGCTTCGGCGTCACCGGCGAGGCGCGCCCGCTGTCGGAGGAGGTGGTGGAGGCGATCGAGAGCCACCGTTTCGCGCCGGTGAAGAAACTCCACTGGCGCAACGCCGCGCTGGAGTTCGGCAGCGTCGAGCGGCTGATCGATTCGCTGGAGCGGCAGACGCAGGACGACTGGCTGACCCGGATGCGCGAGGCCGACGACCTGACCGCGCTTAAGACGCTGGCCGAGATGCCCGACATCCGCGCCCGCCTGTCGGATGCCCGCGACGTGCGGCTGTTGTGGGACATCTGCCGCATCCCCGATTTCCGCGGCATCTCGCCGACCGAGCATGCCGGGCTGCTGGCCCGCATCTTCGGCTTCCTCCGTGACGAGGGGCGGGTGCCGGCCGAGTGGCTCGCGCGCAACATCGCGCGCATCGACCGGACCGACGGCGACATCGACGCGCTGTCGAAACGGCTGGCGTATATCCGCACCTGGACCTATGTGGCGCAACGCCCCGGATGGGTCGCGGATGAAAGCCATTGGCGGGGCGAGACCCGCGCGGTAGAAGACCGCCTGTCGGATGCGCTCCACGCCCGTCTGACGCAGCGCTTCGTGGACCGGCGCACCAGCGTGCTGATGCGGCGGCTCAAGCAGAAGGAGGGCCTCGTGGCCGAGGTGAGCGACAAGGGCGAGGTGACCGTCGAGGGCCAGTTCGTCGGCCGGATCGAGGGGTTCCGCTTTCGCGCGGACCAGAGCGGCAGCCCGGACGAGGCGCGCGCCTTGCGCCAGGCCGCGGCGGCGGCGCTGACGCCGCAGTTCCATCTGCGGGCGGACCGGTTCTACAACGCGCCCGACACCGAGATGGACCTGACCGAGCAGGGCGGGTTGATGTGGGGCGACACGGCGGTGGGCAAGCTCGTGCCCGGCCCCGAGCCGCTGAAACCCGTGGCCGAGGCCTTTGTCGACGAGATCGCGGGGCCGGATGTTGCCGACAAGGTGCGCCGGCGGCTCCAGCATTTCGTCGACCGGCGGGTGGCGGCGCTGTTCGAGCCGCTGATCGGGTTGCAGCGGGACGAGACGCTGACGGGGCTCACGCGTGGCTTCGCCTATCGGCTGGTCGAGGCGATGGGGGTGTTGCCGCGGGCCGAGGTGGCAGCGGACGCCAAGGCGCTGGATCAGGAGGCGCGGGCGGCGCTGCGCCGGCACGGGGTGCGGTTCGGGCAGTATACGGTGTTCCTGCCGGTGCTGCTGAAGCCGGCGCCGACGCGGCTGCGGCTGGTGCTGTGGTCGCTGGCGAACGGGTTGCAGGAGTTCCCCGAGAGCCCGCCGCCGGGTCTGGTGACGATCCCGGTGGTGGCGGCGGTGCCCGAGGGGCATTACCGGCTGGCGGGGTACCACCCGGCCGGCGCGCGCGCGATCCGCATCGACATGCTGGAGCGGCTGGCCGATCTGCTCCGCGCGCGGGACTCGCGCGCCGGGTTCGAGGCGAGCCCCGACATGCTGTCGATCACGGGCCTGACGCTGGAGCAGTTTGCCGATCTGATGCAGGGGCTTGGCTATCGCGCCGAGCGTGGCGAGCGGCCCCGGGTCCGCCCGTCGGCCGAAGCCGGCGATGCGTCACCGGCCGCCGATGGTGCGGAGGCTGCGCCCGAGGCCCCGCCCGAGGAGACGGCGCCCGAGGCCCTCGCCGAGGCGGCCGATGCGGAGGCCGGGTCCGCCCCGTCGGAGGCGCCCGCCGAGACCGCGCCCGAGCCAGCGTCCGACGCCGCGACGGAGGCGGCGACGGAGGCGGCGTCCGAGCCCGCCGTCGAGGCCGCCGAAACCCGGGAGCTGGAGGTCTATTACAGCTTCGTCTGGGCGCCGCGTCCGCGCAGTGCCGGGCGCGGCGAGCGTGGGCCGCGCCGGGGCGCCCCCCGCGAGGGTGAGGCCACCGCGCGTGAGGACCGTCCCCGCGGCCAGGGCGGCCGTCGCTCCGAGGGCGGGCAGGCGCGGTCGGGCGAGGCCGCGCAGGGCCGTGCCGCCGACGGCGCGCCGGGGCGCCGCGCCGAGGGCGGCAAGCCGGCCGGAAAACCCGGTGCGAAACCGGGCGCCAAGTCCGGGGGCAAGGGGGGCAAGCCGCGGCCGCAGGAGGCACCGCGACGTTATGTCGCCGCACCGGACAAGCCGGGCGGGCGCGACCGGATCGACCCCGACAACCCCTTTGCCCGGGCGCTGATGGGGCTGCGTGACAAGAGCTGACGCAGGGCCGGCGGCTGCGGGCGCCGGGCCGGGGCGGCTGCGTCCCACGCAACGGCTGGACAAGTGGCTCTGGCAGGCGCGCTTCTTCCGCAGCCGGACGCTGGCGTCGCAGATCGTGGCCGAGGGCCATGTCCGGCTGAATGCGCAGCGGGTGACGAAGCCTGCCACCGGTGTCGGCGCCGGCGACACGCTGACCTTCGTGCAGGGCGGGCGCGTGCGGCTGATCCGCGTGCTCGCGCTCGGCCTGCGGCGGGGGCCGGCCAGCGAGGCCGCCGCCCTCTATGCCGACCTTGATCCGCCCCCCGGCGCCGGCGGCCAAACCGCCGCACCCCCGCTTGATTGATCTTTCCGGCGGAGTTACTTCCCCTTGGCGCGAAGGAAGGGGACTGCCCGCATGACCTATGTCGTCACCGACAACTGCATCGCCTGCAAGTACACCGACTGTGTCGAGGTTTGCCCGGTCGACTGCTTCTACGAGGGCGAGAACATGCTGGTCATCCACCCCGACGAGTGCATCGACTGCGGGGTCTGCGAGCCCGAGTGCCCCGCCGACGCGATCCGGCCCGACACCGAACCCGACATGGAGAAATGGGTCGAGTTCAACCGGAAATACTCGCTGGCCTGGCCGGTGATCATCACCCGCAAGGACCCCCTGCCCGAGGCGTCCGAACGCGACGGCGAGGAGGGAAAGCTGGACAAGTACTTCTCCGAGGCACCGGGCGAGGGTGGCTGACCCCGCGCCGGACGCCCTGTCCGGAGCAGCGGTAAAGTCCCCGTGGCGATGCGGGTCCGACTGTTTCCCCTGCTGCGCAAATCGGCGTCACACCGGCCAGATGCTTGGAGTCGCGGCGATCTTGTGGTATACGTGTCAGGCCAATGAAGCCGAGACCTGACTCGCATCCGCAGGCTGCCATCCTGCAGGGTGTTTTTTCACCGCCAATCGAGCCGCACGGCCGCCCGCTTCGGCCGACGGGTTTGGCGTGTCGGGAACCGGCCGGGCGCCAGGGAAGCCGTTCAGGGAAGCCGTCGCATGACCAAGACCAAGAAAGCCGAGTTTCACCCCAATGATTTCGTGGTCTATCCCGCGCATGGCGTGGGCAAGATCGTCTCGATCGAGGAGCAGGAGATCGCCGGCATGCGGCTGGAACTCTTCGTCATCTCCTTCGAAAAGGACAAGATGACCCTGCGCGTGCCGACGAATCGGGCCAGCGAGATCGGGATGCGGTCGCTCTCGACCCCCGACATCGTCACCAAGGCGCTGGAGACGCTGAAGGGCAAGGCGCGGGTGAAGCGGGCGATGTGGTCGCGCCGGGCGCAGGAGTACGAACAGAAGATCAACTCGGGCGATCTTCTGTCCATCGCCGAGGTGGTGCGCGACCTGCATCGCAGCGACGACCAGCGCGAACAGTCCTATTCCGAGCGTCAGCTCTATGAGGCCGCGCTCGACCGGCTGACGCGCGAGGTGGCCGCCGTGGCCGGCACCGACGAGGCCGGCGCGCAGAAGAAGGTCGACGAGGTGCTGCTGGGTCGCGCCGCCTGAGCGACCGCCCAAGACCTCTGCGACCGAGGGTTTCGGGGGGCGCTGCCGGTCCGGTGGCGCCCCCTTTTTCATGCGTCCACCCCGGCGGTTGCGCGGTGGGGGCGGGCCCCTTAGGGATTGGGCACCCGTACGGCCACAGGACCCTTCCCCATGGACATCGCCTTTCAGTCGATCTTTTACGAGATTTCGGTGCTGGTGCTGCTGGCCGCGGCGGTGGGCTTTCTGGGCCTGCTGGCCCGGCAGCCGCTGGTGGTGGCCTTCATCGCGGTGGGGGTGCTGGCGGGGCCGGACGCGCTGGGGCTGGTGAGCTCGACCGACTTCATCGAGACGCTGAGCCAGGTCTCCATCGCGGTGCTGCTGTTCCTCGTCGGGCTGAAGCTGGATGTGAGCCTGGTGAAGAACCTCGGGCGGGTGGCGGTGGCGACCGGGCTGGGGCAGGTGACCTTCACCGCCTTCTTCGGCTTCCTGATCTGCCTCGCGCTGGGGCTCGACTGGCTGACCTCGGTCTATGTCGCGGTGGCGCTGACGTTTTCCTCGACCATCATCATCGTCAAGCTGCTGTCGGACAAGCAGGAGATCGGCGCGCTGCATGGCAAGATCGCGCTGGGCTTCCTGATCGTGCAGGACATCTTCGTGGTGCTGTGCATGGTCACGCTCTCGGCCATCGGCGTGGGGCTGGGCGAGGACACCGGCGGCCTGCGCGAGGTCGCGACCGTGTTCCTGGGCGGCGCGGCGATGGTGGTGGCGGTGATGCTGTTCATCCGCTATGTCGCGGACCCGCTGCTGGGGCTGATCGCACGCTCGCCCGAACTGATGGTGATCTTTGCCGTGGGCTGGGCGGCGGGGCTTGCGGCGGCGGGCGACGCGCTCGGCTTCGGCAAGGAGCTGGGAGGGCTGCTGGCCGGCGTCTCGCTCGCCTCGACCCAGTTCCGCGAGGCGATCGGCTCGCGCCTCGCCTCGCTCCGCGACTTCCTGCTGCTGTTCTTCTTCATCAACCTCGGGGCGGCGCTGAACCTGACCACGCTGGGCGACCAGATCTGGCCGGCGGTGGTGCTGTCGCTTTTCGTGCTGATCGGCAACCCGCTGATCGTGATGGTGATCATGGGCTTCATGGGCTACCGCAAGCGCACCGGGTTCCTGGCCGGGCTGACGGTGGCGCAGATCTCGGAGTTTTCGCTCATCTTCATGGCCATGGGCATCGCCATCGGCCATGTGACCGAGAGCGCGATGGGGCTGGTGACGCTGGTGGGCCTCGTGACCATCGCGCTGTCGGTCTACATGATCACCTGGTCGCACAAGCTCTATGACTGGCTGGAGCCGTGGCTGGGCGTGTTCGAGCGCCGCCGCGCCTTTCGCGAAGAGGCCGAGGACGACGCCTCGCGCTCGTCGATCCCCTATGACTATGTCATCATCGGGCTGGGCCGCTATGGCTGCCGCATCGGCGCCGGGCTGGGCGAGCGCGGCTATCGCGTGCTGGGGGTGGATTTCGACCCCGACGCGCTGAAGCACTGGCGCGAGATGGGCTTCGAGGGGCGATTCGGCGATGCCACCGATCCGGAGTTCATCGCCCATCTGCCGCTGGGACAGGTCCGCGCGGTGATCTCGGCGGTGCCCCGTGAAAAGGGCGCGCTGACCGAGGCCGACCCGCAGCTCGCGCTCCTGCACGGGCTCAAGAGCGCGAACTATCGCGGCAAGGTGGCGCTGGCGGTCAACTATCTCAGGGATGGCGAGCAGCTGGTCGCGCAGGGGGCGGACTATATCCTGACGCCCTTCAACGACGCGGCCACCTATGCGGTGGAGATGATCGACGCCGCGCCCGAGGCGAAGGCCGGATGACCGCGACGCTGCGCGCTGCCGATCCCTGTTCGCCCGAGCTTCGACCCCTGGTCGAACGGCATCTGGCCGACATGCTGGCCGCCAGCCCGCCGGGCAGCTCGCATGCGCTGGACCCGGCGGCGCTGGCCGGGCCGGGGGTGCGGTTCCTTGCGCTGTACGAGGGCGAGGCGGTGGTGGGCTTCGGCGCGGTGAAGCGGCTGACGGCCGCGCATGGCGAGCTGAAGTCGATGCATGTGCTTGCGGCGGCGCGGGGTCGGGGCCTCGGGCGCCGTCTGCTGCGCCTGCTCATGCACGAGGCGCGGGCCGACGGGCTGACCCGCCTCAGCCTCGAGACCGGGATGCAGCCGGAGTACGCCGCCGCCGTGGCGCTCTATCGCGCCGAGGGCTTTGCCGACTGTCCCCCCTTTGGCGATTACGGACCCGACCCCGCCAGCCTGTTCCTGACCCGCGCGCTCTGACCTTCCCCGCCCCGCGACCTTGCGAGCAAGGGGCGCGGGGTCTATCAGGCCCCCGACGCCCCGACGGCGTCGCCGCGAAAGGTCCTGCGCATGATCCCCCGCTATGCCCGCCCCGAGATGGTCGCGATCTGGTCGCCCGAGACGAAGTTCCGCATCTGGTTCGAGATCGAGGCCCATGCGGGCGATGCCATGGCCGCGCTGGGCGTGATCCCCAGGGCGAATGCCGAGGCGGTGTGGAAGGCTCGGGACGTGCCCTTCGACGTCGCCCGCATCGACGCGATCGAGGCGGTGACGAAGCACGACGTCATCGCCTTTCTCACCCATCTGGGCGAGATCGTGGGGGCGGAGGAAGCACGCTTCGTCCATCAGGGGATGACCTCGTCGGATGTGCTGGACACCTGTCTGAACGTGCAGCTGGTGCGCGCCGCCGACCTGCTCATCGCCGACCTCGACGCGCTGCTCGCGGCGCTGAAGCGGCGGGCGATGGAGCACAGGTTCACCCTCTGCATCGGGCGCTCGCACGGCATCCACGCCGAGCCCACGACCTTTGGCCTGAAGCTGGCGCAGGCCCATGCCGAGTTCGCGCGGGCGCGGGCGCGGATGGAGGCGGCGCGGGCCGAGGTGGCGACGGGGGCGATTTCGGGCGCGGTGGGCACCTTTGCCAATGTCGACCCGCGCGTCGAGGAACATGTCTGCGCGCAGATGGGGCTGACCCCCGAGCCGATCTCCACCCAGGTGATCCCCCGCGACCGGCATGCGATGTATTTCGCCACGCTGGCCGTGATCGCGAGTTCGGTGGAGCGTCTCGCCACCGAGATCCGCCACCTTCAGCGCACCGAGGTGCTGGAGGCCGAGGAGTATTTCAGCCCCGGTCAGAAGGGCTCCAGCGCCATGCCGCACAAGCGCAACCCGGTGCTGAGCGAGAACCTGACGGGGCTGGCGCGGCTGGTCCGCGGCATGGCGCTCCCGGCGATGGAGAATGTGGCGCTGTGGCATGAGCGCGACATCTCGCATTCCTCGGTCGAGCGGATGATCGGGCCGGATGCGACCGTGACGCTCGATTTCGCGCTGGCGCGGCTGACCGGAGTGATCGACCGGCTGGTGGTGTACCCCGCCAACATGGAGGCGAATCTGCACCGCTTTCGCGGGTTGGTGCATTCGCAGACGGTGATGCTGGCGCTGACGCAGAAGGGGGTGAGCCGCGAGGCGGCGTACGCCATGGTACAGCGCGCCGCGATGAAGACCTGGGAGGAGGGGCGCGATTTCCAGGCCGAGCTGGCCGCCGATCCGGAGGTGACGGCGGCCCTGCCGGCGCCCGAGCTGGCGGGGCTGTTCGATCTTGCGCGCCACACCCGGCATGTCGAGACGATCTTTGCCCGGGTGTTCGGCGCCTGATCTCCGGGCAGCTTTGCGCAGAATCCTGCGCATCCGGGGAATCCTGCGCAATAAACTTGCCAAATGCCCCGGCGCACTATCTGATGGGGACACAACCCAAGGGAGACGCTCCATGAAAGTGAAAGCAGTCGTCGCCGCCCTCGTCCTCGTGGCCACGCCGGGCATCGCCATGGCCATGTGCGGCTGGGAGCGGACGCAATCCGCCTCGCAGTGCCAGCAGGGAACGACCTGGGACGAGGCCAGCCAGACCTGCATCGCCCCGGTCAGCAGCTGATCCTTCATCGCCGGCGGACAGTGGTTCGGGGGCGCCGCCATCTGCGGCGCCCCCGTCGCGTTTCAACGGCCCCTTAACCGGTCTGTTGCAGGGTGATCCTCGGCGACGGGGCGGGATGAGGGAGCGGGCGATGAACGCATCGGTCGGGCGGTTCGACATGGCGGCCACGGTGGAGCGGGCAGAGATCCTCGCGCCGGGCCGGGGGCCGGCACGGCTCAGCCGGGCCCAGAAGGCCGCCATCGTCGTGCGCCTCCTGCTGTCGCAGGGGGTGAAACTGCCGCTCAACGCCCTGCCGGAGCCGATGCAGACCGCGCTGACCGAACAGATCGGGCGCATGCGGCTGGTGGACCGTGCCACGCTGGAGACGGTGGTCGAGGAGTTCATCACCGAGCTCGAGGCCGTGGGCCTCGCCTTTCCGGGCGGCATCGACGGTGCCATTGCCCTGCTGGACGGGCAGATCAGCCCGGGCGCGGCCACCCGGCTGCGCCGACTGGCCGGCAACGGGGGCCGCTCCGACCCGTGGGATCGCCTCGCCGGCCTCGCCACGGACAAGCTCCTGCCGGTGCTGGAACGCGAGAGCCTCGAGGTCGGTGCGGTCCTGCTGTCGAAGGTCGCGGTCGATCGTGCGGCGGAACTTCTCGAGAAACTGCCGGGCGAACGGGCGCGCCGGCTCGCGCATGCCATGTCGCGCACCGGTCGGGTGGACCCCGAGACGGTGCGCCGCATCGGTCTCTCGCTCGCCCAGCAGATCGAGGCGCAGGCCCCGCAGGCCTTCGACGAGGGCCCGGTGGAGCGTGTGGGCGCCATCCTGAACTCCTCGCCCGCGGCGACCCGCGATTCGCTGCTGGCCGGGCTGCAGGAGACCGACCCCGGCTTCGCCGAGGAGGTGCGCAAGGCGATCTTCACCTTTGCCCACATCCCGAAGCGGGTGGCCGCACGCGATGTTCCGCGGCTGCTGCGCGAGGTGCCGCAGCCGTCGCTGCTGAAGGCGATCATCGGTGCGCGAAAGCTCGGCGGGCCCGAGTCGGATGCGGCGGACTTCCTGCTGTCCAACGTGACCCAGCGCATGGCCGAGGGGTTGCGGACCGAGATGGCCGAGCATCCGCCCGTGGCCCCGCGCGACGCCGAAACCGCAATGGCCGAGGTCGTCACCGCGATTCGCCAGCTCGAAACCACCGGCGCGATCACGCTGGTACAGCCGCAACAGGAGGGGGCGCCCTGAGCCCCGGCAACCGTCGCCGTGTCCCGAACCGCATCCCGTCGGCGGGCACGTTCGTGGGGTCCCCCAACTTCGACAGAAGCTAATCTCGCAAGTGATTGATATTGCTTGTACGCGACTGTCAATCAGCATTGAATCGGGACCCCGTATAGGCGTCCATGTTTGGATGCCCCCTTCGATGCAAGGATTATTCCGACGTCTGAGCGTGTGATCGGGTGCGGTCATGTTTCAGGCCTCGAAG
>Ga0213835_101287_pt1 | contig 16325 bp, 16 predicted proteins | sample SWPATP01_FD_160576 | JGI IMG/M metagenome (GOLD analysis project Ga0213835, IMG submission 160576) | Coastal seawater microbial communities from Marineland, Florida, United States - SWPA TP0 #1 | ecosystem: Environmental > Aquatic > Marine > Coastal | place: USA: Florida | collected 2016-08-05 | reverse complement strand
CGGGTTTTTTTGTGATTGGCCATGATTGCGGCCACCGCTCCTTTTCCCGCAAAAATTGGGTCAATAATTTAGTCGGTCACCTTGCCTTTTTGCCTTTAATCTATCCTTTCCATAGCTGGCGCATTCTCCATAATCATCACCATCGCTACACCAACAATATGGATGAGGACAATGCCTGGGCTCCCTTTACCCCTGAGCTATACGATGACTCTCCGGCGTTTATCAAAGCTGTTTACCGGGCGATCCGGGGCAAACTGTGGTGGCTCGCTTCGGTGATTCACCAACTGAAACTCCACTTCAATTGGTTCGCCTTTGAAGGAAAACAACGGGAACAAGTTCGTTTTTCTGCCCTATTTGTGATTATTGCTGGGGCGATCGCCTTTCCGGTGATGTTCTACACCCTCGGCGTTTGGGGCGTTGTAAAATTCTGGCTGATGCCTTGGCTTGGCTATCATTTCTGGATGAGCACCTTTACCCTCGTGCACCACACCGTACCGGAAATTCCCTTTAGCTACCGGGACAAATGGAATGAGGCGATCGCCCAACTGTCTGGAACTGTCCATTGCGACTATCCCAAGTGGGTTGAAGTCCTTTGCCACGACATCAATGTCCATGTGCCCCACCACCTTTCTACAGGGATTCCCTCCTACAATCTCCGTAAAGCCTACGCCAGCATCAAGCAAAATTGGGGTGAATATCTCTACGAAACCAAATTTTCTTGGGAGTTGATGAAAGCGATCACCGAGCAATGTCACCTCTATGACGCTGAGCACAATTACATTTCCTTTGCGCAACATCAAAAACGCTAATTTCAGTAAAACAATTTTTTAAAAAACGAAAATATTGCCGACTGAGCTTTTGTTTCGACACCCTAAAACCTAGGGTGTTTTTTATGTAAAAAAAATCCCCTCTAAAGGAGATTTTGTTGGTTATGCTAAAGAGCCTCCTAACATTCTCCCTGGAGGGAGGTGCCGAAGGCGGCGGGTGAGTCCCTAAGGAAAGGAGGTGCTGAGATTATTCCCGGAAGAAGCGGTGGTACGCTTCCATACCATGTTCACCAATATCGAGACCTTCTAGTTCCTCTTCTTTGCTCACCCGGAGGCCCATACTCAGTTCTAGGACTAACCAGATGGCAAAGCTAAAGCCAGCGGTAAACATACCAACCACGACAACACCAATAAATTGACTGAGCAGTTGGGCAACACCACCCCCGAATAATAATCCGGCGCTGGGGCCAGCATCGGCGGCGTACCAAGGGTAAATATCACCCCCCACACTGAATAAGCCCACGGCCAGGGTGCCCCAAATACCACAGACGAGATGTACCGAGAGAGCACCAACGGGGTCATCAAAGCGTAAACCCTCGAAGGTCAGCACCGAAAAAACCACGATCACCCCGGCGATCGCCCCGATCACGATGGCCGAAGGAACATTCACATAGGCACAGGCGGCAGTAATCCCCACCAACCCAGCCAGGACACCGTTAATGATCATCGAAAGGTCTGGTTTCCCAAATTGAATCCAGGAGGTAATGGTCGCGGCGATCGCCCCAGCGGCAGCAGCCATATTGGTCGTAACGATGATGTGGCTAATGGCATCGGGATCAGCGGCCATCGTGGAACCTGGGTTAAACCCAAACCAACCCAACCAGAGGATTAATCCCCCTAAAGTGGCGGTACTCATGTTGTGACCCGGAATGGCATTGATGCGATCGCCAGCAAATTTTTCGAGGCGTGGCCCCAAGAGGATCACCCCCATCAAAGCAGCCCAACCGCCCACCGAATGTACCACCGTTGATCCGGCAAAATCATAGAACCCGAGGGTCGCTAACCAACCGCCCCCCCAAACCCAGTGGCCGGTAATACCATAGGAAAATCCCACTAAGAACAGGCTAAAAATCACGAAAGAAGCAAACTTAATCCGTTCCGCCACGGCCCCAGAAACGATGGTGGCCGCCGTTCCCGCAAAGGCCAATTGGAAGAAAAACTTGGTGTAAAGGGGAATCCCCGCCCAGCTTAGGGACGAAAAAATCCCACTGTAGGCCGAACCTGTGAGGGGACTATTATCTGCCCCAGTAAGAAAAAAGCCATTCCAGCCTAAAACGGCATTGCCATCGCCAAACATCAGGGCAAAACCGATCGCCCAAAAAGCAAGACTCGAAAGGGCAAAGACAATTAGGTTTTTCGCCAAAATATTGACGGTATTTTTCGCCCGACAAAAGCCGCTTTCTAACATTGCAAACCCCGCATTCATAAAGAACACGAGCATCGCCGCGAAAACCACCCAGAGGGTATCTAGGGTGACCTGAACGGCTGGGGGAATTTCACCAAGGCTCCCTTGGGCGATCGCCACCCCCTGCCAAAGGAGCGGTAACATACAGGCCAAAAGCAATAAGCGGCCCTGGCGGCGAAATGGGTAGCTAAGCCGAGGGGAAAGCCCCCGAAACCACGAATCAAATGAAAAAGTCATAGCAAAATAAAAATGAAGAACCCATAATTATGGTCCATGAGTGTATTGCCGTAATAATCTTGTATTACGTCATTAAAGCCGCGCAAAATGTAGCTTTCGTCACTAAGAAAAAAATTTATACTCCTTAAGATGAACCTTGGACTCAAGGATAATTTTTAATGAGCTGTATCTCCCCAGGGGATGTTGTTACCCACCAAGCCCTCAGCGGCCGTTGAGTCATATCCGTTGCATCACTTGGGTTTCTACCCTGTGGCGATCGCCCCTCCGCACACCCCTATGGATATTCATAAAAACCAATGCTGATGAACATTGCCGATAAAATCGTGATTCTCCATCAAGCGGAGTTGCAGGGGAACATCTGGGAAAAAATCCTCCATTCCCAAGGGCTACAGTCTGTGATCTTGCCCTTCAGCGTTGATCTGCAGGGAGAGCTCCTGGATTTGGCGGCGGCCCAACAATCTTTACCCAACTTGATTTTATTAGAGCAACAACTACCCAGCTTTGATACGGCGAAATTTTGCCAGTGGATGCAAAGCTTTGAGCAACCGATTCCAGTGATTTTAATTGCGGCCCAAACCCGTAAGGTGGCCCCGGCAGATCGAGAAACGGCGATCGCCAATGGAGCAGCGGATCTTTTACCTCAATTTGATCTCAATAGCATTGCGATCGAAGCCGTCAGTGGCCTCAAAACCGTCGCCAAGGTACTGGGAAATATCAACATCGTCAACAATACCCTCGTCACCTGCATCATGGAACTGAAACGGGAGCTAGAAGCGGGTCAAGAATTTCCCGTTGCTCCCCCTGCCGTGTCTTCAAATACACCTGAACTAAAACCGCCCACGCCGACTGTTGCCTCACCACCACCGGAAGCCCCTGCCCCCAAAACCCGTAAATATCGAGGCCGCGATTATTAAGCTCCAGAGCGATCAATAAAAACCATGGCATAATAGCTTCGCCTCAGGTTAAGGCTTTGCACCATGGATCAAGTTTGGCGAGATAAATTTTGGGTACGGGATTGGCAACCAGGCGATCGCGCCGATGCGGCCAAGGTCATTGAACAGGTTTTAAAAGAGTACGGTTTACCCTGGGAACCGGAAGGAGCCGACGAGGAATTATTTAATATCGAAACCTATTATTGGCAGCAGGGTGGTGAATTTTGGGTTATCGAGCAGGCCGGAACCATTGTCGGCACCGCCGCCTACTACCCCATTCCCAAAGGCAACAAGGCCGTCGAAATCCGTAAAATGTATCTTCTGCCTGAAGTGCGGGGCCAGGGTTTAGGAAAATATCTCCTGGAGGAACTCGAAAAGGCGATCGCCAACCGGGGCTTTGCAGAAATCTGGATCGAAACTGTCACTGTTCTCAAGGAAGCGGTTCAACTCTATGAAAGCCAAGGCTATCAACCGATTACCGATGTCGAAACCGCCCGCTGTGACCTCGCTTATATTAAATATTTACCGTGAGTTTTTCCCAGAAAAATTACTTGATTTCTCCTGCTGTTAAATAATTTGCTTCTTCTAGGAAGTCTTTGAGGGCTGCGGGGAAAGAATCATAGGTCAACAAGCCTCCTTCACAATTGCCCTGATCGTCAAAATTGCCCCGGCATTCTTCGAGGCCCCAATCACTGATTCTGTCGTAGCGATTGAGCATTAAATTCCAGCCCGCTTGGGTTTCACCGAGGATGGCCTTTGTCGCCACATAGCCCGCCAGCATCCCATTCACTTCATAGCCTTCTGTTTCTGCATTTTGAATCGCGGCCCACATCGCTTGGAGTCGTTCCCGGTGGAGGGGGTAAAACCGTTCTTCTTGGGAGACATCCTGTAAAGTTAAACCGTCTAGCTGCCAAACTTGCACGGGCGGAAAACTGCCAGCATAGCTGCTGTAGCGATAGAGAAACCGATTATCACTGGTGACATATTCATAAATACCATTGCCATCGGGATCTTCGACGGGAATTGGCCCCCCATCAAAGGCCCCTAAATCGACCACTTCCCAGGTATTGTTGTCGGGATTGTGGGTAAAAATTTGCACCATGGCACAGCAATGGGCACCACCGGAATATTGGGAAAAAATCACCTCTGGGAAGTCATTATTAGGATCCATCTCCGCGATTTGCACCAGGCTGTACATCATAAAGGAACTGTCTTCTGTCCGCCGTAACACTTCTCGCTCATCCACCTGAATAGTCAAGGTCGGAACATAGTTGCTCCAGCCCTCTGGATTGGTTTGTTCGGCATAGCTGAGATTCGCCGTTACTCCCTGGCTGGTAATACTTCCAGAGTGATCGGGGGTTTCGTAATCAAATTCTAGAGTTGCGACCTCGGCCTGGGCACTATTGCTGAAGCCTAGGGGAAAAAGTGCTGTGCTAATAAAAAAAGTGGCGATCGCCTTTTTGATACCCATTGCTATCTCTAAATTCTCAGGAGTTTTCTTTCAAATGGTAGGCAACGCCGTTGGGCCACTGACCCAAAAGTTCAGAAAATGTTGTAGTCTCCCCCAAGCTACAAAATAAAAAAACACCCCCATCTAGGAGGTGCCACAACAAATTCCAAGCCGTCAATGCTGTTCGGTAGACCTTAATAAGCGTCCTGGAGTTCGTAAAAATCAGGGGAAACATAGTCTTTCCGCAGCGGCCAGCCGATCCAATCTTCCGGCATCAAAATCCGCTTTAGATTGGGGTGTCCTTCATAGACAATGCCGTACATGTCATAGCTTTCCCGCTCTTGCCAGTCGGCCCCTTTCCAAATCCAATACACCGAAGGTACCACTGGATTTTCTCTCGGTAGAAATACCTTAACGCGGACTTCTTCTGGGTCAGTCACGTTGTCTCCGACCTTCAGCAAATGGTAGAAACTCACCAATTCTTTGCCTGGCCCCAAATCATAGGCCCCTTGACATTGGAGATAATTAAACCCAAAGGCATAGAGGGCAGTGCAGAGGGGAATTAGGAGATCAGCATCGACTTTAATAATCTCGATACCAGAGTGATCTCGCTCTAAGGATTCGTGGCTAAAACCGTTTTCTGTCAACAATTGGGAGACAGCACCCGCCTCAACAATGGCGGCTTCTTCGGGGGTGGGGTTTTGATTTTCTTCTGCCATCGCTTAGGCCTCCTCTCTTTGTTTCGCGGTCAGCAGTGCAGGGGGAACAGGCATTCCCATCGCTTCGGTGAGTTCTTTCGGCGGGTTGTTCCAGGTATCCATGCCCAAATATTTCCCGGTGAGAATTGGCTCTACCACTTTCATGCTGTGGGCGGTGCTGTAGTAGCGGTGGGTCTGTTCTGTTTTTAAAGACCGTTCTTGAATGGTTTCGTTAGAAACTTTTTTGCGCAATTTGATAATGGCATCAATGATGGCTTCTGGTCTGGGGGGACAACCGGGAATATACAGATCCACCGGAATCAGCTTATCAACACCCCGGACAGCGGTGGTGGAGTCGCTACTGAACATCCCGCCGGTGATCGTGCAAGCACCCATAGCAATTACATATTTTGGTTCGGGCATTTCTTCATAAAGGCGCACCAAGGCCGGGGCCATTTTCATGGTGACGGTACCAGCGACCAAAATTAGATCTGCTTGACGAGGACTAGAACGGGGCACGAGGCCAAAACGGTCGAAGTCAAAGCGGGAGCCAAGGAGGGCGGCAAATTCGATAAAACAGCAGGCTGTCCCGTACAGAAGCGGCCACAGACTAGAGAGGCGCGCCCAGTTGTAGAGGTCATCAACGGTGGTGAGGATGACATTCTCCGAGAGATCTTGGGTGACCTGCGATCGCCCCATGGGGTTGAGCAGTTTTTCGGTTTGCTGTTGTTCAAAGGATGTCGGATTCATGACCATTCAAGGGCTCCTTTTCTCCAGGCGTACACAAGGGCAATCACGAGGATTGCGATAAAAATGAGGGCTTCAACAAAGGCAAGGAGGCCGAGTTGGTTAAAGGCCACCGCCCATGGGTAAAGGAAAACGGTTTCCACGTCGAAGACAACGAACACCAAGGCGAACATATAGTAGCGGATATTAAATTGAATCCACGCGCCGCCGATGGGTTCCATCCCTGATTCGTAGGTGGTTTTGCGTTCAGGCCCACCCCCTTTAGGGCGCAGCAGTTTCGATGCGGTGAGGGCAAGGATCGGGACTAGGCTACTGACGATGAGAAAGCCTAGGAAATATTCATAGCCGGAGAGGACAAACACTGGTGTTGTAATACCTCGCAGTTTTTTGACTTGGAATTTTTATGTCCTATCCAGTATAAAACCTATCCCGGCGGGATCATAGGTAGATGCTCCTAATCAATGACATAAGTGAGAGTTGAGGATTGGAACGCTCTTGCACTGGAGGCGATCGCCTTTACTGGCTAAGCGGAGCCAAAACCAGCGACCGGGCTTCGACAATGCTCAGCCCTCATTAATTTGTCAGCCCTCATTAATTTGTCAGCCCTCATTAATTTGTCAGCCCTCGCTAATTCTTCGTTTTTGGTAATGCGACTCGTTTTGACATTCCGCCAAAACATGAAGACGATCCCAATCGCTATTCATCAAAGCTAACTTTTTCGCCCGACTCCAACCCTGCACCTGCTTCTCCCGATAAAAAGCATTTGCCACATGATCATAATATTCCGCATAAACCAATTTAACAGGCAAACGTTTCTTCGTATGATTAGCCCCCTGCCCATTTTGATGCTGCCATAAACGCCGCTCTAAATCCTTCGTACTACCCGTATAAAACGATCCATCGGCACATTCCAAAATATACATGTGGGGCATAGTTGACTCCTTGTTGTCAAAAGATCGGGCTTCGACTTCGCTCAACCCTCATCTGTCTTAAAAGCTGGTTGAGCGAAGCCGAAACCAGCTATCCCATGACCTACGCAAAGCCGAAACCAGCGACAAACCCAACATCGACCTAATACTAGCCAAAATTTTCGCACTCTTTTGGTCAAGCTCCGCGATCGCCTTTAAAGTCTCCTCTGGTTTGCGTAATGGTTCTTCCTCCGGTGCATTGGAATTTTTGCCGACAGATCAAACGATTCCAGATCAACTGGATAAGAGGCAAAAAGACGTCATTCAAGAAGATTTATGGTTTCTTCGGCTATGAAGCAACGTTTTGAGGGAATTTTTCGGCACAATCACAGTAGAGGCATTCGGTAGTAGAGGAGAAAAAAGCCATGGCGAAAAAGAATGATACGGCGGCATTGTTGGGAGCCTTGGTGATCACCTTGGGGTTATTGGGCGCTGGTGGCTGGTGGTTTCTCCAACAAAATCAATCTCTCCAGTTGCCGACTTCCCTGGGAGATGTAATTGGCCAGGGGGAAACCGCAAATCGCCTTAGTCGAGGGGAAAGGTTACTGCTCCAAGGCGATCGCCAACCGGACAAAGAACAGGGAATTGCGGCCTATGGAACAGGAGATTTCCCGGAAGCAATTCGGCTCTTTCAAGCTTCTCTCCAGGCGAGCCCCAACGATCCTGAAACTTTGATTTATCTGAATAACGCCAAAATCCGCCAGCAAACTGCCAATCCCCAGGCGATCGCCGTAGTGGTCTCTTTACCAGTGGATACCGATACAAGCGGCGCGAAGGAAATTTTGCGGGGTGTGGCCCAGGCCCAAAAGGAAGCCCTTGATGGGGGTCGTGGATTTTTGGTGGTACTTGCTGATGATGATGGGGATCCGGCGATCGCCGCTGAGGTGGCCCAAGCCCTCGCGGATCAAGCGGACATTTTGGGGGTGGTGGGTCATTTTAGTAGTGATACCAGTTTGGCGGCGGCCCAAATCTATGAGGCCGAGAACCTGGTGATGATTTCCCCCACGAGTACGGCGGTGTCCCTCTCCACGGCAGGGGATTATATTTTTCGGACGGTGCCCAGCGATCGCTTCACGGGGACAGCCCTGGCCAACTATCTTTTAGAGCGTCTGAATCAGCGGCAGGTAGTGGTGTTTTTTAACAGTACCAGTGGCTATAGTAATTCCCTCAAGGACAGCCTCACCACAGAACTCTTTACCCGTGGTGGCACCGTGGTGGCCGAGGTGGATGTGAGTCCAGGGGGATTTAATGGTGCCCAAGCTCTCACGGACGCGAAAAATAAAGGGGTAACGGCGATCGCCCTCGTCACCGATACCCCGACCCTCAACCAAGCGCTCCAGATCATCCAGGTGAATGAAAATCAGTTGCCTATTGTCGCTGGGGATAGTCTCTACAAGCCAGAAACCCTACAAATTGGTGGGCGCGATGCCGTGGATATGGTGGTGGCGATTCCTTGGCACATTTTGAACCATACCAATGGCACCTTTCCTCAGGTGTCCCGCGCTCTGTGGGGGGGTGATGTGAACTGGCGCACAGCCCTGAGTTACGATGCGGCGATCGCCTTGATGACCGGGATTCAACAAAGTTCCACACCAGATCGTCAAAATCTGCAACAAACCCTCGCCAGTCCGAATTTTTCGGCGTTGGGGGCCGCCCAAACGATCCAATTCTTGCCGTCGGGCGATCGCAATCAGGCGCTGGAAATGGTGACGGTGCAACCAGGGGAACGGTCGGGCTTTGGCTATGATTTTGTCCCGGTTCCCTAGGTAATCAAGATTGAGTAAGGCCGCTGTTCCGCCAGAATGTGGCCAATCACAACGCTGTGGGGATAGCCCTCGGCTCGCAGCGCTTGGAGACAAGCCTGGGCTTTTTCCGGGGCGATCGCCCCTAACAGGCCACCGGAGGTTTGGGGATCAAAGATCAATTCATATTCTGGCCGTTCCCGTTGGGCCATGGTGACCTGGATAAATTGTTCAGCGGTATGGTTCTGGGGCGCGAGGGAGCTGGTCAAGCCCCGTTGCAGAGTCTCGATGGCACCTTCTAGGATCGGTAACTGGTCGAGGTGGAGTGCCGCGCTGAAACCCTTGGGTTGTAGCATTTCCAGTAGATGACCCGCCAGTCCAAACCCGGTTACATCAGTACAGGCAGTGGCCCCATGGCTTCGTAAAATCTCCGCCGCTGTTTTATTGGACTGCACCATGGTGGCGATCGCCCCGTCAATCCAATGCCCTTTTGTTTTTCCTTGCATCTCTGCGGCGAAAAGGGTTCCTGTCCCCAAAGGTTTCGTTAAAATCAGCAGTTGATCTCGTGCTAACTCCGTCTTGCGCCAAATTGCGTCTTTTTGCAACAGACCATTGCAGGTTAACCCTAAACCTAATTGATCCGCTTCATTGGTATGGCCGCCAATTAAAGCAATGTCGTCCAGATTTAAAATTTCGACAACCCCTGCGAGCAATTGTTGCAACATTCCCTGCTGCACCGTTGCTGGCCCGTGGGGCAAGGTGGCCAGGACAAGAACGCTGTGGGGTTTGGCTCCCATTCCATAGAGATCGCTGAGGCAATGGTGGGTGACGATTTTTCCTAGTAAAAAGGGGTCGTTGAGGAGGCTCGGAAAATAATCAATGGTTTGGACGAGGAGTTGATCCCTGGGAATTTGGATAATCGCCGCATCATCGGGCTGCTCCAGGCCCACAACCACATCGGCATGGGTAGGTAAAGTTAAGCTGTTTAAGCTGCTCGCTAAGATATTTTTGCCGACCTTGGCACCGCAACCAGCACAATACATTTTGAGTTGTTCTGCCGACGGGGATTGGGTAGCCTGAGACATTTGGGGCAGGTCAGAAAATTGCGCCATAAATTTGCGGTCGATGCGGTCTTTCCAGTGCCACAACAGAGGCGATCGCCAACTCAATTTTCCCCAGGTTGCAAAGGCCTGTTTGTCCCCTGTACCAATGAGGGCGAGATAACGTTTTTGGGGATGATAGGCTTCTAATGTTTCGCCCAGGATGGCCCGCTGTATATTTCGCAGTAGTGGTTTCCCTTGGCGTACGGCAAATACCCCTGCTTTGGGTCGTGGCTCGTCGCGCATCGTGGCAATATCGCCAGCCGCAAACACAAAGGGATGGGAAGGCGATCGCAGGGTTTGATCTACGAGCACAAAGCCTTGATCATCGGTTTGGAGGCCGCTCTCTTTTAGCCAAGGGGGAGCCGCTGCCTGGGTCACCCAGATCACTTTACCCATCAACGTTAAGTCTGACTGACATCGCAAGCCCGTGGTCGTTACTTCAACAACCGTTTCCCGGAGGTGAACTTGAATACCCCGTTGTCGCAGTAGTCGGAGGGCCTGGCGACTAACCCCAGAATTTTGATTAGTGCCCATGAGTTGCTGGCCCCGGTGGACGAGGTGCAACTCTAATAATTCGGGCGAAGCTAAACGTTGGCTGAGGGCATGGTGAATATTAAAGGCGAGTTCTGTTCCCCCAGCACCGCCCCCCACAATAATGATTTCCTGCTTCTGGTTGGGGTTTTGGGTCGCCATTTTTAGAATCTTTTCCCAGGCGGCTAAAAATTGGGGGACGGGTTTGGCGGCGATCGCATAGGCTTTTACCCCAGGGATCGTTTCTGTTGCCGGGGTACTGCCAATATCTAACGAGAGATAGTCAAAGCGGACAGGGGGGCGATTTTGGCAATGGATGAGTTTTTCGTTGAGGTCGAGACCAATTACTTTATCTTTCAAAAAGTCTGCCTGGGCAAAATGGGCCAAGCGCCGTAAATCGATGTGGGTTTCTTCGTAGTCATAAAAGCCCGCTACATAGCCCGGCAACATCCCAGAATAGGGCGTATAGGTGACATCACTGATCAGAGTTAAGCGCGCCTTGGCTCGCGACTGCATACCCCACATTTTCAGGGCGATCGCATGGCTATGACCTCCTCCAACGAAAACAACATCACTCATGTTCTTATTCTCAAACACCGAAAATGACGATAAAAAGGCTGCTTGCTACCCTACCGCAAGCCAAGGTCAGAACGCTTAAAATCATTAAAAATCACCGCCATTGACCCCCATGACAACTTCTTCTCGTTTTTCTGCTGCCGAACGCATTGCTTCTTTAAAAACGGCGATCGCCGGTGGTGTGACTGCCGGATTGCTGAGCTTCGGACTTTTGCTACTCCATCGTTTTGTTGGTTCTGAAGGATTGCCCCTAAATTTTGGTGGCGGCCTTAGCACTCTCACCTTGCTGGTTAATCTGGGTACTTCCGCCTTATCCGGTGCCTTGTTTGCCCTGACTTACCGTTATGCGGTGCGCACCGATGATAATCCCCAATTGAATGCTGGGGTGATTGCGGCGTTTGCCCTGGTGCGGGGGGTAGCCCTGGTGGATGCGGGATCGGCGATCGCCCAAAAGGGTTGGCCCTTTATGGCGGCCTGTGGCGAAAATTTTGTGGTCTTTGGTTTGACGGCTTTGGCGTTGAATTTCGGGAGGCAACAGGGCTGGCTTACACCATTTAAATAAACTTTTAGAATTCGGTAGCTCGGTAAAATAAGACCGTTCTTTCCCATTGTTTGCCTGTGTTAATTTCTGGCGATCGCCCTAGCCGTCTTTGTCCCTGCGGCAGTCAAAAGCCTTTGGCCCAATGTTGTGCCCCTTATCTTCAAGGTCAACTGGCTGCCCCCACCGCCGAAGCCCTGATGCAATCGCGCTACACCGCCTACTGTTTTCGGGATGTGGATTACCTGCTGAAGACGGAACATCCCAGCCGCCATACTGCCAATAGTCGCCAATTGATTACGGCAACGGCGAATAGCGTTTCTTGGTTGAGTTTAACTGTTCTCGCGACGGCAGCGGGCCAACCCCAGGACGAAACGGGCATGGTGGAATTTGTCGCCGTTTACCAGAAAGGAAAAACCGTGGGGCAACTCCACGAGCGATCGCAATTCATTAAAGAAAAAGGCCGCTGGTTTTACCTCGAAGGGGACATTCTGCCGCCCCTACAACCGAAGAAAAATGAACCCTGCTGGTGTAACAGTGGCAAAAAATTTAAACAATGCCACGGCAAGAAACGCTAAAGGGGCAAGCTTAGTTGAGGATCTTGCAACTGTTCAATGATTTTCAAATGGGCTTTTGAGAAAGGATAATTCTTGAGGCTTTGGAGCGAGACCCAGCCTGCCCCCGATAAATTTACCCGATAAATTTGCGGTTCCACCTGGATTTTAAAGTGGGTGTAGGCATGGAAAACCGTGTTTAAACGGCGTTCGTATTGCGCCCCTGGAAATAAATCCGTGAGTAAGGGCTGAATATTGCCTTCCTGGTTCGGAAATTCCCACAAGCCTCCCAAAAGTCCGTCCTGGGGCCGCTGTTGAATAAAAACTTGATTCTCCAGATTAAAGGCGATCGCCGCTACTATTTTTTTCGTGGGAATTTGTTTTTTTGGGGCCTTGCGAGGGAAATCCGTCGGTTGATGCTTGAGATAGGCAGTGCAATGGTTTTGCCAAGGACAGCGGGGGCAATCCGGGTTTTTCACCATGCAGAGGGTCGCCCCCAAATCCATCAAGGCTTGGTTAAAATCCCTGGGATTTTCTGGATCGAGCAAGGTCTCTGAAACATCCCATAGTTCATTCAACGCTTTAGCAGGCGGCACCTCTAGGGCGATGAGCCGCGCCAAAACCCGTTTCACATTGCCATCGAGGATTGCTAACGGTAAATTGCGAGCCGAACTGAGAATGCCTCCAGCCGTCGTCCGCCCGATTCCCTTGAGGCACAGCATCTTGTCTAAATCTTTAGGAAACTGCCCTGCAAAATCCGTCACCACCTGTTGCGCGGCCTGGTGAAGATTCCGCGCCCGGGCGTAATATCCCAACCCTTCCCACTGCTTTAAAACAGCCTGTAAATCCGCTGCGGCTAGGGCTTCCACCGTCGGGAACTGTGCTAACCACCGTTCGTAATAGGGAATCACCGTTTTTACCTGGGTTTGCTGGAGCATAATCTCCGAAACCCAGACCCGATAAATATCCGGTTCGTTGCGCCAGGGTAATGTACGGCCCGCCTGCTGATACCAATCCAAAAGCGATCGCCGCATTTCCGCTAAGATTTCTGCTGTCCAGATGGCCACAATTCAACAATGCCTCAATGCAAAAAGAGCCCCAGCCGAAACTGAAGCTCTTTTTTTGTTTAGTACCCCCAAGGGAATTCGAATCCCTGTCGCCTCCGTGAAAGGGAGGTGTCCTAGGCCACTAGACGATGGGGGCTTGCGGACTGAGCAGAAGCGCTTTTGTTTGTTTCGCTTGCGACTCACAGTTATACAATCTAACTGAAGAATTTTGAGATGTCAACCCTTTTCCCAAAACTTTTTGGAGGGATTCATCTAGCGGGAAATAGCCTGCTGGGTTGTCCGATTTTTAGTTACTGGGTTGCCCTCGCCCCGCACCGCTTGAAACATCCCAAACCGACACAGGCCCGTACCAAAGGCTAGGCGCATGAGCAGAATGGTCGGAATTTCTCGTACTGACTTGATAAAACCGGGTAGACCGTATTGCAGCCAACCCCAGGGCCGAATTGCTCCTACCCAAATTGTGTGTAACCAGGAAGGAAGGGTTTCTTGGCTCCAATCAGCGTTAATCACTTGATCTTGAACAAGACCTGTCTCCTCTAGCAGTTCCGAAAAGCCTTCGATGCTCGAAAACTTCGGGTGAGCCCATTGGTCAAGGAGTTGAGTCATCACGGGTTTTTCCCACCAATTGAGGGGAATTTGGCGATCGTCCCGTTGGTTCCAGTCGGCGACAACTAATTTTCCGCCGGGCTTCAGTACCCGGAGCAGTTCCTGGGCAAAAATCGCCTTATCGGGCATATGGGGGCCAGCTTCTACAGACCAAACTACATCGAAACTGCCATCGGCGAAGGATAAATTCATCGCATCATCAACGGCAAATTTGGCAGTCAATCCTGGGGGCGTAAGTTGGGTTGCCCGCTCCACTTGCTTGGGACTGATGGTGATCCCAGTTACGTCAAAGCCATAGTCTCGCGCGAGGATGCGGCTACTGCCACCGATGCCACAGCCCACATCCAGCACTTTGGTTCCAGGGGGTAATTGATCCAAGCCGCCCCAGCGCACCATCTCATGGACAAAATCAGCCTTAGCTTTGAGGAAATTTTTCGCCCTCGGTGGGTTGCCATAGTGACCAAGGTGAATGTGTTCGCCCCAGTAATATTCAAGGATGCCGTCCTCTGTCCATTCGTCGTAGGAGTCGGCGACGGTGTCGGCAGATTGGTAACGGCGGGCTGTCAGCAGATAGCTAATGAGGGCGATCGCCAAAATTGTGGCACTAATCCCCAGGGCAAGGAGCAAGATATTCATGGGTTGAGTTTGCGTGAACTGCGGCAAAAAGGGCTCAAATTATCCTAACTGATCCGCGCCGGGAGGCTGGCGATCGCCTTTTTTAAAGATTTGGAAATCAAAAAATCTTCCCTGGGGAAGATTGCTTTTACATCGTTGACCAGAAGCAGATTCTATATATTTTTGTTAAGTTGGACGGGCATCTATGCAAAATATTCACTTTTTTTGATTTTTACGCAGCTTCAAGCATCTTTTTTTATGAATTTAGATTTTCTTACCCGAAGTATTTTGGGGAATACCCTCGCTGCCTATGCCATGGCGATCGTCGTGCTGGTGGTGGGCTTTCTCCTGATCAATGGGTTCAGGGCGCTCATTCTCAGTTCACTGCGACGGTGGGCCAAAAAGACCCAAACGACCCTCGATCCGCGCATCACGAAAATTCTCAGTCAGTCTTTAGTGCGTCTCCTCTATGTGGGGAACGTTTTTTTGGCGATTGGGAATCTCAACTTGCACCCCATTTTGAACCAAGCGGTGCGGGCTTTAACGGTTATTGCCACGACGATTATTGGCATTCAGCTCATTTCCCAATTGGCAGAATATGCGATTCGCTCCTACCTCCTGCGTAAAGGCGACATTGAGCTAGAACAGAGTTTTAGTGCGCTGATGCCCATTTTGCGGGCCATACTCTGGGCTATTGGTGCGGTCTTCCTCCTGGATAACCTCGGCTTTGATATCTCTGCTGTGGTCGCCAGTCTGGGGATTGGGGGTTTGGCGATCGCCTTTGCCGCCCAGGGGATTCTAACTGATTTATTCAGTTACTTTTCCATTGTCCTCGACCGCCCCTTTGCCCTGGGAGACTTTATCATCGTCGGTGATTTTATCGGCACTGTAGAATACATCGGTATCAAAACCACGAGGCTCAAGAGTCTCAGCGGCGAAGAAATCGTCATGGCCAATACCGACCTCACAGGCTCCCGGATTCGCAACTTTAAGCACATGAAGCGGCGACGGATCGTCTTTAGTCTTGGAGTCCTGTACGAAACGCCTAAAGAAAAGTTAGAAATTATTCCGGCCCTCATCCAGGACATCATTAGCGCTCAAGAACAGGTTAGTTTTGACCGGGCTCACTTTGCCAGCTATGGCGATTTTAGTTTGAACTACGAAATTGTCTACTACGTTGAAAGTAGCGACTACGCCCTCTACATGGATACTCAACAGAAAATTAACCTGGCCATCTTCGAAGCCTTTGCCCAGCGCAACATTGAATTCGCTTATCCGACAAATGTGACCTACGTCCAAGGTTTAAATGCCGACGCAGAAAAGGCGATCGCCCCAGAAACTGCCACGAACAGTTAATTCCTTGAAGTATTGATCACAGTGCTGCCCCCAAGTTTTAAATTTGGGGGTTTTTTCTGGCTAGATATCGCCCCCAGCCACAAAATTTCGTCATAATAATCAACTGTTGCGTATTTCCCCAAAAGCGATGCCCCTTGCCCCCCTCAGTTGGCCAGAACTCGAAGCCCTCACCGATTTCCACCTCGACTACGAAAACGGCCTGACCAATGCCCAATCCTGTTTACGGCTCTTTGGTCAGTCAGAAAGCGATATTCGGGTCACTCTCTACCGGGATAACCATGCCTGGTGTCCCTACTGCCAAAAAGTCTGGCTTTGGCTAGAGGAAGTGCGCATCCCCTACCGCATCAAAAAAGTAACCATGTTTTGCTACGGA
>Ga0213835_101286_pt1 | contig 16339 bp, 16 predicted proteins | sample SWPATP01_FD_160576 | JGI IMG/M metagenome (GOLD analysis project Ga0213835, IMG submission 160576) | Coastal seawater microbial communities from Marineland, Florida, United States - SWPA TP0 #1 | ecosystem: Environmental > Aquatic > Marine > Coastal | place: USA: Florida | collected 2016-08-05 | reverse complement strand
ATGGGCCCGGCGCTGCTCTTTGGCACCTACGCCGCCATCGGCCTGTGGGCCGCCGTCGCCACCCGTGAAACCTGGGGCAAGCGCGAACGCGAGCTCGCGGACCAGGCCAGCAAAAGCACCCCCGCCCACGTGAGCGCGTAGGAACGGACCGCCCCGGACGCCGTCGAAGGCCTCCCGCAAGCTCGTCACATCACTTTTGAAAGGCAGAATTGTGGTTCTCACACAGGAAAAACCAACCGGAGGCACGGCCCCCAACGTCGGCGCGGACCGCCTTGACCGGGTCACCCGCGCCGCCTTCCGGATCCGGCACCACGCCCTGAACATGGGGGAGGTCCAGGGCCAGGGCTATGTGGGCCAGGCACTTGGCGCGGCGGACATGCTCGCAGTTGTCTACGCGGACCAGCTCCGGTTCCGGGCCGAGGATCCCCACTGGGACGAACGCGACCGGTTCCTGCTCTCCACCGGCCACTACGCGATCGGCCACTATGCGGCCCTCGCCGAGGCCGGAATCATCCCCGTCACGGAGCTGGAGACCTACGGCTCCGACAATTCCCGGCTGCCGATGTCCGGGATGTCCACCTACACGCCCGGTATGGAGATCTCCGGCGGCTCCCTCGGCCACGGCCTCTCGATCGCGGTCGGCTCCGCCCTGGGCCTGCGGTACCAGGGTTCGGACGCCCGGATCTACAACTTCCTCTCCGACGGCGAACTCGACGAAGGCTCCACGTGGGAGGCCGCCATGGGGGCGCACCACCACCAGCTCGGCAACCTCACCGCCATGGTGGATATCAACGCCCTGCAGGCCGACGGGAAGACCGACACCGTGCTGCGCACCGAGCCCGTCACCGAAAAATGGGAAGCCTTCGGCTGGTACACCCAGCGCGTGGACGGGAACGACGTCGGCGCGCTGCTGGCCGCGTTCGACAACGCGGCTGCCCAGGCCGCCGCCGTCGGACGCCCCTCCGTCATCCTCTGCGACACCAAAGTGGGCCGCGGCGTCCCGCTGCTCGAGGACCGCGAAAAGGCGCACTTCATGCGCATCGAAGAACACGAATGGCAGCTCTGCCGCGAGCAGCTGACCGCAGGATTCGAAGGAAAGGCCGCACGATGAGCACCGCCACAACACCGAAGCTGAAGACCTCGGCCATGATCGCGTCCTTCGCGGATCCCGGCCAGAAAACCGCGTCCGCGCCGTTCGGACACGCCCTGGTCAAGGCCGCGCAGGAAAACGACAAGATCGTGGGACTCACCGCGGACCTGGGCAAGTACACGGACATGCACATCTTCGCCCAGGCCTTCCCGGAACGCTTCTTCCAGATGGGCATGGCCGAGCAGCTGCTCTTCGGTGCCGCGGCCGGCCTGGCGGAGACGGGCCTGGTCCCGTTCGCCTCCACGTACTCGGTGTTCGCCGCCCGGCGCGCCTACGACTTCCTGTGCCTGGACGCCGCCGAGCCGAACCTCAACGTCAACATCGTCGGCGGGCTCCCCGGCCTGACCACCGGCTACGGCCCCAGCCACCAGGCCACCGAGGACATGGCGATCTTCCGCGGCATGCCCAACCTGACCATCGTGGATCCGTGCGACTCCCTGGACATCGAGCAGGCCGTCCCCCAGCTGGCGGCCAGCGAGGGGCCCACCTACCTGCGCCTGCTGCGCGGCAACGTTCCCACCGTGCTGGACGAGTACGATTACACGTTCGAACTCGGCAAGGCGAAAGTCCTGCGCGGGGGCAATGACGTCGTCTTCATCTCCAGCGGGCTCATGACCATGCGGGCCCTTCAGGCGGCCGAGGCGCTGGCGGCCCACCACGTGGACGTCGCCGTCGTCCATGCCCCCACCATCAAGCCGTTCGACGCCGCGACGGTCCTGGCCGAGCTGAACACCGACCGCCTCGCGGTGACGCTGGAGAACCACAGCGTGGTGGGCGGCCTCTTCGAGACCGTGGCCTCGGCCGTGGTCACGGCGGGGCTGGGCAAACGCGTGGTGCCGGTGGCGCTGCCCGATGAGTTCCTCGACGCCGGCGCGCTGCCCACCCTGCACGAACGCTACGGGCTTTCGGTGCAGCGGATCGTCGCCAAGGTCCTCGCCGAACTCGGTTGAGTCACGTGCACGGGGCGGGCAGATGCCGGCCCCGTGCGCGTGCCGTACCATCGACTGTTAACACACCAACTGTAAACAGTTGACCACCGACAGTGAGGACACACCATGGCCGGAGCAACAGCCCCGCTGCTCGGACTGGAAAAGAAGAGCCTCCGCGAGCAGGCGCTCTCCGCCCTGCGCACGGCCATCACGAGCGGCGAGCTCGAGCCCGGGCGGCATCTGGTGGAGACCGAGCTTTCCGACATGCTCCAGATCAGCCGGGGAACACTCCGTGAGGCCCTGCGCCAGCTGGAGCAGGAAGGACTGCTCTCCGCCGGACCGCGCGGCCGGCTGTCCGTGCGGCACCTGGACGGCAAGGAAATCCGGGACATCTTCGCCGTCCGGGCGGCGCTGGAGTCGCTCGCGGTCCGCACGCTGTGTGAACTGCCGGACCGGGCCTCCGTGATCGCATCCCTGCGCAGGGCGATCGACGCCATGGCGGCGGCCGCCGAGGGGAGCCTGGAGGAACGGATTGAATCCGATCTCGAGTTCCACCGGACGCTGTGCCGGCTCACCGGAAACGAGACCCTGCTGCACTCCTGGGAATCACTGGAGGGCTCCATCCGGATGTCCATCATGTTCGCCGGGATCGAACGGGCCGTCAGGAACATGAGCGTGGACCGGCATCACGACATTGTCGCCGCGATCGAGACCGGCGACGCGGTGCTGGCCCGCACAACGATCCTCGAACACATGGATGTGGCCGCATCCAATCTGGTGGCCTAGCAGGCTTCAGTAGTCCACGATCGCGCCGGCAGAGATATTGACCGTCGCGTCGGTGATGGCCGCCGCCTTGTCCGAGACGATGAACGAGGCCACGTTCCCGACGTCCGTCAGGGTGGCCGTGCGGTTCAGGTGCGCAGACTTGGCGATCTCCACGACGATCTCCTCCCGGCCTTCGGCCTGCCACGGGATCGTTTCGATAATGCCGCCGGTGACCATGGTGACCACCCGGATTCCGTGTTTTCCCAGCTCGAGGGCCCACTGCCGGCGCAGCCCTTCCATCGCGTCCAGCGCCACCTTGAACCCGCCCAGGCCGTGGACGGTCTGCGGGCCCGAGCCGCCGAACATGAGCACGACGCCGGAGCGCTGCTTGACCATATGCGCAGCCGCTGCGCGGGTGGTGAGAAAGTGGGTACGTGCGGCCACGCTGATGGGCCGGGTGAAGTCATCCACATCAATTTCCATGAGCGGCTGCTGGACGTCGCCGAAAGAGATCACGTTGAAGGAAATGTCAATCCGTTTGCTCTTCTTCGCCACGCGGTTCACGAAGGCGTCCACCTGCTCTTCGTCCAAGGCGTCGACGACGGCGGTTTCGGCTGTGCCGCCGGCCTCGCGAATGTCGCGGGCCACTTTCTCCAGTCGCGATTCGGTCCTCCCGGCGATGTGGACCGAGGCGCCCTCGGCCGCGAATGCCCTCGCCACCGCCCCGCCGACCGCGCCGCCGCCGCCGTAGATCAGGGCGGTCTTGCCGTCCAGCAAACCGTTTCCCGGAATCCCGTTATTCAGCATGGTCGCCTGCCTAGTGCCGCGGAGGTCGTGAATTCCCTCAACTATGTTCTTGCCGGCGGCCGGTGGCAAGAGGACCCGGGCCATGCGGACCATCCCGGCAGAATGGCTGGCCGGGTCCGGGCCCACGCCGGGACTCGGCCAGGCGTCCCCCCAATGCACACTCCTGGCCGAACCACGACGCATCGGGCGGGCCGTTGCCGCCCCCTGCAGGCGAGGAATTGGACACGTCCAATTCCTCGCCCTGAGCGTACCCGGAAAATATTAGACATGTCCAATCTGTTAGGATCGCAAGAGAACAGACGTCATGTGACGAGCCGCGTCCCGAGAGGCTCGTCCGAGGAAAGAAGCCACTGTGAGCAGCGACCAGCCGACCTCCGCGCCGGGCCTAGCCCTCGCCCGCAAACTGAACATCCTTCTGGATACCGCCGAAGCCGAGGGCCGGAAAGTCACGTTCATTGACGTCCGGGACGCCATGTCTACTGCCGGGACGCCACTCTCGCGCGCCAGGTGGCACTACATGCGATCGGGCACGGGACCGGCCGTCAAGAAGGTCGAACTCCTGCAGAACCTGGCCAGGTTCTTCGGTGTAAGCGAGAACTACCTGATCGACGGCGACGACGAGCTTCCGCCCCGGGTCGAAGCGCAGCTTGACTTGCTCGCCTCCATGCGGGCCAACAAGGTCCGCAACTTTGCGGCCCGCCAACTGGACGGGCTCTCCCCGGAAACCCTGCTCCAGATCCGCGACCTGATCGACGAGCAACTCTCCCGCCAGGAACCGGATCAGTCCTAGCCGGATTTCCGCCAACCATGCTTTGACCTGCGCTGATATGATTCAGCCGAGGTTTGGCCGTCAGGAAGTGGCGTGTCCAGGCTGACGCTCTATCAACAGCCAAGGACTCCGCACATGGACTACGACGCCGCCCGGTCGCGGGCACGGGAAGCAGAAGCAGGCCTCTCCCTCACCGAGCCGGTGTCCCTGGCCTCAATCCAGGCGCACCTTGAACGGCAGCGGAACCGCAAGATCGTCATCAACCCCATCGAAGGGTCAACGGACAAGGTCTGCGGGCTGTGGTTCGGCCTGGACCACATGGACCTGATCCTGCACGCCCGGGCGGCCTCCGAAGTCCACCGGCAACAGATTGTCCTCCACGAGTTCGCCCACATGATCCTGCGCCACGAGCAGGACATCGTGTCCGCCGAGTACGCCGGCACGTTCTTCCCGGACCTCGATCCGGAGCGCGTTGTCAGGGCCCTCAAGCGTACCGACTTCCACAACGAGGTCGAGGTCACCGCGGAGCTCATGGCGGACCGCCTCGCCGCACGCATCCGCCGTTCCCAGGACCGCTCCGGCGGCCAGCCGGGGAACTTTAGCTCGGTGTTCGGATGATCCAGCTCGTGATGGCCGCGGTCCTTTTCGTTCTCGCGGCGGCCCGCATCCCGGCCATGGGACGGAAGGGCCGGGACACCGTGTTCCTGGCGGCCTTGTTCGCCGGTGTTGGCTCGGTGCTGATGTCGCCTGCCGTGTATGCGGCGGTCGATTCCAGCATCGGCGGCATCAACCTCGCGAAGCTAGCCCTGCATACCTCATTCATCATCGGCCTGTGGAATCTCCGGCTCGCCGTCCTTGAGGCAATCATGCCGGCCGACACACGCCGGGCCCTGCTGCGTTCCCTGCCTCTGATCGTCACGCTGGCACTGCAGTTGATGTTCTTCGTCCTCACTGGCCCCACCACCACGACCGACAGTTGGGGCCTGTACCACGACCGCCTGCCGGCCGCCCTGTTTTCCACCGTGATGATCGCATTCATCGGGTGGGTGTGCTTCGGCGTCGCTGTCGCGTGCGTCCGGTACATCCCGCGAATGCGCCGGTCCTTCAAGGTCGGGTTCACCATGGTCGGCGCTGGTTGCGTCCTCGGCCTGATCGTGGCGATCAAGTTCACGATTGGACTGCTCGCTATCCCCATGCCGGTGCTAGCCGCGGTTCCGATCCCCTCCGATGCAGCCATCCGGGTCGTGGAAATGTTCACGATTGTCCTCGTCGGGGCGGGCCTGACGGTACCGGCAATGGCCGGGCGCACCAGCCGCAACCGTCAGGCCCGGTGGGAGGCCGACACCCTCGCCGGCGTCGAGCCCATCAGGGAACGGGTCCTGCAGCACTTAGGTGCCGACCGCATCCTCGAAAAAGATCCCGCCGCCCCGGCCCGGGAACGGCTTCACCGGATGATCGTCGAGGTCTGGGACGCCGAGCTCGCGTCCGGCGGGACCCTGACTACTGACGAGCGAACATTCCTCCTGGCCGCCGAAGAGCGGCTCGACCTGAACCGGACCCCGTGACGGGGCCTTCCATGACACGGCACGGCGCGGCGCGGGACTAGGTTCCGGGCGGAACTCCCGGCCCCGCACCGCCGGGGCCGCTCGGGGGTTTCGGGCCGGCTTGGCCGTTTTGGGGGCCCTGCTCGGTCTCGCCTTCAGGGGCCTCATGGCCGATGGAGGCCGCCGGGCCGCCTATGCCATAGAAACCCGGCTGGCCTCCGACTGGCCCGTGCGGAGCCCCGGCGGGGGTTCCCCCGCCCGTGGCTCCGGCGTCGTGAACTCCCCCGCCCGGAGCTCCGGCGTCGTGAACTCCCCCGGCGGGGCCAGGACCGTAGCCGGGGCCGGGAGCCGGGGCGGCGCCGGGAGGCGGATATGAAGCCGGGCCCGGAGGCGGATACGGAGCCGCCGCGGCGGGTCCGACGGAGGGCCCGGGGGCGGGTCCGGCGTAGGCGAGCGCCGGCAGGTCGCCGGGATCCACGGGCCCCATGTCGAGGTGGAACGGCGGATATTCGTCCCGCATCAGGGATACGTACGCGATGACGCGGTAGATCCAGCGGTTCAGGCCGAGCAGGAGGTCGAACAGTCCCCGCCAGTATTGACCCGTGAACAGCAGGATCACTGCGGCAATGACGACCAGCAGCCCCAGGAGGGACATGCCCACACCTTCCTGCACCCAGTGGCCGTCACGGAACTCCCACGACCTCGCTGTCCCCGTCAGCACGCCGATGATCAGCAGATGCGGAATGGCGAGCAGCCACGATTTCACGAAAATCAGGCCGCGCGACAGCCGTTCTGGATAGTCGACGTCGAAATCCGCCGGGTAATCGGTGCGGGCCAAAGTGAACGGCGGATAGATGTCCGTACCGATCACACTGAAGGCATAGAAGGCCACACGCCAGTTCCAGCGGATCACGCCGACATTGAAGTTGAACAGAGAGCGCGGGTACCGTCCCGTGAACAGGATCGCGAACCACGCCACGAGTGTGACCACGCCGAAAGCGAACCAGAGAAAGAACAAGATGATGCAGTGCGGGATGGCCAGGAACCACTTCACGAGCCACTTCCACCGGGACAGGTTCGGGTCGAGGTAGCCGTTGAGGCGTGCGGGATACACGTACTGCGTCTGCGCGCCCGGCGACACGGGGTAAGGGGTTCCCGGCGGCGCTGCGTAGGCCCCTGCTGCGCCCGGCGCGGCAGCACTGGCCAGCTGGCCCGGGGCGGCCCCCGGCGGATACGTGCCCACTGGGTACGGCTGGCCGGGCTGGGCCGGCAGGTTGCCGGGAGGAACGCCGCTGCCCGGACCGCCGCGGCCGGATCCCGCGGCGCGGCCGAGTCCGGCGGCGCCCAGCACGATCAGCGGTACCCCGATCAACAGCATCACAAGCCCGCCGATCAGCAGGCCGATGAAGACCGGCCAGAGCAGATCGGAGCGTGCCCCGGCCTGCAGGTTCACGGCCACCGGGGCACTCGCGTCGGCGTTCATGACCACCACGGCCCAGGATCCGGAGCGCAGGTCCCAGGTGAGTTCCTGCTCCCCGGGGCCCGTGGCGGTGGCGGCCCAGAAGCTCTGCCGGGCCGGGTCGGACAGTGTTTTGGCACCGGCCACTTCGCGGTAGATAACGCGGAAGGGGTCGAACCTGACGTCGACGATCTCGGTGTGCCGGACACCGGCCAGATATGCCGCGACATCGGCCCGCGGGGCTATGCCGATAAAGATTTCCTTGCCGGGATCGGTGGTGGAGCCGCGGAGCAGTACGCTGCCGGCAAAGTCCGCGGGGGTGCCCTCGGGCAGGCCGCCTCCGGTCATGACGTCCAGCCGCGGGGTGGTGAGTGCGTAGGAATCGCCTGAGAACGGCGCCGACGGCGTAATGAAGTACCTGCCGTCGCGCTGCTGGTAGTTGGCCCAGCCCGTGACACCGGCTCCCGCCAGCAGCCCCAGGCCGACCAGTGCGCACAGCGCGCCAATCACCAGCATGACAATCCGGCCTGCTTTCATGGCCGCCGTCCTTTCAGATGGTCCGTTGGCACGCCCGGTCGGGCGGGACTTCCGGAGGTCGGGTGCGCCGGGTCGGGGCTATTGCCGCCCGAGCGAGGTCAGCAGGGTCTTCGCCCAGTTGCCGGCCTTGTCGATTTCTCCGCTGCGCAGGGGCCCTTTGGTGCCGCCCACGTAGAACGGCATCGGTTCGGCGATGATGTCGGCGCCGCCGGCGCGGAGGGCGTGTGTGATCTTCTTGGCGGCATCGCCGTGGATGAACATCCGCAGGCGTGTGTCGAAAGCGGCCGCTTTGACTCCCTTGAGCCGGTCCGGCCCGAGGCCGGACAGCAGCGCGGTGACCTTCGGCGTCGGACGCCATCCGTTGATCGGGCTGCCGACGACGAGGAGGTCCCCCGCCGCCAGCTGTTCGGATGTGAAGTCGTCGACCGGGACGGCCGCCGCGTCCAGCCCCTTGAGTTCACCGGCCACAGCCTCGGCCACTGCCTTCGTGTTGCCGAAGGCCGAGTCGTAGACAATGAAGGCTTTCAAGCCGTGATCACCACTTTGAGGGCCTTCGTCTCGGCCGCGCGGGCGAAAGTGTCGTAGGCCTCCATGAACTCGTCAAAAGTGAAGTGGTGGGTGGCGAAACTGTCCGCGGGGACTTTTTGCTGCGCCACGAGCTTGAGCAGCATGGGGGTGGTGTTGGTGTTGACCAGGCCCATGCTGATGTTGATGTTCTGGATCCAAAGGTTTTCGACGTGCAGTTCCACGGCTTTGCCGTGCACACCCACATTGGCCACGTTGCCGCCTGGCCGCACGATGTCGGTGCACATGGTGAAGGTCGCCGGGATGCCGACGGCCTCGATTGCCACGTCCACGCCCTGGCCGTCAGTCAGGCGCATCACCTGCTCTTTCCAGTCGGCATCGGAGGAGAGGACCACATCGGTGGCACCGAATTCGCGGGATTTCTCCAGCCGGTTCGCGTCGAGATCGACGGCGATGATCGTGGCGGCGCCGTAAAGGCCGGCGGTCGAGATCGCGGCGAGTCCCACGGGGCCGGCACCGATCACGGCGACCGTATCCCCGGGCTTGACCCGGCCGTACTGCACGCCGATCTCAAAGCCGGTGGGAAGGATGTCGGAGAGCATGACGGCCTGTTGGTCGCTCACTCCCTCGGGCAGGAGGTGCAGGGAGTTCTCGGCGTACGGGACGCGGACGAATTCGGCCTGGGTGCCGTCGATGAGGTGTCCGAAGACCCAGCCGATGCCGGAGGCGCCCTCGTCGCCCAGGCAGTGGGAGTACAGGCCGGTCTTGCAGTTGTTGCAGTGCCCGCAGGATTTGATGCAGGAGATGATGACGCGGTCCCCGACCTTGAGGCTGGTCACGGACGCGCCGATCTCCGTGATGGTGCCAACCCCTTCGTGGCCCAGGATACGGCCCTTGGCAACCGCGGGTACATCGCCCTTGAGGATGTGCAGGTCAGTGCCGCAGATGGTGGTGGTGTCCACTTTGACGATCACGTCGCTGGGGCTCTGGATGGTGGGATCGGGGACGTCGGTCCAGGATTTCTCCCCGGGGCCGCCATAGACGAGGGCTTTCATACGTGCTCCTTGGTTTTGATGATGACCAGCGGGTCTACGAGGCGCAGGCGGCACGGCGTCTCAGAGGCGTCGATCCCCGAATACAGCCGCGAGACGCGGGCACGCTCACGGAGTTCGTCGATTGCTTGGGCCGAAACGCGGGCATGAGCGAGGTCGAGCACGAGTTCGAATAAGGGAAGCTTGCTGGTGACGCGGCGGCAGACAACGTAAAGGGCCCGCACGTTGGCAACCGTCACCACGCCATGCACCTCGATCCGTGCCGTTTCGGCGCCGGCATCGAGGCGTATCAGAACTTTGAGTTTGGGGTCCCCCGCATGGTGATGCATGAAACCGTCAGAGCTCCCTGACGGTTTCGGGTTGGGCGGACAAGCTCTTAGGTGGACTGTAGTTGTTCATTTGGCCGTGGTCTCCTGCCATTTCCTGCTGAAGCCGGAAAGTGCAAAACGCCATTTCCTTCCCCAATTCGCGGCGAGACCCGTACTGCATTCCTCAAAGCGGTTCTTCCCCCAACGTTGGCCCCCAACTGGCCGTGCAGGAACCGCCCCAGATTCAGCTTGGGGGGCATGCGATGTGCTTGTAAGGGGCGAAAGTCCCTGATGCGCGTTTAGGACCTTCGGCATTCCACGCCTAGCCTGTTTCCCATGACTGAACTGCCTGATTCCAGCGGCGCGCCAGACCTTGCGCTGAGGTCCGTGCGGCAGCCCGGGGACGACATATGCTCCGACGTGTATATACGAAATGGTGTCGTGGCGGCGATTAGTCCGTCCACCGGGAATTCGGGCGTCGCCGGCTCGCGGATGGCGGACCTTGATGGCCGCTACATCATTCCGGGGCTGTGGGACGAGCATGTCCACATGACGCAGTGGGCACTGGCCTCCAACCGGCTTGACCTCTCGGGTGCCGGGTCGGCGCGCGAGGCGGCCGCCGTCGTCGGGTCCCACCTCGCGAAGGTCGGCGGAGAGAACATGGGGCCGGATGTGCCGACGCTGGTAGGGGCCGGTTTCCGTGACGCCGTCTGGGCCGACGCGCCCAGCCGGGACCTCCTCGACTGCGTGACGCACGGCCGGGCGACGGCGCTGATCAGCCACGACCTCCACTGTGTCTGGCTCAACTCCGCGGCGGCCCAACGCTACGGTGTGGCGGTGGAGGCGGACGGGCTGCTCCGGGAAGAGCCCGCATTTGCCGTGACCCGCGAACTAGGCAGGCATCCGGACGCGGTGGTTGATCCGTGGGTGCAGACGGTGGGGCAGGCCGCCGCCGCACGGGGCGTGGTGGGAATCGTGGACTTCGAGATGACGTGGAACCGTGACGCCTGGCTGCGGAGGATCTCCGGCGGTTTCGCTGCGCTCCGGGTCGAGGCGGGGGTCTATCCGCAGGATCTGGACAGGGCCGTGGCCGAGGGGCTTCGGACAGGGTTGGAAGTGGCGGGCAGCGACGGGCTCCTGACCGTGGGCCCGCTGAAGGTGCTGATCGACGGCTCGCTCAATACCCGCACCGCGTACTGCGTTGACCCGTATCCGAACGGCGGCCACGGTCTCCTGACGGTGAGCGGGCCGGAATTGCTCGCCCTGCTGGTCCGGGCACGGCAGGCAGGCTTCGTGCCGGCAGTCCACGCGATCGGCGACGCGGCGAACCGGGTCGCCCTGGACGCCTTTGAGGCGGCCGGTATTTCCGGGCGCGTGGAACATGCCCAGTTTGTGCGGAACGAGGATTTTGTCCGCTTCGGCCGCCTGGGCGTGACAGCGAGCGTGCAGCCGGCCCACGCCCTCGATGACCGGGACGCGGCCGATTCCAATTGGGCCGGACGCACGGACCGGGCCTTCCCGCTCCGTTCGTTGGTGGCAGCCGGGGCGACTCTGGCCCTTGGCTCCGATGCTCCGGTAGCACCGCTGGATCCGTGGACCGCCATGTCCGCCGCCACGACGCGGGCCCGGCCGGACGGCCGCGGGCCGTGGCATGCCGAGCAGGCCCTCACGCGGCAGCAAGCCCTCACAGCCTCGACCCGGGGCCGCGGCCGGCTTCGGGTCGGGGATCCCGCCGATCTTGCCGTGCTCGACGACGACCCGCTGACGGTTTCGGACGCGGTGTTTGCCGCGATGCCGGTGGCTGCCACATTGGTGGCGGGACGGTTTACGTACGGCGGCTAAACACCTTTGACCCGGGCCTGGACCAGGTTGGCGTACGGCAACCGGCCGTACTCTTCCACGAATGCGGCGTGGTACCCGGCTTCCGCGGCGTTGAGCTGCTCGACGGGCAGCTCTTTCCACGCGACGATCAGCCCATCGGCGGCAGCGAGCTGCCAGATGAGCCGGCCGTCCCAGTGGCCCGGCGGCTTGCCTTTGCCGAAGTCAACGAATTCCTGGATCTGCCGGCGCAGTCCGCGGTTGCCCTTGCTGCCGGGCCCGGCTTTGCCCACGTAGAGGACGTCGGCCCCGTCGACCCATTCGGCGTCGAGCGCCTCCGATTTCAAGGTGGGGTCCTTCTTCTTGAAGACACCGGCGGTGCTCTTGGCCAGGAACTGCGGGCGGTATCCTTCGGGCTTCAGCACCGCGAAGATCCCGGGTTTCTGCGGAATCCGGTTGATGTCGAGGTGCCCGAGCAGCCGGAAGCCGGTGAACCCGTCCTGTTTCAGTGACTGTGTGTTGATGGGCATGGGTTCCTTGGATCGGGGCAGTGCGTGCACTTGAAGCTTACGGAAGCGATCTGACAATGAGCCCCTCGAACCCCGCTGAATCGCGGCACCCTCTGACTGCTCCTAATAACGTCGGACCCCCGAGGGAGGATGGATTCATGGACGGCAATCAGGGGCCCGAAGTGGTTCCGGCAGGAGACGGCGACACCGACTTCAGCCGCGCCGGGCACGCGGTGGCCGCCGCGCCGGACACCGAGCCCCCGGTTTGCATTTCCGAAGTGTGCAGTGCTGCCACCAGTGCGACGGCCACTCATTTACCCCGCTGTGTCTCCCACCGCTGTCCCTTTAATGTCCGACCCCCGAGGGAGGATGGATTCATGGACGGCAATCAGGGGCCCGAAGTGGTTCCGGCAGGAGACGGCGACACCGACTTCAGCCGCGCCGGGCACGCTGCGGCCGCCGCGCCGGGCACCGAGCCGACGGCGGTCAAGGACCTTGTGCGGATCCTGGCAACCGTCCCCGCGGCCACGGACAGTGCCGGGCTGATCGACGAGATCCGGGACCTGGAAGACCTGAAGTCCGCCGCGGCCGCGCTGCAGGCCCGGCGCGCCGTGGCCTTCGATGCGCTCCAGCGCCGCGAGCAGGCCGCCGCCGGCGTCCCCGCGGAGAAGCTCGGGACCGGGGTCGGGGCGCAGATCGCCCTGGCCCGGCGCGAATCCCCCGCCAAAGGCGGCCGGCTCCTGGGCCTGGCCCAAGCCCTCGTGACCGAAATGCCGCACACCCTCGCCGCCCTGGAAACCGGGCTCCTGAACGAATGGCGCGCCACCTTGCTCGTGCGCGAAACCGCCTGCCTGACCGCCGCCGAACGGCACGTCAGCCTCCGCCCGGCCCCGGACACCATGTGCCACCTGAGCGCGCTTCTGCCCGTCGCCCAGGGCGTCGCCGTCTACAACGCCCTGACCCGGCACGCCGACACCCTCCGCACCGCCGGGGACCCCCGCACCCGCGGCCAGGCCATGGCCGACGCGCTCGTCGAACGCACCACCGGCACCCCCGGCGGAATCAGCGGCATCGAGATCCAGCTCGTCATGACCGACCGCACCCTCTTCCAGGCCGACTCCGAACCCGCCCGGCTCCCGGGCTACGGCACCGTCCCCGCCGGCTGGGCCCGCACCCTCATCAACGACACCGCGGGCACGGGCACCGGCACCCCGGGAGAGGAACGGGACGTCAAGACCTGGCTCCGCCGGCTCTACACCCGCCCCGGCAGCGGCGAGCTCGTCGGGATGGACTCCCGTGCCCGGATCTTCCCGACCGGCCTGCGCCGCCTCATCCAAACCCGCGACGACACCTGCCGCACCCCGTACTGCAACGCCCCGATCCGCCACCTGGACCACATCGTCCCCTGGCACAACGGCGGAGCCACCAGCCACGGAAACGGCGCCGGACTCTGCGAAGCCTGCAACCACACCAAAGAAACCCCCGGCTGGACAGCACGCCCCCGCCCCGGTCCCAGGCACACGCTCCAACTAACGACGCCGACCGGCCACACCTACTACTCCACTGCCCCACCCCTGCCGGGGACGGCGTTGCCCAGGGCGGCAACATCGCTCCACCGGCGCAAACTCCGGTACCTCGCCAAAGCGCCCAAGCACGCCAGGGCTGGGGTCGCGGCAGCGGCATGAGGCAGCGGCCTGAGGCAATACTGGTTAGTGCACTGCGCTGCGGGCTTGAACAAGGCCTGCGAATCGGCAGCTGCCACAGCAATCTGCCACCCGAGTGGCCCGCCTTCGGCACAGCCGAATTCCGCGACTTGCAGGTCCGGATTGGCCAAGGAGGACTGCGCCTCGGTAACGGGAACACGAGGACGGCGTTCGGGTTACTTGCCATCCGGTGCATCGACTGCTGAGCGACGATGTCGGCGCCCCAGAGTCTGGACCGCGACAAGGAAAAACGCCCTGCAACCCCGGGCGGCGGCAGAACGTAAGACCTGCAGGTACCTTCGCGATCTCGCTATGGAGACGGCTCGGACATTTGCATGTCCAGAACGACCCGGCTTAATCAAGTGGTTACCTGCAGGCGCTTTAAGCGTACGCCCGCCCTGACGCCATGGCCAGAGGAAAAAAGCTCTTGCCCCCGCCACAAAACACGCCCTCCCCCGAAAGCGTAGAGTGGAGGAAGCCGCCTGATTCTGGACGCCAAGTGCTGAGGGAGAAATCGTGACGATTGACTGGGACGAAAAGAAGACCCTGCTGCAGGAGCCGAACATCGCCGCCGTGACGCAGCTGTGCGACGAGCTCATGGAAAAGAAGCCTGGATCCGTGGTCCCCTACATTGACCCCATCCATGACGAGGACGAATGCCGGATCGTCAGTCTTCAAATCAGCCCCGGCAAAGGCACGGAATCGGGCTTTGTCTCGCACTTCAACGACGACGAAGCCGCCCGCCGCGCCACCTCCATCTACGAGGCCGCAGAGCTGGACCCCCGCTATGTGATGCCGTGGAACGCCTATCCTTGGGTTCGCGACCCGGATGCCGCCTCGGCCCTGAACGTTCAGGAAAAGACGGACGGGCTCCGGCCCTTCCGCCAGTTCCTGAAGATTAACAAGCGCGTCTCGGCCGTCATTGCCCACGGCGCCGACGCGCACTCCTTCCTGACGCTCTTCGAGAAGACCTACCATTCCTCGCTGAAGAACCACGGCGTCAAGATCTACAAGGCCACCGCGCTTGGCGGCCGCGCCTTCGCCGTCTCGCCGGCCAAGCAGGAAGAACTCCTCGCCAAAAACGTTGAGGTTTACAAAGACGCCATGCAGCGGGCCGGGATCCAGCACCTCTGAGGCGGCCCGCCTCCGGGAGGTCACCCCTCCATTAGCCTGCGCCGGTGTTTGAGTTCCTTGACCCAGTCGCGGGTGACAAGCACCGAAAACGGCGAGGCGCCGTCGTCGGTCATGGAACTGAACGCCGTACCCGCCTGAAGGTCCGCCAGCAGCGGCCCGGAGGCCTTCAGCGCCAGTTCCAGTATCTGTACTGCGGCGCGCTCCGACAGCCCCATCCCCGCGGCCCAGCCCAGAAAGTGCTTCCGGGAAATCCCGGTCCGCTTGCCGCCCAGGGTCAGGGCAAGCGTCTTGTCCCCGTAGACCACGGTGGAGGGGATGTCGTAGACCGGCGCTATGGACCACTCCCCGGTCGGCTGCTGCACCATGGAAACGTTTTTGGCGTGCAGGTCCCCGTTGCCGGTAAGCCACGCGAACGCCGCCTGAAGTGCCAGGTTCCGCAGTGCCGGCAACTGCGCCGCGCAGTACGCCGCGAGCGCATGGCACACCTGCCCGTAGCCCACGTTGTACTTGTCGGCCGGGTAGAGCCCTAACACCTGCGCCCCGTCCTCGACGGCGAGCCGCTGCACCGCGTTCGGAGACCGGCCCGCCGTCATGTTCCCCGACGTCGTGTGCCCCGCAGCCTTGCCGGCCGGCACCCGGTCGAAGCGCTCCACGAGCAGCCCCGGCCGGGCGGCGACGTCGCGGATCAGCTGGACCCGGCTCAGGGGGATCCGCAGCCGCGCCGCGTAGCGGAACATCGCGTACTCGTTCTCGACCACGTGCGGGAACTCGGGCGCGTTGAGTTTAAGGATGTAACGCCGGCCGGCGCTGGCCACCGGCATGGAGATCATTCCCGCGGACAGCTTGTCCTGCACACCGGCAAGCGCCACCGGGTCGATCAGCCCGGAGTCGCCCAGCAGGGCATCGAAATCCACGGGCGTCGCGGGGTCAAGCTCGACGGCGTGCTCGTCCGGGTCCAGCTTCTCGCCGTGGCCCACGATTTGCACGTCACCCACCGGGTTGGCTCCGGCCGCGATGAGCAGCGACAACTCGTCGTCCACGCTGGTCTTGACCGAGCGGCGCAGCGCGTTCAGCCGCCGCCCCTCGGGCAGGAGCCCGGTGAAATACGGCGGGGCGGCCCCCGCGGCGGACAGCACGGGGTCCGCTGTCAGCGGCAGGGAACTCGCGACCGCGGGGCCACCGGAGGCCAGATACGCCGGCAAGTAGCTGAACCTGGTGCCGCCGTCGTGCCGCTCCAGCCGCGCCGCCAGCACGCCGGCCTTGTAAACGTCCGCGATGCGGTGCCTCATGGCCGGGCCTCCGGACCGTCCTCCGGCTCGCCGCGGCCGGG
>Ga0213835_101284_pt1 | contig 16354 bp, 13 predicted proteins | sample SWPATP01_FD_160576 | JGI IMG/M metagenome (GOLD analysis project Ga0213835, IMG submission 160576) | Coastal seawater microbial communities from Marineland, Florida, United States - SWPA TP0 #1 | ecosystem: Environmental > Aquatic > Marine > Coastal | place: USA: Florida | collected 2016-08-05 | reverse complement strand
GCGCTGCTCGACAAGGCGGCCGTCTCCTACCAACTCGTCCTGACCAAGGCCGACAAGATCAAGCAGGCGGGCCTGCCGCGCCTGATCTCGGAGACACTTGCCAAGATCTCCAAGCGGCCGGCCGCCTATCCGGAGGTGCTGGCAACCTCTTCCGAGAAGGGCAGCGGGCTGGAAGAGGTGCGTGAGGCGATCGCACGCGCCGTCTCCGACAGGTAGCCGGCTTACATTGGCCTGTGGTTTGCGGCAGCGGCCGATTGCCGATCACGCGGAACTGAAATAATCTTGACCAAACGATAAAAAAGCAACGGGGCGAAGCCCCATCCTCCAGAGGTGTACCCATGTCGAAATTTCTCAATCCCAGAAAGAAGTTACACGTCTCACGCCGGCGATTGCTGCAGGCCGCCGGTGCAGCCACAGCCCTCGCGGCAGTTGGCACTTTCCCGAGCCGCCTGATCGCGCAGGAGCCGCTGAAAGTGGCCGCGATCTATACGGTGCCGACCGAGCAGCAATGGGTCAGCCGCATCCATCTGGCCGCCAACACGGCCCGTGACCGCGGCGACATCGAGTATGTCTTCTCGGAGAACGTCTCCAACACCGACTACGAGCGCGTCATGCGCGAATATGCCGAGGCCGGTCACGACCTGATCATCGGCGAGGTGTTTGGCGTCGAGGATGCGGCCCGCGAGGTCGCGCTGGATTATCCGAACACCGCCTTCCTGATGGGATCCAGCTTCAAGGAAGACCCGGAATTCCCGAATTTCGCGGTCTTCGACAACTACATCCAGGACGCGGCCTACCTGACCGGCCTCGTGGCCGGCTCGCTGACCGAGAGCAAGAATATCGGCATGGTCGGCGGGTATCCGATCCCGGAGGTGAACCGTCTCATGCACGCCTTCATGGACGGCGTGCGCGAGATCGCGCCCGACACGCGTTTCCAGGTCTCCTTCATCGGTTCCTGGTTCGACCCGCCGGCGGCCAAGGAAACGGCGTTCGCCCAGATCGATGCCGGCGCGGACATCATGTATGCCGAGCGTTTCGGCGTTGCAGAGGCTGCTCAGGAGCGCGGCATCCTGGCCATCGGCAATGTCATCGACACCCAGCCCGATTATCCGGACACTGTCGCGGCGTCCGCGATCTGGCATTTCGAGCCGACGCTCGACGCCGCGATCGAGCGCGTGCGCGAGGGCACGTTCGAGGCGGAGGACTACGGCATCTACTCCTTCATGAAGCATGGCGGCTGCTCCATGGCGCCGCTCGGCACGTTCGAGGACCGGGTCTCCGACGAGATCAAGGCGCTGGTTGCCCAGCGCGAGGCCGAGATCAAGGCCGGCGATTTCGAGGTCAACATCAACGACGACGAGCCGCGCTCGGGCTGATGCACCTCTTCCCCAAGTAAGGGGCACGCTCAACGCTCGGGTGGGGCGCATGAAGGCTCTCCACCCGGCAGCATCGTGGCCGCCCTGCCGATTGACCGGGAGGGCAGGGCGCGGATCCGCAATACCTCATCACCTCGCTCATGCCCGAAACCGTCCTCAAGCTCTCCGGCATCACCAAGCGCTTTGGCGCGCTGGTGGCCAATGACGGCATCGACCTCGACCTGAAGAAGGGCGAGGTGGTGGCGCTTCTCGGCGAGAACGGCGCCGGTAAGACGACGCTGATGAATATCCTGTTTGGCCACTATGTCGCCGACGAGGGGCATATCGAGGCCTTCGGTCAGCCTTTGCCTGTGGGCGATCCCAAGGCAGCGCTACAGGCCGGCATCGGCATGGTGCACCAGCATTTCACGCTGGCCGACAATATGAGCGTGTTCGACAATATCGTTCTCGGCACGCAGAGCCCCTGGTCATGGCGGCTGGACCGGCGCGGCGCCACCGCACGCATCCGCAAATTGTCGGCCGATTTCGGCCTTGCCGTCGATCCGGCCGCGCAGGTGTCGTTGCTGGCGGTGGGCGAACGCCAGCGCGTCGAAATCCTCAAGGCGCTCTATCGCGACGCGCGCGTCCTGATCCTCGACGAACCGACTGCCGTGCTGACCCCGCAGGAGACGGAAGCGCTGTTTGCAACGCTGAAGCTGCTGGTGGCCGAAGGCCTGTCGATCATCTTCATCTCCCACAAGCTCAACGAGGTGATGGCTGTCTCCGACCGCGTGCTGGTGCTGCGCGGCGGACGACTGGCGGGCGAGCGGCGGACATCCGACACGACCCGCCAGGAACTGGCCTCGCTGATGGTCGGGCAGGAGGTGCGCATGCCCGAGCCGAGGCCGGCAAGCCCGGGTGCGCCGCTGCTTGAATTCGACAACGTGTCCACCGGCCAGCGGCCAGGCGGCAGCCCGTTGCGCGAGGTCTCCTTTGCCCTGCGCGCCGGCGCGATAACCGGGCTGGCGGGCGTCTCCGGAAACGGCCAGGGCGCGATTGCCGCCATCATCGCCGGGACCGAGCGGCCGGTATCGGGCCGCATCCGGGTCGAGGGCAGGCAGATCGGCGACTGGTCGCCGCGCGCGGCCCTTTCGGCCGGCATCGCGCGGATACCGGAGGATCGCCATGCCGTGGGCTCGATCGCCGACATGTCGGTGGCCGAAAACGTGGTCTCGGAGCGATACCGGCAGGAGCCGTTCAGCCGGGCTGGCGTGGTCAATTGGGGCGAGGCACGCCGCTTCGCCGAAAGGCTGATCGCCGACTACGACGTGAAATGCCCGTCGCCGGAAACGCGCATCAGGCTCCTGTCGGGCGGCAACATGCAGAAGCTGATCCTGGGCAGGGCGCTGGATCCCGACCCGATCATCATCCTCGCCAACCAGCCGACGCGCGGGCTGGATGTCGGCGCTGTCGCCTATGTGCATGGCAAGCTTCTGGAGGCGCGCGATCGCGGAGCGGCCATCCTCCTGATCTCGGAGGATCTTGACGAGGTGCTGGCACTGTCGGATTCCATCATCGTCGCCTATCAGGGTCGCGTCTCGGTGCCGTCTTCACGCGGCGAGCGCAGCGTGGCGGAACTGGGCGAACTGATGGCGGGACATGGAATAGGGGAGGCGGCCTGATGCGGCTGGAGGCCAAGCCGACACCTTCGCTCGCGACATCGCTTGCCTATCCGCTGGGTGCGGTGGCGGTGACGCTGGCACTGGTATCGCTTCTGGTGATTGCGGCAGGCGCGTCGCCGTTCTCAGTCTTCCATCTGGTGCTGGTGGGCGCGGCCGGAACGCAGTTCGCAGCACTTGAGACGCTGACGCGTGCCACGCCGCTGATCTTCACCGGCCTTGCCGTCGCGGTCGCGTTTCGGGCAAAACTCTGGAACATCGGCGCGGAAGCGCAGCTTTATGTCGGCGCGGTCGTCACAGTGGTTCTGGGCACCGGCGCACTGCCGCTGCCGGCGCCCCTGCTGATCCCGATCCTGATCGTGGCGGCGATGATCGGCGGTGGGCTGATGCTGCTCGGCCCTGCCTTCCTGAAGGTGCGGCTTGGCGTCGACGAGGTCGTCACCACGCTGCTTTTGAATTTCGTCGTGCTGCTGTTCGTGTCGATGCTGCTGGAGGGCGTGTTGCGGGACCCGATGGCGCTCGGCTGGCCGCGTTCGGCGAGCCTGGTTGCCGAGGCGCGGCTGCCTCGGGTGGTCACAGGGCTGCGCCTTCACTACGGCTTTGTGCTGGCGGTGGTGGCGGCGGTCGCGGTCTGGTTCGTGATGAAGAAGACGACGCTCGGTTACGAGATGCGTGCGGTCGGCCACAATGCCGAGGCCGCGCGTTTTGCCGGCATTCCCGTCAACCGCGTGCTGCTCAAGACGGCGATGATCTCAGGCGGGCTGGCAGCACTCGCCGGCTTTTCCGAAGTGGCAGGCACGGCGCGCAACCTCACGCTCGAGCTCTCGCCAGGCTTCGGCTACACCGGCATCGTGGTGGCCATGCTGGCGATGCTCAACCCGCTGGGCGTGGTGGCGGCAGCGATCTTCGTGGCCGGCATCTTCGTCGGCGCCGATGCGATGAGCAGGACGGCCGGCGTGCCCTCCTACATCGCCAACGTGATGGTGGCGACCGCGCTCCTGACCATGGTCACGGCGATCATGCTGTCGCGCTTCCGGATCAGGTGGAATTGATGGAAGCGCTCGAAATCCTCTTCACCGCCTCGTTCTGGGTTGCTGCGATCCGCATCGCATCGCCGTTGATCTTCGCCACTATGGGTGAACTGATCTGCGAGCGGGCGGGCGTGCTCAATCTCGGCATCGAGGGCATCATGACGGCCGGCGCCTTTGCCGGCTGGTTCACGGTCTATTCCGGCGGCGATCTGTGGACCGGCGTTGCGGTCGCGGCACTTGCGGGCGCCATGTTCGGCGCGCTTCATGCCACGCTGACCGTGCCGCTCGGCCTGTCGCAACACGTCGTCGGCATCGGCATCACGCTGCTCGCCACCAGCCTGACCTATTTCGTCTATCGCGTCGCGCTGCCGGAAGTGACCTCGCCGCCACGCATCGAGCCGTTCCGGCCCTACGCCGTGCCTTATCTGTCGGACATCCCGCTCATCGGCCCCGCGTTGTTCAACCAGACGCCGTTGACCTATCTGGCGTTCATCACCGTGGCCCTGGTGGCCTGGGTGCTCTACCGCACGCCGCTCGGGCTTGCCGTGCGGGCTGCCGGCGAGAACCCGGCTGCAGTCGAGGCGCAGGGCATGTCGGTCACCGCCATCCGCATGGGTGCGGTGATGGTGGGCAGCGCACTGATGGCAGTGGGCGGAGCGTTCCTGACCATGTCGGCCTTCTCCTCCTTCTTCTTCGAGATGGTCAACGGGCGTGGCTGGGTCTGCATCGCGCTGGTCGTGTTCGGCTCGTGGCGGCCGGGCAAGGCACTGCTCGGCGCGATCCTGTTTGCCGCCTTCGACGCCTACCAGATCAGGCTGCAGCAGGTGGCGGAGGGCATTCCCTACCAGGCGTTCCTGATGATGCCCTATGTGCTGTCGATCCTGGCACTGATCGTGATGTCGCGCCGCGCAGCCTATCCAAAGGCGCTGATGGTGCCCTATCAGAAAGGCGAGAGATGAGCTTCGACCTGATCGTGAAGGGCGGAACGCTGCCCGACGGGACAAAGGCGGATATCGGCATCCAGGGTGATCGCATCGCCGCGGTGGAGCCGGCTCTTGTCGCTGAAGCGGGACAGACCGTCGACGCGACCGGCTGCGTGGTCTCGCCGCCTTTTGTCGATCCGCATTTCCACATGGACGCCACGCTCTCCTACGGCATCCCGCGCATCAACAAGTCCGGCACGCTTCTGGAAGGCATCGCTCTCTGGGGCGAGTTGAAGCCGCTTCTGACCCATGAGGCGGTGAAGGAGAGGGCGCTCGCCTATTGCGACTGGGCCGCCTCGATGGGCCTGCTCGCGATCCGCTCGCATGTGGACACCTGCGACGACAGGTTGCTTGCCGTCGAGGCGCTGCTGGAGGTGAAGAAGCAGGTCGCGCCGCACATCGACCTTCAACTCGTCGCCTTCCCGCAGGACGGTTTCTATCGGTCGCCCACCGCGCGCGACAACACGATCCGCGCGCTCGACATGGGCGTCGAGGTCGTCGGCGGCATTCCGCATTTCGAGCGCACCATGGCCGACGGAAGCCGCTCGGTGACCGAGCTCTGCGAGATCGCGGCCGAAAGGGGACTTCGGGTCGACATGCATTGCGACGAGACCGACGACCCGATGTCACGGCATGTCGAGCAGCTGGCCTATGAGACGCAGCGGCTTGGCCTGCAGGGCCGCGTCAACGGCTCGCATCTGACCTCCATGCATTCGATGGACAACTACTACGTCTCCAAGCTGCTGCCGCTGATGGCCGAAGCCGAGGTGTCGGCCGTACCCAACCCGCTGATCAACATCGTCATTCAGGGCCGCCATGACACCTATCCCAAGCGTCGCGGGCTGACGCGTGTGCCGGAGATGCTTGCGCATGGCATCCGCGTCGGCTTCGGCCAGGATTGCGTGCTCGATCCCTGGTATCCGCTCGGCACCGCCGACATGCTCGACGTCGCCTTCATGGGCCTGCACGTGGCGCAGATGACCAGCCCCGCCGACATGAAGCGCTGCTTCGACATGGTGACGGTGGAGAATGCCGCCATCATGGGGCTGGACGAGTACGGGCTGCAGGTCGGCAAGAAGGCGAGCCTCGTGGTGCTCGACGCGGGCGATGCGATCGAAGCGATCAGGCTGCGGGCAAGGCGCCTGCACGTCATTGCCTCTGGCAAGGTGGTGTCGCGATCGGTGCCTGGCCACGCCGAACTGTCCCTTCCGGGGCGCCCGTCTTCCGTCAGCCGCCGCCACCAGGCACCAAATCCCTAGGGCCAGTCGGCAAAGCGTTTCGGTTCCGGGTTCTGGCCTTCGCCGCGCGAGCGCGCCAGCAACTCGCGATATCGGCTCGGCGCCATGCCGGTCATGCGCTTGAAAAAGCTGGAAAAGTGGGCCGGATCGTTGAAGCCGAGCGAATGGCCCAGCTGCTGCATGGTGATGGAGGATCGCTCCATGCGCTGCACCGCTTCCTGCGCGAGCCTCTCCGACACCAGCGCCTTGGGCGGTTTGCCGATGCCCGTCGTGCAGATGGCATGCAGCCGGTCGGTCGAGATGCCGAGCGCGTCCGCATATTGCGCAATGGTCCAGTGGCTGCGGAAGTTCATTTCCACCAGCTGCCGGAACCGCTGCAGGATGCCGGCCTTCTCGCCCACACCGGGGAGCATCAGGTCGCTGCCGCTGGACAGCCTGAGCATGACGACAAGGATGATGCGCAACAAGGCCGACAGAAGCAGTGGGGAGGCCTCGCGCGGCTGCCTGCTCTCGGCCAGGATCGCGTTGAAGCAGCGCTCCAGAACGCCGATCTGCTCCGTGCTGCCGGCAAGCGACAGGACAAAATTGCGGTCAACGAGATAGCGCAGATCCACCGATTCCGGCTGGTCCCCGATGGCAGCGATGATGAGGTCGTTCGATACCGTGCTGCGAAAACCGGTAGCACCTGCCTCGGTCCTGAGGCGGCCGGGGGCAAGGTCACCAAGCCACAGAAGGGCGGGAGCAGAGACGACGTGACGCGTCTCGTCATTTTCCGCTTCCCCGGCGCCATCGAGCAGCAGGACGGCCTGGCGCGCGGCTTCGTCGGGACGCCGGTTGTAGGACCAGAAGCGGGGATGCAGGCTGCTGTCGATCGGCTCAGTGCGCATGCAGACAGGGTGACTCCGTCGATGTTCCGCTAACCTTTCCGGCGAAACAGCCAGGCTTGACCAGATTTTTACAAGAAATAGCCAAATTCTTGCGTTCTCGGAAGCCCTGTTTTTCGGATTTGGTATCGCAAAACGACGAGAAGACGACGTAGCCGGGGTAGGACGGCGAAAATCGACGTGATCTCGCCAAGGGAGGTTTGCATTGAACGACCACGCGTCAGTCAGGACGCGGTCCCCCGCGGTTGCGGATGGGCCATATCTCGAGCGGGCCAATCCCGTCTCGGGCGAGGTCGTGACACGCGTGCCGGCTGCCTCCGTCGCCGATGCGCGCCATGCCGCAAATGTCGCCGCCTCCGCCTTCCCCAAATGGTCGAACATGTCGCCTTCCGCCCGTCGCGAGATCATCGCGCGCGCCGCCGACATCATGGTCGAGCGCTCGGAGGATGTCATTGCGATGATCTGCGCCGAGAGTGGCGGGACGCGCGCCTGGGGCGAGCTGAACATCAAGTTGGGCGCGGCCATCCTGCGCGAAGCCGCCGCCATGACGACGCAAATCTCGGGCGAGGTCATTCCCGCCGACCGGCCCGGTTCGCTTGCCATGTCGGTGCGCCAACCCTGCGGCGTCGTGCTCTCGATGGCACCCTGGAACGCGCCGGTCGTGCTCGGTTGCCGGGCGCTGGCCATGCCGTTGGCCTGCGGCAATACAGTGGTCTTCAAGGCGTCCGAGTTCTGCCCCGGGATCCATTCCATGCTGGGCGAGATCTTCACCGCCGCCGGCCTTCCAGACGGTGTTCTGTCGATCCTTCACACGCCGGACAGTTCCGCCGCCGAAGTGGTCGAGACGCTGATTGCCCATCCGGCGGTGCGCCGCATCAACTTCACCGGTTCCACAAGGACCGGTCGCGTGATTGCCGATCTGTGCGCGCGCCATCTCAAACGGGCGCTGCTGGAACTGGGCGGCAAGGCACCGCTGATCGTGCTGGATGACGCCGATGTAGAAGAGGCCGCCAAGGCAGCTGCCTACGGCGCCTTCGCCTTCCAGGGCCAGATCTGCATGTCGACCGAGCGCATCATCGTGCATGACGACATCGCCGATGCCTTCATCGAACGCCTGGCCGCGCTTGCCGACGCGATCACCGCCGGCGATCCCAGCAAGGACGAGAGCCGCATCGGTCCGCTGATCGGCGAACATGCGGCCATCCGCGTCAAGGGCCTGATCGACGACGCGTTGCAGAAGGGCGCGCGGCTCGTTGCCGGCGGGCGCCAGCAGGGCGTGTGGGTGGATGCCACCGTGCTCGATGGCATCACGCCAAACATGCGCGTCTATCACGAGGAAACGTTCGGCCCGGTTGCCTCGATCATCCGGTTTGTGGATGTAGATGAGGCGGTCTCGATCGCCAACGATACAGAATACGGGCTCGCTGCCGCGGTATTCGGGCGCGACGTTACCCGCGCGCTCGACGTGGCGCGGCGGCTTGAATCCGGCATCTGCCACATCAATTCCTCGACGATCCACGATGAGCCGCAGATGCCTTTCGGCGGCGTCAAGTCGTCGGGCTATGGCCGCTTCGGCGGCAAGGCCGGCATCGACGAATTCACCGAGCTTCGGTGGCTGACGATTCAGAGCGGAAAGGTGGACTATCCGATCTGACTTCTGGCACGCGGGGTGTCCCGCATGTGTCCTTACAGTGCGAATGAATAGGGAGGTTTAGACATGATCAGACGTACATTCCTGACGCTGGCTGCTTCGGCAGCGGCACTTTCCCTGGCCGGTGCCGCATCGGCCGACACGATCAAGATCGGCGCCAGCGCACCGCAGTCCGGCCCGCTGGCCGGCGGCGCCGCCATGACCCATTGGCCCAACGTGCGCATGTGGGTCGAGGAGATCAACGAGGCCGGCGGCCTGCAGGTCGGCGACCAGCAGATGACGATCGAACTGATCGAGTATGACGATCGCACCTCGAACGAGGAGGCCGTGCGCAACATTCAGCGCCTAGCTACCCAGGACCAGGTCGACTTCATCGTCACGCCGTACTCGACGGGCATCAACATCGCCACCGCGCCGATGATCGCCCAGTACAACTACCCGCACATCACCACTTCGGCGGCGACCGACGGCGTGCCGGAATTCGTCGAGCGTTGGCCGAACTCCTTCTGGCTGCTGGGCACCTCGCGCCAGTTGGCGATGGGCATGGTCAGCGCGCTCGAGCGCATGCGCGAGGCCGGCGAGATCGGCAATCGCGTGGCACTGGTGCACGTTGCCGATGCCTTCGGCCTGGAACTGATGAGCGCAGGCAAGCCCGCCCTCGAGGAAGCCGGCTTCGAGATCGTCTATGAGAGCTCCTATCCGCTGGGCACCCAGGACGTCGCGCCGATCATCTCTGCGGCGATCGCGGCCGAGCCGGATGCCTTCGTGGCGTTCTCCTACCCGGGTGACACCTTCGCGCTCACCGAGCAGGCCCAGATCCAGGACATGCAGGTCGGCGCGTTCTACACCGGCGTCGGCACCGCCTTCCCGAGCTTCCGCAACCGCTTCGGCGATGCGGCCGAGGGCATCATGGGCATCGGCGGCATCAATATCGATGACGAGCGCATCCAGGACTATATCGACCGCCACCAGGCCGCCACCGGCCAGGAACCCGACTACTGGGCGTCGGCCTACACCTATGCTGGCCTGCAGATCCTGGGTCAGGCGATCGAGGCGGCCGGGTCGCTCGACCGTGAAGCGGTTATCGAACAGATCCGTACCGGTACGTTCGACACCGTGCTGGGCGAGATGACACTGGAGAACAACGCCAATCCGAATGTCTGGACCACCGGACAGTGGGTGGACGGCGTGTTCCGCGCGGTCTCGGCCGACGGCCTCGACATCGCGGCAGATCCGGTTCGCAAGGAAGGCTGGGACTAATCGTTCCCGTCTGAAACCAAAAACGCCGGCGCGGCCTTGTCGCGCCGGCGCTCAAATTGGGGCAGCAGAGTGAAGGTATGACAATCATCGTCACAGGCATATTGCTGGGCGGAACCTATGCGCTAATCGCCATGGGCCTGACGCTGCAATACGGCGTCGCGCGCATCATGAACCTCGCCAATGGCGAGACCCTCGTCGCAGCGTGTTTCATCGCCTTCTGGCTGTTCACGGCCTATCACATCAATCCGCTGCTGGGCCTGCTGGTGATCGCGCCGGCCGCGTTCGTGATCAATGGCGCCATTTACTGGTATCTGCTGAAGCCGCTGGTGGACCGGGCCAAGAACCGAGGCCAGTTGGAGGTCGATTCCATCCTGGCGACCTTCGGTCTTCTATTCCTGCTTCAGGGCATCATGATCCTGGCCTTCGGAGGGGCGTATTTCTCCTACACCTTCCTTGCCGAACGCTTCATGATCTTGGGCAGCCCTTATGGCCTCAACCGTGTCGTCGCCTTCGTTGCGGCTGCCGTGATTGCGGTAGGGCTCTACATCTATCTGTTCCATACCAGGCAGGGCACGGCCGTTCGCGCCGTCGCCGTCGATCCGACATCGGCCAATCTGGTGGCGATCGACGTGGCGCGCACAGCCATGATCGCCTTTGCACTGGGCGGCGCACTGACCGCCTGCGGTGGCGCGCTGTTGTCGACCTTCTATACGTTCAACGCCTCGATGGGCGTGGTCTTCACCATGAAAGCGCTGATCATCGTGATCATGGGCGGCGTGGGTGACGTGCGTGGCGCCGTTATCGCCGCGCTGGTGCTAGGCATCGCCGAAACGGCGGTCGCCAGCCTTATCGATCCTGGCCTGACGATTGCCGCAACCTATGCGCTGTTCATCCTCGTGCTGCTGTTCCGGCCGCAGGGCATTTTCGGGAGGCAGCAGTCGTGATCAGTCTCACCCAGAACGAAATCCGCATCGGTCTCTTCGCTGCCGCCGTGGTGGCCGCCGCCGCGATGCTGCCGCTGGTCGACCAGGGCTTCTATCTGTCGCTTGCCGTCAACATCATGCTCTATGCGGCCCTTTGCACGGCCTGGTCGCTGTTTTCCGGGCCGACGCATCTCGTGTCGCTGGCAACGGCAGCCTTCTATGGTCTAGGCACCTATGCGGTGGGCCTTTGGATCGACAACCTGCCCTATCCCCTTCTCGTGCTCCTGGGCGGCCTGGGGGCCGCGGCACTGGCGGGTATCGTCGGCGCGGCCACGCTGCGCATCTCCGGCGTCTATTTCGTCATCTTCACGCTCGGTCTCGCCGAACTGGTGCGCCAGCTCGTCTCCTGGTCGCAGGCCAAGTACTCGACGCGCATGGGCCTGTACGTGTTCACCGACATCCGGGAGATGCACATCTTCTGGATGCTGCTCGCGCTCACCGTCGTGGTGTTCCTGACGGGTTGGCTGATCAACCGGTCGCGGCTCGGCTTTGCCATGGAAATCATCGGCAATGATGAGACGGTTGCCCGGCATTCCGGCATCGACACCGCGCGCGCCAAGATCATTCTGTTCATGATCTCCGGTGCCTTCATCGGTATCGCCGGGGCGATCATGGCGCCACGCTATTCCTATATCGAGCCGCCGTCAGCCTTCAATCCGATGATCTCGTTCCTGGTCGTCATCATGGCGCTTCTGGGCGGCACGAAGAGGCTGTGGGGGCCGCTGGTCGGTGTCATTCCGTTCACGATCCTGATGGACCTGGTGTCGGCGCGCTTCCCGCACCATACCTATATCGTCATGGGCATCGCCTTCCTTGCCATCGTCTATCTTCTGCCTGACGGGGTGACCGGTCGGCTCGAGCAACTGAGGTCGTGGCTGAGGACCAGGTACGGCAAGCGTGAAACGGCAATCGAGGAGAAGCACGCATGAGCGCGCCAGCCCTCACCGTCAACGCCGCGCGCAAGCAGTTCGGCGGCCTGATCGCGGTCAACGATGTCGATTTCGAGGTGCGCGAAGGCGAGCTTCTCGGCCTGATCGGGCCCAACGGCTCCGGCAAGACGACGATGCTCAACCTGATCTCTGGCGCGCTGAAGCCGACCGCGGGCGAGATCCGGCTCGGTTCCGAGCGCATCTCGGGCAAGTCGCCGCACGAGATCGCGCAGAAGGGGGTCGCGCGCACGTTCCAGCTTGTTCGCGTTCTTCCCTCGCTCGATGCCGAACACAACGTGATGGCGGGCGCGGTCTTTGGCCACAATCGGTTGTGGGGCAAAGAGGCCCGTGAGCTGGCGAGAGAGCTGCTGGCGCGGGTCGGTCTGGAAAAGCGTGGTCATATGCCCGTCGCCGCCATGACCTATATCGACCAGAAGCGCATCGAGCTTGCACGCGCGCTGGCATCCAACCCGAAACTGCTGCTTCTTGACGAGTGGCTGGCAGGCCTGAACCCGAGCGAGTTGCAGATCGGCATCGCGCTCATCGACGAACTGGGCAAGGAGGGCCGCACCATCATCATGGTCGAGCACGTAATGGACGCGATCCGCGCGTTGTGCGACCGCTGCGTGGTCATGAATACCGGACGCAAGATCGCCGAGGGCGGCGTGTCGGAAGTGCTGTCGGACGCGGAAGTCATGCGCGCCTATCTGGGAGATGACGACGATGCTTGAGATCCAAAATCTCGGCGTCCGCTATGGCCATCACCTGGCGCTGGAAAGCGTTTCGGCAAAGGTCGACAAGGGCGAGATCTGCGTGATCCTGGGCGCCAACGGCGCCGGCAAGTCGAGCCTGCTGAAGGCAATTGCCGGCATGGTCAAGGCCGAGGAGACGAGCCGCATCGTCATGAACGGCAAGACGATCACCGGCATGAAGCCGCACAAGATCGTCGAGGAAGGCATCGCGCTTGTCCCCGAGGGCAGGGGCATTTTCGGCGACCTGACCGTTGCCGAGAACCTGCAGCTCGGCGCCTTCGCCCGTCGTGCCCGCAACCAGGAATCGGTCACGCTCAAGCAGATCTACGAGCTGTTTCCGCGGCTTGGCGAACGCAAGGCGCAGGTCGTGCGCACCATGTCGGGCGGCGAGCAGCAGATGGTGGCGATCGGCCGCGCGCTGATGTCGAAGCCCGAGATCCTGATGCTGGACGAACCCTCGCTCGGCCTGTCGCCGCTTCTGACCAAGGATCTGTTCAAGTCGCTGAAGGCGATCGCGCAGAGCGGCGTCGGCATCCTGCTTGTCGAGCAGAACGCCAAGCAGAGCCTGAAGATCGCCGACCGCGGATATCTGATCGAGAACGGGCTGATCACCGGCGAGAACACGGCTGCCGCGCTCGCCAACGATCCGGCGGTCGTCAACGCCTATCTTGGCGGTGCGACCGAGACGAAGAAGACCGCAAGCCGCAAGATCAAGCTGCCGGCTCCCTTCGCTTTGCCCTCCACGCTGGAGGCGATGGGACGGTTCATGGGCGAACTGGCAAGCCGCGCTACATCCATTCACGCCGCCTTCATCCGCTTCCTGCGGCGTGAGGCGGATGTGCCGAGCGCCTTTGTCGGGCGCCATGACCCGCGTGCGGACGCCGATCCCTTCGAAGCGATCGCAGCGCCCACGCACTCGATACCAACAGAGAGGAGCAGGCCCATGGTTTCGAACGATGCCCGCAACCTGTCCACCGATGCCGGCAGGCTGGCTCATGCCGCGTCCGAGCGGCTGGCACGCCATGTCCGCTCGAGCAGGCTGTCGGCGCCACGCCCCAGTGCCTTCGCCAATATGCGCGAGAACAGCGGCGACGCCGAACGCCAGGCCGCACCGGCCCGCGAGCGAGCGACACCTGCGCCCGATCCCGAACCGGCGGCGCCACCGGCAAGGGCGGAGACCACAGCACAATCTTCCGGCGGGATGGATTTTGCCGAGCTGACGCGCCGCGCCGGCGAGCGGCTGGCCGAACACGTGCGCCGCCAGCGCGCCGCCACCGGACTGTCGCTGCCGAGGGCAACGCCTTCGCGCCGTCCCGAGCCAGATCCGGAGCCGGAACCACGCGCCAACGGTCCGGAAGCCTCGCCGCTGCTCGGCCACAACAGCGCGGGTTTCGACATCGAAGAGGATGACGACAAGGCGCCCGCCGCCTCCTCGCCTTCGGGCGGGTTCGACTTTGCCGCGCTCGCCGAACGGGCGGCCGCGATCCAGGCCGCCCACTTCAAGGCCAACCGCAAGACGCTCACCGTGCAGACCTTCCAGCCATCGTCCAATGACGGGCAGGGAAGGGGCACCAACTGACCATCGATCCCGCCACCCGGGCGGGAGAAGCACAAGGAGGCCAACATCATGGCACGCGTTTTCGAGGGAATGTATATTGGCGGCGGATGGTCCGCGGCCCGCACCACCTTCAAGGATTACAACCCGGCCGACGGTTCGGTCTGGGCCGAGGTGCCGGATTCCGGCAAGGCGGAGACCGCCGCCGCGATCGAGGCTGCCCATGCCGCCTTCCCGGAATGGTCGGCTTTGCCCTTCTCCAAGCGGGCGCACTATCTGCACAAGGCAGCCGAGATCTGGGAGCGCCGCCGCATGGAGATCGTCGAGGCGATCCAGGCCGAAGGCGGTGGCTGGTTCGGCAAGGGCATGTTCGAGACCGGCTATGTGACCGAGGTCTTCCATGCCGCAGCCGCTTCCGTGTGGCAGTCGACCGGCGAGGTGCTGCCTTCGGAATACGGCAAGGTGTCGATGGCGGTGCGCCGTCCGATGGGCGTCGTGTCGGTGATCTCGCCCTGGAACTTCCCCTGCATTCTGACCGCGCGCGGCTTCCTGTTCCCGCTTGCGGCCGGCAACACGATCGTGCTGAAGCCGTCTGAGGAGACGCCTTATCTGGGCGGTCTGCTGTTTGCCGAGATCTTCGAGGAAGCCGGCCTGCCCAAGGGCGTCTTCAACGTGGTGACCTGCTCGCGCGACCACGTGCAGGAAGTCGGCGACGAACTGATCGAGCATCCCTACGTGAAGGGCATCTCGTTCACCGGTTCGACCGCCGTCGGCCGCCAGATTGCCGCCAAGGCCGGTGCCCACCTGAAGAAGTGCTGCGTCGAGCTCGGCGGCAAGGACTCCCTCATCGTGCTGGAAGATGCCGAGATGGAGCGCGCCACCCAAGCCGCCAATTTCGGCTCCTTCATGCATCAGGGCCAGATCTGCATGTCGGTCGAAAAGGTGCTGGTGCACGAGAAGATCTTCGACGACTTCCTGAAGAAGTTCGTCGAGCGTGCCTCGCGCCTCAAGGTCGGCGATCCCACCAAGAGCAAGGAAAACATCATCGGCCCGCTGATCAACGACAAGCAGGCCGCCAAGGTGAAGGAGCAGATCGACGACGCCATCGCCAAGGGCGCCAAGGTGGAGCTCGGCGGCAAGGTCGACGGGCGCTTCGTGGAGCCGACCATCCTGACCGGCGTGACCCCCGACATGAAGATCTACCAGGACGAGACTTTCGGGCCTGTCGTTCCGGTGATCCCGTTCCGCTCCGACGACGAGGCGATCGCGATTGCCAATGACAGCGAATACGGCCTGTCGGCGGGCGTCATGAGCCGCGACGAGAGCCGCGCGCTTGCCATCGTCAACCGGCTGGACACGGGCAACTGCCACGTCAACTGCTCTTCGGTGAACGACGAGCCGCACGTGCCCTTCGGCGGCTTCAAGGCGTCGGGCGTCGGCAAGCATGGCGGCCGCTGGTCGCTGGAGACGTTCACCGAGACGCGCTGGATCACGCTCGACCGCGGCGGCCGGCCCTTCCCGCCGGTTTTCTGAGGCGGATATCAACACGAACAAGGACCCCGCATCTCGCGGGGTCTTTTTCTTTGGGGAGGTTCCGCTACGCCCCCTCCACCGCCTTCGGCGGTCCCCCTCCCCCGTGAACGGGGGAGGATAAGATCGAGGCCGGCCGCGACGGCGTATCCTCCCCTGCGAAGCGGGGGAGGGGGACCATGCGCAGCATGGTGGAGGGGGCGCCCGTCCAATCATGACTCTCCGTTACCACGCCCCGTTTCCGGTCTGGCCATTTCAAAGAACTGGGAAGCGGGGCGCGGCAGTCGCACCTCTCTAAGTAAAACGTGGCGCGTCCAGCGCGCCCCGCCGGTGCTTTCGCCCCGGATGGGTGGGCCGGGCTCGTCCCGCCGGTCCCGCCTCGCCTCAAAAGAGGTGAGTGCGGGGTCCGTCGGGCCTTACCGGCCAGACCTTCACCGAGGCCCGGACCTGTGGTGGGTCGGTTCCCACCAAGCCACGCTACCGTTGCGCGACCGACCCGGACACCGTCACCCTCCCCGACACCC
>Ga0213835_101280_pt1 | contig 16425 bp, 15 predicted proteins | sample SWPATP01_FD_160576 | JGI IMG/M metagenome (GOLD analysis project Ga0213835, IMG submission 160576) | Coastal seawater microbial communities from Marineland, Florida, United States - SWPA TP0 #1 | ecosystem: Environmental > Aquatic > Marine > Coastal | place: USA: Florida | collected 2016-08-05 | reverse complement strand
CGGGGCGCCGACGGTCGCGAGTTCTCGCGCCAGACCGCGCGGCTGGCCGGGTTCTTCCTGTCGCAACTGCACGGACACCACCAGATCGAGGACGTGCAGTATTTCCCCCTGCTGTCGGGGCTGGAGCCGCGCCTGGCGGCCGGTTTCGAGTTGCTCGACGCCGATCACCACGCGCTGGACGGTCACTTGCACGCGCTGGCCCGCGAGGCGCAGGCGGCGGTGAACGCGGCGACGGGGCAGGGCGGACGCGATGCGGTCGGGGCCCTGCATGGCCGGCTGGAGGGATTCGAGCGGTTCCTCGACCGCCACCTGACCGACGAGGAAGACCTGGTTGTGCCGGTGATCCTGCACCACGCCGCGCGTTTCTGACCGCGCGGCCCTACCGGTCGCGGAACTGTGCGGCGCGCTTTTCCAGGAAGGCCGCCATGCCTTCCTTCTGGTCCTCGGTGGCGAACATCGCGTGAAACAGCCGGCGTTCGAACAGCAGCGCCTCGCGCAGGGGCATGTCGTAGGCGCGGTTGATCGCCTCCTTGGCGGCCATGACCGACAGCGCCGATTTCTCGGCGATCTTGCCGGCGGCCTCGAGCGCGGTCTCGATCAGCTTCTTGGCCGGCACCACGCGGCTGACGAGGCCCGCGCGCTCGGCTTCCTCGGCCTCCATGAAGCGGCCGGTCAGGTGCATGTCCATCGCCTTGGCCTTGCCGACGACGCGGGTCAGGCGCTGCGTGCCGCCAAGCCCTGCGACGATCCCGAGGTTGATCTCGGGCTGGCCGAAGCGGGCGGTGTCGGCGGCGATGATCATGTCGCACAGCATCGCCAACTCGCAGCCGCCGCCAAGCGCATAGCCCGCCACGGCGGCGATGATCGGCTTGCGGGTGCGGGCGATGGCCTCGGTCTCGGGGGTGAACAGGTCTTCGGCGAACATGTCCACGAAGGACTTTTCGGCCATTTCCTTCACGTCCGCGCCGGCGGCAAAGGCCTTTTCCGAGCCGGTCAGCACGATCGCGCGCACCTTCTCGTTGGCATCCGCCGCCGCCAGCGCCTGCGCCAGTTCGCCCAGCATCTGCAGGTTCAGCGCGTTCAGCGCTTCGGGCCGGTTCAGGCGGATCAGGGCGACGTAGTCCTGGGTCTCGACGACGATCGTCTCGTAGGCCATGGCGTTTCCCCCGGCTGGCGCGGTCACGGGGCGGAGGCATAGCACCCCTGAGCCTTGGTGCAAGTCGTCTGTTCCCTAGCGCTGGCAGCGCGGGCAATGAAAGCTGGACCTTCCCGACTGCACGGTCCGGCGCACAAGGCCTGTGCATCCCGGCGTGGGGCAGGCTTCGCCCTCGCGGCCGTAGACGCGGAAACTGTGCTGGAAATAGCCCAGATCGCCCCCCGCCTGCCGGTAATCCCGCAGGCTGGAGCCGCCGGCGGCGATCGCCTCCTCCAGCACCGCGCGGATCGCGGCGACAAGCCGGCCGATGCGGTCGGCCCCGATGCGCCCGGCCGGCCGGGCAGGGGCGATTCCGGCCCGGTGCAGGGCCTCGGCGACATAGATGTTGCCCAGGCCCGCAACGATGCGCTGGTCGAGCAGCGCTACCTTGACCGGCACCCGCCGCCCGGCGAAGGCCGCGCGCAGCACCGCTTCGGAAAAGGCGTTGCCCAGCGGCTCGGGCCCGAGGTGGCGCAACAGCGGGTGCGCGTCCTGCGCCGGGGTCGCCAGCAGGTCCATCGCGCCGAAGCGGCGGGCGTCGTTGAAGGTCACGCGCACGCCCTCTTCGGTGTCGATGATGACGTGATCGTGCCGTTCGGGGGCCGGGTGGGCAAAGTGGAAGGCGCCGGGGCCGTGACGTTCCGTCGCGCCTTGTGTCGGCGCCGAGATCAGCATCCGCCCCGACATGCCCAGGTGCACCAGCCAGGTCTCGTCCCCGTCGAGGTCGGCCAGCAGGTACTTTGACCGCCGCCGCAGCCCCAGAATGCGCCGCCCTTGCAGGCGTTCGGCCATCCGGTCCGGCAGCGGCCAGCGCAGGTCCGGGCGGCGCACTTCTGCCGCGACGATTCGGCGGCCCTCCAGCACCGGCGCAAGGCCGCGCCGGACCGTCTCGACTTCGGGCAGTTCGGGCAAGCTACGCTCTCCTGCGGCGGACATGCGACGGCGGGCGCGTTGTATCGGCCCGCCAGCAGCCTATAAGGAGGGGGACCGCAGCAAACGGCAAGAGCCATGGACAAGACCCCCCCGACCGACGACGCCTCCGGGCGCAGCACCCATTTCGGCAACCGCACCGTCGACGAGGAGGCCAAGGCGGAACTCGTCAAGGGCGTGTTTTCGTCGGTCGCGTCACGTTACGACCTGATGAACGACCTGATGTCGGCAGGCATCCACCGGCTGTGGAAGTCCGCGATGATGGATTGGCTCGCCCCGCGCGACGGCCAGCGCCTGCTCGACGTGGCCGGCGGCACGGGCGACATCGCGTTTCGTTTCCTGCGCCGCGCACCGGGCGCCACCGCCGTCGTCACCGACCTGACCGCCGAGATGTTGGATGAGGGCCGCCGCCGCGCCGAGGCCGAGACCTTCGCCGACCGGCTGGAATGGGTGGTCGGCGACGCCATGGCGCTGCCGTTCGAGGACGCAAGCTTTGACGTCTACACGATCAGCTTCGGCATCCGGAACGTGACCCGGATCGAGGATGCGCTGGCGGAGGCGTACCGCGTCCTGCGCCCCGGCGGCCGGCTGATGGTGCTCGAATTCAGCCAGCTTCCCGTTCCCGCGCTGCAATGGGCCTATGACCGGTATTCCTTCAACGTGATCCCGGCGATGGGCCAGTTGGTGACCAAGGACCGCGACAGCTATCAGTATCTGGTCGAGTCGATCCGCAAGTTCCCCGATCAGGAGCGTTTCGCGGCGATGATCCGGGCTGCGGGCTTCGAGCGGGTGAAGTATCGCAACCTGTCCTTCGGCATCGCGGCGCTGCATTCGGGCTGGAAGCTCTGACCGCATGCGCGGACCCCACAACATCTGGCGGCTGATCCAGACCGGCGCCACGCTGGAGCGCACAGGCGCCATGCGCGTGGTGCTCGAGGCGCTGAACGCGCCGCCCCGGCTGCGGCTTGCGGCGCGGGTGCTGGGCTGGCCGTTCCGCTGGCTGGGTTTGCGGGGCGATCCGTCGCTGCCGCCGGCGACCCGCGCCCTGACGGCGCTGGGTCCGGCCTACATCAAGTTCGGCCAGATCCTGTCCACCCGCCCCGACATCGTCGGCAACGAGTTGTCGATGCAGCTGACCGTGCTGCAGGACAAGCTGGCGCCCTTTCCCGTGGAGGTCGCCCGGCTTGCCGTCGAGGAAGAATTCGGGCTGCCTGTCGACACCCTGTTTTCCGAATTCAGCGAGCCGGTCGCCGCGGCCTCGATCGCGCAGGTGCACAAGGCGCGGCTGGCCGCGACCGGACAGGCGGTTGCGGTCAAGGTGCTGCGCCCGCGCATCCATGCCGCCTTCCAGCGCGACATCGATGCCTTCCACCTGATCGCCGCGACCATCGAGTTCCTGCTGCCGGCCACCCGGCGGTTGCGCCCGACCGACGTCATCAAGCATTTCGAAAGCGTCGTTCAGGGCGAGCTCGACCTGCGGCTGGAGGCTGCCTCGGCCGCCGAATTCGCCACCAACATCGCCAACGACGAAGGCTTCACCGTGCCCCGCGTGCACTGGCAGCTTTCGGGCCGCACGGTGCTGACGCTCGACTGGGTGGAGGGGCCGCCGCTGAGCGACCTGGCCGCGATCGACGCCTCGGGCCACGACCGCGCTGCACTGGGGACGCGGGTGCTGGCGCTGTTCGTCCGTCACGCCCTGCGCGACGGCTATTTCCACGGCGACATGCACCAGGGCAACCTCAAGCTTGCGGCCAACGGCGACATCGTGGCGCTCGACTTCGGGATCATGGGGCGGATCGACGAATACACCCGCCGTGTCTATGCCGAGGTGCTCTACGGTTTCCTGCGCAAGGATTACCGCCGGATCGCCGAATTGCACTTCGAGGCGGGCTATGTCCCGCCCGACCGCGACCTGGAGGAGTTCACGCGCGCCCTGCGCTCGGTCGGCGAGCCGATCGTGGGGATGGACGCAACCCGCATGTCGATGGCCAAGCTGCTGAACTACCTGTTCGAGACGACCGAGCGCTTCGGGATGCGCACCCGGACCGAGCTGATCCTGCTGCAGCGGACCATGGTCGTGGTCGAGGGGGTCGCACGCTCGCTCGATCCGCAGATCAACCTCTGGACCACGGTGCGCCCGGTGGTCGAGGATTACATCCGCGACAACCTCGGCCCGCGTGCGGTGGTCCGCGACTTCACCCGCACCGCGCAGCTTCTGCTGCGCTTCGGGCCGCGGCTGCCGGCGATGATCGAGGAACGTCTGCACCGGATCGACAAGGATTCGCGCGCGCCCGAACAGCCGCCCAAGGGCGAGCGGGGCGGCCCGCTTGTCTGGATGGCGGCCGGCGCTGCGCTTGTGACGCTGGGCGTGGTGCTGGGCGGGATGCTCTAGGGCGGCCGGATGGCCCGGACCGCCGCCGGGGCGCTGCGCTCAGGCCGGCCCGCCCCCCAGCGTCGTCGGGCGCGGGTCGCGCAGGGATTGCAGGCGGCGCGCGGCGCAGCGGGCCAGGTCGCGGGTGATGACGCGCCGGCGCGCCGCGGCCAGCGGTGCTTCCGGCCCCATGCGCAGGATCTCGGCGCCCCAGTCGTCGGCGACGATCAGGCCGGTGCCCTCGGGCAGGACTTCGGCGGGAAAGGCCGCGTCCACCGCCCAGAAGAACCGGTCGCACCAGTCCAGATAGCCCTGCCATTTCCGGTCGGCGCGGTAATCCGCCATGCCCGACTTGCATTCGACGACCCAGAGCTGGCCCTTGGGCCCCAGCGCCATCACGTCCACCCGCATCCCCGGCGCCGGGACGTATTCCTCCACGCAGGCGAAATCGAACCCGGCAAGGTGCCGGCACACGCCGCGGGCAAGCCGCTGCCCGGGCAGGAGCGATGCAGGATCGGGGAAGGCTCCGGTCATGCCCCAACTATGAACAGGACGTGAACATTTGGCAAGGGCGCGCCGGGGCTTGCGGCGCAGGTGCCGGCTGCCTACGTTCAGGGCGGACGGTTCTGCCCCCTGCGTGTGCGGCCCTTTTCCAGTGGCCGATAACCATCTCCGAGGGAGCTGGCTCTGCCGGGGTCCTGGCCCCGGTACTTCCGGCGACCACCTGACATGTCAGGCTCTCGGGAAAACCATGCCGCCACGGGGACGGCGGTTCCGTCCACCCTCCGACCGGCCCGCTCGGGGCCTTGCGCGGCGTCCCCGGCCCGGCTAGGTCGCCGGCCATGCCCCGCTATGCCCTCAAGCTTGAATACGATGGCGGCCCGTTCAGCGGCTGGCAGCGGCAAAGCCACGCGCCCTCCGTGCAGGCAGCCGTCGAGGCGGCGCTGGCGCGGCTGGGCGAGGGGGCACCGGCGCTGGCCGCAGCCGGGCGCACGGATGCCGGCGTGAACGCATCCGGCCAGGTCGCAAGCTGCGATCTGGCCCGCAACTGGCCACCCTTCCGGCTGATGGAGGCGCTGAACCACCACCTGCGCCCGGCCCCCGTGGCGGTGCTGGAGGCGGCGCGGGTGGACGACGATTTTCACGCCCGCTTTTCGGCTATCGAGCGGTCGTATGTGTTCCGCATCCTGTGCCGCCGCGCCCCGGCCGTGCTTGCGGCCGGGCGGGTCTGGCATGTCCGCCACCCCCTCGACGCGAACGCGATGCGCGCCGGTGCGGCGCATCTTACCGGCCGGCACGACTTCACCACCTTCCGCGCGGCGCTGTGCCAGGCCGCGTCGCCGGTCAAGACGCTGGACGCGCTGGAGGTCTGCGAAGTGCCGGTGCCCGGCGGAGTCGAGATCCGGCTGGCGCTGCGGGCGCGCAGTTTCCTGCACTCCCAGGTGCGCAGCATCGCCGGCACGCTCGAGCGCGTCGGCGCCGGCGCCTGGCCGCCCGAACGGGTGGCCGAGGCGCTGGCTGCCCGCGACCGTGCTGCCTGCGGCCCGGTGGCGCCGCCGCAGGGGCTGTGCCTGACCGGGGTGCGGTATCCGGCCGACCCCTTTGCCGCGTGCACCTGATCGCCGGCGCGGGTGTCCGGCGGCGTGCCTCAGCGTTGCAGGGTTTTCAGGTAATCGGCGATGGCGGCCAGCGTTGTCGGCGTCATGGTGGTGCGTCCGTCGCCAAGTTCGACGCGCACCAGCCGACCTTCCAGCAGATGCCCCAGTTCCGGCATTCCCGAGGGCGGATCGTTCAGCCCGCGCGCATAGCCGTCCACCCGCCGCAGCACCAGCGCCATGGGAAAGCGGCCCTCCGAGCGGGCGGTCAGCAGCGTGAGGTCCGGCAGACCGGACGCTGCCCCGCGCCCGTCGCTGCCGTGACAGGCGGCGCAATTTGCCTCGTAGGCGGCCCGGCCCGCCACCGAGCCTTCCTCGGGCGCGCAGGCCGCAAGCGCCACCATGCCGACCGCGACAGGGATCAGCCCCGCCATTCTCATCGTCCCGCCCCCCCGCACAAACCCGCCAGTGCCGCGGCGTATTCCGCCTCCAGCCGATCCACCAGCGCCGCCACGGGCCGGACCGCACGAACCGCCCCGATGCCTTGCCCGGCCCCCCAGATGTCGCGCCAGGCCTTGGCCCCTGTCGCCGCCGCCGCGAAATCCACCATCTCGCCTTCCTCGCCGGCGATCGTGTCGGGATCGAGGCCCGCGGCGCGGATCGACGGGGCCAGGTAGTTTCCCGATATCCCCGTGAACCGGGCCGTGGTGACGATGTCGGCGGCGCCCGCCTCGACGATCATGCGCTTGTAGCCTTCGACGGCGTTCGCCTCGGGCGTCGCGATGAAGGCCGAGCCCATGTAGGCCAGATCAGCCCCCGCCGCCCGCGCGGCAAGGATTCCCCGCCCCGTCGCGATCGCCCCCGACAGGACCAGCGGGCCGTCGAACCAGGCGCGGATCTCCTCGATCAGCGCAAAGGGCGACAGCGGGCCGGCATGCCCGCCCGCCCCGGCGGCGACCGCGATCAGCCCGTCAGCCCCCTTGGCGATCGCCTTGCGGGCGAAGCCGTCGTTGATGACGTCGTGCAGCACGATCCCGCCCGCGGCATGCGCGGCGGCGTTGACCTCCTCGCGCGCACCGAGCGAGGTGATCCAGATCGGCACCTTCCAGCGCGCACAGATATCCACGTCGCGCTGCAACCGGGTGTTGGAACGGTGGACGATCTGGTTGACGGCAAAGGGTGCGGCGGGCCGGTCGGGGTTGGCCTGGTTGTGGCGGTCGAGCGCCTCGGTGATGCGGCGCAGCCAGTCCTCGAGCGCGGGCGGCTCGCCGTCGGCCTCGCGGGCGTTGAGCGCGGGAAAACTGCCGACGATGCCGGCACGACACTGCGCGATTACCAGTTCAGGGCCGGAGACGATGAACATCGGCGCCCCGATCAGCGGCAGCCGCAGCCCCGCCAGCACCGCGGGCAGCGGTCGGGGGCCGAGGCTGTCGGGGGGCTGGGAGGTCATCGGGGCTTCCTTGCCGGGGCGACCTTCAGCTTGGCCGATACCGGGGTTGTCACGCAACCCCGGACGCGGCGGCAACCGGCGCGGCGCCCGTCAATGCGCGGCGCTGTGCAGGGCGGCGAGGGCTTCGCGCAAATCGAGCGCCCCGTCATACAGCGCCCGCCCCGAGATCGCGCCGGCGATGCTGCCGGCGTCGCGCAGCGCAATGAGGTCGGCCAGCGACGATACGCCGCCCGACGCGATCACCGGCAGGCTGACCGCCCGGCCCAGTGCCGCCGTGGCGGCGACGTTCGGCCCCTGCATCGCGCCGTCGCGCTCGATGTCGGTGTAGATGATCGCCGCGACGCCCGCATCCTCGACCCGCCGGGCCAGATCGGTCGCGGCGATCTCGGTCGTCTCGGCCCAGCCGCGGGTGGCCACCCGGCCGCCGCGTGCGTCGATGCCGACTGCCACCTGTCCCGGAAACGCCGCCGCCGCCTGCGCCACGAGGCCGGGGTTCTCGACGGCGACCGTTCCCAGGATCACCCGGCGGATGCCGCGCGTCAGCCAGGATTCGATCGTGGCCATGTCGCGGATACCGCCGCCCAGTTGGCAGGGAATGTCCACCGCCCCGAGAATCGCCTCGACCGCGGCGCCGTTCACAGGCTCGCCGGCAAAGGCGCCGTTCAGGTCGACGAGGTGCAGCCAGTCGGCCCCGGCCGCGGCAAAGGCGCGCGCCTGTGCGGCCGGATCGTTGCCGAAGACGGTGGCCTTGTCCATGTCGCCGCGCAACAGGCGCACGCATTGGCCGTCCTTCAGATCGATTGCAGGATATAGGATCACGACAGCCTCCCCCCGGGCCTGACGCGGCATGCTCCGCCCCGGCGTCTTGCCACAGCCCTCGGGCAAAGGCAAAGCGGGGCGATGCCACAGGAACGCGGCCGGCGATGAACGCGCGCATGACCTCCAGACCTCACCTGCGCGCCGCGGCGGCCTTTGTCGCGCTCGCCTTCGCGCTTTCCTGGGCGGCCTGGCTGCCCCTGCTGGCGACCGGCGCGGTGATCGAGCGCGGGTCGGGCTGGCCCACGCATTTCTTCGGGCTGCTCGGACCGGCGCTGGCGGCGCTGGTGGTGGCCGGCCTCGCGGGGCGGGCGGTGCTGGCCGACCTCGGGCGGCGACTGTGGCCGGCGCGATCAAGCCTGGCGGGCTGGGCGCTGGCACTGTCGCCGGCGGCGGTCATCGTCGCCTTCGTGATCGCCGGCGCCGATCCGGAGGGTCTGACCAAGTATTCGGGCCTGCCGGTGCTGCCGCTGGCCGGACTGTTCCTGCTGGTGCTGGCGGTCAACGGGCTGGGCGAGGAACTGGGCTGGCGCGGCTTTCTGCTGCCGCGGCTGCAGTCCGTGTGGGGGCCGGTCGCGGGGGCGCTGGCCACCGGGGCGATCTGGGCGCTGTGGCATCTGCCGCTGTTCTTCGTCGTGGCAAGTTATCTGGCGCTGCCGGGGTGGGTGATCGTGGCGGGCTTCCTGCCGGGGTTGATGGCGGGATCGCTCGTGCTGGCGCATGTGACGGCGCGGGCGGGCGTGCTGGGCGCCGCGTTGTGGCATGCGCTGTACAACATGGCCGTGGCGACGCTGCTGGCCGCGGCGACCAAGCCGGTGGTTGCGGGGCTGGCGCTGGTCTGGGCGGTGGCGCTGGTGGCAACGGCCGCGGGGCGCCGGGCGCTGGCGGTGCCGCCGCCGCCGGACGGTTCCGGCCGGACCTCGGCCGCATTCGCCCGGAACGACCCCGCCTAGCCGCGCAGCCGGGCCAGCAGATCGGCGTGCAGGCGCGGCGGCGCGGCCAGCAGGCCGTCCCCCGCCGGATGCGGCGCGTTGAAGCGCAGCGGCGCGCCCAGCCGGTCGGTTACCGTCACGCCGGCCTCGGACGCGATCAGGCTGGCGGCGGCGCTGTCCCATTCCCACACCGGGCGCAACGCGAGCGTCGCGTCAAAGCGCCCGTCCGCCACCAGGCAAAGCCGCCAGGCCAGCGAGGTGCGGAAATGCCGTGTCACCGGCGGCACGCCTCCGGGCCAATGCGCGGCGGCCAGCGCCGCCTTGCCCGCCAGCAGCCGTGCACCGCCAACCCCGGGACCGGCACCGCGACCCAGCCGCCGGCCGTTCAGCGTGGCCCCGCCGTCCGCCCGCGCGGCGTAGGTCAGCGCCAGTGCCGGCAGGTGCACCGCAGCGGCGACGGGCCGCCCGCCGCGCACCACGGCAAGCGCGTGGGCAAAGCCCGGGTCGCCGTTCAGGAACGCCCGCGTGCCGTCGATGGGATCGACGACGAACACCGTCGCGCGGGACAGGCGGGCCGGGTCGTCCTCGGTCTCTTCGGACAGCCAGCCATAATCGGGGCGGGCGGACAGCAGCCGTTCCCGCAAAAGCGCGTCAACCGCAAGGTCGGCCTCGGACACCGGGCCGGCGCCGTCGGGCTTGTCCCATGACGCGGGCCGCGCGCGGAAATACCCCAGCGCGACCGGCCCGGCCGCCTGCGCCGCCGCAACCAGCAGCGCCAGATCCTCGGCATCCCGCGTCGCGGCGTCAGGCGCCGGCAACGGTCAGCCCCTCGACCAGCAGGCTGGGCACCAGCATGGTCCGATGGGGCAGGGCGTCGTTGCCCGGCACCAGCCCGCGCAGCATCGCGCGCAGGTTACCGGCGATCGTGCATTCGTTCACGGGAAAGGCGATCTCGCCTCGCTCGACCCAGAAGCCCGAGGCGCCGCGGGAATAGTCGCCCGTGGTCGGGTTGATGGTCGAGCCGATCAGCGAGGTGACATACAGCCCCGTGCCCATCTCGCGCATCAGCCCCGCCGCGTCCGTCACCCCCGGTGTCAGGGCGACCGAGGTGACGCCGGGCGACGGCGGCGCGGTCAGGCCGCGCATGGCATTGGCGGTGCTCGTCAGCCCCAGCTTGCGCGCGGTGGCAAGGTCCAGCACCCAGCCTTGCAGCACGCCAGCGTCCACCAGTGTCCGCCGCGCCGTCGCCAGCCCCTCGCCGTCGAAGCGGCGCGAGGCGGAAATGCGCGGGCGGTGGGGGTTTTCGGTCAGCGACAGCGCATCGGGCAGCACCGCCTCGCCCAGCGCGTCACGCAGCCAGCTTGATCCGCGCGCGATCGCCGTGCCGTTGATCGCCCCCAGCAGATGCCCGATCAGCGACGACGCGACCCGTTCGTCATACAGCACCGGAAAGGTGCCGGTGGGCGGCTTGCGCGCGCCGTTGCGCGCGGCGGCGCGTTCGCCGGCCAGCCGCCCGACCGTCTCGGCCGCGGGCAGGTCGGCCTGCCAGACGCGCGACTCGGCGGCCCAGTCGCGCTCCATCCCGGTGCCCTCGCCGGTGATGGCGACGCAGGACAGGCTACGCCCGGTGCGGGAATAGCCGCCGGAAAATCCGTTGCTCGCGGCCAGATGGATCGCCGTGCGGCCATAGCCCGCGCCGGCGCCCTGCACCTGGCTGACCCCCGCCACGGCCAGCGCCGCGGCCTCGGCGGCGCGGGCGTCGTCCTCCAGTGCGGCGGGGGCGGGCTCGGGCGCGGGGTCGTCCAGTTCCAGCCCCGCGGCATCGCGCTGGTCCGACAGCCGGCCCGGCTCGGCCAGCCCGGCGAAGGGGTCGTCCGGCGCCTCGCGGGCCATGGCCACGGCGCGGCGGGCCATCTCGGCCAGCGTCGCCGGCGCGGTGTCCGAGGCCGAGACGCAGGCCTGCCGGCGGCCCACCAGCACCCGCAACCCGACCTCGAGCCCCTCGGACCGCTCGGCCTGTTCCAGCCGGCCTTCGCGCACATCGACCGACAGCGAGGTCGAGGCCACGGCCAGCGCGTCGGCGGCGTCGGCGCCGGCCTTGCGCGCGGCGTCCAGCAGCGCGGCGGTCAGGCCGGCAAGGTCGGGCTCGGTCAGGGCGGTGGCGGTCATCGGTGCGGTCCCCGGTCGGTGCTGCCGGTTGACCTAGCCCGCACCCCGGCCCGCCGCAACCCGGCCCGCAAACGGAAACGGGCGCCCGGGGGATGCCCGGACGCCCGTGACGCGGGTGTCGTCGCGGCGCGCCTACTGGATGCGCTGCCCGTTGGCCAGGATCGCCCCGTCCTCGCGGATCTCGATGGTCGAGACCATCGTGTCCGGCCCGTCGCCCGGACGGGTCAGCATCGCCGCGCCCATCCGGAAGCCCATCGCCTCGTCCGGGCCGACGATGCCCATGTCGATCAGCTTGTCCAGCAGCGCATTGCCTCCCTCGAGCGCAAGGTTCAGCACGCCGACGGCCTTGGGAAAGCCGGGGATCGTCTCGAAATCGCTGAAGTCGAAGGTGAAGGCGGCATTGCCCGCCAGCCGCGCCCCGACGGCATCGACCAGCAGCTCGCGCAGGTTCAGCTCGCGCACCTCGCCCAGGGCGAGGGGGCCGAACATCATGATCCCGAACATCATGTCGTCGTCATAGACGTCGCCATTCAGCGCCACCTTGCCGACCAGATCGAGCACCAGAGAAATCGGCGAATTGCCGAAGGCGTTGAACGGATCGACCATCGACCAGGACATGTCGTCCAGGGTCAGTCCGAGCATCCGGAAGCCGAACCGGATGTCCTGGCTGTCACCGACGGCCCGCAGCGGCATGCGGATCTCGATATCGGTCTCGGCCGTGCCGAAGGTAACCTCGGGCAGCGGCATGTCCGCGCCCGACATGGTGGCCGTGCTGTTGCGGCTGGAGGTGGAATAATACAGTTCGTCGGCATTCAACCGGAACCTGGCGCCGGCGTTGGTGGCGCTGCCGCGGAACACCGTCCGCTCGCCCCAGTCCTCGAAGTCGACATCGACCGAAGCCCGCTCATAGCCGATGGCGAAGTCGACAGCGAACCCGTCGCGGAGCGCTTCGCCGATGTCCTCGCCGTCGAAGGCCTCAAGCGCCGTTCCGTTCAGCATCATCTCGACGCCGGCCAGCCCGGCCGCAGCCTTGATGTAGCCGTAGCCGTTGGGCTCCTCGAAATCGACGACGAAATCGAAGCTGCCCATCCGCGTCAGGCTCGCAAGCTCGCGCACCGCGCCGTCGGTCACGGTATACTCGCCCGACAGGTTGCCGACGCGGGCACGCAGGATGGCGTCAATGTCCTCGCCGTCGGCGCGCAGCTCGGTCACTTCCATGCCGAACTCGGGCGCGGCGTAGACATAGTTGATCGCCCCGGGCGCGCCGCTGGCGGTCATCGTCAGGCCCGGGTGGCTGATCGTGATGACCAGCGCGTCGTCGGGCGCCATGCCGTCGAAGCGCATCGACATCGGATAGCTGTCGGACATCGAGATGGCGACCGAACCGTCGCCTTGCTCGGCGAGGCTGATCTGGTCGATCGTCACGGTCGCGGTCACCTCGCCTTCGGGAACGTCCAGCGCAAAGACCACGCCCGACAGGCTCAGCACCCCGCCGGCCTTCGACTGCGAACCGACAGCGACGGTCTGCCCGCCCAGCTCTGCCGCCTCGACCCACTGCGCCCAGACATCCTCGGCCGCGAGTTGCGCCTGAACGGCACCGGCGGCGAACAGCGCGCCGGCGGCCACGGTTGCAAATAGTCCGGTCCTGACGTGCATTACGACATTCCTTTCGGTTGAATCCCGGCGCCGACCATCTACCCGCCACGTCGCCCGGTCAAGACGGTATTCCGTGAACGCTGCGTGTCCCGACGAAGCGCTTCGGGGGTGTCTGGTCAGCCGCCGGAAGCTGCGCTAGACCGACCTTCGACGCGGCAAGGATGGCTTCGGGACGGGCGGACATGGCGGCGCTGAAGGGCAAGATCGTACTCATCACCGGCGCCAGCCGGGGGATCGGCGCGGCGACCGCGCGCCATTTCGCGCAGGCTGGCGCGCGGCTGGGGCTGGTCGCGCGGTCGGCCGGGCCGCTCGAGGCGCTGGCGGCCGAGGTCGGCGCGACCGCGCTGCCCGGCGACGTGGCCGATCCCGCGGTCCTGGCGGACGCGGTGGCGCGAATGATGGCCGATCACGGCCGTCTCGACGTGCTGATCAACAACGCCGGCGTGATCGAGCCGATCGCCCGCATGCACGAGGTCGATGCCGAAGCCTGGGGCCGGGCGATCGACATCACGCTCAAGGGGGCGTTCAACGGGTTTCGCGCGGCGCTGCCGGTGATGCGGGGGCAGGGTGGCGGCACCATTCTGACCATCGGCTCGGGCGCCGCCTACAACGCGCTGGAGGGCTGGAGCGCCTATTGCACCGCCAAGGCCGGCGCGATGATGCTGACCCGCGTCGCCGATCAGGAATCCCGCGGCGCCGGCATCCGGGCGATCAGCCTGTCGCCGGGGACCGTGGCCACCGACATGCAGTCCGCGATCCGTGACAGCGGCATCAACCCGGTCAGCCGGCTGGACTGGTCGTCGCATATCCCGCCGGAATGGCCCGCCCGCGCGCTGGCCTGGATGTGCACGCCCGCGGCCGATCCGTGGCTTGGCAAGGAAATCTCGCTGCGCGACGACGAGATCCGCCGCCGGGTCGGGCTGATCGCGTGATCCGGACGGCGGTGGACGGGGGCCTGTGGACGGTCACGCTGGACCGGCCCGACAAGGCCAACGCGCTGACCGCCGACATGCTTGACGCGCTGGCCGACACGCTGGCCCGCGCGGCGGGCGAGGGGGCTGCGGGGCTGATCCTGACCGGGGCGGGGCGGGTGTTCTCGGCCGGGGCGGACCTCGATGGCGTGCGCGCGGGCCTGGCGACCGAGCCGGTGTGGGAGGTCGTCTCGGCCCGGCTGGCCGCGTTGCCCTGTCCGACGGTGGCGGCGCTGAACGGCACGCTTGCCGGTGGCGCCTTCGGCATCGCGCTGGCCTGCGATTTCCGCGTCGCGGTGCCCGGCGCAAGTTTCTTCTATCCGGTGATGAAGCTGGGCTACCTGCCGCAGCCCTCCGACCCTGCACGGCTCGCGGCGCTGATCGGGCCGGCGCGGGCGCGGCGGCTGTTGCTGGCCGGTGCGCGGATCGATGCGGCCACGGCGCTCGACTGGGGGCTGGTCGATGCCCTTGCGGACCCCGACGGGCTGACCGAGGCCGCCTGCGAGTTGCTTGCCGCCGGGCTTTCGGCCGGCCCGGCGCATGCCGGCGCGATCAAGGCGCTTCTGCCGCGCGCCTGATCGGGCACTGGACGTCGAGCGGCACCCGGCTATAACCGGCCCGACCCGCACACAGTCCGAGAGACCCCGATGGCCCGTTTCGCCCCGGCCGAGTTCGAACCCCGCTGGCAAGCCGCCTGGGACGCCGCCGGCGTCTTTGCCGCCCGCCACGATCCCGAGCGGCCGAAATACTACGTGCTCGAGATGTTCCCCTATCCCTCGGGGCGCATCCACATGGGGCATGTGCGCAACTACACGATGGGCGACGTGGTCGCGCGCTACAAGATCGCGCAGGGGTTCAGCGTGCTGCACCCGATGGGCTGGGACGCCTTCGGCCTGCCGGCGGAAAACGCGGCGATCGAGCGTGGCGGCCACCCCGCCGACTGGACCTATGGCAACATCGCCGACATGAAGGCGCAGATGAAGCCGCTGGGCCTGTCCATCGACTGGTCGCGCGAATTCGCCACCTGCGATCCCGAATACTATGGCCAGCAGCAGGCGCTGTTTCTGGACATGCTGGCGGCGGGGCTGGTCTATCGCAAGGCCGCGGTGGTCAACTGGGATCCGGTGGACATGACCGTGCTGGCCAACGAGCAGGTCATCGACGGCAAGGGCTGGCGATCCGGCGCCGAGGTGGAGCGGCGCGAGCTGACACAGTGGTTCTTCCGCATCTCGGACATGGCGGGGGAACTTCTGGACGCGCTCGACGGGCTGGAGAACTGGCCCGACAAGGTGCGGCTGATGCAGGCCAACTGGATCGGCCGCTCGCGCGGACTGCAGTTCGCGTTTTCCACCGTCGATGCGCCGGAAGGGTTCGAGCGGCTGGAGGTCTATACCACACGCCCCGACACGCTGCTGGGCGCCTCCTTTGCCGCGATCAGCCCCGATCACCCGCTGGCGAAACATCTGGAACGGCATGATCCGAAGGTCGCCGCCTTCGTCGCCGAATGCCGTCGTCTGGGCACCAGCGAGGAAGCGCTGGAAAAGGCCGAGAAGCAGGGGCTGGATACCGGCATCCGCGTGCGTCATCCGTTCGACCCGGATTGGGAACTGCCGGTCTGGATCGCGAATTTCATCCTGATGGACTATGGCACCGGCGCGATCTTCGGCTGCCCGGCGCATGATCAGCGCGACCTCGATTTCGCGCGCAAGTACGGGCTGCCGCACCCGGACGTGTTCGTGGCCCTCGACGACGACACGCCCGTGACCGACACCGCCTTTGTCCCGCCCAAGACCGACCGCGTACGCTACATCCGCGGCTTCGCGGGGGATGAGGTGCAGACCGGGGCCGAGGCCGTCGAGGCCGCCATCGCCTTTTGCGAGGAACGCGGCGTGGGCCGGGGCGTGACCCGCTTCCGGCTGCGCGACTGGGGCATCAGCCGCCAACGCTTCTGGGGCTGCCCGATCCCGGTGGTGCATTGCCCCGCCTGCGGCGTGGTGCCCGAGCGCAAGCAAAACCTGCCCGTCGCCCTGCCGATGGACGTCAGCTTCGACATCCCCGGCAACCCGCTGGACCGGCACCCCACCTGGAAGCACACCGCCTGCCCGAAATGCGGCGGCGCGGCGGTGCGCGAGACCGACACGATGGACACCTTTGTCGACTCATCGTGGTATTTCGCCCGCTTCACCGCCCCGCGCGCCGAAACGCCCACCGACCGGGCCGAGGCCGATTACTGGATGAACGTGGACCAGTATATCGGCGGGGTGGAGCATGCGATCCTGCACCTGCTCTATTCCCGCTTCTTCGCCCGCGCGATGGCCCGCACCGGCCACCTGCCCGCCA
>Ga0213835_101279_pt1 | contig 16437 bp, 13 predicted proteins | sample SWPATP01_FD_160576 | JGI IMG/M metagenome (GOLD analysis project Ga0213835, IMG submission 160576) | Coastal seawater microbial communities from Marineland, Florida, United States - SWPA TP0 #1 | ecosystem: Environmental > Aquatic > Marine > Coastal | place: USA: Florida | collected 2016-08-05 | reverse complement strand
CATCTCCATCGAGTACACCGTCACTGGTTTACTGGTGGCGAGCGCGTAATTCTCACCAATATTCACGGCAAAAGCCGTCTTGCCCATCGACGGCCGCCCCGCGACGATCACAAGATCCCCGGGTTGCAGTCCCGAAGTGATCTCGTCGAGATCCACAAAGCCGGTGGCCACCCCCGTTATCCCGGCGTCGTCGTCGCGTGAGCTCAATTCGTCGATCTGCTCGATCACCTGTGCTATCAACGGTTGCAGCGGGACCGCTTCCTCCGACCCGCGCGCACGTTCCGCAGCGATGCTCAGGATCCTCGCCTCGGCCTGGTCGAGGACTGCGGCGACGTCTTCGCCCCGCAGCTTGTAGACGTCCTCGCTTATGTCGTTCAAGGCAACGAGCAGCTCCCGCATCACGCCGCGGTTCCTTACTATCTCGGCATAACGCCTGATGTTCGCCGCGGACGGCGTGCTCTGTGCCATGGCATTCAAGTAGGCCATGCCGCCGCAAAACTCATCCTTGCCGGATTGTTTCAGGCGCTCGCTTACGGTAATGACATCGGCGGGCATTCCAGTGCTGACCAGATGGATGATCTCCATAAAGATCAGGCGATGGTCATGGCGATAGAAATCGGCGGCGCTAACCATCCCGCTTACGCGGTCCCATGCGGAGTTATCGCGAAGCAAGCCGCCAAGGACTGATTGTTCGGCTTCGATTGAGTGGGGCGGAATGCGAAGATCGTCGACTTCAGAGTCCTTTTGTTGCATAGATTTCTTTACGAGTTGTTTGCTGATCGGTGATCCCGGATGGGGCGCGTCAAACAGTCCGCGAGTGCAGCACTGTACCGTGCGCCGTCGTGTGCGGCAAATGCCGGGAACGGGCGGACGTGGCCACCGCGGCGACTGTGCTCAGATCAGTGGCGATGCCTGCTCCAGAACTTGATAGCTCCAGGTTACATTCCTTGGGAACTGCACGGTAACCTTCTGTCCACCCTTCAACAACACACGCTTCGAAATGACTACGGGAGGCGGTGCCGATCGGTCGGTGCACATGACCAAACCGTTCTCCGAGCCAAATTGGTTACATGGCTGGATGCTGAACACCATCTCTGTCTCACGCCCGAAGCTTTCCTCGAAACCACCGCCGGGAAGGTGCCGACGGATGAGGGCCTGCTGGCCGCCGGCGAGGATCACTGTGGTAGTGAGAGTGTAGGTCGACTGGCGGTTCGCCTGCAGTGCAGCAGCGGCTTCGACGCCGTTGCGCTCTTTGAGGCTGCTGCCGGCATAAAGGCGCGCCGGACCCTGGGTCACCAGCTCGCTGTACCCCAAATACTTTGCCGTCGACTGCGGCGTCCGGGTTGACATACAACCTGCGACAACGACGCTCGCTGCGATGCCGGCGGCAACGCTAACGACCTTCTTCCAACCGGAACCTGTCATGCTCAACCCTCGTGATTGCGATTGCCCGTGGCACTCTCTGTGTACATGATAAGGGAAGGGATTGCGTATTTCGGGTTCGCAGGTGGAAAAGCGGCAGAATTTGGACGTTTTTGCGCGCTTACTCGACATCGGAGACCCGCCCGTCTCCGACTCTTTCGGACACGAATTCGGCACAGCGCGCACGCGCCAAAACGTCGACTGGTTGGCACAGCAGGCGGACGTCGGGCTACGGGCGGCCGCGAAAATCGTTGTTTTACTATGTCGCCTGGCCTAGAATCAGGGCAACTTTCAGAGAACGCCCTGGTGTGTTCCGCCGCTGGATTCGACAGAGTCGGACCAAAGGAAATGCCAGCTCCTTTCATTGTGCTCCCTGCGTACTCACTGGTTATTCGGAGCGTCGAGGCAATACCGGCCTATGCTAATTAATGGAAAAGACTGACGAGGTCGCGAAGTTTCAGGCGCTGATGAGCCTCGCAGTTGCGCAGGACGGAGATCTGACGAACGAGATCCGCTATCAAAAGGACGTGCTCAAGTCGCTCGGCTTAACCGAAGGAGAAATCCTCGATTTGATTCATGACCGCCATGCTCGAGCGCCTATCTCCGCGGGCCAGGCTCAGATTGCCTTGGCATCTGTCAGGCATGCAGCAGGTTTGGCACATCATGCAGGTCCTCCGACGGTCCGGCGCTCCCGGAGTCCGACCCAGGCGTTAGACGCGCGCACGGAACAATACATGCGCGCCAGCGGAAGGGCGCCGCGGCCACGCCCGCCAGACGGACCTCGCCAGGTACTGCAAAAGCACTCCGCCGAAGCGTACGAGGCTCGGCCGGCACCGCCGGCTACCCCGACCGAGGCCACCCGACCACCGCCCTGCAGCCCCCGATCGCACTTCAGGTTCCGTACGGCGTTTCTCAGCACGGAGACCTTGTACCCGCGCGCGAGGCAGACGCGGCCGCAGTGTACGCATGTCCGGGCTGCGCGGGGCTCCTGGTCTTGCACGCCGGCGCAGTACGGACCAAGCACTTTGCCCACAAGATGAACACAGCTTGCGATGGCGAGACGCTGGCGCATATTACGGCTAAGCTCCTCGTGGCAAAAATAATCGACGAACACTGCAATTCCAAGAATCGCATTACGCTGCTATTTACCTGTAGCAAGTGCAACTCACCTGTGCAGAGAGAATTGCCCCATTCTGCTTTTACTAACTCGGCACTAGAGGAGAGGATTGGGCCGTTTGTTTGCGACGTCGTCGCTTTCAAGGAAAGCAAGCCTGTTTTAGCCGTCGAGATTTTCAACTCGCACGCTGTCGGCGATGAGAAGGCCGAGCAGCTCGAATTGCCGTGGATCGAACTCGAGGCCGCCGAGGTACTCGCGGATCCGTTCAATTGGCGCCCCGTACAGATGCGTCTAAAACCGAAGTTGTGTTTCGATTGCAAGGCGGAGCGTGCCGAATTGGAACGCGTAGCCGAGCGTTGGAAGCTGCCGTTATCTGAACCGTTATATGTTGCTGCCGTGGCGCCCTGCTGGGGTTGCAAGGAAAAGATCATATGGTACTGGTGGCAAGGCGTCCCCTTCGCCCAGCAAAAACCGCCGGAGCCGGTTCCTCGTACTTTACAGTTTCGGTTCTCGAAAATTTATGGTGGCAAATACTGGATGAATATTTGTCCAGGTTGCCGCGCACCGCAGGGCGATAACTTCGTTTTTCTCGCGTCAGACTCACCATTTAGGAAGCTTCCTATCAACGAAACGCAGGAAATGAAGGCCAGCCGCCAAAGCCAGAACGCTGCGGTCGTTTCGCAATTTATGGACGTTATTAAGCGTAACATTGGGAGCTAACGAATGTTTGCAGATAGGCCGTAATTCGTGTCCGCTGCCCACGAGGCTACGAACTTCCTGACCGAACTGCTAGGCATGGCTGATGCATTTTCTCGGGTGTTCCAAGGAAAATACGGCCTATCGGGAGTCGTCAGTTGGAGAAGTCCTATCGCCGCGTGCGCGGGGTATGCAAACGGCCACTAACCACGCTAATCGCGTACGGGGGCCCATCCCCGCAGGCGCGGGGTAACCTTGAGGCCGAACGCCAGCGAGGGAAGCGTTTCCGGCCCATCCCCGCCGGCGTGGGGTAACCATGCTGTTCTACATGGCCAACGCGTTGCCCTGGGCTCGTCCCCGCGGGCGCGGGGTAACGCCGCTGGTCGACGCAGCCACCAGTGGCGACTCGGGCCCATCCCCGCGGGCACGGGGTAACGTCGATCCGCGCATGGATGTAGTGCTGCGCCTTGGGCCTACCCCCGCTGGCACGGGGTAACCTGTATCGGTGCCGGCAGCAGCGCGTGGAATCAGGGCCTATCCCCGCGGGCACGGGGTAACCCTACGGGACAGTGCATAGTCCATGAAAGGATCGGGCCTATCCCCGCAGGCACGGGGGGAAACCCCCGAGTACGCTAATGCTCGCGGAATGTGGAAGGGCCTATCCCCGCGGGAACGGGGTAACGGCCTTGCGCGCATCGTTCGTGATTTTCAGTGGGGGCCTACCCCCGTTTGCACGGGGTAACCGAAATCGAAATCCCCGGCGCGAAGACGGTCCTGGGCCTATCCCCGTGCCCCGGGGTAACCTCCGGCGCGACGGCAACCGTAATGTCCTTCTTGGGACTATCCTCGCGTGCACGGGGTAACCGACCAGGCTGACGTCTATGTGATGCCGAACGAGGGCCCATCCCCGCGCGCGGGGTAACCGACGACTTTCAGCCAGAGAGCTGCCTTGCGTGAAGCCCATCCCCGCCGGCGCGGAGTAACCTCCGAGAAGACACTAGGCTCGGTGCGTATCGAGGGCCCATCCCCGCAGGCGCGGGGTAACCCCGTCCGTATCTCTGGAAATGGGTTACCCGTGAGGCCTATCCCCGTGTGTGCGGGGCAACCGATCGCCGTATTCCCTGAGTGCCGCGCCTGTGCGGCCCATCCCCGCGGGCGCGGGGTGACTGCCAGGCCGATGAAGAACAGTACCGGGCCCATGGGCCCATCCCCGCAAGCGCGGGGTAAGCGTCTTGAGGATCGTGACGGCTTGGCCCCAAGGAGGCCCATCCCCTCAGGCGCAGGGTACCCCCCAGCCAAGTTGGGCGATCCCAAGCACTGCCTGGCCCATCCCCGTTGGCGCGGGGTAACCTATAAGCTGATCGCGCGCGCCTACCTGGCGCAGGGTCAATCCCCGCGAGCACGGGGTAACCCTCGGGGACTGCGAATCGAGCACGACAAAACCAGGCCTATCCCCGTGCACGGGGTAACTGAAACGACACATCCGATGTGCGATCAGCACCCGGGCCTATCCCCGCGTGCACGGGGTAACCATCGCCCGGCGCACCGGAGGTGTGTGCGTCGACGGCCTATCCCCGCGTGCACGGGCTAACCTCTCCCATCTAACTCATTGAACCACAATGGGAAAACCAGTAAGTCTGTCTAATTTTTAACGAGCGTCTACACGTTTTTCGTCGGGTCAGCTACGTCCGGTCGACTTCCAGGGGCGCGCGTCGGCACACCACGATGAGCTAAGCCGACCCGACTGCCTTCCAACCACGTCGCGCCGCACCGTCACCTAGCCGCCGCCGTTCAGCTCCGCAAGCCACTTAAATAGATGCGGACGGCATACGCTCGAGCCATGGCAAACCGTGACGATCGGGAAGCGGGATGCGTGCCCTTTCAAGGCCAAGCCGACCTTTTAGCATAGCGCGTGCCGCTAGGCCGGCTTAAGCAGCAGCATGCCAAAGCCAAAGGCCCGATGGCGGCCGATACCGCGACGTAGCAAGGCAGCGAAACCTTCCGGCTCGGTGACGCGTAAGTGGCCAGTCAGCACGGCATCCGGACCGCCTACTGTGCGAGGACGACGCTCTCCACCCGGAGCACTTGGGACTTTCTGAGTCCTGCGCATTACGTCGAGTAATTTGAAGGCAGTCATTTGCACGTTCAAGATTTCCGCGCCGGTTTGTCGAGCGACATGGGCAGTCAGCCAGGATGAGTAAACCTGCTCCCGATCCAGTTCGGCCCTATCAGACTTTTCGACGGCTGCAAGGAATGCGTCGCGTTCATGCCGAGACGCCGCCTCGCGAATAACGGGTCGCACACGACATTCGAAACCGAGCACTCGGCCAGCGCTCCACGCGGTCGGAAAGGGGCGAACGCTCAATCCGCCTCGCGACTGGGTAGCTCCTAGACCGAGGGCACCGGCTACGTCGGGCGGCGCTAGTGCTGCCGCCTGCATCAATTCTTCTCGCGGCATTCCCGTGTACCCGAGCAACCCCTGGTCGGCATCGAGGTAGCGATAGACACCTGGCGCGCCGGCACCGAACGCGGCTCGCAGGAGGCCATGAAAGGCATAGCCTAGATCGCCGGAACGATTGAGCAGGCGATTGCGCGCGGCCCACATGGCCAAGCGGCGTGGATCGGGCTGCAAGTGCATTAGGTTCAGGTCTTCACTCATCATTACCTCCCGGTGTTTTCAGTACGCCCTCCCGCACTGCGCGCCAGCCGCCATGCACGCCGGTGGTCCAGTTGCGTTCGTCGCACAGGTCCAGCATCCGGTCGCCAGACAGCTGGCCCTCACCATCTGGCCATTGTGCTTTCGGGCTTTCGCATCCTGGCGGGAAAGGCACCCGCTCGAGCGCCTGCAGCACCGTGTTCGCTTCAAGCCAGCCTGCGAATAGCCGTGTTGTCGGTAGGCAGGGTTTGCGGCCGATGAAAAGCGGGCGCTTGGGCCGGTCGAGTGCAGCGGCCAAGTCATTAAGTGTAGGACCTTCGTCGATGGGTTCCAGCCGCAGCGCAACCAGCGCCGTCAGGTCGGCGTGATAGTCGCGGTAGCGCAGATGCGGACTCTCGTACGATGCGGCGCCGCCGTTTCGACTCTCGGGTACGCCCCACGTGGTCCAACCCCGATCTGCGGCACCGAGCTGCGCGGTCTGGAAATCGGTGAGCCGGGTGCCTTTGGCTTCGATCCTGGTTCCCATGCGCAGCCGTGCCTGCAGACGGTTGTGGGCGCGATCGTCCGCGCGATCCCAGCCAAGCGCATTCGCGAGTAGACCGGTCATCATCGACAGCGCCGGGAAATCGCGGATCACGCCGAAGTTGTCGATCGTCTCACCGCCGAAGGCGATCATCGGCGACGCCAGCCGAATCAACAGATGCCGGGCCATCCTAGATGTCCCCGGTCGAGACTGTGCCTTCGAGGATGGCGTTCTGCGACCAGATCGCGAGGTCGGCAAGCGAGGTGCGATGGGCATTCGGGACGTCGACATCATCGACCGCCAGGAAGCGCCGCGCCATTGGCGCGCCGTAGGCCTGGTCGTGCATTTCGAGCTCGCCGACGAGCGCTCGTACGGCTCGTGTCCTTAAGTCAGGCTGGCCCAGTTCGAGGGCGTTATGGAAGGCGCCAGCCAAGCTGCGGGGTTGCCAGTCGCCAGCTTCGACAAGCATGAACTTGGCCCAGCCAAAAGGCGCAGTCGACCCGCGCTTGGCACCCGGGCTCACCGTTGCGATCAGGTGCAACAGGTTGCGTGCCACCCGGGATGCCAGCTCGCGCCGTCCGACAGGCAAGGTCGTCCAGTCTGCGCTCGTGCCCTCGAGGTTGGCGATCAGTTGTGGCACATCTATCACCGTGTAGCCGTAATACAGGCCAGAGGCCAGTTCCGTGTCGAAAATGCCGGCCGAGCCTTTTTCGCCACTCTCGCGCGTCAGGTCGTCGACCACCGTGAAGTAGTCGTTTTCTACCTGGGATTCGTGGACGGTAAACGCATGGGAGACGTAGATCGAGGCGTCACGGCTTGCCAACACATCTGACGTCACCATGCGGCCGAACAGGGCAGACTCCAGTCCGCTGCCGTGAACCAACGCGGTCAGGTTGTTCTTCTCATCCTTGAGAAATGTGTTGATGGCCCTCTTCAGCGCGCCTTCGTCGTGATGTTCGTTTGCCAGTTCGACGCATCGCCTGACCAGGTATTCGATCTCGGCGTAGCCGAGCAAGACCGCCTGGCCGGTCGCAAGGGCCTCTTTCCCTATGATTTCCTTGGCTTTGTCCAACAGACCGCCGGCACGCAGGCCCTCAGCCGCCGCCTGGGCCAGGGCTTCCGATACGCCGTTCTCCATGATCTTGGTGCGGATCAGGTTCAGCGTCGTGCGCGAGCGTACCGCCATCGGCACGCCGAGCGTGGACAGGGCGAACTTGTCGTCCGTCTTGCGCCAGTGGCGCTTCAGGCATTGGGATGAGATGCGGGTGCGCACGGCGTCACCATAGGGAAGCCGCTTCGCCAAGCCGCTCTCGTCGCGGTTGAGCAAGCTGGCTGGGTAGCTGTGCAACGTATGAATTTGAATAAAACGCGGCGTATTCATGGTCATCCCTCGTCTTGATTTAGCGTTGAGAATTACGGGCGATTTCTGCAAAATAGGCGCCGGCGATAGTAAGCCGCGCCGCCTCGGCGGCCGCGCGTTTGCCGGGATCGTTGTGTTCCTGCGTAAGTACCAGCGCACCCAGTTCGCGCCAGTTCGGCTGCACCGAGTTGCTCGCTAACAGCCGCAATATTCGGGGCAGACCCTGCACGAATGCATCACCGCGCGATGTGAGTAGTTTGGTTACACGCGGTTCCGACACCCCGGCCCTAGCCAGCTGGGCGCCCAGGTGACGCGTCCCATCGTGGCCCGCAAGGGCCATACCGTGCGCGATCAACGCCCAGCGGGACCAAGTCTCCGGCTTCCACTGATCGGGCTCCATCCCGACGGTCAACAAGGCACGGGCAAGTGCCGAGATCTGGTGCGGACGGAGAGCATCCGGCTGCATCCGTGCAAGTGCCGCGCGTTCGCCGGCCGACGCCGTCTTTGCAATGTACCTTGCCAGCACACCGAAGCGATCCGGTTGCGATGGCGGCAGCGCGCTCGGGCCGGCGGACCCAGTTGTCGTTTCAGGTGTGCTCAAGATTGCCTCCTGTCGAGGTGTTGGCATGCTGGTAGTGGCTGGCCAGTTCGGGTACCGGGCACCTCGCGCCACGAAGCGTGCCGTCGAAACGGGCGAGCCCGGCAGACCGCGCCCGGTAGCGTTGGACCGAACTGCGGGGACCGGCCTCAAACGCACTGCGGAGCACAGCCTCCGCGCGGTCGACGAGGCCGAGCAGCCAGTTCAAGCGTTGTGCGGCATCGTCGTCGGCTTCGATTTCCGCGTTCAGGTCGTCGAAAAAGCGCAGGTCTTCCGCCTGCTCGAACGGCCGCGCAAAGCGCGACGCCTTGTCCTTGGTGCTGTCGCCGGAACTCGCGTCCGACTTACCGTTATTGAACAGTACGGCCAATGCAATCCAGAGGACCTTGCGGACCTCGGCAATCGCCGCGATACGTTGACCTGCGACGCGCGCAAGCGCAGGTTGCTGACCACCGAGCAAGAGCGAACGGGTTTTCGGGGAGATTGGAATGCGACGCTCGTGATAGCGTTCGGTCTTGCCCTGACCTCGGACGATACACTGGGCGATGAGGGAAAAGTGCTCGTCCGGGCGGACGTGCCCGAGATCCTGTGCGGCTGCAGGCCGGTATTTGCTTCCAAATAGGAGTTCCGTCAGCAGCTTGTAGTGAAAACCGTCTCCAGTGATCGTCAGTGCCTTGCCGGCCGCGATATCGGCAGGCGTCCAGGGGTCGCCTGTGACGCCGTTGAGTTCTTTGGCCGCGACCCGCGCCGCCTTAGTCCCGGTACCGATTGCGTGCAGGCCGTCGCCGCCTACCTGGAGCCGGACGCGCCGGCAGATCTCGATGTAGTGTGGATCGAGGGAAGCGAAAGCCAGGCTTGCGACGCCGTCCCAAGGCACGAGCCAAAGAAGCGCAATGCCTTCGTCCACGCTCAGACCGTGAATCTCGGCAGTGCGGATGCGCGTTGCCAGCAGCGTCCTGGTGTCTCGTCGCCATCGTGCACCCCAATGACCTTCGCCCACTACGCCCACGCCCGGCCGACTGGCGAAGCCACCGTTCATCCTCGAAATGCCGTAGTTGCCGGACCCGAGGAAACCTTCTTGGGTCTGCAGACTGACCAGGGCAAACAACCAATCTTCAGCCCCGCAGCGTCGCATCCGCGCACTTTTCAGGTCGTGATTTTTCGACGTGATCAGCATATCCAGTGCGTCCGGGGCGTAACATCTGGACTTCCAGCGTTGAATCTGTCCTTCCGGCACAGGTGCTTGGAGAAGGGCGGGCCGCGCCGCCGGTGTCACCAGGCACCAGGCCGCACCATCGGGGTCTGACGGTGTCAGGGCCAGCAAGGCCGCTCGCCATTCCTGTTCTGTCTCGAAAGGTTCTGCAGCGACTGTGCGGACGAGAGCAAGCGCCGCGAGTTGGACCAGGAACGCATGCCACGCATGGCGTTGGTGCGGGCGGAGTGCGGGGAAGTCGCGTACGCGATCCTGAGTCAGTGCGATAAACAGCTGTGGCAAGCGCACCTGTTCCGTCTGGCCATCGGTGTTGCGATAACGAATGAAGGCCTCGTCGAGCAGGGAATGATGTAATCCTTCTTCCATGGTCATGTCTGTCTCCCTGTGGCTGTTCATGTTGCGCGTGCCGGCAAGCGCTCCAGACCAAGCCTGCTGTAGCGATAACGGGCGGAGCCAAGGGAGAACTCAAACCCGGGCTCGCTCGCCAAAGCGACGATTGCGCGTGTTTGCGCATCGGCCGGAAGGTCCCTCGGCAGTTGGTGAAACCGTAGAGATAGTTGGGTAACCGGCTTGCCGAAGGGGCCGGGTTGCGGCACCTCGAATTCGACCACGCGGTCTGCTGTGCCCAGACGGGTTGCGAGCTCGTGTTCACGATCGGGAAACCCTTGAGCGTCGAACGCGTCGTCGTACGCGACGGCCTGCATGCCGGCGAACAGCCTTTGTGCGCTGGCATCGCCATCGATGCATCGACCGTGCATCTGCCACTGCTCACCCAAACGCGCAGCAATCGCTTGCAGAGCCTCCGGATGCGTGGCGGCCTCGACGAGGACGCGGTTCTCGGCCGGGATAGTGCGGGACGGCTGTGCTTCGACGAGTGCGCGTGTCGCTTCGAGGATACGCAGGTCCCGGTACACGCCACCGCCGTCGTCCATCCGCCCCATGCCGTTGCGAGGATGTGTGAGCAGTGGGGACAGATCGTTGCCGACGGGGGTAAGGACACATGCCCGCGCCCCGCGATATCCGGGTGGGCGCTCTTCAGGTGACCGCGTATGACGGTGCAGGCGTCCGATGCGCTGCAGCAGCACGTCCATCGGGCACAGGTCCGTAATCAGGAAGTCGGCGTCGATATCGAGGCTCTGTTCCAATGTCTGGGTGCCGATGAGAATGCACCCGCCTGGATGCGAACGGATTTTGCCGAACCAGGCCGCAACCTCACGATCGAGCAGGGGCCGGTCCTGCCGACTGAATCTGCTGTGGTGCAAGGTGTTTATTCCGCCAACCTGGAACAGCAAGGCCGAAGCTCGCACCGGCTCCAGCTGCCCCGCAACGAGCGCCTCGATGGCTTGCAACGTGCGGACAGCGGCTGGCACCGTGTTGCGCACCACCAGTACCTTTGCTCCGGCCCTCGCTGCGTCGAGGGCCATTGATGCCACGACCGCCGGGGAATCAATCGCATCCAGCGTAGACCAGTGGATGGTCTTGCTCCGCGGGTTGCCCCCGACGGGCTTGACCTCGATTCTGCCCCCGGCCTGATGGCTGACCGCAGGGTAGGGCACGGTACGGGCACGGTCGAGTGATGGTGGCCGACTGAAACCATCAAGGCCAATGTTCAGGTAGCGCGTCCGGGCCGCCGCGCCAAGCGTGGCGGACAGGAGCAACGCATGGCCACCGGCTCCCATGTGGGCTTTCAACAGCTGCTCAAGCAGCATGGTCATGTACGCGTCGGAGGCGTGGACCTCATCGACGACGAGCAGACTGCGGCTCAACAGCGCATGGCGCAGGTGCACGTGCCGGACCCGGAGCGCGCCGAGCAGGACCTGGTCGACGGTGCCGACCGCGATCGTAGCAGCCAGAAAGCGTTTCGGCGATTCAGCCGCCCAGCGACGATGTGCCACGCGGTCAGCCGGCCTGTCGGCCCACAACACCTCGAATGCTGGCAGTCCGGCCACCTTCATTTCGCCGTCGGCAGCTTCGTAGCCCGGCAGGGCGCGAACGGCCACGGGAGCGTCCTGCGGCCAGACCCGGCTGACGAAGGTGCGCACCCGCTCGTACAACTGGGAAGCCGACACCCTCGTCGGCAGCGCGAAGAACAGGCCGTCCACTGCACCTTCTTGGAACAGGTGGACGAAGCGCCACAGCGCGGCTTCAGTCTTGCCACTTCCCGTTTCCGCTTCCAGGACGACCAGCCGGCCCAAGCTCGGATCGGCGACTGCGGTTTGTATGGGATGGGGCGCCGCGACTCGAAAAATGTCGGGGAATCGTGGCGGGGACTGGCGCAGGGCATCGCGCCACAGGTCGGCGCCCAGGCCGATCGCTTGCACCGCACGTTGCGACCGTTCCCTGGAACTGCGGAATCGGTCTTCTCCGTCCGAGCTATAGGTGAAGAATCCTTCCCGGCTGTCCGATCCCAGCCAGTCAGCGAGCTGGACCAGGCCGGCGAACAAGTGCACGAACGCCGGGGTGCCGGGCAATTCGTTCGTGACGGGCCCGAACGCGTCCGGACAGGCTGTCCGTAACGCCTGGCCCATCGTGGCGATCGCCTCAGCCGGCTCATATAGGACGGCGCCGCTTTCGGAATATACGGATTGCCAGATTTCCTTGGTCTGCGTGAGCGGATCGTCGGTGATCGGCCGGCCGTGGTGGCTGATGCTTGCGTGCAGCAGATTGAAGAATGCGGTCGCGCCCCATGCAGAAAAATCGGAAAGCGGCAACCCGGACAGGACGCGCTCGGCGAGTGTTCCAATACTCCCTGTTACCAGCGCCCAGGCCTCGGCACCATGCCCATGCGGCACCCTAGGCCATGTGCGAGGGCCTTCGTTTAAGGAGGTCCACCGTCGTGACTGGAAACCGGCATTGGCCTTGCCAATGTCGTGCAAGAAGGCCAAAACGCCAAGGCGTGCAATGTCTGCGTCGTCGAGCTCACGCCCGGCTGTGCAGTGGAGCGCTCGCCGAATCGTATGGCATCGGCATAGCTCGGCAAAGCATGCTGCGACGTCAAGCATGTGGTCGACCAACGGATGCGTATGCACCCCCCTATCGTCCCTTTTTAACTTGCCCCACGCGACGTACTCGTTCGGTAACGATGTCATAGGACTCCCGATGGGCGTGTCAGGCCCTTTGGCAGCGGATTAGCAATGCTTGGGATACGCGGTCCTGCTTACAGCACAACCATCGACGCACAGTATAAGGAACACATTGTTACCAATAGGCGCCGAATGTGACTGAACTGATTTATCGCACTGCTGATGTCGATGCTTCTGCTGTCAAGGAACTTGTGTTTGCCGACCATGGTCGCGTGCTAGTCCCCTCGGGCACTAGATGCCGTTCGGGCCACGACCATATCAAACCGCACGGTCGCAGCCGGGAATGGCTCGAGGTCCGCGAACGAGCCGGCTCGCCGGCGTCGACCTGAAGGTGGCCGGCGGTTACATGTGCCGGGTTGCAAGGGCTTCCACGATTCGCCCGCAGCAGTCCGCATGTATGCGGCGCCGTTGCCGATGCCCTGGCGTAGGTCTCTCTCTTCGAGCCTCTTTGCGGCCCTTGGACGAAAGAGGGCAAACCAGGTTTAAGAGTTCTCCACATTTTCTGTGGAGAACTCGGTGCCTCGCGTGGCCAGAGCACGTGCCCATGCGGGTCTCACTGCCGTGCACGAAAAGCAGGCATGCCTCGCCACGCGGCGCGTAACCGCGGTCGAGTTCGGACCTCGTTTGACGCTACCTCTGAAGACAGAGAGCATAATAAGACGGCGGTTCCGTTCACCGGATTGTCATGCGCTCCATAGGCTGGGACGCCGGAAACGCCGAAGGAGAGGTTTTATGGGGCCCCCAACAGTACGAAACATTGGCCTGGCTGAGGTGGCAAAGGCATTTGATGTGCCCCCGGCCACCTTGGAGCGTCAGCTCGCTCTGCTTGGTTGGGGGATTGTCGTGAACGAGGCTGAGCGGCTTGCTTTTAGCGAGGCGTTTGGTAAAGGCACGGCACATCCGAAGGTTAAGACGTCAGCGGGCGACATGGGACAAAACGTGCCGTTAACGGAATGGAAGCATATGGAAGCCGCGTTTCGCTCACTTCTTCCACAGCTCGGCGCACTTCCGCCGGAGAAGTCTCGTCCGCCAAAAGATAGGCGCGCAGGGGCAATCTACGTCTTGCACGACGGGGTCACTGGCCTCAGCAAAATCGGATGTACGCGCGGTACGGGCCGACGCCAGCGGTCGCAAATGGCATCCCATGGGACCGTCTTGGTGAACTTGCTAAACGCCACGGTTGCGGATATGCGCGCCGCCGAGGCGCAGTGCCACGAACATTTCAAGGCTCACCGCCGCAATGGCGAATGGTTCGACGCACCCATCATGGAGATTCTTCACTACATCGCAGTTGAGATCGAATGGCAGGAAATCGACAGGGAGAATGACGCGCGATTGGTACAGTATTTCGCAGCTTGCCGCCTTGGTGACATGAAGGCGGCCAAGGCAGCGCTCACGGAGCCAAATCATCCGCTTGCGCCTCCAGCCGCGCCAATTGTCGTTCGGACCGGCGCGTGAATGCGCTGCGCATTGACGGCGCGACCGTACACCGGCAGGTCCGCACGTGACGCTCAGCGCAGCCGCCTACCAGGTGGCCCGCTAGAGCGATCTCACAAATTTGCTTCCAACGGCACCATCCAGAAAAACGAGGCTACCTCAGCCGTAAAAGCGTTTTTCAGACTTTGATAATCTCGCATTATCAAAGACCGCGAGACGTCAGCTCGAATGCTTGTCTCGCGGTGCAGTACCCGCTTCGGCAGGTCGGCGGCGCGCACCAGGATGTCGAGGCCGTGGCCGGTGATGGCGCGCCCTGCCGCGCCCCCTTTTTATGATCTCGGTAAAGGCCAGGTTGTGCTCGATGCCCGCTCAATCAGGTCCTTGCGCATGCGGATCAGGAGGCGCTGCGGGCCTTGTTCGACTTCCGAGCGCCCCTCGGAATAGTACAGGTACGCAATGCGCTCGATCGGATCCGCATTTCAGTTTTCTCGGTGACTAATGATTGAATAGCAAGCGTTTTACAGCTAAGCTGGTAGCTTTAGCGAAGTAGTAGGCAGCGATGGCATTTGACGATAAGAAAATACGCGAACTACTGGCAATTGAAGTTGGGGGACGATGCTCTGCATCGTACTGCCAAGCATTCACTGGTCTGCCCCAGGCAAGCGTACACGGCATACCCAATTCCGGCGATGCTGCACATATCAAAGGCGAGAAGCCCCTTGCTGCACGTTTTGACCCCGATCAATCTGAGGAAGCCCGAAATTCGCCCGCCAATGGCATCTGGTTGTGCCCACATTGCCATCGTAAGATCGATCGGTATCGTGACGCCTATACAGCTGACCTGCTACATGATTGGAAGGCTCGGGCCATAGACCGGGAGCGTGCACGCCAACAAGGCGGCCATGCCTATACCGGCTCTTTTATCCTAGAGAATGAGTTAGACCGGATTAAAAGCTTTTTAGACGAACTATTTTCAATCTACTCCGACGCGTGGACGCTCCTTCGCCAAGGTCAGGATCGACCGGGCTGGGCTTCACGCTTGCAAATTCCATCTAACTTGTGTTCGAAGATTGGATATTGGGGTATAAGCTTTCGTACACATGACTGGTCAATAAATAGCAGATATTGGTCACATGCGCCGGAATTCTGGCAAATGCAGAACGAACTTCTTAGACTTCTCAACGTTATGGCACGTGACCCGCGGCTAAATGCAATGCCCGGAGAAAGCATAGTCGACCTAACATTCGATCGTCAATGTGATAGATATACCGACTCCTTAGCCCAAGCAATTCAAGCGTTCGTAGAATACTTTGACGATGTGCGACGCAATATTTCACAGCCTCGCTGGGCGGGTCCAAGGTATTAATTTGGATGGAGCTGTCACGATTGCACTCAACATTACCTCGCTTGTAGGTCTGACATTATATTGCAAATTCCCACTGATTTAGGTGGAATAATCCTCCTATAAAATACAATGGCACTAATTGAAGTTCCAGAATTACCGTTTGATTGCTGGCGAAACTGGAAAAAACGACCGAGGCCCTCGCTCGACATCGATGTGCCCTTACAGTTTGGTATTCTCGGCTTATATGTACTGGCGGATTCATCAAAGGATTTAAGCGATGGACCTGCGTTAAATCTCGAGAACCTTCCTGAGGAAATCTTCTATATTGGTATGTCGACTAACGTCGACAGCAGGCTTGAACAAGCGCATCGCGCAGTACAGCGATATCTTAATTCAGAAAACGCGCACATCGGCAACCTCTGGTTCACGACATGGCGATCAGAATGGAGCAATTCGAACCTAAAACAATCACGTGGAATAATCGCAAAGACCACCTTGCTGCTTTATGAGCGAGCCATTATCTTGGCTTACGCAAAACAATATGGCCGTCTCCCCAAGGCTAACCGAGAATAATTCACTCATTATTCGCGAATCATGATCGGAAGCAATAATCGCCTCCAAATCTCTGCTGACCCGGTTCTAGCATTAAAAAATACCTGGCTCACTCGGGTACCTCGCTATTGCCGAATATTTCCTCTCCCGAAGCGGCTACTTGAGGAAACATGAACAGCCGTTCCATATCTACAAAGTCACGCTCCAGTTTGAAGGTGCCAGGGACATTATTTATTTCGTAAAAATTGACTTCACCAGAGCGTCCCTCCAATGCTTTCATCAACGTGTGTTGAACGGCCGGGCTGCATCGATATCCGAAGGTAATCTCCGTCAGCTTCAATGGTGACTCCTGCAAACCAGCCTTACTGATTAGCCGCCATTCCTTTTCGTAGCTCCATTCCGGTGCCTTACGTAACAAAACGTCGGCATCTAACT
>Ga0213835_101278_pt1 | contig 16470 bp, 20 predicted proteins | sample SWPATP01_FD_160576 | JGI IMG/M metagenome (GOLD analysis project Ga0213835, IMG submission 160576) | Coastal seawater microbial communities from Marineland, Florida, United States - SWPA TP0 #1 | ecosystem: Environmental > Aquatic > Marine > Coastal | place: USA: Florida | collected 2016-08-05 | reverse complement strand
CCCGTTTCAGATCGTGCTTCTGCCCATGGCGCGTACGCTCGGCATCCTTGGCATGGCGGGTTCGGTCCCGGGCCTCGTGCTCGTCCACACCGTCTACGGGCTTGCCTTCACGACGCTGTTCTTCCGCAACTTCTTCATCGGCGTGTCCGACGGAATCGTGCAGGCGGCCAAGGTCGACGGCGCCGGCTTCTTCGGCATCTTCTTCCGTATCATGCTGCCGATGGCCCCGCCGGCGATCGTGGTCACAGTGATCTGGCAGTTCACCCAGATCTGGAACGACTTCCTGTTCGGCGTCGCCTTCACCGTCGGCGACTCCAACCCCGTCACCGTGGCACTCAACAATCTCGTCGCCTCGTCCACCGGCGTGAAGGAATACAATGTCGACATGGCTGCGGCCATCATCGCCGCCGTGCCGACGCTTATCGTCTACGTCTTCGCCGGCAAGTACTTCATCCGCGGCCTGGCGGCCGGTGCAGTGAAAGGTTGATCCATGGGCAAGGTCCGCCTCGACAATGTCTGGAAGCGCTTCGGTGCCAATGAGGTGATCAAGGGCATCGACATGGAGATCGAGGATGGCGAGTTCATTGTGCTCGTCGGACCGTCCGGCTGCGGCAAGTCGACCCTGCTCAATCTGGTCTCGGGCCTGGAAACCCTGTCCGACGGCGATGTCCATATTGGCGCGCGCAAGGTCAACGACATCGCGCCCAAGGACCGCGACATCGCAATGGTGTTCCAGTCCTATGCGCTCTACCCCACCAAGACGGTGGAGGAGAACATCACCTTTGGCATGGTCACGCGACGGGTGCCGAAGGAGGAGCGCCAGAAGGCGCTGAAAGAGGTCACCGATCTCCTGCACATCGAGATGCTGCTCGACCGAAAGCCCGGCCAGCTCTCCGGCGGCCAACGCCAGCGCGTTGCCATGGGCCGCGCACTCGTGCGCGATCCTGAGGTGTTCCTGTTCGATGAGCCTCTGTCCAATCTCGACGCTAAGCTGCGCGTGGAAATGCGTACCGAGATCAAGAAGCTGCACCAGCGGCTGGGCAAGACCATCATCTATGTCACCCACGATCAGGTCGAGGCGATGTCCCTTGCGACCCGAATTGCCGTCATGGATGCCGGCACGATCCGGCAGATCGCGCCGCCGGAGGAGATTTACGAGCGACCCGTAGATCTTTTCGTGGCCAGCTTCATCGGCTCGCCGGCCATGGCGCTGGTCAAGGGCACGGTCGTCCAGGCCGACGGGCTGCGGCTCGACGTCACCGACGAGGAGGGCACGGTGCTGTTTCCCATTCCCAGCGAGTTGATCGGGCAGGCCGAAAACTATCTCGGTCGAGAGCTCATTCTGGGTCTAAGGCCGGAATCCATCGTCAAGCAGGGCGAGCAGCGCGGCGGCCGCCAGACCTTCGCCTTCGAACGGCGGATCGACGTCGTCGAGCCGACCGGGCCCGACACGCTCATGATCTTCACTCTGGGTGGCATTGAGGCGATCGCCCGCGTCCATCCCGAGGACAAGGCACCGGTCGACAGCATGTACCGTTTCGAGGTCGATCTGGAGCGCGCGAAGCTTTTTGATCCCGAAACCGGTTTGCGCCTTTCGGCAATGGATTGAACGGCGGTCGGCAAGCGTGTGAAGGATGCAGCGGGCACGATGAAGACACGTCAGGCACTGGTTGGCGATATTGGCGGCACCAATGCGCGCTTCGCCATCGCCGATCTGGACAAGCTGTCGGTCAATCACGTCGCCGTTCATCCATGTCGTGACTTTCCGTCGCTCGAAGATGCGCTGTGCGCCTATGTCGCGAGGCTACAACAGGCGCCGGCCAGCGCCTGCCTCGCCGTTGCCGCGCCGCTTCGGTCCGAAACGGTTCGGATGACCAATCTGAACTGGACCTTCACGGCAGACAGCCTGCGCGCTGCAACCGGGATCGAGGATCTGCGGCTGATCAACGATTTCGAGGCGCAGGCGCGGGTCCTGCCGCATCTACAGCCCCGCGATCTGCATCGCATTGGCGGCGGAGCGTCCAGGGACTATCTGCCCAAGGTGGTTCTGGGGCCCGGCACCGGTCTTGGCATGGCCGGTCTCGTCCACGATGGCCATGGCTGGATACCGGTTGCCAGCGAGGCTGGACATGTCTCCTTTGCGGCCGAGACCGAGGAGGAATTCGATATCGTCACGCGCATGGCCGCCGAATTTGGACGAGTCTCGACCGAAAGGCTGGTTTCTGGCCCGGGTGTGGAGAAGACCTATGGGATCCTTGCAGAGTTGCGGGGGCGCGCGAAGCAAGAGATTCCGGTCGCCGATATTTTCGAACTTGCAGCAGGCGGACACGACAGCATCGCTGTCGATACTGCGAGCTACTTCGTGAATTGGCTGGGTCGCTTTGCAGGCGACATGGCGCTGACCTTTGAGGCAGGCGGTGGCGTGTACATTGCCGGCGGGATAGCCCCCAGAATCCTTCACTTGCTGGACACCGGCGCATTCCACCGGTCCTTTTGCGCGAAGGGGCGGATGTCACGCTTTCTGAACAGTGTACCGCTGCAGGTAGTGACAGCCGGCAACGCCGGCCTGCGTGGAGCGGCAGCGGCCTGTTGAGCGCGGTACATGGATGCCCGATATCCGTTTTCAAACATGCACTTTGCTGCCGTACCGCCGTGCGATGACTAGCGATTGCGTCAGCCAGTTTCGATGGGAATGTGAAGCGCGATCAGCAAGCCGCGGATAAGCGGCACCCCTACGGTCAGGGCCAGCAGAATCGCCAAGGCAACTCCCGCAAACGAAACCATCATCGTTCTGAGTTTTGAGCGCGAGTTCTCTTTTCGGACCGGGCGCCTGAACGCTCCAGCTGCATCGCCAACGCTGTCGGTCGTGCCCGCAGGGTCATGCCGCCAATACATGACAACGGCGATAAACCCACCAATGAACAGCGGGACCATGACGACCAGGACCGGCCACATCATCTCCATCGTGCAATCTCCGGGTTGCTGTCCATCCTCTCGCAACGACCGGGAGCTTTCAGTGTTCCCCGCGTGCCTTGCCTTGCTTGAAGGGAACAAGCGGCCTGGCGGCTTGTTGGGATCGGTGAAAGGGAGATCGATCCATGTCCGACGGGAGCACCGTCACGATCAACGCGACCTTTACAAACCGCGACGCAGGCGATCGGGGAAGCGAACACTTGGTTCAGGAGCAAGGCATTCCTCGTGGTGATGTGTTTGTGCGCGCGGTTGACGATGCCAACTCGGTCGGGGTCGAGAAATCAGGACCCGATGCGTCCTCAGGCACCGCCGACGGCTCGGCGTTCGAGTCGCCATTGAGGGTCGTCGTTGAGGTGTCCGTCGATGTGAACGCAGAGGCCATGCAGGCCGTGGAAAGTGTCTTCAGGTCAGCGGGCGCATCCGGGGTCGGCAACCACTAGGAGATGTCGCGATGCCCGCACTTATCCAGTTCATACTGATTCACTTCACCGTCGGGGCGGCGTTGGGTGCCGGCGCTGCCATGTGGATCGTGGCGGCGCAGGTGGGTCCCGGTGCGATGATCGCTGCTTCGAACAATGCGAATCTCGCCGCCGCGCTGTTCGCCTATGCAATGGGAGCCAGCCTGGGACTCGGATATTTGGCCACGGCACTGGCTTGGCAGGAGCACAACTGATCCGGAACGGTTGATGGAACATATGCGCCATCGCTTCGTTGGGGCAGCGGGCGCGTTGGCCTTGGGACAGCGCACAAGATTTGAATTTTGGAAGGGATAGTCGTCATGGAAGGAATAGGCTGGATCGCTGCCATCATTATCGGTGGCATTGCGGGGTGGCTTGCCGAGATGTTCATGAAGAGCAGCATGGGCATGCTGGCAAACATCGTGCTGGGCATCGTCGGCGCTGCTGTGGCGAGCTTCTTGTTCGGTATCGTCGGCATTCAATTTGCTGGCTGGCTAGGCTATCTCATCGCCGGTTTCATTGGCGCGTGCATATTGATTGCTCTTGCGCGAGCGGTTCGGGGCTGACTTTTGTCGCCTTGTGTCGTCTCGGTTTCCAAGGAGGCATCCAGTGACCCTCGGCAATGACAACAAAGCTCACGACGGCCCACGGCCTTCCACGCCTACTCGCGAGAAAGCCGAGCCGGTGAGCGTGCCGGAAAATGCCGACTTTCGTTACGACGAACAGGAAGCTTCCGATGCCGGTTCCCAAGATGAACCGCGCGGCACCGAGCCGTAGGCCTGACGAGCATGAAAAAGAGTCCCGTATCTGCCCGATACGCCATGGTCAGGTGCCGGTTTTCAGGTGCGGGTTGTGCTGGTGATCCTCTGGAACATCGGGCTACTGGCCGTTTGACTGGAGGTAGCCAGGCAAATCAGGATCTGGAGTTCCTTGTCTGTTGATCGGGAAATCCAGTTGGAATGACCAGAGCAAATTCCAGTCCCTCCTGCCCACTGAAAGTGTAATTCGGGTCGACTTGGACGGCGAGGCTGCGGATCAGACGGATACCTTCACCTTTGGATCCTGGCGCTGCATCGAAAGGTATTCCATCGTTGCGGATCGACAACGCGGCGCCCTTGTCGGGGCGTTGTGCCAGCGTCACGGTCATCGTTCCGGGCGAGCCATGGGGATAGGCGTACTTGTTGGCGTTGGTAACCAGCTCATTGGCAATAAGCCCCAGCGGCGTTGCGATATCGGCAACTGCATGGATTCCGTCTTCGAGCTGCAGTTTGAGCTTCATCCCGGTGTCGTAGGATGCGTTCACGCCCTCGAAGATTTCGCGCAGATAGCTGCCGAGCTCGATCAGTCCGGCAGGCCCCGAACCGTGGAGATGTTCGTGGAGCGTAGCCATCGCCATCACCCTGTTGCTGAGGTCGAGTTCGCTGTCGGGCGGCAGATTCTGCATTCGAATCATGGAGAGGATGATCTGAAGGTTGTTCTTCACCCGGTGATGCACCTCGCGCAGCAGCAATCGATTGTGCTCGGCGCTCTCGGCGATCTGCTCGCGTATCCGTTCAGCTCTTCTCAGCAGCAATGCCTGCCACCAGGCGAGGCCCGCAAGAAGCAGCAGTAGGGGGGTGCCCATCAGCAGCGCCTGCTGCAATCGCTCCCAATAGGGAGACAGCGCCTGCGAACGGGAGATGGCCGCAATCGCTACCAGTGGCAAGTTGGGCACCGCCTTATATGCCACGATCCGGGCGACACCGTCAGCGGGTGACACGGGAGAATGGTAGGTGTCACTTTCGGCTGACCGCAGAAGATCAGTGAACAGAAGGTGCTGACTAAGGTCCAGAGAGCCCTCCGGCACTGGATGTCGGGCAACAATCCAACCGTCCCGTCGCACGATGCTGATGGCAGAAGCGGGTCCCAGATCCAAGGAACGCCAGAAATCCGACAGCAGGTCGGAGGGTATCTGGACCGCCGCCAACCAATCGTCGGCCATTCCTGCCGTGATTCTGCGCGCCACAAAAAAGCCCCCGCCGGGGGTATCGGGCAAGAAGCGCGAAACGCTCAGATGATCGTCGGCAAGGTCCTCTTCCAGGCTAATCACGATTGCTTCGGAGGAAATGTCGTTCACCCTGCCGGGAATGATCGTTTGCCCGTCTTGATCGTGCAGTGTGAGAGCGAAACCTGCGGGCAGTTCCGCTACGATGCGCTTCAGAGCCATATCGGGGTCGCGCGATTGCGCTGCGTCTTCGATACGCATCAGTGTCTGACTGCTTGCCTCAAGCAGCCATGTTGCGTGTGCCGCCACGGCGTGTGCCGCAGTCGCGGCTTGAACCTCGGCCCGGCTGACAGCGTCCGTATAGGCGCGCCAGAGGGTCAATGTAGCAAGTCCCAGCGCGGTCGCCAGAAACAGGAGCGATACCGTCAGGATGAGACGTGAGATACGCTGCTCCATCTACCACCCTTTTGTCGCTCAACAGTCGCTGCAATAGCGTGACTTCCGCCGCAGGCCAACCACATTTGTGCAGCAGCGTGGAACACCACACCACCTCGAGCGTTCGAGTGTCGAATCCCAGATAGCGAGCGTGAGCCAGATGTCGGTTGCGTACATCATGAGCATGGGGAGCGAGGCCTTTGCCACCAGCATAATTACCGCTGTGGGGCTGGGCCTTGTCTATCTAGCCAGGCAGTTTCCGGCCGAGTAAGCGATGCTGGAAGCCCCTGCCAATAGGTAGGTGATCGCCGGGCTCTTCTACATCACGACATTGAGGGCGTCGTCTCTCGAACCGCCTGGGCGTCCGGATCGCGGTTTTCTGTTACCTGGAAAATAGGATGGAGACGAAGGAACCATCGTCGGGAAGCGGCATTGGTCTTGTTAGGGTTTCTCCCATGCGAGCGTTTCCTGATGAGTGCGAATAATCCCGGCCCAGCCAGCAAATCCGCCAGTTCTGAGATTGTGGAAATGCTGCCTGCTTTGCGGGCTTTCGCAAGGTCATTCCACAGAGACCGGGAAGAGGCCGACGACCTTGTGCAGGAAACATTGACAAAGGGGTTGGCCAATTTGCACCAGTTCCGGCCGGGCACCAGCATGAAATCCTGGCTCTTCACCATCATGCGCAACACTTTTTACACTCGTATCAAGCGTTCACGGCGCGAGGGTCCGGGTGCTGCGGAATGCGTTTCTGGCCGTCCGGCCGGAAACCAGACCCAGGAATGGTCCACACGCGGTCGCGAAATCGCCGAGGCTATACAGCGTCTCCCACTCGAGCAGCGTGAGGTGCTGCTCTTGGTGGGTGTACTCGGACAGAGCTATGAAGAGGCCGCCGACATTTGCGGGTGCGCCATGGGTACGGTGAAGAGCCGGTTGAACCGCGCGCGGCTGCGGCTGTTGCGCGAGATGGGAGAGGAGACAGTGGCGTCGGCCTTGGCCAGTTCAGAGCGGCACCCTGTCCATTCCGTCAGGGCAGTCCGCGGTTAGGCCGCGATGAAGGCTAGCGAGGCACATGACTAACAAATGACAGCGCGCGGCTCCGCGATCTGCTGTACCGGATTTGCGACGGCGAGAGGAAGCCGGGGCGGCGCAAGCGGGCATTTGCATTGGAATCATCTCTGGTTGCAAAATGGAGCCGGCGTTTCGGCTTGGACGATGACAAGATTCGGCCTGTACTGGCCGATTTGGGCCGGCGTCGCGGTGTCGAATCCGGTGAGCATCTGCTGGAGGCAGATGACACGCCACGGGCCTGTGTGTTTCTTCTTCATGGCTATGCGGCCCGCTACAAGCTTCTGTCCAACGGGCGACGTCAGATAACGGCGCTTCACGTCGCGGGCGACCTCGTCGGATTGCACGACTATCTGCTCGCACGGTCCGTGCAGGGTGTTGTTACACTGTCGAGCTGCCACGTCGTCGCGATAGACCACGAAGCGCTGCGGGCAGCCGCAGCCGACACTCCAGCGCTTGGCAAGTTGCTGTGGGCAGAGGCATTGATGGAGGCGGAAGTGGCGCGCGAGTGGCTGGTGGCCATGGGTCGTCGCAATGCTTCGGGCCGCTTAGCTCACCTGCTGTGTGAGATATTTTTTCGACTGAAGATGGCCGATAAGGTCGCAGGTAACACGTTCCTGTTTCCTCTAACCCAAGTCGACCTCGCCGACACCCTTGGACTGTCTGTCGTCCATGTGAATCGCGTTCTCAAGGGACTAAGGCAGCAGCAGCTCATCTCGCTCCAGAGCCAGACCTTGACGGTCCTCGACTGGCCTGAACTCGTACGATTGGCAGAGTTCGATACAAGCTATCTCGGGTTCGGATGCGGTGCATCGACCTTACATGGAGTGCGTGAGACGCCATTCGCGGCCCCCGTCAGAATGACTGGCATCTGGGATTAACCTATTTGATTCCCGACAGTTACGTTGTCAGCTAGAGATGGCTGCATGTGCGTTTCGGCTGTCCAGTGGAGTGTCGCATGACGATCGAAGAGATAGTGAGGCACTACGTTGAAACACGATCGTCGCGGATCGTTTATACTCAAAGCGCGATCCGCTCGATCAAGGCCTTCATGCCGGTTTGTCCTCTGGACGACAGGCAACTGGCCGAACTTGTCGCTCGCCACGCCATCAGCCAAGGCTGTGCGGTAACTTTCGAGGAGGCGCCGCTCGAGGACCTCAGCGAGGCAGCTGAATCAGGTTAAGGTAGCCCGGGTCGAATTCGGCCTCTGAACGCAGGCCATCCCAATCGAGGATTTCGACGTCGCTGCCGCTCCATTCGATCATCCTGCGCCGCCGCATTTCCTGCAATGTCCGGTTGATGTGGACGGTGGACAGGCCCATGGCATCGCTCAATTGGGCCTGGGTCATGGGCAGCCAGAAGCGGAATTCCTCGGCCAGCCGGACCGTGCTAAGTCTTGTATAGAGCTCGCACAGAAGATGGGCGATCCTTCCCACCGGTGACAAGCGCCCGGAGGCGACCAGCCAGCGCCGGTGCATGGCCGCATCGATCAGGGTGCTCAACCAGAGTAGGCGACTTAGATGCGGCTCGCTCTCGGTAAGTTCCCTAAGTCTTGCGTGAGGAATGCTGACCGTCACGGTATTGGTCAATGTCATCACACCATGGTCCATCGGTCGCAGCATCAGCGAGTGGAGATCCACGAAATCGCCTGGGACATGGATGGCGCTGATATTGCGTCTTCCGTCTCGAAGTAGGTGATGCCGCACAGAGTAGCCGCTGAGCATGAGACAGCTGGCAGTGGGACTTTCGCCCTCCCGTACCAGCGCTACGCCGGCCTGCACCTGCCGCCGGCCACTGGCAATCAAGTCCTCTACGATATCCAGTTCAGCGGTGGAAAGTCGGTCGCGTGCCAACAGATAGAGTGAAAGGGGGTTAGGGGCGTGCATTCATGGCTCCTTTGCCTGCTTTGGCTTTCTGGGCCAGCAGTTGCTGGCGCGATAGCGAAGGCAATTTGGACTGGACACTCTCCTGCAAGACCCTAGTTTTGTCCAACTGAGCGACCATCAAGCGGAGGGAGCAGAGGCCGGGATGAACAAGACCGAACGTCGCGACAATCCGGTGATGGAAGCCGTCGCGGAAAAGGACATCGGTTCTGCCGTTGCCGTCGCCGGGCATCCCATTCATGCGATGGCGGTGCATTTTCCCATCGCGCTGGTCATCGCCACATTGGGGTGCGATGTCCTCTACTGGTGGTTTGGAGACGAGTTCTTCGTGCGGGCCGGGCTCTGGGCGGCCGGCTTTGCCTTCGTGACCGGGATTGCCGCGGGCATCGTCGGCACGGCTGAACTCCTTCTCGTCCCTGGCATCCGCAGCAGGGTGGCGAGCTGGACCCACGCGATCGCCGCGATGACGCTGATCGCCATCATGGGCATGAACTGGGGCCTGCGGCTTGTTGATGAGACCGCGGTTCTGCCGCACGGCCTTATACTCTCGGTCCTTGCAAGCATCTTCACTGGGCTTGCCGGTTATCATGGCGGCAAGCTTGTCTTTCATCATGGCGTCGGCATCCTCGTCTCGTCCAAGGATTGATGACGGTGCTGCGTTTATTCGGTTAGATACTCGCGCAGATCGGCGACTTCCGAGGCATCGATCAGCCGGGCATTGTTGCCCCAGGCGTGGCGAACATAGTTCAACACGTCGGCGATCTGCTCGTCGGTGAGCTTCCATGAGAAGGCCGGCATGGCCAGCCCGTGAGGCCAACGCTCCGTCGGGTGCGCGCGGGCGCCCTCGAGCGTGATCCGGATGATGGTGGTCGGATCTTCGGAATTGACCTTGTTGGAGCCGTCCAGCCTGGCGAAGATGTGGTCGACGCCGCCGCCATCGCTGCGGTGGCAAGCGGCACAATTGTCGAAATACAGCCACGCGCCGATGCGCATTGCATCGTCGTCCGGTCCAGCCTCCACCTGACGTTCCTCGTCGTCGAGATCTTTCAGATAGACGGCAATGGCGCGCAGATCGTCTTCGCGCAGATGCTGAGTGGAAAATTCGACGACCTCGCCCATGCGCGACATCGCCATCGTGTGTGCCGCGCGGCCTGTTCCCAAATAGTCGACGATGTCGTCTTCACTCCAATCGGCAATGCCGCCATGCTCGCCACCGCGGATATTGGGCGCGTGCCAGTTTTCGAGCACGCCGCCCCTCAGATCCTCGCCTGCCGCATCGCCGCCCGTCAGTGTCTTTTCCGTGTGGCAGGCTGCGCAATGGCCCGGTCCGCGAACGAGATAGGCGCCGCGGTTCCACTCGTCCGATTTCTCCAGGTCGGGTTCGAAGACACCCTGGTCGAAATTCAATAACTTCCATCCGCGCACGGCCTCGCGGACTTGGAAGGGTGCCGCCAGCTCGGCCTCCGGGACGACATCAGAGCGGATCGGCTCGATTGTCCGCAGATATTCATAGATGGCATCCACGTCCTGCCGCGGCATGCGGGTGAAATAGGGATAGGGGAAGGCCGGATAGAGTTGTGCGCCGTCGCGGCGGATGCCTTCATGCATCGCACGCCAGAAATCGTCGCGCGTATAGCGCCCGATCCCGGTCTCGTCGTCGAATGTGATGTTGGGCGTGATGATGACGCCAAACGGAGTATCGAGTTCGCGTCCGCCGGCCCAGGGGATTCCGTCATTTTCGATATCGGTGTGGCAGCTCACGCAGTTGGACGCGATGGCGAGATAGCGCCCGCGCTCGATCTGCGAGGAGGATATTTCCTGGGCGACGGCGGCGCCGCTCGACAGGATGGCGACGGATGCCGCGATGATGGCGTTGCGCATCATGCCTGCACCAACGGGCCTGGATTGCGGAGATACTGCCCGCGGATTGCGCGCGCCGACCACAGCGTCAGCGCTGCCACCGTGTCGGTCGGGTTGTAGCCGGCATTCTGCGGGAAGACGCCGGCGCCCATGATGAAGAGGTTGGGAAGTTCCCAGCTCTGCAGATACCGGTTGACCACGCTGTCGGCCGGCGTCTGGCCCATGATCGTGCCGCCTGTATTGTGCGTCGTCTGGTAGGGTTTGATATCGTAATTGTCGTCCGTGAACTGGGAGACGTTCACCTCGCGGCCGCCCATATTTCGGGCAATCTCCTCAGCGATCGGCGTGATGTAGTCGGAGAGCCGACGATCGTTCTCGGTGAAGTCGAAGGTCATGCGCATCAGGGGCCTACCCCACTGGTCGGTGTAGTTCGGGTCGAGATCGAGATAGTTCTCGCGGTGCGCCATCGAGGCGCCGTGTATCGAGAGCGAGGTGTGCTTGAGGAAGTTCTTGCGCATGGCCCGTTTCCACTCGAGCCCCCATCCCGGTGTGCCTTCCGGCGTCGGGTGGGATTCGATCGGCCGCTGGTGGGTGGTCCAGGACGCGATATAGGCGCCGCCGATGAAGCCGAGACCGGAATGGTCGAAATTGTCGCCGTTGTAGTCGTCGACGACCATGCCCAGCGAGCCCGCGCCGATGAATTCGTTGGTGAATTCCTCCTCGTAGAAAATGTCGACGCCTGACATGACCTGATAGGTGTAGTTCTTGCCCACCAGGCCTTCGCCGGTACGGGGATTGTAGATCTCACCGATCCCAGAGAGCATCATCAGCCTGGTGTTGGACAGCTGGTAGCCGCAGAGGATCACAAGTTCGGCCGGCTGTTCCCACAGCTTGCCGTGCGCATCCATGTAGGTGACGCCGGTCGCCCGTTCGCCATTGCGGTCCTTCAGCACCTGCATCACCTCGCAATGCGTCCTGACGGTGAAGTTCGGCTTCTTCATCAGAACGGGGATGATGGTGGTCTGTGGGCTCGATTTCGAAAAGTTGCCGCACCCGAATTTCTCGCAGAAGCCGCAATATGTGCAGGGGGCCAACTGCACGCCCAGCGGGTTGGTGTAGCCACGGCTCATGTTCGCAGCCGGAGCAGGGAAGGGGTGCAGGCCCATGCCGTTGGCAGCCGCCTCGAAACGGTGCTGGGCAAAGGTCATTTCCAGCGGCGGATTGGGGTACTCGTCGCTGCGCCAGCCCTCGAACGGGTTGCCGCCTTCGACGATGTCGCCGCGAATGTTGCCGGCCTTGCCGGATATGCCGCAGATCTTTTCGAACCAGTCAAAATGCGGTTCCAGCTCGTCATAGGTGACACCGTAATCCTGGACCGTCATTTCCTCGGGCAGGGGGCCGTAGCGCTCCTCGTTGTGGGTCTTGGCCACGAAATCCGAAGGCAGGAAGCGGAATGTCTGGCCGTTCCAGTGCACGCCGGCTCCACCAACGCCGACACCCGGCAGGTAGGAACCCCAGCGCCGGATCGGCAGGGCGATCTGGTGTCGGTTGTTGCGGAATGTCTGGGTCTCGCGCGCCGTTTCCAGAAACATGTCGTGGCGCCAGTAGTAGCGAAGCTCGTCGGGCGCATGCGTGGTGGGGAAGTCGGTCCCCGTGTCGCGCCAACCACCCCGTTCGAGCGCCAGAACCTCCAGACCCTCTTCCGTCAGTTCCTGCGCCATCAGCGCTGCAGTCCAGCCGAAGCCAACCAGCACCACGTCAACGGGAGATCGTCTGTCGGCCATTCTGCGGGTCCCCTCCGGATATGGTTCAGCGTGTCCAGTAGGGCGCGCCGAGCAGCCCCACCGGCGGGAGCTCGACGGGAGCCCCATTGTGATGGATGAAATCGCGATAGTCGTAACGCGCGCCGGGAAAGCCCACATAGCGCCAGCCGGCCATGTCCCGATTGCCGCCATAGACCGGGTCGCAGAAGTACCCTTCGATGGTCATCTCCTTGGCGAAGTCGAAGAACTGCTTTGCAGAGACGGTCTCGAACTCGATTTCCTCTTCATCCATGGCCTTGAGCACCGCATCCTGCTCCTGCTCGGAGAGGTCGACGAAATCGCGTCCGTCGTGGGTCTCTCGGCAATGGGCGTCGAGCGCAGCGAGCCCATGCCGCCACAGGCCGGCGGGCGTGTGCTCGGACTGGTAGCCCTGCGTCTCAAGAGGATCGGGGAAGGGGCCGCGCATGTACCAGCGCTGGCCGCGACCATAGAAACCGGCCAGTTGTCGATCGATGAAGATGACGACATCGGCTTCTCGGGCACCTGGCCCGCTCTCGTCGGTGGGAATGATGCGTGCGGTCAGGGCATCGGCAGCGCGCCGCTCGGCCGGCGTGAAGAATTGACCGTATTCGGTCCCGTAATAGGGCTGGTCGGCCACATTCGGCGACCATGGCGGCGCATCGCCGCCCCGATATTCGCGCGCTGAAAGCAGCGTCGGATAGAGCGCCAGTGCCGTACCCGCCGAAAGCGCGTGAGTGATGAGGCTACGTCGCGTCAATCGTTCGGTTTTCAAGCAGCGTCCCTCGCAAAATCGCCGGCCGGCTCAGGCCACCGGTAAGTTGCGAACGATCGAACGGCGCGAATGTTCCCGTCGCCTTCAGCCTTCCATGGCCAGGAAGAGGGTGGCATTGCCGCGTTGGATCCGCATCAGCAGGGGGCGGTCCTCACCGCGCGCTTCGTCCCATGCGGCAGCAACGTCGCCAGGCTCGATGATCGACCGACCGCCGGCCTCAAGGATCACGTCGTTCTGCATCAGGCCCGCCTCGGCGGCGATGCCCTGCGGCTGGACGCGCTGTACCATCACGCCGCCTTCTGCGATCTCGAGTTCGTCACGCAAGGTACCAGGAAGGGGCGACAGCGCAACTCCTAGCCGGCCCTCCTCGACACCCGGCGTGGGACCGGGTTCGGGCGCAGCTGCTGCCTGCGTGAAGTCGCGGGAACCGAGTGTCAGCTCCACCTCGCGCCTGTCTCCTTCGCGCTGGATGGCGAGCACCACCTCTTCGCCCGGATCGCGCTCGGCGACCGCAAAAGAGAGGGCGCGTGGGTCTGCGATCTCTTCGCCGTCGAAATCCAGCACCACGTCGCCGGCACGAAGGCCGGCATTTTCCGCCGGCCCGCCCGGTTCGACCCCGGCAACTATGGCGCCCCGCGGGGCGTCCAGCCCGAAGGCGCGGGCAAGCTCCTCGGTCAAAGGCTGCATGCGAACGCCGATAAAGCCTCGCCGGACTTCGCCGGTTTCAACCAACTCATCGACGACCAGACGAGCCGTACGCGAAGGAACGGCGAAACCAATACCCACATTCACACCCGTCGGAGAAAAGATCGCGGTGTTCACACCGATGACCTCGCCGCGGGCATTGAAAAGCGGGCCGCCGGAATTGCCGCGATTGATGGAGGCATCGGTTTGCAGATAGTCGTCATAGGGTCCGGAGCGGATGTCGCGCGAGAGCGCCGACAGCACACCAACTGTAACGGTGCCGCCAAGACCAAAGGGGCTTCCGATGGCGATGGTCAAGGCACCTGGCTGCATGGCTTCGGAGTCGCCCCATTCGGCGATCGTGAGTTCACCTGGTGCCTCGATTTGCAGCACCGCCAGATCGGTCGCCGGGTCGCTGCCCACGAGTGTCGCGGGGCGGGGTGCGCCGTCTTCCAGCCGGACCTGGATGTCGGTGGCATCCGCGATCACGTGATGATTGGTGACGATGTGGCCTTCGTCGCTGATGAGGAAACCCGAGCCCTGGGCTTGTGCCTGGCGAGGCTGCGTCTCGCGATCGGGCAGCGCCTGGCCGAAACGCTCCTCGAAACGCTCGCGCAGACCAGGAGGTATCATTTCCGCCATCTCATCCTGGCCTTCTACGACCCGTCGTGTGGTGATCGCCACGACTGCCGGGCTCATCTCGGCCACGATTCCGGTGAAATCAGCTGGCGTGTCCTGGGCCGTCGCGAAAGGCGCCGAGAGCGTCAAGGTGGTTGCAAAGGCAGCGCTTAGCAACAGTCGGCGGACGAAATGATAATTTGTCATTTGGTTCTCTCCGGTCGGATTTCGATCGGTACCATCTGACGGCACCACTCTTGTCCCAACCGAAGAACTGCGTGCATGTTCCGTAGCAAAAAGAGGCCGAGCCTGCCGGAGCGCCTTCTGTGCGCCGATCAATGCTTGAACCCGAAGTGCCACGCTAAGGCACAGCTGTTCGCCTGCCTAATCGGAATATGGCCCGTAGCCGTTTCGACGGGCGGTTAATGCGGCTTGAAGCTGCTTCGCCAATTCCAGCAAGCGCTCGGGTATTTCTTCACGCTCAATCTCGTCCAGAAGAAGACGAAGCTGCTCGGGGGCATCGTCGGCGACCGGCTGGCTAGGAGCCTTGCTAGGAATAGATTTCATCACGCCCACTTAACATTTGTAAGTCCCCTACGCACAGCTATCGTCCTTGGATCGCCCTCCCGCAAGAGGGTATGGGCGTTTTTTCCGGGGCGGCGGAGCCTTCCTGGGCAGTATGCTGCAAGACTTGATCCGGATGAGCAGCGCCGCTGTACCCTAATCAGACTTGGCGGCATGCTCCTTCTTGCCCTTGCGAGGCGTCGAGGCCATGTCACGCAGTTGCTTCTCGCTCATGCTGTCTGCCATGTTGCGGGAGGCGCCCTGAAGTTCGCTCTTCTTGGACTCGCCGCGCTTTGCGGCAAGCGCTGCTCCGGCTGCTTTCTGCTGAGACTTCGACTTTGCAGGCATCGCTGGTCTCCTGTCGTTGCTTGTGTATGTGCAAACCTCGTCGGCTCCGGATTGTTCGCAGTGTTCCGTCGACGTCCGGCCCACGGCCACAAAAGATAGGTCTTGCCGGGCTGCGGGCTCGGAAAACGCAACCGCTCGGTCGAGAGGAACATTTCGCCACGGGAGGAGGTTTGCGAGACGACCCGGCGCGGGTCCGCGTTACCGAGCAGACATGACGAGGAGAACATACAATGAAAACCACGACAATTACCGCATTGGCCTTTTCGCTCAGCCTGGGCACAGCTGCCTTCGCGCAGACCACGATGGATGCCCAATCCGATCTGCAGGCCGGAACGGGCATGCCCATGGAGTGGGAGGGCGAGATCGGGGAAGCCTTCTTCGAAGATAGTGAACGCGGCGTCCTGCGCGCAGAATCGGACATCCGCTCCAATTTTGATGAGCTGACGATCGAACAGCAGGCCATGGTGCGGGCGCATTGCGCCCAGGTCGACATGGCCGCCGCCGACTTCGATGCCGATCTCGATGTCGCCTCTGATCTGGAGCAGGACACAGAAATCGAGACCGGCGCGGCGGCCCCTGGCACGACGCCCGAGTTGGACGACGAGTTCGATACCGGTGACGCCGGCGTCGATACCGACATCGAAACGGGTGCCACGACGCCCGGAATGGACGACGAATTCGAAACGGAAACCGAATTCTCCCAGGATCTGGATGAGGGCGCTGGCGACGGCATGATGGATACCCAGATCGAAGCCTCCATCGAGCAGCTCTGCGCCTGGATCGACGAGTAATCACCAGCTAGCCGCAAAGGCTTGCTGAGCGGGCGGGGGAGCCACCTCCCGCCCGCTTTTTTGTATTTGAAAGCAGGCAAACGAGGTCTTCGGCACCCGCGATTCAAGGGGAGTCCGTGAATCTAAGCGGCAAAAAACCCCGGAACGTGCGGACCATTGACGAGTTGGGTTCGAGTTATCCCCCCAACAGGAAGAGGACGCCATGAAGAAGTTCATGATCGCATCGAGCGTTTCCGCGCTTGCACTAACCC